>Ga0105240_10011012_pt1 | contig 12660 bp, 6 predicted proteins | sample KBSC54metaG_FD_80426 | JGI IMG/M metagenome (GOLD analysis project Ga0105240, IMG submission 80426) | Corn rhizosphere microbial communities from Kellogg Biological Station, Michigan, USA - KBS C5-4 metaG | ecosystem: Host-associated > Plants > Roots > Rhizosphere > Soil | place: Michigan, USA... | reverse complement strand
TACAAGGTGCTCGGCGCCGGCATTGCACCCGGTGTAGTCCCTGAGCCCGAAGCATTCGCGTTGTCGCCCGTCTTTTGTGCACCTCGACCCGGCCGAATGCGGTTTCACATTGCGAGGTTTAGAACGCTGGCGGCCAGTATTGTCGGTGTTATGGCGCTTGCCGCCGCTTGGTATCTGTGGCCCTCGGCGGGACCTGACTATAAAACACCCGTCGGGGGTACCGCGTCCGTTCCGGTGGCGGATGGCTCGCAAGTCTTCCTGAACACCAACAGCGCGGTGCGGGTTTCGCTCAGCGACACGGAACGCCTCATCCAACTCGATCGAGGCGAGGCTTACTTCGAAGTGGCGAAGGATCCCTCCCGTCCGTTTGTGGTCAGTGCGGGCGATAAGCGAGTCGTGGCAGTGGGCACGAAGTTTTCCGTGCGGCGTATCGATGACGACATTCGGGTAGCGGTAACTGAAGGCAAAGTGCGTATCGAGGAGGCCGGTGAGCACAAGTCCACCTCCCTGCTCGCCGCAGGCGGCGTAGCCAACACAAAACAGGGTTCCATCCTGGTTCAACATGAGGCGCCAGCCGACGTCGAGGAGTCGCTCAGTTGGCGCAGCGGCTATCTGACGTTTCACGAAGACACGCTGCGCGATGCCGTGGCCGAGTTCAATCGGTACAACGCCCGCAAGATTGTAATTGAGGATGCGGCGGTGGGTGACATCCGGCTCAGCGGTAAGTTTCGCACCAATGAGTATGAGGCCTTCGTTCGCCTGCTCGAGGGTGGCTTTCCGATTCACGTCCAACGCCTGGACCAGGAAGTCGTCCTCACTTCGCGCCAGCCGCCGTAGGTGATTTTCCAAGCTCCCTCGTCTCGTCTTCTTGACGAGAGCTCATTCGGGGGACTTGCCAGATGCTCAAAAGAAAAAGGCTCCGCTCAGCGCTGCTCGGCTTGGCTTGCTCGCTGTCACTGGGTTTGCCGGCCTGGGCCGACTCTCTCAGGCAAATCGACGTGCCGGCCGGCGACCTGGTGCATGCGTTGGAGTCATTGGCTCGACAGGTTGACGTCAGTATCGTCTATCAGGCACCCCAACTCGCCGGGCTACACACCAGCGGCGTGAGCGGCAAGCTGACGCCTCGAGAGGCGGTGAAGAAGCTGCTCGAGGGTACATCGCTCACTGTCAGCACTGATCCCAGCGGCGCAATGCTCATTGCGCCGCCCCATCCAGCAGGATCGCAATCCGGCGCGGAGCCCCGGTCCTCGCTCACGGACGGCGCCGGTGAAACGCACGTCACGCTGGAGGAAATTGTCGTCACGGCGCAGCGCCGCGAGCAGAAGTTGATCGACGTCCCGATTGCGGTGAGCGTCGTGGGCGGTAATGAATTGCATGGACGTGGAGCGACGAACCTGCAAGACATTCAATACGCCATCCCCGGCCTGTCAGTGCTGAACTTCTCGCCCGGCCAGGAGCGGATTCAACTGCGCGGCGTTTCCGGCACGATCGGGTTGCCGACCGTGGGACGCTATCTCGATGAGATGGATATCAACGGCGACAACGTCGCGCTGGGATTTGACCTGAGGTTGTACGATATGGAGCGCGTCGAGGTCCTGCGGGGGCCACAGCCCACCCTGTATGGAGAGGGCTCCATGGGCGGCACGTTGCATTACGTCACGGTGAAGCCGAATCTCAACGAGCTCGGCGGCTATGTGGAAGGTGAGGGCGGCTCGCAAAAGGACGGCAGCCCCATCTACCGCACCGATGGCGCCCTCAACTTGCCGATTGTCCCCGGCCTGCTCGGGGTACGCGTGGTCGGTGGCTATGACCATAGCGGAGGTTGGATCGATAACACGGCTACGGGGCAGCGCAACCAGAACTCCGACGCAATCAAGACAGCGCGCGCGACGATCCTTTGGCAGCCCATGGAGAGTTTGTCGATCAGCCTGCTCGGGCTGCATCAGGACACCGACGACGACAACGAGAATTTCGGGACGCGCGATCGCAGCGCCACCAATCTCGTGCCCTTTGCCTTCACGGAGCACGTCAACCTGGAAAACCTCGTCGTTTCCTACGGTACGGCTGGAGTTACTCTGCTGAGCTCCACCGGCTACTACGAGCGCAAATTCACGACGAGCTTCGACTTGTCCAGTCTGCTGGTGCCCACGGTGCAGCTGCTCGGATTCCCTCCGGGTTTTATCGAGACCGCAGGTCTCCAGGGGCCCTCCGCGGAGCGCAATTTGACGCAGGAGCTCCGCTTGGTCTCCAACGACAAGGGACCCCTGCACTACATCGTGGGTGGAACTTTCCGGCATTACCGGCTCGAAAGTCAGGCCACGGTGGTCACGACTCCAGGCTCCTTGCCGTTCGCACTCATTGCCTCGAGCAACCAGGACGGCTCCACCTCGGAATCGGCCTATGGCGAGATCAGTTACACCTTCAATTCGGGCTTCGAAACGCTCGCGGGCCTACGCTACTTCCACGACAGGCGTACCGTTGATGATACGCAGACCAACTTCGGGGTGACGCCACCCACGGACGTAAACGCAGCGGATTTTCACTCTCTCAATCCGCGACTCAACCTGCTTTATCATGTCAACCCGGATGGAATCGTCTATTTCAACGCGGCCAAGGGATTTCGCTCGGGCGGCTTCAATACGACCGCGAGCGCGCAGAGCGCCGGGGTCAAATTACCGACAACCTTCGATCCGGAGGCCCTGTGGACGTATGAGCTCGGCGCCAAGCAGGAACTGCTGGGGCACCGCATGGTCATCGAGGCGGCGGCCTATTACAACCAGTGGGACAACCTGCAAACGGAGGTCTTCGCACCGGGAAGTGTGCTTGCCGTCACCACTAACGGCGGCAAGGCGAGTGGTCCTGGATTCGATCTGACCCTGACAGGCAGGCCCGCGGCGGGACTCACGTTGGCGGGTACTGTGGGGTTGAATCGGATGCGTTATCGTACCGATACGCTGCAACACGTCGATGGCGATCACGTCGACTACACCGCCGATCTGACCTACTCGCTATCTGCGGAATATCGCCGCACGCTCACGCAGCGGCTGACAGGATTTTTCCGCACGGACTACCAGCATTCCAATCCGCTGTACTTCACGGAGCGCAACCTGGCCCCGGTCGGGGTGCTCGAGTCGGATGACCAGAACACTCTCAACCTGCGCCTGGGAGCGGAGTTTCGCGAGCTCGAAGCCTACCTGTTCGTCAACAATGCCATGGATTCGGACGGTGTGATCCTCCCGGGGATCGAAAATGCCCCGCCGCCGGTCCTGCCGCGGCCGAGAACCTTTGGGGTGGGTTTCAGGGTAGGGTTTTGACATGGCTTTGGAGCCCGATCCGTTCAAATGGCTGGAAGAGGACAGCGCGGCGGCGGTGTCGTGGCAGACGCAGCAGGATGCCCTGACCGCGACGTACTTGTCTTTGTTGCCTGCCTATGCGGCGTTCAACGAGCGTCTGAGTGTGCTGGGGGATACGGACTCGCTGATTGCCCCGAAGTTTGCCGGAGGTCGCTGGTTCAGAGTCCGGATTCCTGAGGGCCAGAACCTCCAGGTTCTGGAGGTGGCTGACCGTGCTGTCGGGCCCGGCCGCCCGGTCATGGACCTCAATGCGCGACGCAGCAGCGAGCCCCTCAGGTTCGATGCGCTGGTTCCGGCGCCCGACGGCCGCAAGGTGGTTGTTGGTTGGAGCGCAGCGGGGCGGGAGTTGGAGAATCTGCAGATCCTGGAGGTGGACACCGGCAGGGTGCTGCTCGAGAGTCTGCCGCAGAAGCGGGTGATGAACTGCGCCTGGCTGCCGGACAGTAGCGGCATTTGCTACATGGGCTACGACCCCGCGGTGTCGCTGACCCGGGGACAGGTTTATCGGTATCTGCTGGGGGAAGCGCCCGCTACCGCAAGCGAAACGCTCGATCTGCGCCACCCGGTGGCGCGCCCGATGGCGGCGGCCGATGGTCGCCATATGTTGGTGTTCGTGGATCATCTGTATCCGCGGCCGGATTTCATCCTCGAGATCGGTGGGCGGTGGCGGCCGTTTCTCAAAGACATGCCCGGCATGTTCAGGGGTGACATCCTGGGAGAGCGGTTCGTCGCGATTACCGACGATGGTGCTCCGAGGGGTCGCCTCGTCTCGATCCCTTTGGAAGACCCGATGCGGCGGGAAGCGTGGCAGGAACTCGTGCCCAGCGGCGACAGCGTGTTGGTTACGGTGATGGTCATAGCAGAACGCGTCGTTCTTCTGGACCTGGTCGATACCTATGCGCGATTGCGTGTGTTCCGGTTGGATGGCGCGCTCGAGGGCGAGGTCGCACTGCCGGGTCGTGGGGTAGTCAATACGTTCAGTGGCCCCTACAGCATGGTCAACATCGTCGACTGTCTCGCGCGCGGCGAGGCAGGAGAAGTCCTGTTCGTGTTTTCGTCGCCGACTGAGTCTCCGGCGTTGTACAGCGCGAATGTAATCGAGCGCTCTGTCCGAGGCCTGACGGAGCCGGCTGTGCGACTCGACGCTCGCGTATACGATCGCTCCGCCGTGAGCAAGGACGGCACCGTAGTGCCGTACCGGTTGGTCGCTGGTGTTGAGTCGGCTTTGTCAAAGACAACTCCGACCGTCATCTTCGGCTATGGCGGCTTCAACGTGGCCTTCCTGCCAGGGTGGGTGGGCACGATGCTCGCGGCCTGGATTGAAGCGGGTGGGGCGGTGGTGTTGGCGCACCTGCGCGGTGGCGGGGAGCTCGGGTCCCCGTGGTGGGTGGCTGGCCGGTTGCAGAACAAGCAGAACACTTTCAATGATATGTACGCGATAGCGGAGGATCTGATCCGCGGCGGGATCTCTTCGCCGCAGCACCTGGCGGTTTTTGGGGGCTCCAATGGAGGCACTATGGCAGCGGTCGCCGTGGTGCAGCGACCTGACCTGTTCCGAGCCGGTGTGTCCCAGGTTCCGATCACCGATGTGTTGGGTCGGGTGCGTGACCCGATCAGCATGAGCGCGACTTTGGATTACGGCGATCCACGGGATCCGGTCATGGCCGAAGTGCTGCGCGCCTGGTCTCCCTACCAGAACATTTGCGATGGCGTGGCGTATCCGGCTGTCCTCATCGACAGCGGGCTCAACGATCCACGCTGTCCGCCCTGGCACGGCCGGAAGTTCGCTGCCCGTCTGCAACAGGCGAGCTCGAGCGGTCGACCGACATTGCTGAGGGTGCGCGCCGGGGCTGGTCATGGTGCCGTGGGGCGCGCCGCACAACGTTTGCAGGAGTCCGAGACGCTCGCATTTCTGGCTGAGCAGTTGGCGCTGCGACCTTGAGCTCCACTGTCAGTTTGGTTGGAAAGGACACCCGTCCCTACGCGCTTTCGTTGGGCATCCTGTGCGTAACCGGCTTTCTGATGACGGTGGATCGGGTAGCATTTCCGGTGGTCCTCGAGCCGATTCGGCGCGAGCTCTCGCTCACGGATACGCAAATGGGATTGCTGACGGGTCTCGCGTTTTCCGCCATGTATGCACTCGCTTCGCTGCCCGTCGCACGCTGGGCTGATGTGGGCGATCGGCGCACCATCATTGCTCTGAGCTTGAGTGTCTGGAGCCTCATGACCGCCCTGTGCGGCTTCGCGCAGTCGGTCTGGCAATTGTTCCTGGCCCGTTTCGGGGTCGGCTTCGGTGAAGCGGGCTCGAACGCTCCGGTGCAGTCCTTGATCTGCGACTACTACCCCCCTGAGCGGCGTTCGTTGCCGCTGGCTTTATTCGGCCTGGGCGCTGCAATCGGTGGGATCGTCGGTTACGGCTTGGTGGGTTTGGCGGCGGACCGACTCGGCTGGCGGCACGCTTTGATGTTGTCGAGCCTGCCGGGGCTTCTGGTGGCAGTCCTGATCAGGCTCTGCGTCGTTGAGCCGCGCGCATCCGGCGAGGCAGGCTCCGCGAGGCCCGCGGTGCCCTTGCGTGAGGTTGTCGTTGCACTATTGCGCAAGCGGGCGTTCGTGCAGGTTTGTATCGCGTTTGCTGTCTGGGGATTGGCCTCCAGCGGCATGGGTCCATGGCTTCCGGCGTTTTTTGTGCGCGCTCATCATCTTTCATTGACCCAGGTCGGTTTGTCGTTGGGCCTGGTGGTGGGCACCTCCTTGTGCATCGGGCTCGTTCTCGGAGGATGGATCGGAAATGTGCTGTTGGCACGCGACATTCTGTGGGGACTGAGAGTACCGGCCCTGGGCATGACGCTGTATACGGCACTGACCGTCAGCGCGTTGCTGGCGTCCTCGCTCGCGACGGTACTTGGTTTGTTGTTTGTGGCGGGTTGCGCGGGCGGTCTGGTGGTAGCGCCGCTGTTGGCAACCGTCGGAGGTCTGGTGAGCTCGCAGGTCAGGGCTGTGTCACTCGCTGTCATGGGCCTGCTTGCCGCGCTGGTTGGCAATGGCTTGGGGCCGCTCGCGGTTGGCGTCCTGAGCGACCGGCTGCGCGGGATGTTCGGTGAGCAGTCGTTGCGCTATGGGCTGGTGTTGATGACCACACTGATACTTTGGGGGGTGTGGCACTTGCATCTGGCCTCCAGGCACCTGCGTGCGGAATTCGAAGATCCGGTCGCAACCTGACTCGATGGACACCCTCACTTTGATTGATCCGCCACTGCAAGCCTTGACGTTGGCGGACGGCCGCCGCTTGACCTGGCAGGAGTTTGGAGCACCGGACGGGAAACCCGTCTTGTATTTTCACGGCGGCGGCAGTTTCAGCCTGGAGGCCGGGATTTTTCACCGCGAGGCCGTGCACGAAAATGTGCGGTTGATCGCTACCAACCGGCCGGGCGCTGCCGGGTCGAGTGTGTGTCCCGGGCGTTCCGTCGCAGCTTACCCGGACGACCTGGTCGAGCTCCTCGAGCATCTGGGGATTGATGAGTTTGCGTGCGTAGGTGAGTCCAATGGGGGCCTGGTCACCCTGGCTGTAGCGTTCAAGTTGGCGGCTCGCGTGGTTGGGGCTGTGCCTATCAATCCAACAGTACCCTGGTTTGACCCGGTGGCGCGGCGGGTGTCGCCCTGTTCTGTGGGGATTGTCTATCGGCTGATCCGCTATTGGCCGGGGTTGGTGATCGCACTGACGGGATCCTCGGCCAGGAGGCAGAAGTCCGACCTGGTGGGTCCACCGCCCGGCACTGAGCCGGATGTCGCTGAGTTCCATTGGCGAGTGATGGGTCAGGCGGGCAAGGAAGCTCTGGCCCCCGAGATGAAATGGGCCAGCTCGAATTGGGGCTTCGATTACTATTCAATTCCCGCAAAGCTGGACTTCTTCTGTGGCGTCCACGATGCCCAAGCGCCGTTCGCACTGGTGCTGGCGGATCGCAACCCCGATGCGCGGTTTCACTATTTCTCCTACGGGCATTACGGGTTTTCTCATCCGGACGCCCGGCGGCGGATTTTTGCCAGGATTGCGGGGTATTTTTAATGCAACAAGAGAACATCACCGAGTCGCCGCTGTTCGAAGAGGCGCAGTCCTTGTTTCAGAGCGCATTCGCGCCTGGCAGCGGGCGGCCCACCAACGCCGCTGGATGTCACCGTATCGCCGGACGGCAAACGAGTTGCTTTCAGCGGCTCGATGCTCGAGCGGCTGGAAGGCGTTCCGCTCCGACCGGGCCCATATAAGCCACTCGGTCAGGTCGAGATGTGTCTCTAGGCCAACCACCCCTCACGGTTTGCGATCTCGAGCGCGGCGCTGCGGCTGTGGACCCCCAGCTTGTTGAATATGCTGCGCAGGTGATAGCGGACGGTCTCTGGTGAGAGCGCGAGCTCGCGGGCCATTCGCTTGGTTGATCCGAATCGACTGAGCGCAAACAGAACCTCTCGCTCGCGCGGGGTGAGACGAGGGCCGGGCGATTCCGCTGAGCCGAGGATGGCATGCGCCACAACTGCTGCCCAGGCTCTGATCGCCTTGGCGTCCGCAATCGGGCGAGCCGGGTCGCTCCAGAATTCCGGCGGCGGCATGTCCTCGATGCGGACATCCCCGTCGGCGACGCGCTTGATGAGGGTTAGCAGTCCGGCTGCCGCATCGATGAAGAGGCGCACCGCGCCTGATCCGCAGGATGCGGTTAGAGCGGCGAGCACTGCGCGCTCGGCGCGAGCCTCGCGCCCCATAGCGCGATGGACAACAGCACTGAGAAGCAGGCCGGTGCAGACCTGAAGACCTGCCCCCAGTGCACGCGCCTGCGCGGCCAGGGCCTCCGCGTGCTCCAGGGCTAGCTCGTACTGCTTTTCGACGAAAGCGAGGTGGAAGTGTGCTCGCGCGACGGCCTCAACGACGCTGAAGGGCAGGACCGTCTCTCTTCGGGCCAGCTCCGACCATTTCTCGATCGGCATCTCCTCGGCAATGCTCCGCGCTTCGGCGAGCCGGCCGAGCTGCGCCAGTATTTCCACCTGGCCCGCCAGCGCAAGTGTCCGAAGGTGCACGAGGCCCCGGTCTTCAGCTTCCTCCCGGGCGGCCGTGAGAGTCACGAGTGCCCGCCGGGGATTGTGCTGCGCAAACTCGAGCCGAGCCTGCCAGAGGGTTGGTGCTTCGAGCGCTTCGAGGGAAATGAAGGGTTGGGGCCAGGCAATGGCACTGAAATGGGCCTGGGCCGTGTCCGTCGCGCCCTGGAGATAGTAGATCTTGCCGAGAAATGCGTTCGCGAGGCACCCGGCGACGGTCTGACGCTCGCCAAACACTTCGATCTCACGGCGCAGTACGCGCAGCAGGCTCTGCTCGGCGGCCGGCAGATCGCCACGCCGGTAGCCTGCGCAGGCGCGATGAATCCAGGCGAAAAGCAAGTTCCAATGCCCCTCAGATTTACGCACGAGCGCTTCCAGGGTCTGTGCGCGGCGCTCCGCCCGATCGAAGGGTCCGAACCGGACAAGCAGGACGACCTCGACGGTCAACACCATCACGAGCGTGCGATCATCAGCCCGCGGATGGGCACGCACGAATTCGAGCGCGCGCTCGACTTCCTTACGCCACTCGGGCGCAATGAGCTGCTCGACGTGGACCATCAGCGCGAGTACCCGTGCCAGCTCGACGTCGAGCGCGAGATCGGGCGGGAGCTCCCCCTCAGGCGAGGTCGCGGTCTGCAGGAAAGCATCGAGCTCCGCAGCTGCATCCGGCGAGAGCTCGGCGCGGAGGCGCTGAACGATGTGTAACATCTTCAGCCGCGGGCGCGCTTGCAGCAGCGTGGGAGGCAGTAGGCGTATGAGCCGCTCGAGTTGCTCAATCGTCTCATTGACGACGAGGTGCACTGCACCCGCGCTCTCGACGATGCTGGCGGCAAGGTCGGGCGCACCGGCGGCGATCGCGTGCTCAGTGGCGAGGATCGTCAGGCCGACCGTCGCATAGTACTCTGCCGCGCCCTGATGCAGCCTCGCGAGGTCCTCTGCGCGCGCGCTTTCGAGTCGGCCACGGAGGAACTCGCGAAACAGTGGATGTAGCCGGGCCCGTAGCGGCTGTTGCTCCACTTCCACGATCGGCCGCAGCGCATTCAGGGCCAGGATATGGCGGCCGCTATCCCGTGTTCCTCGCACCGCATCTGCCGATTTAGGCTCGATGGTCTCGAGGATCGAAGTCTCGACCAGGAAGGCCTGCAGCGTTGGATCTATCGTGCCGTAGACTTCGGTGGCGCAGTAATCCAACACCTGGTGGCGAGGTAGCTCGAATGCCCGACGCTGGACCTGGTCGCGCGGCTGTCGAGCCGCGCGCAGTCGCGCCAGCTGCAGAATCACGGGCCAGCCCTCCGCCTGGGCGACGATCGCGTTACGATCACTCCCATCTGACACGTCGCGAAGGAGCTCCTCGGCTTCCGCGGTCGTGAAGCGCAGGTCGTCGGCCTCGAGCAGCGTGACGAGGCCGCTGGAGCACAGCTTCGCGATCGGAAGAGCCGGTGGGGTGCGGGATGCGACGATCAGTTGACATCCGGGCACCAGGCGGCGGGCGAGCGACTCCAGAAGCTCCGACACCTCCGGCGAGGCCACGATGTTGAAATCATCGATCAGGATCGCCCCGGGCGTGCGCAAGGAGCCCAGCCGTCCGGCAATCTCAGCGAGAGTGAGTCCCACCACGTCGTCGATCAGGCCCGACTGGGTGAGGGACTGGTGCAGCTTCTGCATGAAGCCGTCGGCCCCGGAGTCATGTGGCTCGCACCGTATGGAGGTCGCCCATTGCCCCCGGGTCGCCAGCTCTGCGGCGCAGTCGACCAGCAGACGCGACTTACCGAACCCCGCGGGAGCGACGATCAGGACAAGGGGCGCGGCCCCGCCCGGAGCGAATATGAGGTCAAGGAGACGTCGCCGCGCGACGCGCCCCTCGGAAGTCGGCACGGCTGCAGCTCCCGCGAGTGTTCGGAGAGCAACAGAATGTAGCACGGGGAGCGGGGCATCCCTCAAACAGCGGACGAATCCCACCCGACGGGTGCCTTGTGGCACCCCTGCGCGTCGCCCACGCTACGACCCATGTTCGTTCTTACCAATGCTCGTGTCTTCGACGGAAGCTCGGAAGAGATCCTGGGCGGAACCAGCGTCGTTATCGAAGGTGCGCGCATCCGTGAGGTTACGTCCTCCCACGTGCAGCTGAAGGATGCTCAGGTACTCGACTGCGGTGGGCGCCTCCTCATGCCGGGCCTGATCGATGCACACTTTCACGCGTGCTCTCCGAGCCTTGACCTCGCGCTCGGGGATCGCATGCCGGCGAGCCTGATGGCCGCCCATGCGGCGCGCATTCTGGAGGGTACGCTCCGGCGAGGATTTACGACCGTCCGCGATGCAGCCGGCGCGGACGCCGGTCTGGCCCAAGCGGTTGAACTCGGGTTGGTCCGGGGGCCCCGGCTCTTCGTCTCCGGCAAGGCGCTCTCCCAGACCGGCGGTCATGGTGATCTGCGCGCGGCGGGCCAGTTGGAACCATGCGGTTGCGGTCAGTACCACGGCTCGCTGTCCATGGTTGCCGACGGTGCGGATGAGATGCGCCGCGCAGTGCGCGAGCAGCTCCGGCAGGGAGCCCACCAGATCAAGTTGTTTCTCTCAGGCGGGGTGCTCTCACCGACAGACCCGCTCTGGATGCCACAGTTCTCTGCCGAGGAAATCCTCGTTGCCGTCCAGGAAGCAGCAACACGCCGCACCTACGTCATGGCGCACTGTCACACGGACGAGGGCGCACGGCGCTGCGTGGATCTGGGCGTGCGCTCCATCGAGCATGGGACGGAGATCCGGGACAGCACGGCTGCCCTCATCGCGGGCAAGGGCTTGTTTGTGGTGCCCACACTGTCAATCGCCGCTCTGCTACAAACGCAGGGCAAAGACCTCGGTGTACCGCAGGTCAGCATGGCCAAACTCCAAGGGCTTTACGCCGGCATGCTGGAGTCCATCGAGGCCTGCAATCGGGCAGGAGTCAAACTCGGTCTGGGAACCGATCTCCTCGATCACCGCTTCCATGCGTTGCAGGGCCGGGAATTCAAACTGCGAGCCGAGGTCAGCCGGCCCATCGATGTACTGCGCTCGGCCACCTCTGTGAATGCCGAGCTTCTGCAGCGCGGTGGAGAGCTCGGCTGCATTCGAGCCGGCGCGTATGCCGATCTCCTCGTACTCGATAACGACCCGCTCGTTGACATCGAATCCCTCGGACGTCCCGAGGAAAGCATCGCTCTGCTCATGAAAGCGGGCGAGCTCGTCAAAAACCGGCTCTGAGGAATCGGCATGGGTGTGAGAATCGGCGTTGATATCGGAGGAACATTCACTGACCTCGTCATCTACGACGAGTTGAGTGGCGATCTCACGATCGGCAAGGTGCCTACGACGCCTGCCTCCCCGGAACGAGGCTGCGTGGAGGCGGTCCGGGCGCATGCGACGCACGATCAGCTCGCGGCGGCGCACCTGTTCCTGCATGGGACGACGGTTGGACTCAATGCGTTGCTCGAGCGGCGCGGGGCAACAGTTGGCCTCCTATGCACCAGCGGGTTTCGCGACGTTGTCGAGATCCGGCGCGGTGCTCGCTCGGAAGCCTACAGCCTCGTCTGGGAGCCGCCGCCGCCGCTCGTGCCACGTTACCTCCGGTTACCCGTCCGCGAGCGGATCTCAGCGCAGGGCGAGGTGATTCACCCCATCGAGCTGGCCTCGGTTCTCGAGGCACTTCGCAACTTCCAACAGCACGGGGTCGGCGCGATCGCCGTGTGCCTGATGAACGCGTATCGCAATCCGGTGCACGAGCTCGCGGTCGCAGCAACCCTGCGTGAGGGCGGCTACACAGGCGTTATCTCGCTGTCTCACCAGCTTTCCCGTGATTATCGGGACTATGAGCGCACCAGTACAACCTGTGTGGATGCGTTCGTACAGGCGCGCATGGCGGACTATCTTGATCGGGTGGAAACGGGTCTGCAGGGGCTGCACTTCGCTGGCCGTTGTCTGATCACCCGCTCCGGCGGCGGGTCGATGAGCTTTGCGGAAGCCAAGGCCCGTGCGTTCGAAACCGTGAACTCCGGACCGGTCGCGGGCGCTGAAGGTGCGGCCGAGCTGTCCCGCACGGCCGATCTTGGGGATCTTGTGACAGCGGACGTGGGTGGCACGAGCTTCGACACCTGTCTGATCCTTTCCGGGCGTGCCCAGGTGCTGTACCAGGGATCCGTGGCAGGCATGCCGATCCAGGCACCGTGGGTCGATGTTCGCTCGATTGGCTCCGGAGGCG
>Ga0105240_10011009_pt1 | contig 12662 bp, 8 predicted proteins | sample KBSC54metaG_FD_80426 | JGI IMG/M metagenome (GOLD analysis project Ga0105240, IMG submission 80426) | Corn rhizosphere microbial communities from Kellogg Biological Station, Michigan, USA - KBS C5-4 metaG | ecosystem: Host-associated > Plants > Roots > Rhizosphere > Soil | place: Michigan, USA... | reverse complement strand
TGCTCGCCGCGCGAGGGGCCCACGCTGCTCCGGAGGCCCCAGAGGCTCCACGGGTTGAAGCCCAGGATCACGAGGCGGCCTTCCGGCATCATCACGCGGTCGACTTCGCGCAGCACCTCGTGCGGCTTCTCCGCGAACTCGAGCACGTGCGGCAGGAGCACGAGGTCGATCGACTGCGTGGCGAACGGCAGCTCGTGGCACTTCGCGTAGACGTCCGGGTGGTCCGTGTGGGCGACCCGCATGCGGTGCGCGATGCGGCTCTCCCGCAGGAGGTCGAAGCGCGGGAGGCCCAGCTGCAGCGCGTGGAAGCCGAAGATGTCCGGCGTCACGTCGTCCAGGTACGCACGCTCCTTGTCGAGCAGGTATTGCCCGAGCGGCGTCTCGAACCAGTCCTGGAGCGTGTGGGCGGCCATGAGTCCAATTCTAATGAAGCCCCAATTCTAATAGACTCGTGGGGTCATGGTGAGAATCCACGCGGTCCCGGCCTTCCAGGACAACTACCTCTGGGTGCTGGAGTCCCACGGGCACGCCGCGGTCGTGGACCCGGGCGACGCGGCCCCGGTCCAGCGGTTCCTGGACGAGAAGGGACTCAAGCTCGACGCCATCCTCGCCACCCACCACCATGCCGACCACATCGGCGGCGTCCTGGAGCTCGCCCGGCGCTGGAAATGCCCGGTCTTCGGGCCGGCGCACGACGGGGTCGACGGCCTCACCCGGGCGTTGGTCGAGGGCGAGGGCCTGGTCGTTCCGGGGATCGACCTCGGGGTGAAGGTGCTCGATGTCCCCGGCCACACCGCCGGCCACATCGCCTACGTGCATGGCGGCGAGGAGCCCGTGGTCTTCTGCGGCGACACGCTCTTCGCCTGCGGCTGCGGGCGGCTCTTCGAGGGCACGGCCGCTCAGATGTCGGATTCGCTGGGGAAGCTCGCCCGCCTTCCCGGCGCCACGCGCGTCTACTGCGCGCACGAATACACGATGTCCAACATCCGCTTCGCCGAGGCGGTCGAGCCGGGGAACGCGAGATTGGCCGAGCGGAAGGCCCGCGACGCCGCGAAGCGGGAGCGCGGCGAGCCGACGGTGCCCTCCACCATCGACCTGGAACGCGCGACGAACCCCTTCCTGCGCTGCGCCGAGCCCGAGGTGAAGGCCTCCGCCGAGCGTCACGCGGGGCGGAGCCTCGCCGGCCCGGTCGAGGTCTTCGCCGAGATCCGCGCCTGGAAGAACAGCTTCTGATGGCGCGGGCGACGGATTTCGCGATCCGCCCCGCGGCCCCCGCGGACGTCCCGGAGCTGCTGCGGTTGATCCGAGAGCTCGCCGAATACGAAAAACTTGCCGACATGGCCGTGGGGACGGCGCCCATGCTCCACGCGGCGCTCTTCGGCGCGCGTCCCGCGGCGGAGGCGATGGTGGCCGAGCGCGGCGGCCGGGCGGTGGGCTTCGCCCTCTACTTCACGACCTTCTCGACGTTCCTCTGCAAGCCGGGCCTCTACCTCGAGGACCTCTTCGTGGAGCCGGCGCACCGGGGCGCGGGGATCGGAAAGGCGCTGCTGGTCCGCTTGGCCCAGCTCGCCGCCGAGCGCGGCTGCGGCCGCCTCGAATGGCGCGTCCTCGACTGGAACGAGCCCTCGATCCGGTTCTACGAATCCCTCGGGGCCAGCTTGCTCAAGGAATGGGTGCTCGTGCGCATGACGCGGCCGGAATTCGAACGGCTCGCGATCCGAGGCGGCGAATAACCGCGTAAAATCCGTTCCGGGCCGCCCATGAGGCGGCCGCCTCTTTTCCGAAAGCCCCCATGCTGGATACCCTTCAGCGCGATTTCCGCTCGCTCGCCCCCGCCGTCGATTTCTGCGCGCTCCGCTTCGTCGAGGAGACGAGCGAGTACCTCGCGGTCCGCCAGGACGTGGCCGAGCCGCCCAAGCTCTCCGTCAATTCCGGCGCGATGGTGACCGTGATCGACCGTGGCGGCCTGGGCTACGCCGCGACGAGCGACCTCTCGAAGACGGGCATCGCGGAAGCGCTCGACCGCGCGCGCGAGTACGCGAGGCTCACGGCCGGCCGCAGCGTCATGGACTACGGCGCGGTGGAAATGCCCCGTCCGCACGGCGAATACCGCTCGCCCGTGGGCCGCGATCCGGCGAAGCTCTCGCGGAAGGAAAAATACGAGCTCCTCGCCGCGGAAGCGAAGGAATGCCGCGTCGACGACCGCATCGTCGACTGGGAAGCGAACCTCTGGACCACGGCGTCGAAGCAGGCGTACTTCACCGCGGACGGCGCCGAGGCCGTGCAGGAATTCCATTTCCTCGTGCCGAACCTCTCGGCCACCGCGCACGCGAAGGGCGAGACGCAGACCCGCACCCACGCCGGGCGCTACAACGGCTACTGCAAGCAGGGCGGCCTCGAGATCCTCGACGCGTTCGGGATGAAGGGCGCCGGCCGCTCCGTGGGTGAAGGGGCGCTCGAGCTCCTCGCCGCACCCAACTGCCCGAGCGGGAAGATGGACGTCCTCCTCATGCCGGACCAGATGATGCTGCAGATCCACGAGTCGATCGGGCATCCGATCGAGCTGGACCGCATCCTGGGCGACGAGCGGAACTTCGCGGGCACGAGCTTCGTGATGCTCGACATGTTCGGCACCTACCGCTATGGCAGCGAGCTCCTCAACGTCACGCACGATCCCACGCGCCCCGAGCAGTACGCGAGCTACGGCTGGGACGACGACGGCCTCCCCGCGGACAAGCAGTTCCTCATCCGCAAGGGCATCCTCGAGCGCCCGCTGGGAGGGGCCATCTCGCAGAAGCGCGCCGGCATCGCGGGTGTGGCCAACACGCGCGCGTGCTCGTGGAACCGCGCGCCCATCGACCGCATGGCGAACTTGAACGTCGAGCCGGGCGATTCCACGCTCGAAGCGCTCATCGGGTCGATCCAGCACGGCGTGATGATGCGCACCAACGTCTCGTGGTCCATCGACGACTCGCGGAACAAGTTCCAGTTCGGCTGCGAGTGGGGCCGCGTGATCCGCAATGGAAAGCTCGCGGAGGTCGTGAAGAATCCGAACTACCGCGGCATCTCCGCCACCTTCTGGCGCTCGCTCTCCGGAGTCGGCGACGCGTCGACCTTCGAGGTGATGGGCACACCCTTCTGCGGCAAGGGCGAGCCCTCGCAGGTGATCCGCGTGGGACACGCGTCGCCCGCGTGCCGCTTCTCGAACGTCGACGTGTTCGGGGGCGCGGCATGAGCACGATGCGCCAGTACTTCGAGGACGTGGCGAAGCACCTGGATTCGCTCGCGCGCCCCGGCGAGACGATCATCTCCGCGCTCTCCGCGGAGGAAAGCGACTTCATCCGCTTCAACCAGAGCAAGGTCCGCCAGGCCACCGCCGTGAAGCAGGCCGCGTGGACGATCTCCCTCATCCGCGGGCAGAAGCGCCTCGACGCACGCGTGAACGCGGCCGGGAATCTCGCCGCGGATCGCCCCGCGCTCGCCTCCCTGGTAGCCCAGCTCCGCGGCGCGATCGACGACGTGCCGGACGACCCGTTCCTCCTCTTCGAGACCTCGCCCGCCACCTCGAGCGCGGAGCGCCCCGCGAAGCTCCCCGCGCCCGCGCAGGTGATCGACGAGGTGCTGGCTGCCGGGAAGGGCGTGGACCTCGTGGGCTTCCACGCCTCGGGCCCCATCTGGAAAGGCTTCGCAAGCTCCCAGGGCGTGCGCCACTGGCACGAGGTCGAGAGCTTCAACTTCACCTGGTGCCTCTACCACGGCCGCGACAAGGCGGTGAAGACGGCGTACGCGGGCTCGGCATGGGAGAGCGCCGCGCTGGAGGCGAAGATGCGCTTCGCGCGCGAGCAGGTGGCGCGATTGGGCGAAGCGCCGCGCGATCTCGCCCCCGGCGCCTACCGCGCGTTCCTCTCGCCCGCCGCGATGACGGAAATCCTCGGCATGCTCTCGTGGGCGGGGTTCGGACTGAAGAGCCGCAACACGAAGCAGAGCGCGTTGATCCGCATGGCGGACCAGGATCTCCGCCTCTCGCCGCTCGTGACCGTGCGCGAGAACACGCGCGAGGGAATCGCCACCGGCTTCCAGTCGGAGGGGTTCGTGCGCCCGGCCGAGGTGGCGCTCATCGAGCAGGGGCGCCTCGCGCAACCACTCGTGAGCCCGCGCTCGGCCCGCGAGTACGGCACCGCCACCAACGGCGCCAACGCGAACGAGACGCCGGAATCGCTGGACCTGGCGTCCGGCTCGCTCGCGGAAGCGCAGGCGCTCGAAGCCCTGGGCACCGGCATCTACGTCGGAAACCTCTGGTACCTCAACTTCTCGGACCGCTCGGCCTGCCGGTTGACGGGCATGACCCGATTCGCATCTTTCTGGGTCGAGGACGGTCGAATCCGCGCACCCCTCAACGTGATGCGCTTCGACGACACGGCGTACCGCATCCTGGGCGAGAACCTCGAGGCCCTCACCCGCGAGCGCGACCTGCTGCCGGAAACCATCACCTACGGAGAGCGGTCGACGGAATCGACCCGCACGCCGGGGGCCCTCCTCAAGGAGCTCGCCCTCACCCTGTGACGGAAGTCGTTGACGGTCCGGCGAGGGTCGCGTAGGATCGAAAAACACCAAGCGAAACAATGGCTAATTCGATGCATTTCGCGCGGCACCTGAAGATTCTGGCGGCGGTCCTGGCCCTGGCCGGCGCGCCCGTCTTCGCCCGCGCGAGCACGGTCCCGGACACCCCCGCGCCGCCCCGCGCCCTCCCCTCCGCGTTCGACGACGTGGACGACGTCCCGATGCCGGATCCGGACCTCTGGCAGCGCATCCGCATCGGCTTCTCGCTCGACCCCCTCGATTCGCCCCTGGTGGCCGAGCAGGAGGACTGGTACGCGAGCCGGCCGGACTACATCAAGCGCTTCGTCGACCGCGGAAGCCTCTACCTGCACTACATCGTCGAGCAGGTGGAGAAGCGCCACATGCCGACCGAGATCGCGCTCCTCCCCGTGGTGGAGAGCGCCTTCACGCCGAAGGCCGCCTCGCGCGCGAAGGCCTCGGGCCTCTGGCAGTTCATCCCCTCGACGGGCAAGAACTTCGGGTTGAAGCAGAACTGGTGGGTGGACAACCGGAACGACATCGTCGCGGCGACGGACGCGGCCCTCTCCTACCTCGAGCGCCTGCACCAGCAGTTCGGCACGTGGGAGCTCGCGCTCGCCGCGTACAACTGCGGCGAAGGCTGCGTGAGCCGCGCGATCGCGTGGAACCAGCGCCGCGGCCTCCCCACGGACTATCTCAGCCTGCGCCTGCCGCCGGAGACGCGCAATTACGTCCCGAAGTTGATCGCCGTGAAGAACATCGTGCTCTCGCCCGCCACCTACGGCATCGAGCTCGATTCGCTTCCGGACCAGCCCTATTTCACGACCGTGCAGGCGCCCGCCAAGATCGACGTGAAGCTCGCGGCGAAGCTGGCCGGGATGAGCGTCGAGGACTTCGTGGCGTTGAACCCCGCGCACCGGAAGCCCGTCGCGATCGCCTCGGACGGCACGCTCGTGCTGCCGCTCGACAAGGCGGAGACGTTCAAGGAGAACCTCGAGGCCTACGACAAGCCGCTCGTGAGCTGGACCACGTACCCGGCCCGGCGCGGGGAAGCGATCGACAGCATCGCCCGGCGCCACGGCCTCACGCGCCACGAGCTCCTCGCGGTGAACGACACGTTGAAGCTCGACAAGCGCGGGCGGCTGCGTTCCGCCGGCCCCGTGCTGGTGCCCCTGCGGCGCGGGCCCGCGGGCTCGGTGCACGTGGCCTCCGTCGCCACCGTGCGCGCCGCCTCCACGGGTCCCGCACCCGTGCACGCCGCCAAGGCGGCGACGAACATCCGCTGGTACGTGGTGAAGGCCGGCGACACGCTCTACGGCATCGCGCGCCGGTTCGACACGGCGGTCGAGACGCTTCGGAGCCTGAACCGCCTCTCCGTCCACGGCATCCTTACGCCGGGCGTGAAGTTGCGCGTCCCGCAGCTCGACTGATCCTTCAGCGCTTCCCGGTGATCTCCGCGTAGAACGCGTCGCTCGAGGGCTCGCGGCCGAGGAAGTCGCGCACCATGTCGATCTCCTCGCGCTGGCCGCCCTGCGAGAGGATCTTCTCCCGGTAGCGCGCGCCCACCTTCGGGTCCAGGAGGTCCTTCCCGAAGGCCGAGAGCATGTCCAGCGCCAGCACCTCGGACCACATATAGCCGTAGTAGCCCGCCGCGTAGTTGCTCGCGATGTGCGAGAAGGACGCCGGGAACATCGTGCCCTCGACGTGGCCCAGCGGCGTGGCGCCCTCGAGCTCGCTCCAGACCGCCAGCGGCGGCCGCGGGTCGACGGAGAGCGCCATGTCGAACGTGGCGTAGAGCCACTGGCGTGCGTAGAGGATGCCCATCCCGTAGCGGCGCGCCGCCTCGAGCCGCCCGATGTCCTCGTGGGTGAGCTGGGGGCAATCCGGGCAGATCTCGCGGAAGAGCGCCAGCGGCTCCTCGCGACGCGCCCACTCCTCGAACATCTGCGAGGGCGCCTCGACGAAGTCCTGCTTCACGGCCGTGCCCGCGTCCGGGTCGTAGTCCACCTCCGAGAGCACGTTGTGCAGCACGTGGCCGAACTCGTGCATCATCACCTGGAGCTCGTCCGGGTCGAGGCCCTCGCGGTTGAAGTTGGTGACGAGCGCGGCGAGCGGCGTCCGGTGGGCGAGGCGGCTGGCGCCCCGGATCGGGAACGCGGCGGCGTGGTTGTACTTCCCCTCGCGGGGATAGAGATCGAGGTAGAAGCCGCCGATGAAGCGGCCGGTCTTCGCGTCCAGCACGTCGAAATAGCGCACGTCCGGATGCCACGACGCGACCTTCGCCTCGCGGAACTTGACACCGTAGAGGCGCTGCGAGACGAGCATCGTGTACGCGATCGCCTTGTCCGTCGGGAAGTACCGGCGCATCGCCTCCTTGTCGACGGCGTAGCGCGCGCGGCGAAGCTTGTCCTGGTAGTACGAGATGTCCCAGCGCTCGATGCGGGTCGCCTCGGGCGCGGTGCCCCCGGTGCCTTCCGGATGAAGGTCGCGCGCCTTCTCGGCGGCGAGCTCGTCCACCTCCTTCTTCTCGAGCGGCGCCACGGCGTCGTGCACCTGGCCCAGGAATTTCTCGACGGTCTGCGGGTCGCGCACCATGCGGTGGCGCAGCGCATACGCGGCGAAGGACGGGAGGCCGTAGAGGCCGGCCAGCTCCTTCCGGAGCGCGAAGATCTTCTCGAGGAGTCCCAGGTTCGCCTCGCCGCCCTCGCGAAGCTTCGCGCGGTAATAGCGCTCGCGCGCCGCGCCGCTCTTCGCCCGCGTCATGAACGGGAAGTACGAGGGGTAGTCGAGCCCGAGGACGTAGTTCCCCTGCGCGTCCTTCTGCCGCGCCTCGAGGTACGCCTCCGGCAGCCCCTCCATCTCGGCCGCCGTGAACGTGACCCTGGTCGGATCGTCGCGCACGTTCCGGTCGTAGGCCTGCCGGAGCTCCTCCAGCTCGTCGAAGATCGCCTTCGCCCGCGCCCGCTTCTCCGGCGGGAGCGCCGCGCCGCTGTCCTCGAAGCCCTCGAGGAGGTCCTTGCGCAGCTTCGCCTGCCGCGGGTTCGCCGGATGCGCCGCCTCGACCCGCCGGAAGAGCTTCTCGCTCTGGAAGAGGTCGGTGTTCAACGTCGTGAATTTCTGGAGACAGGGCTCGGCGGCATCGCGCACCGCCTTGTCCGGATGCACGTTCGAGAGGAGGAACACGGGCGCGCCCACGTCCTCGATCGCGATCGCGAGGCGGTTCCACTCGTCGAAGATGCGGCCGGGGCCCCGCTCGCGCTCCATCGCGGCGATCGTGCGGTGGGCCTTCGCGATGCCGGCATCGCAGGATTTCGCGAGGGTCGCCGCGTCCGGCACCGCCATCAGGACGCGCGCGGAAGCCGCCGCAGGCACGGCTAAGGCCGCGAGGAGCGCCGCGGCGGCCGCGGCGCGCGCTCCATTGCCGGACATCGCTCTCACCAGATCGTCACGCGCCGCTCGGGCGGCAGGTACATCCTGTCGCCTTCCTTCACGCCGAACGCCTCGTAGAACGCCGCCTGGTTGGACGCCGCCCCGTTCGCGCGGAAGCGGCCGGGCGAATGCGGGTCGATCTTGATGCGGCGGATCTGCTCCTCGTCGCGCATGCTCTCGCCCCAGACGCTCGCCCATCCCAGGTAGAAGCGCTGGGCGCCGGTGAGGCCGTCGATCACCGGCGGCTCGCGGCCGCCGAGGGAGAGGCGATAGGCCTTCCACGCGATGGCGAGCCCCGAATTGTCGGCGATGTTCTCGCCCAGCGTGAGCTTGCCGTTCAGGTGGTAGCCCGGGATCGGGCTGTAGGCGTCGTACTGGGCGACCAGGGCCGCGGTCCGCGCGGCGAAGCTCTCGTGGTCCTGCTTCGTCCACCAGTTGCGCAGGTTCCCCAGGCCGTCGTACTGGCTCCCGGAATCGTCGAAGCCGTGGCTGATCTCGTGCCCGATCACCGCGCCGATGGCGCCATAGTTCACGGCGTCGTCCGCCGCGGGATCGAAGAACGGCTTCTGTAGGATCGCGGCCGGGAAGACGACCTCGTTGATTTCGGGGTTGTAGTACGCGTTCACGGTCTGCGGCGTCATGTGCCACTCGTCGCGGTCGACGGGCTTCCCGAGCTTGGCGACGTTGCGCTCGTACTCGAAGCGGTGGGCGCGCTCGAGGTTGCCTACCAGGTCCGCGAGATCGATCCGCAGCGTCGAGTAGTCGCGCCACTTCACGGGATAGGCGATCTTCGGCGTGAACTTGGCGAGCTTCGCCTGGGCCTCCTTCTTGGTCTCCGGCGACATCCAGGCGAGGCCGTCGATGCTCCCGCGGTAGGCGGCCAGCAGGTTCCCCACGAGCGCGTCCATGCGCGCCTTGCTCTGCGGCGGGAAATAGCGGTCGACGTAGATGCGGCCCAGCGCGAAGCCCATCGAGCCCTGCACCACCTCGAGGCCGCGCTCCCAGCGCGGGCGGTTCTGCGGGATGCCGCGGAGCACGTGCCGATTGAAGTCGAACGACTCGTCGACGAACGGTTTCGAGAGGTAGGGCGCGAAGGCCTCGACCACGCGCCAGCGGAAGTACGCCTTCCACGTCTCGAGCGGCGTCTCGTCCAGGAGCTTCGCGAAGCCGGCGAAATAGCTGGGCTGGCTCACGATGATGGTGCCGACCTTGCCGTCGTAGTCCGCGGCGACGAGGTAGCGCTTCCAGTCGTAGCCCGGGGCGACGCTCGCGAGGTTGCCAACGTCCACCGGGTTGTAGCGCTTCACCGGGTCGCGGTTCTCCACGCGGGTCCACTGGGCGCGCGCGAGCGCGGTCTCCAGCGCCACGATGTCGTCCGTGCGCCGGGCGCTCGCGCCCTGCCCGGCGAGGGTGAGCATCTTCTGCACGTGCGTGCGGTACTTCGCACGCATTTCTTTCAGCCTGGCGTCGTCCTCCTTGAGATAGTAGTCGCGGTCCGGAAGGCCCAGGCCGGACTGCGCGAGGTCGACCACGTAGCGGGTGGAGCTCCGCGCGTCCTGGTGCACCTGCGGGACGTAGGGCGCGTCGATACCCACCTGGTTGAAGTGGGCGATGAGCTCGGCCACCTGGTCCTTGCTCGCAAGCGCGTCCACTCGCGCGAGCTCCGCGGAGAGCGGCGAGCCGCCCTGCGCGTCGATCCGGCCCTCGTCCATGAAGCTCGCGTAGAGGTCGCGGATCTTCCGGCTGTCGTCGTCGCGCACGGACGCGGGATCGGCCCGCATCCCTTCCACGATGGTGCGCAGCTGCGCCAGCGTGTCGTCGCGCACCTTGATGAAGACGCCGTACCACGCCTTGTCCGGCGGCATGGGATGCGACGCCATGAACCCGCCGTTGGCGTGCTCGTAGAGGTCGTCCTGGACGCGCACCTTCGGATCGAAGTTCGCGGGATCGATGCCCGAGCCGCGCGGCGCGGGCGCGGCGCAGGCCGCGGCGAGGAAGCCTGCCGCGATCGCGGCGGACGTTCTGGCGTTCATTCGAGCTCCTTCGCGCGCTGGAGTCCCCGGGGAATCGAGGCGAGCAGGCGGCGCGTGTATTCCTGCTGCGGGTTCCTGTAGATTTCGTCCGAGTCGGCGACCTCGACGAGCTCGCCCTCGCTCATGACCATGACGCGGTCCGAGATGTACTTCACCACGGCGAGATCGTGCGAGATGAAGATGTACGAAAGCCCGTACTCGTCCTGGAGGTCCTGCAGCAGGTTCAGCACCTGCGCCTGGACCGACACGTCGAGCGCGGAGACCGACTCGTCGCAGATGAGCACGTCCGGCTTCATCGTGAGGCAGCGCGCGATCGCGATCCGCTGGCGCTGGCCGCCGGAGAACTCGTGCGGATACTTGTGGAACGAGGCTTCCGGGAGGCCCACGCGGCGCAGGAGCTGGTAGGCCATCTCGATCCGCTCGCGGTCGTCCGCGCCGATGGCGTGGATGCGCATGGGCTCGAGCAGGATCTGGCCCACCGTGAAGCGCGGGTTCAGCGACGCGTAGGGGTTCTGGAAGATGATCTGGATGCGGCGGCGGTACGCCATCATCTCCTTCTCGGTGAGCGAGAGGAGGTTCGTGCCCTCGAAGAGCACCTCGCCGCCCGTCGCCTCGTGCAGGCGCATGACGGTGAGGCCCACGGTGGTCTTTCCGGAGCCGGACTCGCCCACGAGCCCCAGCGTCTTCCCCTTCGGCAGGCGAAAGCTCACACCCTTCACCGCCGGCACGGCGCGCTTGCCGAAGAACCCTTCCTTCAGGAAGAACGTCTTGTCGAGGTTCTTCACCTCGAGGATGATCGCGTCCTCCGGGCTCGTCCCGCGATGGCGCTCCTCGAGGTGCACTTTCGGGTCGCCCTTGAGGAAGTCGTCGATCACGGGGAGGCGCTTGGGCCGGCGGTCCAGCCGCGGGCGGCAGGAAAGGAGCGCCTTGGTGTAGGCGTCCTTGGGGTGCCGGAAGATGTCGTCGACCGTGCCCTGCTCCTTGATGACGCCGTCCTGCATCACCACGACGCGGTCCGCGATATCGCCCACGACGCCCAGGTCGTGGGTGATGAAGAGGACCGACATGCGGTGCTTCGCCTGGAGCGCCGCGACGAGGTCGAGGATCTGCTTCTGGATCGTGACGTCGAGCGCGGTCGTGGGCTCGTCGGCGATGAGGAGCTTCGGCTCGCACGCGATCGCCATCGCGATCATCACGCGCTGCTGCTGCCCGCCCGAGAGCTCGTGCGGGAAGGAGCCCACTCGAAGCTTCGGGTTCGGGATGCCGACCTCGTTCAGGAGCTCCACGGCGCGCGCCTGCGCCTGGCGCAGGCCCAGGCCCATGTGCAGGCGCAGCACCTCGCCGATCTGCTCGCCCACCGTGAAGACGGGATTCAGCGACGTCATCGGCTCCTGGAAGATCACCGAGATGTCCTTGCCGCGGATGTCCTGCATCTCGCGCAGCGACGCCTGCAGCAGGTTCCTCCCCCCGTACAGGATGCGGCTTTCCGGCGAGACGATCGCGTTCTCGGGGAGGAGCCCGAGGATCGCCATGGCGGAGACGCTCTTCCCGCTCCCGGATTCGCCCACGAGCGCCACGGTGCTCTCCTCCGGGATGTCGAAGGAGATGCCCTTCACGGCGCGGAAGGGCTCCGACTTCCGGTCGATGCGGAAGCGCACGTCCAGGTCCTGGACCTGGAGGAGGTTGGAGGTGTTCATTGCTGGATCCCCGCCTTCGCGGGGATGACGACGCAAACGGATCGCTGCGCTCTCATCCGCGTCGTCATTTGAGCTTCGGGTCCAGCGCGTCGCGCAGGCTGTCCGTGAGGAGCGAGAAGGCGGTGACCAGGATCGCCATGCTGGCCCCCGCGGCGGCGAGCTGCCACCACTTGCCGATCACGAGCTCGTTCTGCGCCTCCGCGAGCATCGTGCCCCACGAGACCATGTCCACGGGAACGCCGAAGCCCAGGAAGGAGAGGATCACCTCCGCCTTGATGAAGCCCACCGTGTACTGCGAGAGCTGCACGAGCGCCACGTGGCTCACGTTGGGCAGGATGTGGTGGAACATGCGCGAGGAGTTGGTCGCCCCGATCGCCTGCGCCGCCTTCACGTACTCGCGGTTCGAGTGCTTGATGTATTCCGCGCGGATGAGGCGGTAGATGCCGGTCCAGCCGGTGAGCGAGAGGATCAGCACGATGGGGACGATGCCCTTCCCGAGCTTGCCCGTCGAGGTCGCCACCGCCGCGAAGGCGAGGATGAGGAGGATGTACGGGATCGACGTGAAGATGTTGTAGAACCACTCGAGGAAGTCGTTCACCTTCCCGCCCCAGTAGCCGGCGAAGGCGCCCAGCACGGTGCCGATGAGGGTCGCCAGGAGCGCGCTCGAAAGCCCCACGAAGATCGAGACCTCGCTCCCCTTCACCGCCTTCTTCAAGACGTCCCGGCCCCACTTGTCGCCGCCGAAGGGAAGCGTCTCCGAGCGCTTCACCTCCGTCACGGCGATCTTGGCGGCCCTTTCCTCCCACTCCTTGTAGCGCGGCGCGAGCGGGTCGACCGCCGAGATGTCGACGTTCGGGCCGCTCGGTGCCGCGATCGCGACGCTGTCGGTGGCCGCGGCCGGGCCGACGAAGGTCGGCGGCGCGTC
>Ga0105240_10011008_pt1 | contig 12663 bp, 12 predicted proteins | sample KBSC54metaG_FD_80426 | JGI IMG/M metagenome (GOLD analysis project Ga0105240, IMG submission 80426) | Corn rhizosphere microbial communities from Kellogg Biological Station, Michigan, USA - KBS C5-4 metaG | ecosystem: Host-associated > Plants > Roots > Rhizosphere > Soil | place: Michigan, USA... | reverse complement strand
TTTTTGGCGTTGGCATGGGCGGGGTTTGGGGCCTGGGCGCGTCTCTGGCCATGGAGTCAGTCCCAAAGGAGCGACGCGGAACATTTTCAGGAATTTTGCAAGAGGGCTATGCGACCGGTAATTTACTCGCTGCGATCGCTTTCTGGACTGTTTTTCCGAGGTTTGGCTGGCGCCCGATGTTTTTCCTGAGCATCGTTCCCGCGCTGCTCACGGTGTTCCTGCTCTCACGGGTCCAGGAAAGCAAAGCCTGGAAAGCTGCTTCAGCCGCGAAAAAAGATTGGGGCGATTATTTCAGGACCATCTCCGCGAACAAGAAGCGCCTGATGTATCTGGGCCTTCTGATGTCTGTAATGGGTTTTCTGTCGCACGGCACCCAGGATATCTACCCCACATTTCTTCAACAACAGCATCACTTCGCGCCGTCACTGACCGCGATTATCGGCTCAATCGGGATGATTGGAGCAATTATTGGTGGCACGCTGGGCGGCTTTTTTTCGGATCGCCTGGGAAGACGCCGCACCATGATCGGCGCTGAGATCTGCGCGCTTCTGCTGATTCCTCTATGGGTTTTCTCGCACGGAGTTGTACTGATCGCCCTGGGCGCATTCCTGATGCAATTCATGGTGCAGGGTGCGTGGGGCGTAATTCCGGCGCACATCAATGAGCTGATTCCCGACAAAGTCCGGGCGCTGTTGCCGGGATTTGCGTATCAATTCGGGATACTGGTGGCTTCATCGGCGCCTTTTCTGGAGGCGCTGGCGACGCGTCATTTTACCTACGGGCAAGCGATGGCCGCTGTCCTCACGGTGGTGGTGCTGGTCGGGGTGGTGGTGATCGGCCTGGGGCCAGAGGCGCGCCACGTGACGTTTGGGAATGAACCCTCCAAAGGGACCGATTCGTAAACGGTAGAGACCTCTTCGTAAACTATTGCCTCGCTAGCGATCACTGCCGCCGGGCGTTGCAGATGGAAGAAAACCGCGGAATGCGGCATGATGGGCCCGTGATCGCGAATCCCAAAAAAGGTTTTCAAGGCTTGCGCGTGCTTTCGCTGGAAAGCCGCCGCGCGCCCGAGATGGCGAAGTTAATTGCCGCATACGGCGGCGCGGCCACCGTCGCTCCCTCCATGCGCGAAGTTCCCTTGGAATCCAATACGGAAGCGCTGGCTTTCATCCGCAGGCTGCTGGAAGGTGATTTTGATTCCGTCGTGTTGCTGACCGGCGTGGGAGTTCGCGCGCTGGGTCGCGTTGTGGAGACCGCCTATCCGTTGGAAAAATTTATCGCTGCGCTGAAAAAAGTAAAAATTGTCGCGCGCGGTCCCAAACCCCTGGCAGTGTTGAACGAGTGGGCGGTACCCGTGACGCTCGCCGCACCTGAGCCCAATACCTGGCGCGAAATCCTGCGCGTGCTCGATGAGAATTCCAAGGCTGTGCCGCTGCAGGGCAGCAAAGTAGCCGTGCAGGAATATGGCGAGCCTAACCAGGATTTGTTGGCAGGCCTGGCGCAGCGCGGCGCTCACGTAACTTCCGTTCCCGTTTACGAATGGGGCATGCCGGAGGATACCGGACCTCTTCGGGCTGCAATTGCGGCCGTCGCGCGCAATGAAATGGATGTCGTGCTTTTTACCGCAGCGATGCAGGCCAGCCATTTATTGCAAGTGGCTGCGCAGGTTCAGCAGGAAGATGCGCTGCGGCGCGCATTCTCTCGGGTGATGATCGCATCCATCGGTCCGGTCACCTCGGAAAGAATTCGCGACTTGGGTTTGCACGTCGATATGGAGCCCAGCCACCCTAAAATGGGTTACCTGGTGAGCGAAGCGGCCCTGCTAAGTGCGGAAATCGTGCGCGGCAAGCGAATCTCCGAACCATAAGGTATTTGTTAAGAATGAGAATTGCTTAACACACCGCAAATCTTCTATCGTTTCCATTCGTAGTAAGAATTGGACACCGCCGCCGCCGAGCCTTAGCCTTGGTACATGAGTAATGGTGCCCCGAAACAATCCGAGAACAGCAAGAATGAGCTGGAGTTCCTGCTCAAAATGGCCAACAGCATGGCCGCCGCCGATCCGCTGCACGCGGTGCTGGCGCAAATTGTGGATTTTGCGGCCAGCGTGGTGCACTGCGACTCCGTTTTTCTTTATGGATTGGAAGATGGCGAACTGATCCTGCGCGCCTCAAAAAATGCCCACCCCGATGTTGTGGATCGCTTGAAATTGCAGCTGGGGCAGGGGATTACGGGATGGGTCGCCGAGCATGGCAAGCCTGTCGCGGTGGCAATCAACGCCTCGCAGGACCCACGCTTTCAACTTTTCAAGGATTTGCCGGAAGACCGTTTTGAAGCTTTCCTGTCGGTTCCGGTGCTGTGTCGAGGCCGCATCGTTGGCGTCATCAACCTGCAGAATCGCGAACCGCACGAGTATTCGGAGCGTGAAATCAATTTAATCTCCACGATCGGTTTTCTGGTCGGCGCGGAAATTGAAATGGCACGGCTGGAAGGCGTGAACCTGCATCTTTCCGAAAAGCTGGAGACGCGCAAGCTGGTGGAACGCGCCAAGGGAATTCTGCAACGGGAACTGAAACTCACGGAGGAAGAAGCCTACCTCACCATCCAGCGGCAAAGCCGGCAACGCCGCAAATCGATGAAGGAAGTAGCCGAAGCCATCGTCCTGAGCGAAGACGTAAAGCGCGGCGGCGCGTAGCATAGATTTCAGCCTGTGTGCATTTGACCTGACCGCGAGCGCCTTCGCTTGGCCCTCGTGCGCCTTTCTCTGGTCTGGTAGATGAAAACGCGCGGCAAACACTCCGCCCAGGCCCTCAGCCGCCGGCGCAAATTGTAAATATTGACTTTTTAACAGCTTTTGCGTAGATTAACCCAGCAAGCAGGAGATGAGCAGCTCGGCAATGAATACGCGTTCTTATTATTGGTTCGCCTTTACGTACCGCTTCCCATGGGTGGGGAGCGGCCAGGGGCGGATCGCGCGTAATTCCAGCTAGGCTTCAAAGTCACACAGCGCGAAAAGATTCCCGATACTGGCCGCGAAGACCCACAGGGTTCGCGGCTTTTTTTATGCGCGCCCGGGCCGCCAGCGAAATTGGAAACCAGGTCCGCGAACAAGGAACGCAAAAAGACCGCTAAGCATCGTTAAAGAAAAGGAGAAACACAATGATCGTAAATATGTCGGCAGGGGCCACCAAGGAGCAAATCAATCACGTCATGGAGCGCATCAAGGAATGTGGATTTCTGCCGCATCTGATCGAGGGCGCAGAGCGCACCGTGATTGGCGTGGTAGGCAAAAACCGCGGGCGGCGCAGCGAAGTCGAATCTCTGCGCGTGGCTCCCGGCGTGGATGACATTATTTCCATCTCGCAGCCGTTTACTCTCGTGAGCTTGGAGTTGCGGCCCCAGCGCACCATCGTCGACGTGAAGGGCGTGCGCATCGGCGGTCCCGATCTGGTGGTGATTGCCGGACCGTGCTCGGTGGAATCGCGCGACCAGTTGCTGCAAACCGCGCGCGCGGTCAAAGCCTCCGGCGCCAAGCTGCTGCGCGGCGGCGCGTACAAGCCGCGCACCTCGCCCTACGATTTTCAGGGTCTCGGCGAAGAGGGCCTGCGCATTTTGAAGGAAGCCAGCCAGGAAACCGGCTTGCCCGTGGTGAGAGAAGAAATGGGCATCGAAGATCTGGATGCGGAGGTGGAATATGCGGACATGCTGCCGGTAGGCGCGCGCAACATGCAGAATTATCCGCTGCTGCGCAAACTGGCCACGGTTCCGCGCCCCATTCTGCTGAAGCGCGGTCCCTCCGCCACCATCAAGGAATGGCTGCTGGCCGCTGAATATCTGCTGTCGGGAGGCAATCCCAACGTGGTGCTGTGCGAACGCGGCATCAAGACGTTCGATTCCGAATTGCGCAATACGCTGGACCTGGCGGGCGTGGCCCTGGCCAAGGAACTGTGCCACTTGCCGATCGTCGTCGATCCGTCGCACGCCACCGGACGCCGCAGCCTGGTGCCCGCGGCCGCTCGCGCCGCCGTGGCCATTGGAGCCGACGGCATCATCGTCGAAGTTCACCCGTGTCCGGAGCGCGCCTTGTCCGACGGCCCGCAATCGCTCGACTTCGCCGGATTCGAGGCCATGATGCAGGCCATGCCCAAAACCATCGCCATGGCCGCAGCCACGCGTTAAAAGGTCCGCGACGCGAAAAAATATGAAGCGCAGCGCCGCAGGCAAGTAGCCCGGCGCTGCGCAACATGATAGAATTTCTCGCGTTCCTCGAAGTGCCTCGCAACAGTGCGCCCGTAGCTCAGCTGGATAGAGCGTCTGGCTACGAACCAGAAGGCCGGGAGTTCGAATCTCTCCGGGCGCACCACTTACCTTCAACAATGCAATCAAGTTATGCGTTTTGCGGCACCAAGTCATTTTGGGTGCAACTGGGTGCAACTTCGCACTCTCGCTTCAATTCCGCTACAGGAATCTCAAAACCAAGCCCTACGTTCTCCGCGCAGACATTGCGAAATTCCACATCTTCCTTAACTTTGGAGTAGTGGTCTGTAACACTTTGGTCTGCGTGTCCAATCCAGAAACGTAGCAAATCTTCCGGTACCCTGTTCTTTCGCAGATGCGTAACGCGGTACCTGCGAAAGGAATGGAAGCCGCACTTCTCCCGTTTCATTGATTCTAGGACCGGGTGAAGTCCACGTTTCAGGACGTTGGTCTGTGATATTGGCTTACCGCTGGCATTCTGGAATAGGAAGCCTGACTTCCTGCCTGCGATATATTCTTTCAGTAGGGCAGCGAGTGTGGAATGCACGTCAATTTCCCGCAGACCGCTTGCAGTCTTCGGTGATTGAACGATGCCGTTCCATACACCTTGCCGCACTGTGATTGTCGTACCGCAGATGTCCTTAACTTCCAGAGCCAACGCTTCGCCAACTCGCATGCCGGTGCCGCTCAACGGAGCAAAAAGAACGCGAAGGTCTCCCGTAGACGCAGCGAGTATCTTGGTAATGTCTTCTGCGTTGAATGTGGGGGTCCGCTGGTTAGTGACTTGTGGCAAGTCAATAAACTCATGGTTCCACTTTCGCGGGTGTAGTTCTTCGCCTTGCTCGTTAACGGCAGATGCGACAACCATCTTCACGACCTGAAGGTAATCGTGCATCGTTTTGGGTGAGAACTTCGCTTCTGACATCTTGCAGACAAGCTCTTTCAACGCCAGATTATTGACCGATGCAAAAGGCATTTCGCCCAACACCGTGTTTATCCACGTTTGGTACCTAGTCCACGAAGATGCAGTAGCCGGTTTAATTGGCCTTCGCTTCCTTGTTTTCACGCGCTTCAGCCAAGTTTCTGACTGTTGCTTGAATGTCACGCCAAGATTGAAGCCTTGCACCCGGTTGAAGAGTTCCGGGGAATCAGCGCCACTCTCAGCGATCAATTCTTTTGCTCGCCTTGCACGTTCCGGCTTCGTCATGCTGCCGATGCCGTGTGTAGGACAGATGCGGACACTTTTATATGCCCGTTCGTCCTGCCCAGCGACATCAATGCGAAACCGCACGTAGTAGGCGTTTCCCTTCTTTTCGATGTAGCCACTCTGACCAAACCTACGAGACATGGATTTTCTCCCTGTTCGTTTGTTTGGCGTCGCGGCTGGGAAGATAACACCGCTTAAGGGTGTTGTCACTTCGGGTGAAATGTTGGACAAGGAATTTAAAGCAGAAGTGGTGATTGGTTCGGCAGTTGGCACGTCAATCCTGTTTGCAGGATTGACTACCGGCCGTCCACCTGTTTGGTATGAAACGGAAGACCGACTAATACCATATTATCACAAAAACCCTTATAAATCAAGGGTAAATGCTGTTTTAGTTGTGCCAATTGGATCTTTTTTCATCGAATGTGCTATATGGAACAGACTGTTTTTCCGGTTAGGACTATTTTAGTCACGTTCCCTGACGAACCCCAAGCCGCATAGTACTCCAATCGATTGTCTTGGCTTTCTTAGATAAATCGGCGGTCAGAACAGGAAAAACAATGGAACATGAATTTGACGTTTTTGAAACTCTTCCAGACCGTTCTGTTAGGTGGCGAGCCTGTATTCGTGGAATCCAGCCCGCACTAACCAAACTGAGAAGTATGTCCAAACTCACCGTTAACGAAGTTTTCGCTATCGACCTTGCTACGCAGACAATCATTGGCAGGGTCAACGAAGGTTCACCTGCTCGCGCTGCTTAGCGCAAGCCCCAAAATGGATCAATCGAGGCTCACGAATGATTGATAACGTAATCGTAATGCGAATTTGTGGTATCTGCTCTCTGCCAATGGCGACAGCTTCATATGGTTTGACGGTAGGTCACAACGGGCAACTGGTGCACAAAGAGTGCGCCATTCTCGGTAATAGCAATCCTCCCGAAGAAAAAAATGATCCGCCTCTTGGCTAAATCTTGCTTTTAATCGTCCGCTTCGCCCCAAGATGAACCAAGTGGCCTAGAACCTACGCGATACGTCTGTGTGGACGAAGTGATGGTAGGGTGGAGATTGGAAGCGCAGAGTGGCGTCACCTGCGTATAAGTTTTTCGTCGGTTTGAACGTCGCGGGTAAGAGTATGCGGCACTCAGGTTATGCCATATACAAAAGCTGGTGACGCTCAAAAAGGTTTATTGCATGACATGTTGGACAAAGCAGCCGTAGGCCGCCTTCCGGCAGTTGAGGTTTAATTTCGTATCCGAGAAATGGGTCCTCGATAATTGAACCTGTAGAAACCTTGCTATGAAAAAGAACCTGGTTGCATCCCGGACAATTAAAGACCCATTGCGGCATGTAGAGCCTCTCTAACTTATCAACGGAAATGCTAACCTAGCGGCAAAAGAGCCTATCAGGAATACAGTGAATACCGTATGCCCACCAAAAGGCTAAATCGGTAGTGTATTTGACTTATGGCCAGTCGCCCTGATCGTCTTCAATGGTTGACCCAGCAGTTTAATGACCTTTCAGCTAGCCTGAGCCATGCCGCAAGCTCGGAAGAACGGGTGGAGTTACTCCGTCGGATGAAAGCGGTCATTGACGAAATTGATGCGCTGATTTTCTCTTCCTTGAGGATAGAAAAGCAGGCCAAGAGTTTGCCAAACGACCAATCCAAAGACGCTATTTGAGAAGAGCTACCCGCACCTGTTCAACAGAAGTCCGAAGGCAATCTATCTTTTATTTTTTGCTTCGCTGGAACATCGGAGGTCCGTGCGGCGTTGCGACTTCCTAGTTCCGTTACAGGGTGGCGGGGCCATTCTTTTGTTCTAGATATATCCTTGTGGTAAAGTTCCCTTCCATGAATTGTTTTGTCGATCTTCAAAGGCTGACCGGAGTATTGGCCGGACTCTTGACACCCACCATAGGCGGAATCGCTGTATACATCGCATACCAACAGCATGTCACGAACAAACGCCACCTTCAACTTGCTCTCTACGATAAACGAAGGTTTATCTTTGAGGCCACGACGAAGTTGATAAGGTCAGCCGCCAACAATATGGACGTTGCGTGGAATGACATATTCATATTTGCGTGGGAAACCAGAGAATGCGAGTTCTTGTTCGGCCCGGATATTGTGAAATATCTCAAAGAAGTTGAAGTTAGGGCTGCAAAAATGCACGAAAATGTCCTAACGGACCATCCATCAATGGTAACTGAGCACGTAACGTGGTTCATCGCCCAACTGAACGAAGCCAAAAAGAGATTCGGAAGGTACATGATGTTTCCTGAAGCGTTTTGATTGTGGGAATCCCGCGCCTTTTGCGGAATTTCCAAGCGGAGTAGAAGAGTGGTTTGTACTTTTCCCCGCAGCGCCTTTTCCACAGCCTTTTTCCCCGCTCACTTTCCGCGCAAATTCCTTCGGTGTCCGGTATCCCAGACTGCTGTGGGGCCGCTCTTCGTTGTACTTCCGCCGCCACACTGGCGGGTGGCCAACCGTTCAGATTGACACTGGGCGTGGAACAGGAGTTCATCTTTCGCGTTGCGCGAAAGATGGGGTTTTGACTTCAGTTCTCAGCTATAACCCTTCGCTTTCCTTCAGTGCAAGCAACATGGGAACCTAAAGACACCTGTGCTTTGGCTTTGGCAGGCAAGGGGAGGGTCTCCGGGTCATCCCCTGGTCATCCTCGTCAATGGCACTCAGATTGCTTGTTCATGGCGGGGGCGGGGGCAAGATGGCCTTAACTGGTGAGTCTCGCGATGTCACTTACAGCCAGTTGTTTGAGGATAATCATCCGGTATTGGCCTGCCTGTGGTGGATGGTGAAGCGAATATTTCGCTTCCATCGGAAGCAAGAATCTGATTAGATGCCATGCCTCGCAACACCGGAGTGATTTCCCACAAGGAGCGGGCCAATGGAAAAAAATGTAATCAAGTGGAGCTATTGGCTGGGCGTGATCTGTTCTGTAATCGCTGTCCTGACTAGAGCCTGTGGTTTAATTGGACTCAGTCCAAGCGCATTCCCTCACATTGGCAGCGAGATTGTGTATCAACGATTTGTGGATCGAGCGTTCTTCTTCTTCATCATTTCCATCGCTACAGCGACCTACATGAGGTCACGCAAAGCTGCTGCGCACGACTAGGGCGCCGCGGCGACTCGCAAGTCCCGCCACTTGCCCATTGCCCCTGCGCTTCATGATGCACCGTTAAAACCTTAGCGCGCGTCAACGAATGGATACACGGTCCCGTAATTCCCGATCTGTGCCACGCTCTGAACCAATTCGGTCCTGGGCCTGCCGGATTGGAGGGGAGAAATCGACCCTGACGCGGTGGCCTTGGCTGTGAATAATTTTTAATCTTACGGTGCCCCACGTGTCCCGTTGCGCGAACGTGGGTTTTTGATTTTGGATTGACCGGCAAGAAGAGCGAAATGGGGGACGTCGTCTTGGACGCCCATCTGCAAATGCGTTCCATTGCAATTTATTGGTTGATTGGCGGTTTACAGTCCGCGATTCGTGGGGAAAATGACCAACCGAGAAATGCTGGCATCGCGGCCAGCGCGGCCATGCTCAAGACGATCGCGAAGATGAATGCACGTTGTACTGTTTCCGATTTCCGTGCAGCGAAACTCCAGGCGTCGACGCCGCAGAGGCACGACGTCTAATGGGGCGTGCTGCCGCGCAGACCCTCCGCCATCTTGTGGTGACTTTCGCCAATCGAACGATTTTCTTTCGCGGCTTTGGTCTCCGCCTCAGCTGCATCATCACACCAACCGGCATTTTGCATGTTCGGTGCTTTGCCCTTGTGATAAGCGTTTGACAAGTCCTTATGCTCTGTCGCCTCGGCCTCCAGTTTCGTTGCCTTCAGGTTGAAATACTGCGCGAGTCGCTCATGGTCCGCGGGCGTCTCGGCAGTGGTGAGCAGGGCCATCGCCTGGGTCTTGGTCAGTGGCTTTTCATGCTGTGCCCTGACCGGAGTGCCGAGCGCGCCGCTGAACAAAAGTATCGCCGTCATTACAACCAATTGTTTCGTCGAAATGTGCCACCTTTTTTCTGCGAACATTCGCTTCCTCCTCGATATTTCTGGCTGACTGATCTGATGTGGGGGCAAACATTCCCGCCTCTCGCACCGCGTACACATTAACGGGATTGCAAACCATTGCGATGTGATTTGCCTTACTTCAAGATGTGACGTTAGTCACAAATGGTGCCAGGGGACAGTATGGCAGCAACGACGATTGAAATATTCTTGCTCGTACACTAAATACGCCAAATGCTGGGCAAGGCAGACAATCGACGTCAACCTCGGCTATTTTTACAAACATTGACGTTGCAAAGAGTACAGAGTATAAGGTCAGGCACTGGAGGCCATTCCGATGACAAAAATACGTGTGTTGTTTGTCGTGGCGCTTATGGGCGTCGCATCTTTAGCCTCGGCTCAGCAAACGATGAAGAAGGGCGATAAAGGCTGGAACGAACTGGAATCTACGCTCAGGGAGGCCAACCTCAAGTGGCTCTGTCAGGGAGATTACTATAAGCCCAAACGGCAAGATTGCGTGGACTTGAGGTCCAAGTATTGGGACGACCAATTCTTTGAGATGAATCCCGGGGCCAGCGGCACGCAGACCAAAGCTCAAATGGTCGCGGGACAAACTGCGAGTTCCAAGACTTACCCGGACGTCGTGCGTGGCGAAGGCCCTAATCCGACCGAGTTCACCTTGATGTCGGTGTACAACAACGGAACTTTCGCGATGGCGGTCGATCACACGCTATTCAAAGTGCGTCTGAACGCGCAAGGACAACCCGATTTCGATCATGTCGCTCCCAACAACCGCACCGAGCACTGGTACTTGGATGACTCCGGAAAATTGGCCGTGGTGCGCGAAGTAACTTACGCCCGCGTATTCGTTAAGAGAAACGGTGAGTGGAGGCCGGCAGTGGGCGCTTCCTCGCCGCGTCCACCGTCGAAGTAAGTGAAGTCCGGCGTTTCGGGATATGCAAGACGTGACCGGGTAACGAAAATAGATGCGGCCCAAAATGGCTGATTCCATTTTGAATCGAGAGGAGTGGTCGATGAGATACACATGCGGAGTCGTATTGCTGGTGATTTTTAGCTTTGCCGTGCCGTCGTTCGGTCAACAGTCCATGAAGATGGGGGACAAGAACTGGGTCGCTCTGGAAAAAGAACTGGACGATGTCAATAATCAGTGGCTATGCGCAGGAAAATATTACAAGGCCAAGATGCAGGACTGCGTGGACTTCAGGGCGCAATACTGGGCTGATCAATTCTTTGAAGTCGGTCAGTCCGGCAAGACGCAGACCAAGGCCGAAATGGTCGCTGGGCAGACCGCGAATGCCGCAAAACGCCCGGACGTCGTTCGAGGTACCGGTCCCAATCCGCAGGATTTCAAGTTAATGTCGGTCTACGGGGACATCGCTCTGGGAACCGACCGCACCGTTTTCAAGACCGCGGACAGCAGCGGCAATGTCACCGTTTCGGGTGAAGCCAATGTTCTCCGGATGTTCGTGAAAGAGCGCGGCGCGTGGCGTCCCGCAGGTGCGGTACTAATTCCGGCGAATAAGTAACAAGGGGGGCGCGATGGAGGCATTGCGCCCTTTTCAACTATTCTGTGATTGTGATTTCTAATTCCCGCCTTACATACAACCATTCAGCCGCCAAATTGCGGGTATCCGGTTATTTCCAACTGCAGTAAATTGCCCGAACATGTCTATACGGTCTCCGTGGAGGTGTCGGTGGAACGATCAAATTGCCTGGGGAAAGTCTGCTTTTATCCGCATGTGGCGAAATGGTGAAAATACGGCAAGCGGTATGTTCAGCCTGAATGACTTGACGCTGCTGGAGGCGATCGAGCGCACCTGGGCGGAGATTCGCGTTGGCGATGTATTTGGGCGCGCGGCGCAGCTGGCGTACTTCTTGTTTCTGGCGCTGTTTCCGTTTTTAATTTGCGTGATTGCCAGCTTGAGCGTATTTGGCACGGCCGATCGGGGCCGCGCGTTGCTGTTTCACCTGTTTTCGAGTTTTCTGCCTGGGCCGGCCTTCCAGCTGATCAGCAATACATTCGAGCAAATCCTGCAATCGGGCGGTCCGTTGAAGATGTCGTTTGGAATTATCGTGGCGCTGTGGTCGGCCTCGCTGGGGATGGGCGCCGTGATGGATACGCTGAACGTGGCGTACCAGGTGAAGGAAACGCGCTCGCTGCTGAAGCAGTATGCGGTGGCTGTGGGGTTAACGTCGGTATTTACGGTGCTGGTCGTGGTGTTGGTGCTGCTCGCGGTATTAGGAAATGAGTTTGTTGGCGAGTCTTCCGCTGGAAACGTAACTCACGCCGGCTGGATTGCGGTGCAATCGGTGCTGGTTTTAGCAGGACTTCTGTTTGTCCTGGCCGCGACGTACTTCCTCGCTCCCAACCTCAAAGCGCGGCAATGGCGATGGATCTCTCCGGGAGCGGTCGCAGCCATCGTGCTGCTGGCGGGGGTGTTCGCCGGATTCCGAATCTATCTTCACTATTCGGGAGGGTACAATTCTCTGTACGGGTCGCTGGGAGCGGTCATTGTGCTGCTGCTTTGCTTTTACCTGAGCGGCATCGCCGTGCTTTCGGGCGGCGTCCTGAATGCGGTGCTGGAACGCGGGAGAGATTAGCTGCGTGACGCCCAATGCCAACTACTTGCAGCAAGCCGGTCCGCAGCACGATTTACTCTTGGGGCCCGAGGGTTTTACTGCGCGGATAAAAGCGCTCATAAAGCGGCCATCCGCCTGGGCGGCCAGGGCATTCACATCGATACCTTCCTGCGAGAGGAATTCGCGGGCGTCTTCCACCTTATAAATGCGTGTCGGTTCGATTTTGACGGATTCGAACCCGGTGCTCAGCAGCTTGGCGCGATACTCGTTTTCTTCCAGCGCGCCTGCGATGCATCCGACCCACAGCAGCACGCTTTTGCGAATCTCCGGCAATATTTCACCGCGGGTAACCACGTCGGAAACGGCGAAGCGGCCGCCGGGCTTTAACACTCGAAAAGCTTCCGCGAGCACGCGGTCCTTATCCGCTGAAAGATTGATAACGCAGTTGGAGATGACGACGTCCACGGAATTGTCGGGAAGTGGGATTCGCTCGATCTCGCCTTTCAGGAAATCGACATTGGTTAGACCGGATTTACGCTTGTTTTCATTGGCCAGCGCCAACATTTCATCGGTCAT
>Ga0105240_10011007_pt1 | contig 12664 bp, 15 predicted proteins | sample KBSC54metaG_FD_80426 | JGI IMG/M metagenome (GOLD analysis project Ga0105240, IMG submission 80426) | Corn rhizosphere microbial communities from Kellogg Biological Station, Michigan, USA - KBS C5-4 metaG | ecosystem: Host-associated > Plants > Roots > Rhizosphere > Soil | place: Michigan, USA... | reverse complement strand
GCGGGCAATTTCCCCACCGACCTTTATATGGCCGAAGGGCTCGCAGACCTGCTGCAACAGGGGCATACATTGCGGCAGGTCGAGGCGGGGGAGATCGCATCGGCGCTCAGCGGCGAAAACGGCAAGGATGTCGCTGCGCTGATGCTGACGCACGTCAACTTCCGCACCGGCTCGATTCTCGACATGCCGGCGCTGACGAAGGCCGCGCACGATGCCGGCGCGCTGACGATCTGGGATCTCTGCCACTCTGCGGGCGCGGTGCCGGTCGCGCTCGATGCGGCGAATGCCGACTTCGCGGTCGGATGCGGCTACAAATATCTGAACGGCGGTCCCGGCGCGCCGGCGTTCGTGTTCGTGGCGAAGCGGCACCTGGGCGGGGTTCCGCAGCCGCTGTGGGGCTGGCTCGGACACGCATCGCCATTCGATTTCGCGGCTGGCTATCGGCCGGCGGCGGGCATCCGGCAGTACGTCGTCAGCTCGCCGTCGATCCTCGCGATGGTCGCGCTGGAGGAGGGCGTCGACCTGTTCCTGAAGGCGGACTTCGCGAAGGTCCGCGAGAAATCGATCATGCAGACCGACGCGTTCATCGAGCTGGTCGAAGCGCGCTGCGCCGGATTCGGATTGACGCTGGCGACGACGCGCGATTCATCCCGCCGAGGCAGCCAGGTGTCGTTCGCTCATCCGCACGGCTATTCGGTGATGCAGGCGCTGATCGCGCGCGGCGTGATCGGCGACTTCCGCGCGCCCGACCTGCTGCGCTTCGGCTTCACGCCGTTGTACGTCCGGCATGTCGATGTGTGGGATGCGGTCGAAATTCTGCGCGATGTGTTGGTGACCGAGGCGTGGCGGCGCCCCGAATTCCAGACCCGCGCGGAGGTGACCTGAGATGACTCCCACCCGTCGTCCCCGCGAACGCGGGGACCCAGCGTCGTCCCCGGACCGTCGTCCCCGCGAAGGCGGGGACCCAGCGTCGTTTGCAAACCCGCCACCACCCCACGCCCACCACGGCGCCCACATGGACTTCAGCAAGTCGATGAGCTACGGCGACTATCTCGCCCTCGACCGCTTGCTCGATGCGCAGCATCCGAAGTCGGACGATCACAACGAGCTGCTGTTCATCATTCAGCACCAGGCGACCGAGCTATGGCTGAAGCTCGTGCTGCACGAGCTCGATGCAGCCCGTGCCCACGTCCGCCAGGACGACCTGCAACCCGCATTCAAGATGCTGGCGCGCGTGTCGCGGGTGTTCGCGCAGCTGGTGCAGGCGTGGGATGTGCTCGCGACGCTGACGCCGTCCGAATACTCGGCATTCCGGCCATCGCTCGGCACTTCGTCCGGATTCCAGTCGCATCAATACCGGATGCTCGAATTCAAGCTCGGGAACCGCGATGCGTCGCTGCTCCCGCCGTTCGCGCATCGCCCCGAGATACACAATGCGCTGGCGCTGGAGCTCGCGATGCCTTCGCTCTACGATGAAGCGCTGCGGCTGCTCGCGCGACGCGGGTTCGCGATTCCGCCGGCGCGGCTCGACCGCGACTGGGCGAGCCGCGCCGAGCCGTCGGCCGAAGTCGAGGCGGCATGGCTTGCGGTCTACAAGGACACTGCTTCGCACTGGGACCTGTACGAGCTCGCCGAGAAGCTGGTCGACCTCGACGACGCATTCCGCCAGTGGCGCTTCCGCCATGTGACCACTGTCGAGCGGATCATCGGCAACAAGCGCGGGACGGGCGGCACGTCCGGCGTCGGCTATCTGCAGCAGGTCGCGGCGACGCAGCTCTTTCCCGAGCTCTGGCGCGTCCGGACACAGCTATGAGCGGGGCGAACCTATGAGCGGGGCAAACAATGGCCGGCCGTTCGTCGTCCGCAAGTTCGTGCGCTTTTCGCATTGCGATCCGGCCGGGATCATCTTCTATCCGCAGTACTTCATGCTCGCGCACGACTGCAAGGAAGACTGGTTCCGCGAAGGCGTCCGCTATCCGTTCGAGCAGATGATCACCGCCGACCGCCGCGGCTTTCCGATCGTCAAGCTCGACGCGCAATTCATGCGGCCGAGCCGCCTCGGCGAGGAGCTCAGCTTCGAGGTCGGCGTGCGCGCGGTCGGCGCCACGTCGCTGAAGCTGACGTATCGCTGCGTGTGCGGCGACGAAGAAAGGATGCGGATGCACAGCGTGCTGGTGATGACCGATCTCGACAAGGGCACGCCGCTGCAGATTCCGGACTGGCTGCGCGAGCGCTTCGCCTCGTTCCATGTGGGAGAGCATCCATGACGCGCAAGGTGCTGCAACCGCCGGAGTGGGCGCAACCGCGGGGCTATGCAAACGGCGTCAGCGCGACGGGCCGCCTCGTGTTCGTCGCCGGGCAGATCGGCTGGAACGGCGCGATGCAGTTCGAATCCGACGATTTCGTCGCGCAGACGGCGCAGGCGCTGCGCAACATCGTCGCGGTGCTCGCGGAAGGCGAAGCGAAGCCGGAGCACATCGCGCGAATGACGTGGTACGTGACCGATCGCGATGAGTACCTGCGGCGCGCGAAGGAAATCGGCGCCGTGTATCGCGAGATCATCGGCCGGCACTATCCGGCAATGACGGCGGTCGAAGTCAGCGCGCTGGTCGAAGCGCGCGCGAAGGTCGAGATCGAAGTGACTGCGGTCGTTCCCGCCTGAGCTCCCCGATCGGGGGCCTTCTGCGCGTCGATTACAATAGACATCCACCCTGCGAGCCTCTCATCATGGCCACTCCATCCAGCAAGGCCCAGTTCAGCTGGGAAGATCCGCTGCTGCTCTCGGCGCAGCTGACCGAAGAAGAGCGGATGGTCCGCGACACCGCGCATTCGTACGCGCAGGAAAAGCTGATGCCGCGGATCAAGGACGCATTCCGCAACGAGACCAGCGATCCGTCGATTTTCCGCGAGATGGGCGAACTGGGGCTGCTCGGCACGTCGATCGAGGGCTACGGCTGCGCCGGGCTCAATTACGTCTGTTATGGACTGATCGCGCGCGAAGTCGAGCGGGTCGATTCGGGCTACCGGTCGATGATGAGCGTGCAGTCGTCGCTGGTCATGTATCCGATTCACGCGTACGGCAACGAGGCGCAGCGGCAGAAGTACCTGCCGAAGCTCGCGACCGGCGAATGGATCGGCTGCTTCGGGCTGACGGAGCCGAACCACGGCTCGGATCCCGGGTCGATGGAAACGCGCGCGAAGTCGGTGCCTGGCGGGTACAAGCTGCACGGCGCGAAGATGTGGATCTCGAACTCGCCGATCGCCGACGTGTTCGTCGTCTGGGCGAAGAACGACGACGGGCGGATCCGCGGCTTCATCCTCGAAAAGGGCATGAAGGGGCTGTCCGCGCCGAAGATCGAGGGCAAGTTCTCGTTGCGCGCGTCGATCACCGGCGAGGTCGTGATGGACGAGGTGTTCGTCCCCGAAGAGAACCTGCTGCCGAACGTGCAGGGCCTCGCCGGGCCGTTCGGCTGCCTCAACAGCGCGCGCTACGGCATCGCGTGGGGCGCGCTGGGCGCCGCCGAATTCTGCTGGCATGCGGCGCGGCAATACGTGCTCGATCGCAAACAGTTCGGGCGTCCGCTGGCGGCGAATCAGCTGGTCCAGAAGAAGCTGGCCGACATGCAGACCGAGATCACGCTGGGCCTGCAGGGATGCCTGCGCCTCGGGCGCATGAAGGACGAAGGGATCGCCGCGCCGGAGATCACGTCGATCATGAAGCGCAATTCGTGCGGCAAGTCGCTCGACATCGCGCGGACCGCGCGCGACATGCACGGCGGCAACGGAATCGTCGACGAATTCCACGTGATCCGGCATGTGCTGAACCTGGAGACGGTCAATACGTACGAAGGCACGCACGATGTCCACGCGCTGATCCTCGGCCGCGCGCAGACCGGCATCGCCGCCTTCAACTGAAAAACAGGGACAGACCACGTTTTTCCGGAAAACGTGGTCTGTCCCTGTTTTCCGGAAAAACGTGGTCTGTCCCTGTTTTCGAGGTCCCGATGAAGCTCTACAACTACTTCCGATCATCCGCCGCCTACCGCACGCGGATCGCGCTCAACCTCAAGGGCCTGAAGGCCGAGAACGTGTTCGTTCACTTGATCAAGAACCAGCAGCGTGACGCCGGCTACCTGAAGATCAATCCGCTGGGGCTGGTGCCGACGCTGGTCGACGGCGAGCAGACGATCACGCAGTCGCTCGCCATCATCGAATACCTCGACGAGACGCATCCGTCGCCGCCGCTTCTCCCCGGATCGGCTGCCGATCGCGCGCGGATCCGCTCGATCGCGCTGGCGATCGCGTGCGACATTCATCCGATCGACAACCTGCGCGTGCTGCGCTACCTGGTCAACGAGATGAAGGTGTCCGAGGACGACAAGAACAAGTGGTACGAGCACTGGGTCCGCGTCGGGTTGACCGCGCTCGAGACGCAGCTCGCAGGCGACTCCCGCACCGGCAGGTTCTGCCACGGCGACGCACCGACGCTCGCCGACATCTGCCTCGTCCCGCAGCTTGCCAATGCGCGACGCGTCGACATGAACATCGCCGAATTTCCGACGCTGGCGCGCATCGAAATCGCATGCAATGCGCTGCCCGCTTTCGCCGACGCGGCGCCGGCGAAACAACCCGACGCCACCTGACTTCCCGGCGATCGCCACCGGCGCTCGCCGTATACTTTCCCTTTTAACGACACGGAACCGCCATGACCTATTCCTTCCCTATCTGGGAGATCTCCACCGTTCCCGTCCACGGCCGCAGCGAGCGGTTTCCGGTCCGCCACATCTATTGCGTCGGACGCAACTACGCGGAGCACGCGAAGGAGATGGGCGGCAATCCGGACAAGGAGCCTCCGTTCTTCTTCACGAAGCCGTTCGATGCGGTCGTGCCGGTCGTTCCTCCGGCGGTGGGCGATGTCCGCTATCCGCTCGGCACGAAGGACTATCACCACGAGATCGAGCTGGTCGTCGCGATCGGCACCATCGGCGTCAAGGTCGCGCCCGAGCATGCGCTGTCGCTCGTCTATGGTTATGCGGTGGGTCTCGACATGACGCGTCGCGACCTGCAGGGCGAGGCGAAGAAGACCGGCCGCCCGTGGGACTTCGGCAAGTCGTTCGCGCAGTCCGCGCCGATCGGCGAAATCCATCGCGCCGCCGACATCGGCCACCTGAACAAGGGCGCGATCTGGCTCGACGTCAACGGCAAGCGGCGCCAGACCGGCGACCTGTCCGAGCTGGTGTGGGACGTGCCGCACACGCTGTCGTTCCTGTCGCAGTATTACGACCTGATGCCGGGCGACCTGATCTATACCGGGACACCGGCCGGCGTCAACGCGGTGGTGCCGGGCGACACGCTGCACGGCCACATCGACAAGCTGTCGGACCTGCGCATCGCGATCTCGCCGAACCGATGAGCCCTGTGCATCTGACACCCGAGATGTGCGAGCGCGGCTACAACAATCGCGCCGCGGTTCCCGATTACCCTGCGTATTTCGCGCGCTGGGCGGCCGACAGCGCCGCGACGCGCGCCGAATTGAAGCCGGAGCTCGACGTCCGCTACGGCAAGCGGCCGAAGGAGACGATGGATCTCTTCAGCGCCGGCGGCAGGCGCGGGCTGCTCGTGTTCATCCACGGCGGATACTGGCGCGCGCTCGACAAGTCGGACTTCTCGTACCTGGTGCGGCCGTTCGTCGCCGAGGGGATCGACGTCGCCATGGTCAACTACGATCTATGCCCGAGCGTCGACATCGGAACGATCATCGACGAATGCCGCAACGCGGCGGCATGGCTGTTGCGCGAAGGCGCCGCGCATGGGCTGGCGACGCGCAACGTCGTGATCTCCGGCGACTCGGCGGGCGGACACCTGGCAGCGGTGTTGCATGCGACCGACTGGGCGGCAATGAAAGTCGATCCGTCGCCGATCAAGGCTTCGGTCAGCGTCAGCGGAGTGTTCGACCTCGAGCCGCTGATTCATACGTCGATGAATCCCGACCTGCGCCTGAACAGCGAGAACGCCGCCGCGTGGAGCACGGTGCACAAGCGCCCGACGCTCGCGGCGCCGCTGCTGATCGCGGTCGGCACGATCGAGACGTCGGAGTTCGTCCGCCAGTCGCAGTTGCAGTGGGACGCGTGGCCCGAAGTGCGGCCGTCGTCTACTGCCAGCGGCCCGCTGATGCTCGAGGGCTGTCACCACTTCAGCGCGATGGATGCGCTGGCCGATGTGCGCAGTCCGCTGTTCCGGGAAACGCTGAAGTTTTTCGGCTGAAGGCCGGTCACTCGTAGAGCGTCCACATTCGCAGAGAGTAGCAACGTGGCGCTCTGCTGTAAAATGAAGCCTCATTCCCTCCCGTAGCACGGACCCCGCCATGGCCCTGACCCCGATTCCCGAAATCGTCGCTGAACTCGCCGCCGGACACATGGTTGTCCTGGTCGACGAGGAGGATCGCGAGAACGAAGGCGATCTCGTCCTCGCGGCGCAGTTCGTGACGCCCGAGGCGATCAACTTCATGGCGCGCTACGGTCGCGGCCTCGTGTGCCTTACAGTCACCGAAGAGCGCGCGCGGCTGCTCAACCTGCCGCCGATGGCGAATCACAACCAGTCGGCGCACGGGACCAATTTCACCGTGTCGATCGAGGCCGCGTCGGGTGTCACCACCGGCATCTCGGCCGCCGACCGCGCGCGGACGGTGAAGGCGGCGGTCGCGAAGAACGCCCGCGCCTCCGACATCGTGCAGCCCGGACACATCTTCCCGATCGTCGCGCAGACGGGCGGCGTGCTCGTCCGCGCGGGACACACCGAAGCGGGCTGCGACCTGACGCAGATGGCCGGGCTGATGCCGGCGGCGGTGATCTGCGAGATCCTCAACGAGGACGGCTCGATGGCGCGGCTGCCCGACCTGACGGTTTTTGCGCAACAGCATGGAATGAAGATCGGCGCCATCGCCGACCTGATCCACTATCGCGCGCAGACCGAGCGCCTCGTCGAGCGCATCGGCAAGCGGCCGGTGACGACGGCGCGCGGCAAGTTCGAAATGATCGTGTTTCGCGACAAGCTGACCGACGCGACGCATCTCGCGCTGGTCAAGGGCACGATCGACGCCGAGTGCGAGACGCTGGTGCGGGTGCACGAGCCGCTGTCGGCGATCGACATCCTCGACGCCGATGCGCGCTCGCATTCGTGGAGCATCGATGCGGCGCTGTCCGCGCTGCAGGCGGCCGAGCGCGGCGTGATGGTGCTCTTGCACCGGCCGGAATCGGCGGCCGACCTGCGCCGGCGCGCGCTCAGCATCGAGCCTGCGCGACCGGCGAAGATGGACCTGCGCAACTACGGGATCGGCTCGCAGATCCTGCGCGACCTCGGCGTCGGCAAGATGCGGCTGCTCGCGCAACCGCGGAAGATGCCCAGCATGTCCGGCTTCGATCTCGAGATCACCGGCTTCGTCTCGCCGGGAAAACCCGAAGCCAGGACGGCGAACCTCGCCGCGCTGGCGAAATAGTCCGGCTGCCTCAGCGGTCGCGCAATGCCGGGCTCCGGCCTGAATCGATAATCACTCATGGCAATCAAGAAAATCAATCCTGATACAGCAGGCGCCGGCAAGAAGATCGGCATCGTGCTGTCGCGCTTCAATTCCCCGATCGGCAGCCAGCTGCTGAAGGGCGCGCAGGCGGCGCTGCGCGAGGCGGGCGTCACCGATTCGTCGGTGCTGCTGGTCACCGTCCCCGGCGCGCTGGAAACGCCGCTCGCGCTGCAGTACATGGCGCAGTCGGGGCGCTTCGATGCGCTGGTCGCGCTCGGCGCAGTGATCCGCGGCGAGACGTACCACTTCGAGATCGTCGCCAACGAATCGGCATCGGGCGTTTCGGGTGTCGCGCTGGAATTCGGCGTGCCGATCGGCAACGGCATCCTGACCACGAACAACGACGAGCAGGCAATGGCGCGCGCCGAGCAGAAGGGGCGCGAAGCGACGCTGGCAGCCATCGAGATGGCGAACCTGCAGGCGGCGATCGCGAAGAATGAAAAGTAGCCGCTCGCCCAGGCGGCGCGCGCGCGAGTTCGCGGTGCAGGGCCTGTACCAGTGGCTGCTGGCCGGCGGCGAGCCGCGCGACATCGCGCGGCAGATGGCGGAAATGGAAGGGTTCGCGCGCGGCGACCGGGCGATGTTCGACGCGCTGTGGTCGGGAGCGGTCGTCACGCGCAACGACCTCGATGCGCTGCTGGCGCCGCTGCTCGACCGCGCGCCCGACGCATTGAGCCCGATCGAGCATGCGATCCTGCTGATCGGCGCGTACGAATTGCAGAGCATGCCCGAGACGCCGTACCGGGTCGTGATCAACGAAGCGATCGAACTGGCGAAATCGTTCGGCGGCACCGACGGCCACAAGTACGTGAACGGCGTGCTCGACAAGCTGGCCGCCCGCCTGCGCCAGCCGGAGATCGACGCGGGGCGCACGCGCGTCGGGCAATCGTAACGGCGTTTCGTCGCCAGCGGTAAACCCGCAGCAAAGGAGAAGGCCGATGGATACCTCGATGCAGGGCAAGCGTGTTCTGGTCACGGCCGGCGCCTCTGGAATCGGACGCGCGATCGCCGAGGCATTCGCCGCGGCAGGCGCGCGGCTGCATGTCTGCGATATCGACGCCACGGCGCTCGACGCCTTGCGCGCCGCGCATCGCGGGTTCACCACCAGCCTCACCGACGTCGCCGACATCGATGCGGTCGACCGGCTGTTCGACGACGCGAAGCAGGCGCTCGGCGGCCTCGACGTGATGGTCAACAACGCGGGAGTCGCCGGGCCGACCTCGGCGGTCGAGGCGATCGACCCGGCCGACTGGCGGCGCACGATCGGCGTCAACCTCGACAGCGTCTTCTACTGCACGCGGCGCGCAGTCCCGCTGTTGAAGGCGGCGGGCGGCGGCTCGATCATCACGCTGTCGTCGGTCGCGGGCCGGCTCGGCTATCCGCTGCGCACGCCTTACACGGCGACCAAGTTCGCGATCGTCGGCCTCACCGAGACCTGGGCGATGGAGCTCGGCCCGTCGAACATCCGCGTCAACTGCATCCAGCCAGGCTTCGTCGCGGGACCGCGGGTCGATCGCGTGATCGCCGACAAGGCGGCCGCGCGGAAAGTCTCGATCGAGCAGCAGACGAAAGACTTCCTCGGCCGCGTCAGCCTGCGCACGTTCGTCAGCACCGAAGACATTGCGAACATGGCGCTCTTCCTCGCCTCCGATGCCGGGCGGCATATCACCGGGCAGGCGCTGTCGGTCTGCGGCAACGTCGAGGTTCTCGGCTGACCAGGCCCCAGTCCGGTGAGCGTCGACCTTCCCGGCCGCTACATCCGATCGCGCGATGCGACATCGACCGTGCGCCTGATCCCCTGCACGCTGCCGTGCCTGCGCCTTTTGGTCGCGGGCGATCTCGCCGGCGCCGAGCAGGAGACCGGGCTCGCCTTCGACGCGCGCACCTGGCCCGACGACAGCGACATGCGCGAGGGCCTCTCGGTGCATCTGGCCGCGTGCGAGCGCGATGTCCAGGACCTGCTGTGGCGCGTGTACCTGATCGCGGGCGGCAGGAGCGACAACAGCGCCGCGGTCGGCCATGCCGGCTTCAAGGGCGGACCGGCTCGCGGCGGCGAGCTGGAGATCTACTGGTGCGTCGAGCCGCGCTGGCGCGGGCAGGGCATCGCGAAGGCCGCGGCCGCAAGCCTGTGCCGCTTCGCTTTCGATTACGCCCCGGTGACGACGGTCACCGCGACGATCGCCCGCACGAATGTCGCCTCGCAGCATGTGGCCGCGGCGCTCGGCATGTTCAATGCCGGCGAGATCAAGCACGGGATGCCGCTGTGGCGCCTGCCGCGCGGAGAGTGGCGCACGCCGGCGCAGCCGGGCGGGCATCCGTTGCCGCGCATCGTCACGCGCGCGGCGTCGACATGAACCGGTCCGGACGATGAACGAGTTCGAGCTGATCGCACGCTACTTCACGCGCCCCGCGCGCCGCGCGGTGCTGGGCGTCGGCGACGATTGCGCGCTGATCGCGCCGGTGGCCGGGATGCAGCTCGCGATCTCGACCGACATGCTGCTCGAAGGCCGCCATTTCCTGCCCGGCGCCGATCCCGAAGCGCTCGGCCACAAGACGCTCGCGGTCAACCTGTCGGACTGCGCCGCAGTCGGCGCCCTGCCGCGCTATGCGCTGCTCGCGGGCGCGCTGCCGGAGGCCGATCCGCAATGGCTCGAAGCGTTTGCGCGCGGCTTTTTCGCGCTCGCCGATCGCCACGACGTCGAGGTGATCGGCGGCGACACGACGCGCGGCCCGCGCACGTTCTGCGTGACGATCATCGGCGAAGTCCCGGTGGGCCGGGCGCTGCTGCGGAGCGGCGCGCAGCCCGAGGACGTGGTCTGGATTTCCGGCGAAGTGGGCGCCGCGCGAGTCGGCCTGGCCGTGATGCGCGAGGAGCCCGGCATAACGCCGCCGGCGACGCTGCGCGAGCATGCGCTGCAGGCAATGCATCGCCCGCAGCCGCGGGTCGAGCTCGGGCTGGCGCTGCGCGGCATCGCGTCGGCGGCAATCGATATTTCCGACGGCTTGATCGGCGACCTGGGCCACATCCTCGAGCGTTCGCACGTCGGCGCCGAGATCTCGATGATGCAGATCCCCGCGAGCGACTGGCTGAAGTCGCGCGCGACCGATCCGAAAACCGCCGCGTGGGCGCGCGAGTTCGTCATGGCGGGCGGCGACGATTACGAGCTCTGCTTCACCGCGCCGCCGGCGCTCGAGGCGCGCGTGCTCGAAGCGGGACGGCATGCGGGCGTTGCCGTCACGCCGGTCGGACAGATCACCGCCGCCGCGGGACTGGTCGTGCGCGACGACAACGGCGACATTCTCGATCTCGCGTCGATTCGCGCGTTCGATCACTTCGCCGAGAGCGCGGCTGCCTGAGCGATGCTGCCGATGGAACATAACCCCGGGCTCGCAACGCCGCGCCAGCGACCATCGAACATACGCCCCGGCTGGCGGTTCGTCTTCGGCCATCCGGCGCACTTCATCGCGTTCGGCTTCGGCAGCGGGCTGGCCCGATTCGCGCCCGGCACCTGGGGCTCGCTGGTGGCGATTCCGCTGACGTTGTGGCTGCTGCCGGCGTACGGCGACGTCGGCTTCGGCCTGATCATCCTGGGCGCGCTGCTGCTCGGCTTCTGGGTCTGCGACATCACGGGCCGGCGGCTGGGGATCGCCGATTACGGCGGCATCGTCTGGGACGAAGTCGTCGCGATGATGCTGGTGCTGTGGCTGCTGCCGTCGCTGACGTGGCTGTGGATCGGCGTCGCGTTCGTGCTGTTCCGGATCTTCGACATCGTCAAGCTGCCGCCGGCGCGGTACTTCGACCGGCGCTGGAAGAACGGCGTCGGCGTGATGATGGACGACATCGCCGCGGCATTGCACACACTGATCGTGCTGGCGCTGGCGCAGCGGATCACGGGCTGGCTGTGAACCTGCGGCGGCTCGAAGAGATCGCGCTGAACGCTTCGGGCCCGGCGAACCCGCGGTTCTTCGACGGCTGGATGCTCGGCTTCACGCCGGGAAAATCGAAGCGCGTGCGCTCGGTGAATCCGTTCTTCGGCTCGTCGCTGCCGCTGGAGACGAAGTTCGACACATGCAAGGCGATCTACGCCAAAGCCGGGCTGCCCTGCATCATCCGCCTGACCCCGTTCGCGCAGCCGCCGGAGCTCGAGGATTGGCTGGCAGCGCAAGGCTACGAGCGCTTCGACGACACGATGGTGATGGTGCGCTCGCTCGAAGACTGGAGCGACGAGCGGGTCAAGGCGCCGCCGGGCTTTCCGCGCTGCGTCGAGCTCGACCTGTTCGAATGGACGGTGGAAACGCAGGACGTGCGTAGCCTGAGCGACGACCAGGTCCGCCGGCTGCTCGATCGCCAGGAATTGCTGCATCTGTCGGGCTGCGGAATGGCGATGAAGAGCCGCGGCGCGCTGGTTGCGTGGGGAATGGCGCAGGTCGAGGATGGCTGGGCGGGGCTGTACAACATCGAAACGCGGGCCGAGAATCGGCGTTCGGGGCTCGCGCGACGGGTGGTCTCGGCGTTGCTGTCGTGGAGCCACCGGCATGGCGCCGCCGCGGCTTATCTGCAGGTCACCGCCGAAAACGAGGCCGCGATCCCGCTCTATCAGGCACTGGGATTCAGCGAAGCTTACCGCTACTGGTATCGGGCGCTGCCGGAGGATGTCGCGGGTGAGCGAAGATGAGTGGGAAGAGTGAGTGAAGGTGGGATAGGTGGCGCAAATGAGCGAAAATCGGCACGGGTGAGCGCAAATTCATGAACGACCCGGAAATCATCGAACTGGCTGCGCGGCTGGGCGCGGCGCTGCAGCAGCGGAAGCTGACGCTGGCGACGGCGGAATCCTGCACCGGCGGGTTGATCGCCGGTGCGATCACCGAAATCGCCGGCAGCTCCGAATGGTTCGAGCGGGGAATGGTCACCTACAGCAATGAAGCCAAAATGGAGATGCTGGGCGTGCCTGCAGACTGCATGGAGCAATTCGGCGCGGTCAGCGAGGAAACGGCCAGGGCGATGGCCGAGGGCGCGCTCGAGCGGTCGCGGGCGGCAGTCGCGGTCGCAGTCACCGGCGTGGCGGGGCCCGGCGGCGGCAGCGCCGC
>Ga0105240_10011004_pt1 | contig 12665 bp, 9 predicted proteins | sample KBSC54metaG_FD_80426 | JGI IMG/M metagenome (GOLD analysis project Ga0105240, IMG submission 80426) | Corn rhizosphere microbial communities from Kellogg Biological Station, Michigan, USA - KBS C5-4 metaG | ecosystem: Host-associated > Plants > Roots > Rhizosphere > Soil | place: Michigan, USA... | reverse complement strand
GGCGCAGGGCGGCAAGTGATTTAATTACCTTACTTCGCGAGCGGCACTCCGGCAACTGGCATCTTGCTTTGGATGCGCGGAGGCGGAGAGATGTCCGCCGCTGCTACCATCATATCGAAGTGAGACCTCAAACTATTGGTCGGGTGCTTGGGATTGGACTGCGCGTCGCGGGCCGCATGGCGGGACACGCGATCATGGGAGAGGACGCGCAAGGCGCTGCGCGGAACGTGCAGCAGAGTTCGATTCCGACTGCGGCGGCGCGAGGACGGGCAGCGGGAGAGGCGACACGTGGTGCGAGCCGCGGAGTGTCAGGATTTTTCAAGCCATTCAAGAGCGTGGGTGGCAAGATCTTGCTCGAAGTGATTGGGGTGTTCTTCCTGTTGCCGGTGGTGGTGTTTGCACCAGTGTTGTGGCGGACACGGGCGAGCTGGGAACATGGACCAGATCACCGGACGTTCGTGGCGGCGGCGGTGATGGTTGTGGTGTTTCTGTATCTCGGGGTCACTTCATTCTGGCGGGCGCGGCGGCGGCCGTAGTTAGTGGCTCTCGTCACCTCGATCTCGTTCTGGTGCCCTCGTCGCTCTGCCTTGTAGAAGTCATGGCTGATCCGAACCCGAGGAACACATCCCAAATCCTGCTGCGCCTCCAGTGGTGGCGAAAATCCGGTTGTCTACTCCGGGTTTCACACAGGCCTACTTTCGTGTGGTCTTTATGGGACCGATTCGGAGCACGCCGAAATCCTTTCGAGCTTTCAAAGATACTTGCGGATGGTGTTGCTGAAGCGGGTGTAGAGGAATGACACGGCCATGAGAGCGGCTCCGAGAACGATGAGTGTAGTAAATCTTTCGGGTGTGGAGAGTTTCCAAATGTCGATGAGGACGATTTTGGAAATGCTGATCAAGAGGAGTGCAAGGCCGGCGAGGCGGAAGCTGCGTTCCCCGACGATGAGGGCGAAGAGAAAGGTGACGAGGCCGAGGAGGCTCCAGGCTATCGTGATATGGCCGGAGCTGAGTTTAACGGCAAGTGCGACGACCATCAGTCCGAAAGAGGCGAAGAACAACCATTGCTCGGGATGCTGGACGGCGCGGGCGAAGGGTTCGGGGATCGTGAATGAAGCGTGTTCCCAGAATTCCGAACCGCGAAGTTTGAAAGCGAATGGCAATGCTGCGAGGAGAATGAGCGCCGTGATGGAGAGATGGTAGAGCGGGCTGTGCCAGAAGTCGCCAGCCGTTTCTCCGATTAGATCGAAGAGAAGCCCTCGTAGGACCGCCGCGAGTGCGAGTGCGATTCCCTGCACGAGGAAGGTGCGACGGCGCAGGATCCATGCGAGGGCCATGAGTACTGTCGCCATGGCTGCCCAGAGGACTGCGATCCAACCTTCACCACCATACACATAGAACGGAAACCGAATGCCAAACCACACGACGAGGCAGAAGGTTCCGCTTGCATCGGCGAGGAGGCCGACGAGGTGTTCGGATTTGCGGACGCGGGCCGAATCGTGAGTGCGTTCAAAAAGCCGGTAGCCAGCCGCCATGAGGATCAAGACTTCGAGCAAGTTGGAATGGACGAGAGTGAATGCTCGTGCTGCGGGAGCGCTGGTGAGCCCGAAGGCAGCATAGGGGAGATCGCCACCGAGATAGACGAAGAACGCGACAGCGAGCAGAGAATATCCCTGCCAGCGGAAGAAGCCCTTGTCGGCGAACCGGCCGATTTCGAAGAGGGTGAGGCAAAGAGCTGCAAGGACCGGAGCTACCCAGGGATTCTGGAAGATATTGAACGTTGTGAAGAGCAGGAGTCCAGCCGCGGCCCAGGAGTAGGCGGCGGGAACGTAGTTGCGAGGTCCGGCGACAGTTTTGCGGTGCATTCCGCAATAGAGAAGCGCGACCGCTATCAGCAGCGCAGTGCGATGGCTCCAATCCTTGTATTCGAGATCCCAGCTTGCAATTCCGATGAGAGAGGCCACGGCGAGGGCGTCGGCCTGTAGCGCAAGGATTGCGCTCGCGATCCAATCGGCGGCGAGGCCGAGCGCGAGGGCGAGAAGCAGCCAGCCGACGGGCACCCAGTGCGAAGGTAAAGCAATCCAGATGGCGACGGCGGCTGTTGCGCAGGCGATGCCGCTGGATATGGGGAGTACGATGGCTTCCCACGCGCTCGAGTCCCAGCCGGGGATAGAGGAAAGCTTGGGCAGTGAGCGGGGGAAGAGTTCGGCGCGCGTCCAGAAGGCAAGAGCGGCGAGGGTGAAGAGGGCAGTGTCGGCGCGATGATGGCTGAAACCGGTGCTCTCGATCCGTTGCGCGATCAGTGGAACCAGGTGATGGAAGGCGAGCACGCCTGCTGTGATGAGGGCGAGGATATCTCCTTCGAGTGGGGGCATCGAGGCGTGGAAGTAGTGGCCGGCGAGGACGAGAGCGAGGAAGAGGGCGATCCATCCCAGGGGCAGCCATTGGTCGGGCATTTCGACCCACATGGAGCCAGCGGCTGATCCGAGTGCGAGCCAACTGGTGCAGGGGAGGATGAAGGCAAGCCATCCGGCGAGTGTTGCTGATGATGTGTTGCGAGGATCGAGGGTGGGCAGAATGCGGGGGAACACTTCCGATCGGAGCCACAGGGCCAGTGCTGCGAGAGCGAGAACGATTGTTTCGACAGGATGAGAGCCGGGGTCGGCATTGTTGAGGCGAAAAATGGCGAGCGGCAGGATGTGGTTGAAGGCGAGAAGGCCAGCCGCGGAGAGGGCGAGGACGTCGCCTTCGAGTGTCGGGTTCACGGCATGGAAGTAATGGCCAGCGATAACGAGGACCAGGAAGAGAGTGAGCCATCCGACGGGGAGCCACTGGTTGGGTAGCACGACCCAGAGGCAGGTTGCGGCGGCGCCGAGCGCTAGCCAACTGCAGATTCTTAGCGCGAGAGTCTCGAGGATGCTGGTTTTGATATCGGGCCAGCGGCGGGGGTAGACCTCGGAGTGGGTCCAGTAGAGGATGGCTGCGAGCGCGAGGCCGGCGGCCAGAGACCAGTGATGGCTGGTGTCGGACGCAACGAGGCGCTCAATGGCGAGAGGCATGACGTCGTGGAAGGCAAGGACGCCTCCGGTGATGACGCCAACTAGGAGGCCGAGGCGGCGGAACACCGGTTCGCCGAGGCGGAGTCCGGCAATGGCGAGGACTTGCGCTTGCACGAGCCAGAGGACGGGCCAACTGACTCCGTGGAAACGGAAAGGAACGGAGGAGACGAGCAGGACGACAGCAACGGTGGAGAGGACGATGAAAGCCTGCCGGCGTTTTGATTTGGCCCACCAGGCGAGGCCCATCTCGAAGACGCCAAGGACGACGAGAGCCCAGAACGCCCACTCGGGATGTGCGGACTGGAACTTGAGAAGTCCGAGGACTCCGCCGGAGTTGAGAATGGCCGAGACGCTGGAGAGATTCTCTTCGCGTTTGTCGAGAGGACTGCGGAGCACGTAGGCGAGGCGGAAGATGAGCCAGTAAAGAAGGATCAGGGCGGTTGAAGGCCAGAATTCAGCGAACTCGGTGTGGTTCTGCGGGAGGACCTGGTTGAGCCAGATGAAGTGGCTGGTGTAGACGGCGATGAGGCCGCAGAGTTCGAGCACGGCCCAGTGGTAGACGGTGGTGACAACGACCAGGGCGATGGCGAGGATGGCGCTGGCAGCAAGAGAGAAAATGACGGTTTCGGTGGGCTGCTCGATGTGGCTGGTGACCAGCGTTCCAAATCCGAGCATGAAGGCGAGCGAGGTGACGGTCTGGGAACGATAAAGCAGCGAGTGGCCGACCATTCCGGCAGCGACCAGGAGCATGAGGACCAGGTCCATAGGGAGGGAATGGAGGACGCGCGCCGCCTGAACGTGATATGCGGCGAATGTGGTGAAGTAGGCGAGCGCCCAACCTCCGCCGATGCCGCCGCGAGCGAAGATGCGGTAGGTGGGCTTGCGTTCGAGCCAGACGCCTCCGCCGAGGAGGATGGCACTGACCGCAAAACCGCAGAGGATTTTGCCGCTGGGTCCCCAGGTCTGGAGCTTCCACGCAAGGAATGAGGCGATGCCAATAACGAGGCTGGCGACGCCGATTTTGCCGAGCCAGTTGGCACCTAGCGTTTGTTCGAGCGAGTTGAGGCGGACACGGGCGGGTCCGGGTCCAGAGCGGAAAGCGGCGGACGCTTGGGGTTGTGGCTGCTGCGCTGGACGAGGTTGTGGTTGCGGCTCGGGTTTCTGCGGAGATACGGGCTGGGAGGGGAGTGTCGGTTGGGGAAGGGGCCGAGGTGTTGTTGTGGCAGAAGTCTGCGTCAGAGTTGGGGCTTGGTTTATAGCCGGCGATGTCACCGATACAGCGGGCTCGACCGGTTTTGGCGGCACAGCCGGCGTGAATGGTGCGACGGGCGATGCGACAGGGTGCGAGGCCTGTACCGGTTGAGGTGCCGATTCGGGCTGTTTCGATGCGGGGGGCGCCTGCCCTGCGGTACTTGGCTGTGCAGCGGCTGGCGCGTGCTTTGGTTCTTCGGGTTTGGTTGTGGTCCTGGCTATCGCGGCAAGTTGCGAGCGCAAGAAGTCGATTTCGCGTTCAAGCCGATCAATGGCATTTCGCGTCCGACCGAGCGAGTCGAGGGTACTGTTCCAGACGATCACGAGCGCAATTGCAAGAACAACGATCAGAAAGAGTTCCATAAGCAATTGGTGGGATTATAGGGGTTAAAGAAGAGAGGAGACGGCCTTGTTTGTGACAGTTACTCCAGTGCTCGGAAATTGCGCGATCCAAGGGCGCTAAAACTCACTGCTCTGGGTGGTCGATCGAGGTGCTTTCGTCTTCAATGAGGAGTCGGCTCACGACGGGCAGATGGCTATCGCCGGCGAGAGATCAGTGACTGTTTGATGGAGCCCAGATGCCATACCACCAGGTATCGCTGGATGGCTCGACAATCACATGGTAGTGGTCATCGATGTAACGGCAGATTGGCTCGCGCGCGAAGTCCTGGTGCACGAAATGGCCGATGTAGGGAAAAAGCAGGAGCACTTCAAGGTAGTGACTTTCGGTTCTCTCGGATGTTCGGCAATATTTGTCATGGCGGTAGGGCAGAAGTAGCGCTCTATCCGGGTTATCGCGCATCTCCTGAACCTTTTGACTGACCGAGTGCGGCGTACTGACGTTAATGAGATCCTCGTATGCACCGTATTCAATGCGCGGAGATTGGTATGTGCCGAAGCCGTCAGGGCGGAAGCCGAACGGAGCGACGTAGTTGGCGGGCGTCGACGCGAGAAATGCCTGGATATTTGGCTCTGGCGGCCGCGCTTCTGGATGCTTGTCGAGAAACCGAGCTGCCCTCAGTTGAGGAACGAAGAGATAAAACTCGGCGAGATTGGGAAGCAGGAAGACGAAGAGGAGAAAGGCCATGGCGTAAACACGCCATGCACGCTTGTACAGCGAGAGATACAGCAAACTGGCGAGAAACGCAGCGAGGCCATTCCAGAAGACGTGGCTGGGATCGCAGCGACCGAGAGCGGCCGCGATCATGGGAATCGAAAAGAAGAGCAGACCGAGTGTGGGATCGTCCGTCACGCGGTTGAGTAAGCTGCGAAAGAGCCAGCAGGCGCAGATGAAGATTGCAATGAAATAGACGAGGATGGGCGGGCCCGGAACGATGGGGAAATTGATGGCTCCGCCGCCGTCTGCGAGCATGGCGTCGAGCACGTGGAGCTTGAGCGCGATGGCGAAGATTATTCCGTAGGCGACGATCAGTAGCGCGGCGATCAGGGCTCGCTGTCTGAGAGCAATGGGTCGGCAGAAAAGAGCGATGCAGACGCTGGCGAAGGCGAATGCGACTGCGGTTTCAGGAGACAACAGAATGAGCAGCGCACAGAACACGCTGCACAGGACCGCGTCGAAAAGGAAGCGAGGAGTGCGGGGTTCCCGGAAACGCGAGTTGAGCTTGACGACCAGGTAGATTGGAAATGCGTAGCGCAGGAAGGTGTAGTTCGTTCCCATCCGGATCGTTGCAAACAGGCCTGCGGCATAGAGCATGACGAAGATTGCAGGCTTTGCGGGCGTGGGGAAGTTGATCTCGTCGATGCACTTGAACAGGAAGAAAGTGCCGAGCAGGTAGCTGATGGTCCAGAAGAGATAGTAGGCGTCGCCAATTCCGAGTGGGAGAAAGTGGTGAAGAAACAGCGGGATGTAGAGCTGAGCTGGTCCGTAGACGAATTCGAAATCTCGGTAGGGGATTCGGCCCTGGTCGAGAAGTGCGATCCGATCGATCAGATAGAAAGACTCTCCGAAGCCATGGTAGTGACCTGCGACGAGGTACATAGCGGCCGCACCGAGGAGCACGATCAGAAGGGCCATGCCAAGCATCCAGCGGGGAAGCGGGCGGTGTTCAGGTGACTTGTTGGTCTGCAGATTGAAGCCGCGGGTGAAAATGACTCCTAGTGCGACGAAAAAGATGAGCAAGATGATGCCTGTTCGGTTGTTGTAGCCGAAGAGGTAAGAATCAGCTGCGGACGGGGCTGAGGGAACCAGGCGCGGCAGGTAGAAGATGGCAGCGAGCGCGATGAGGACATAGGGAATGAACCAACGTTTTGCGGTGCGCCAAGCTTCGGCAGGACCGGCAGAGGCGGTGTGGGATTCTTGAGAGACGGGTAGATCGGCAGTGTCTTTCATCGGCTGGGTAAGGGAAACGACGACGGCCTTCGTTAGATGCCGGGTAAGCAGGCGATGGTTTTTCAGGTCTCTGGTGATTTTCTGGTCGGCCGCTACAAGGGACGACGCCTGCCTGGAGCGACAAAGTGCCAGATGGCGAGGCCGATCGCAAGGATACCAAGGCCATAGGCCATCCACGCGTAGCGGCCGGTGTGGATCTGCCAGCCGCGCCAAAAGGCAATGGCGGCGGCGATGATCATGAGGATTCCGCGGAAAGGGTTCATGGTTCATCCTGAAGCGGCGGTTGTTCTAGTGCGCAGGTACGTGAGCTCTACGATTCTCGACAAGGTCGTGGCGGATAGCGAGTGCACGAGGCAGGCTCTTCACGTCGTGAACCCATTCGGGCAGGAGTATGGAGAATGTGAGGCCTTCCAATTCGGAGAGGATTCCCCAGGCGAGGGCCAGGGTCACGAGCCATGTATCTCGCCTGAAGCAGAGGAGCCAACCTACGGCCAGCATCAGAAGCAATCCAAATAGCTTTGCGGAATATGTATGGTAGCTTGCGATTCGATGGAATTTGACAAGGTCAAGGAGGAGGCGGGCTGCTTCAAGTGAGATAACGGCTGCGATTAGCCAAATGCGATGGCGGATCGCAGGTGCGTTGATGGTGATGCTGGCTACCAAGACAAAGAGATAAAAGATGATGTCAACGATGGTGTCGGAGATGCGCAGCGCGGCGCTGTCGGTGCCGAAACGGCGGGCCAGGACGCCATCGAAGATATCGGAGACGGGGCCAGCGAGGAACAGGACGCCAAGCCATGGTTCGGGAGTGGATGCGCGAACCGCGGCAACTGCGATGATCGGCCCAAGGAAGAGCCGGATGATGACCAATGACCACGGGATGGCAGTACGCCAGCTCAAATTTTCATGTTCCTTGAACGGACCTTGTCGAGTGTTTGACCGCCCGTCGGGGTGATCCTTATCGTTAGCAGGGATCGTTAGCAGGGTACAGCAGAGTTTCGAAAAAGAGGTACATACGATGAGCACTTCCGCAGCACCTGTCGCATCCGGACTGAAGAAAACCGCATTGAATGCAACCCATCGCGCATTGAAGGCGAAGATGGTGGATTTCGGCGGATGGGATATGCCGGTCGAATACCCGTGCCCCGGGGGCGGGCTGATTGCAGAGCATATGGCAGTGCGTACGGCTGTGGGCTTGTTTGATGTGAGCCACATGGGAGAGATCCAGTTTCGTGGGCCGGGTGCCCTGGCCGCAGTACAGCGGATCACGATGAATGACGCTTCGCGGCTGAAAGATGGGCAGGCGCACTACTCGGCGCTGCTGACACCGCAAGGAGCGTTTGTGGACGACATCCTGGTGCACAGGCTCAGCGAGAACGATTACCTGCTTGTGGTGAATGCAGGGACGAAGGACAAGGACTATGCGTGGATTCGGCAGCAGGTGGGGGGCTTTCCAGGTATTCACCTCGCCGATTACTCCAGCTACTACTCGCAGCTTGCACTGCAGGGGCCGCGGGCATTGGATACGCTGCAGAAGCTGACCAAGGCAGATCTGAGTGCAATCAAAAATTACTGGTTTACGTGGGGACAGGTGGCGGGCGTGAACAATGTGCTGATTGCGCGGACTGGATATAGCGGCGAAGACGGCTTTGAGGTTTACATTCCCAGCGATGAGAAAACCAGCGTGATGATGTGGAACTCATTGATCGCGGCGGGCGCGGAGTTTGGCATTCGACCGTGCGGGTTGGGCGCTCGGAACACGCTGAGACTCGAGGCAGGCATGAGCCTTTATGGGCACGAGATATCAGAAGAGATTAACGTGCTTGAGGCGGGGCTGGAGCGCTGGCTGAAGATGGACAAGGGGGAGTTCATCGGGCGCGAGACGCTCGCCAAAGTCCAGGCAGAAGGCGGGCCGAAGCGGAAGATCATTGGGCTGGAGATGGTGGAGCGCGGGATTGCGCGGGATGGATATCCGGTCTATTCGATGGAAGGCGAGCCGATAGGGCAGATCACATCGGGATCACCTGCACCGTTCTTGAAGACGAACATTGCGATGGCGCTGGTACCGACGAGTGTTGCAGCAACTGGCGCGGATGTGCTGGTTGATGTTCGCGGGAATCGTGTGCGGGCGAAGCAGGTTCCGCTGCCGTTCTACAAGCGTGCGAAGAAGTAGGGAATCGCCGAATCAACCACCGTGGCAATTGCATTTGAGGACACCGAGGAATGCTGCGAACGGACCAACTTCGTCGCGATAGCTCAAGGCCATGATGCGGGAGATCTGATGGAGGTGGGTCAGATCGTGCGCTGCCCATGTAGCGAGGAGTTCTGACAGCGTGACTGTGCCGAGCGAGGGATGGTTGCCGCGCTGATCGAGTTGCGCAGGTTGAAGATCGAGAGCGCGGAGCTCATCGAGACAGCCGGCGCGAATACTGGCGAATTCGTCCAGGAGTTGCGGGAGGGATTTGTCGCGGCACTCTTCAGCGTGGCCTCGACGGTCGAAAGATTCGAAGGGCTTTGATTCGCCGTGCTCGAGAATGCGGCGGGCGCGAGGCATCCAGTTCGCTTTGTCGGCGTGAATAAGATGGCCGATTACATCGGGGATGGTGAAGGTGCTCTCGCCTTCGTTCCGGTTGGTCCAAGATTCTGGGAGGTCGCGCAGAAGCGCGTTGAGAGCGGCGGGCGTGCGCTCGAGGAGCGCGATGGTCTCGGAGAGGTTATGGGCCATAAGTTGCGGATGCTGCGACTCTCAGGATTGATGCAGAAAACAGTCACCTCTGTTGCGAAAGCGATATCAGGGGCAGTGATACCACAGGGCTTCGACACGATAGGCGAGCACCGGAACTTGAGGTGTGAGGTGCTGCTTCCAGGCAATGGCCGGATCGGGCGCGGCAAGAAATACCCCAAGCTTCAAACAGCGACCCGCAAGAGTGCGGTTGAGTTCGTTCATCGCGTTAACGTCCTCCAGAATCCCGGAACCAAGTACCAGGACGACCCTGCCATGTAACGAGCGTGGCTCGCCAGTCACGTCCGAGTCGAGAATGGAATATCCATGTGCCTTATACAGCCTGGCTCCAAGGTCCGGACCGTCGGATAGCCGTAACTCGGAGGATAAGCCGAGTTGATCGTCCAGATACAGGAACAGCTGCGGGTTGTTGCCAACTACTGTTTCGCCGCTACGTGCTTCCTGCGCAACGACGCGGGCCACTTGTTCCCATGGTTCGTAGAGATTGGTCGTTGCATAGTGCCGGCCGGATGCGATTCCGATGAGTCCAAAGGCGACGAGGAGCGCGGCCGCGTAAAGAGCTACTTTCGAGCATCGACGGCCGCTATCTGCGATGGACAGCCCCAGTGCGAGAAAAAACCACGGGAGCAGAAACGTGACCCGCTTGATTGTGAGATGTTGAGTAATGACGAGAGCTAGAAGGGCGAGGCCGAAGTAGACAAGCCAGCGGCGCCCGCGACTGAACCAAACCGCGGTCAGAAGTGCACATGATGTAATCGCCACCGGGACGCTCAAGACCCAGTACCAAGGCGCGATCGCGACCGATGCAAATATGGAGTAGATGGGGTACGCGGCCGAGGCTAGCCAACTCATCAGGGTCGACGCGTTGCCCATGCCCGCGGGTGCGCTCTGCAGTGAAAACAGAGCTGCCCTGACGAGAGGAAGAAACGGGACGGCAACGGCCGTGCTTGTCAGCGCAAGGAGAACTGTGCGTCTGCGCACCAGTGCACGGTGAAAGAGGATCAGGTCGGCGCAGAAGAGCAGGAGCAGAATAACTCCGAAGTAGTTAGTCCAGACAAGCAGAATAGAGATGACGCCGAAGCCTATCCAAGGCCATGGACTGCGGTCATCCAGTATCGCCAAATAGACGAGGGTGGCGGCGGACAGCAGGAACATGGCAACGGAATACCATCCAGCAATGCGCCCATACTGAAGAGCGAAAGGCCATGTGAACGCCAGCAGGAGTGTTGACCAATACGCTCTGGTCCCCGCCAGTCTTCCGGCGGTGATTGCTGATGTGATGGCGGACCCGATATAGAACAGATTGGCGAAGATTCTGAGGGTGAAAAGGCTTGAATGGGTCAGCAACAACCAACCATGCAAGAGGACATCGGAGAAGGGCGGATGCTCGTGTTGCCAACTGCCGGTGAGGAACAACTTGATGGTGTGGGCGACTGGGTGAGCAGCAATGGCGACAATTATTGCTTCATCATCCAGCAGGGCAATGCGTGTGTTGGTCGCGACCATTGCACCTGCGTATGCAGCGGCTACGGCTAACGTCGGCAAGATGATACGCAGACGTCCTCGAAGGGGGAGGAGGTCGTCGGACCCTGCCTCCTTCATACCTGCATGACATCTGCTTCTTTCCTGCGCGAGAGCTCTTCCATGCGACGGATCTCTTCGTCGGTCATCTTCTGGACTTCTTCCATGGCGCGCTTCTCTTCGTCTTCGCCGATCTTCTTTTCCTTGGCGAGCTTTTTGAGGGCGTCATTGCCATCGCGGCGGACGTTGCGGACGGCGGTGCGGTGCTCCTCGAGAATGCGGTTGAGATGCTTGACCACCTCGCGACGGCGCTCTTCAGTCATAGGCGGAACGGGGACGCGGATCAGCTTGCCATCCGAGAGAGGGTTGAAACCCAGGTCGGAGGCCTGGATGGCCTTCTCGATTTCCTTCACGATGGAGGGATCGAACGGCTGAATGAGGATGGTCTGCGCCTCAGGCGTGGAGACCTGCGCCATCTGGGTGATGGGAGTGGGCGTTCCGTAGTAGTCCACTTTGATTGCGTCGAGCATGTGGGCGCTGGCTCGGCCGGTGCGCGTGGAAGCGAGATTCGACTGAAAGCCGGCGACAGCCTGATCCATGCGCCGCTTGAGATCGGCATAAAGAGATTTCATTGCCGGATTCCCGGCCATAAACGAGCCAGCCATATCAACCCCCATTGAATCAATTGCCAACGGCTATTCTACAACCTGCGAGCGAGCTACATGGCGACGGAGGAAATTGGAAAATTGCTGCGTGTTGCGGCGGCTTGTTCGTGGGCGTGGTAGCTGGAACGCACCAGAGGGCCGGACTCGACGTGGCGAAAGCCCATGCGGAGAGCCTCGGTTTTGAGCTCGGCGAATTCGCGAGGAGTGTAGAGCCGGGCCATGGGCAAGTGGTCGCGGGAAGGGCGCAGGTACTGCCCGATCGTGAGGATGTCGCAGCGGACCGCAGCGAGGTCATGGAAGACGGCGAGGAGCTCGTGCGTTTCTTCGCCGAGGCCAACCATCACGCCTGACTTGGTGATGCCGGCCGAGTTAAGTTCTTTGGCGTAGCGGAGGAGTTCGAGTGTGCGCTCGTAGCGGGCGCCGGAGCGGACGACTCGATAGAGACGCGGGACGGATTCGGTGTTGTGGTTCAGGACCTCGGGCTTTGCATCGACGACGATCTCGATCGCTTCGCGATTGCCCTGGAAATCGGGGATAAGGACTTCGACGCGGCAGCCCGGGGCCTGGCGGCGGATTTCTTCGATGACCATGGCGAAGATGCGTGCGCCGCCGACCAGATCGTCGTCGCGATTGACGCTGGTGATGACCGCGTGTTCGAGGCCGAGGATCGCGACCGCTTCTGCTACGCGGCGGGGCTCGTCGAAGTCGATGGGCTCAGGGCGGCCCTTGGGGACGGCGCAGAATCCGCAACGGCGCGTGCAGAGATTGCCGAGCAGCATGAAGGTGGCAGTTTTGTGATGCCAGCATTCGCCGATGTTGGGGCATTGGGCGCTCTCGCAGACCGTGTGGAGGCCGAGGGAACGGGCAAGGCGCTTGAGGGAGTGGTAGTTCTCGCCTACCGGGGCGCGAGCTTTCAGCCACTCGGGTTTGGGAGTGGGGGCTCTGCGCGCGGGCTGGATCTGGATGAGGTCCATCTGGGTTCATTGTAGTTGGAAGCAGCAGGACAAACAGGTTCAGATCCCAGGTCCCCAAAAGCGAGGGACCTGGGGCACCCAAACCTGCGAGGAGACCAACATT
>Ga0105240_10011003_pt1 | contig 12667 bp, 6 predicted proteins | sample KBSC54metaG_FD_80426 | JGI IMG/M metagenome (GOLD analysis project Ga0105240, IMG submission 80426) | Corn rhizosphere microbial communities from Kellogg Biological Station, Michigan, USA - KBS C5-4 metaG | ecosystem: Host-associated > Plants > Roots > Rhizosphere > Soil | place: Michigan, USA... | reverse complement strand
CTGGGATCGTTGAGGGGCCACAGACAGCGGTGACGATCAGCAAGGGGTTTTGCATAGGAAAGTATCTGGTGACGCAGGGAGAGTATCTGGCAGTGATCGGCAGGAACCCGAGTACCTTCCTGGGTGACACGAATCGTCCGGTGGAAACGGTCAGTTGGTTCAATGCCACGAACTATTGCGGCAAGCTCACGCAAAACGAACGGGCGGCGGGCCGGATTTCCACCAATAGCGTCTATCGTCTGCCGACGGAGGCGGAGTGGGAGTACGCGTGCCGGGCCTGGACCTCGACGCGCTTCAGCTATGGGGATGACCCGGGCTACACCAATCTGACCCAGTACGCGTGGTTTGACGTGAACAGTGGTAATACGACGCATCCGGTGGGGCAGAAGTTGCCAAACCCTCGGGGATTGTATGACATGCATGGGAATGTTGCGGAGTGGTGCCAGGACTGGTACGCGCCATATCCCGGTGGGATTACCCTTGACCCTCAGGGGCCGGCAACAGGCTCACTCCGCATCGGCCGCGGTGGTCCTTGGTTCCGCACCTCAAGTAACCTTCGGTCAGCATGGCGCAACGGTGTCTCCCCGGACACAATGGGTGCCGCCGGATTCCGTGTTGTCCTGGCCCCGGGTCAGCCGTGAGTTGCAGTTCCTCCGTGGAAGACCACGGAGGAACCTTCCTGGTGCAGGATGCTTCGAAGAGGCTTGGAAAGGGTGGTTCACGGACCCGCACTCGGGGCAGAGCCGCTCCTCCAGCCACCCCGGGGACGATTGTTTCCAAGGAATAGTCCTCTTAATTTTTCTCAGCCAAGCCCCCCTCGCGGGGACCGTCCGGTGCGGGGGAGGCCATGGCCGTGGGCGCCCCGCCGCGGCGTTGGCGGCAGGCCCTGATTCACTGCGGCTTCGAACTTCTCCTTTCTTTTTGGGTGGGCGCTTGAGTAGACTTCAGTTTGGGTTGCTTCCATGAGCGACGATTTAATGATAGAAGTCACCAACCTGACGAAGCGTTACGCCGGCCATACCGCGGTATCGAACATTTCGTTCAATGTCAGGCGTGGTGAAGTGGTGGGATTGCTGGGCCCGAACGGCGCGGGCAAAAGCACTACCATGCGTGTGTTGTCCGGTTATCTTCCAGCGACCTCGGGGACGGTTCGCATTGGGGGGCTGGACGTCTACACCCATTCCGTGGAGGTGCGTCGCCGGATCGGCTACATGCCGGAAAACAACCCGCTGCACTTTGATATGCGGGTGCGCGAGTACCTAAAGTTCCGGGCGCGGCTCAAGGGTTTGGGCTTCCGACAATCCCGGCAGCGCGTGGACACAGTGATGGAGTTGTGTGGTTTGAGCGACGTTTCCCGGCGCATCATCGGCCATTTATCCAAAGGCTACCGGCAACGGGTGGGTTTGGCCGATGCACTGGTTCATGAACCGGAGTTGATCATCCTGGACGAGCCGACGATCGGCCTGGACCCCAACCAGATCCGGTCGGTGCGCCAGCTCATCAAGAGCTTGGCTCACGAGCATACGGTGCTGATTTCAACTCACATTCTTCCCGAAGCCGAGATGACATGCAATCGCATGGTCATTATGTATGAAGGCCAGATCCTGGCCGCCGACACCCCGGAGAACCTGCAGCGGTTGATGAGCAGCAACAGCCAGGTATTGGCGGAAATTGCCGCTCCGATGGCCGATCTTCAGGAATGCTGGGCCGGCCTCCCGGAAATCGAGACCTTCGACGTCTCGGCATCCGAGGGTGACTTTTATCGGTGTGCTTTGACCCCGCGCGACGGCCTGGACTTGCGGCCGTACGTTTTCGACCTCGTCCGCCAGCGCGGCTGGCAATTGCGCGAGTTGACCCGCAACCGCCACTCGCTGGAGGACATTTACGTGCAGCTGACCCGGCCGAGTGAAGAGGAGGAGAAATAATGCAGTCCTTCCTGACCCTGACCCGCCGCGAGCTGTCCGCCTACTTCCTCTCGCTCTCCGGCTACGTTATCATTTCGGCGGCCCTGTTTCTTTTAGGCTTTAGCTTTGTCGTTTTGCTCGTCAACTTGCAGCAGGAGACCACACCGCTCCCGCTGACCGAGTATTTTTATATCACGCCCTTTTTCTGGTACATACTGCTCCTCTCCACGCCGGTGATCACCATGCGCCTCTTTGCCCTGGAGAAGTTCTCTGGAACCTTTGAAACGCTGATGACGGCTCCCGTCACGGACCTCCAGGTCGTGCTGGCGAAGTTTGTCGCGGGCTTGGTCTTTTACCTGGCTCTCTGGCTCCCGCTCGTCGGATGCTTGTTCAGTGTCCGGCACTATACGAGCGACCCTTCGGCGCTCGAGTTGGGTGCGTTGGCCGGTACGTTCATCGGCATTTTACTGCTCGGCGGTGTATTTATTTCCCTGGGTTGCTGCGCCTCGGCCCTGACCCGAAGCCAGGTTACCGCCGCCATGATCAGTCTGGGGTTCGGCGGGAGTTTGTTCCTGGTCGGGGTTTTGGCCGAACACATTCCCCTGCGGGTGACCTGGCAGACCCAGGTCCTGGCGTCGCTGTCCTTTTTTGAGCAAATGCACGACTTTTCCCGCGGTATCGTGGATACCCGCCCGGTGGTGTTGTATCTTTCGCTTACGTTATTTTTCCTGTTCCTGACCTTGCGAGTGGTTGAAAGCCGCCGTTGGAAGTAGCATGCCACAACCTGTACAGCCGCCGTCCTCGTTTTCCCCGTATCGCCGCTGGGGTATTGGACTCAACGTGTTTCTGATCGTGTTGGTGGTTTTTTCCGTCCTGGTCATGGTGAATTATCTGAGCCAGGACTACTTCGCACGGTACCACCTCAGCGCGCGGGGCCGCCTGCCTCTGGCACCGTTGACGGTGAAGTTTTTACAATCGCTGACGAACCAGGTCAAAGTCACCCTCTACTACGACAAGAGCGATTCGTACTACAGCATGATCACGGATCTGCTGACCGAGTACAAGCTGGCCAATCCCAGGCTCCAAATCCAGACGGTGGATTATCTCCGGGACCCGGGCGCGGCGCTGCAGTTGAAGGAAAAATACCGCTATTATCTTAACGCCACGAGTGCGAAAGACCTGATCATCTTTGACTGCGAAGGTCGAACGGAAGCGGTGAACGGCCGAGCGCTGGTCAAGTACGTGACGGAGCGCGTGCCCAATGAGAAGCAGATTGAGCTCAGCCGTAAGCCCATTGCGTTTGCCGGTGAACAATTATTTACCCTGGCGCTGCTCGAAGTGACCAGCCCCAAACGCTACAAGGCCTATTTCCTGGAAGCGGACGGCGGGCACGACATTGGCGACGGGAATGAAAACACGGGCTACACCAAGTTCGCTTCCGTCCTGCGTCAGAACTACATCGACCCCGAAAAACTCTCCTTGCTGGGAACCAACACGGTTCCGGCCGACTGCAATCTCCTGGTGATACCGGGTCCGACCAAGCCGCTCCCGGACATCGTGCTGGAAAAGGTTGAGCAGTACCTCGATCAAGGCGGACGCCTTTTCGTCTTGTTTAACTTTGCCGGGCGGGATACGGGCTTGGAACCTTTGCTCGCCAAATGGGGTGTCCGCGTCGGGACCAATATCATCAAGGACCTGGCAAACACGACGTTGCCCCCGGAAGCCAACGATATGAAGGTGTTCAGTTTTGGGAAACACTCGATCGTCAGCTCCGTTGGCGTCTTGCACTTGATCCTCCCTCGTTCGATCAGCAAACTCCCAACGAGCAACCCCGCCCCTGACTCTCCCCGGGTGGATGAATTGGCCTTCTCCGGCCCGAACGCATTCGCTCCGGACAACAAAGCGCTCGGCAATCATTCCTTCCCACTCATGGTGGCGGTGGAGAAGGGGGCGATCAAAGGCGTGACCACCGATCGCGGCACCACCCGCATCGTGGTGACGGGCGATTCCATTTTCCTTGCCAACCACCAAATTGAATCGGCCGAAAATCAGGATTTTGCTGCCTACGCGGTCAATTGGTTATTGGATCGGCCCCAGTTACTCGAGGGCATTCAGGCCCGAGCCATTACCGAATACCGCGTGGTGATGACCAAAACTCAGCTGCAAAGCGCGGAGTGGGTGCTGCTCGCCGGCATGCCCGGTTCGGTCCTCCTGATCGGATTCCTTGTCTGGCTGCGTCGTCGTCACTAAAGTCAGCCCCGAAGAAACTCTGCTCATGTCGCGCACCGAAGTTAACCGCAGCCCGCCAAGCCTGCTGTTAGGCCAATCCGGGATCGGGGTATTGGAGCCGGAGAAAAGGAATCTGCTTCCTTACGCCTGATGAGTCTACGGCACACGGCATTTTGGCTTTGTCTGGCGACCGGGTTATTCGGTTTTATCCTCTTTTACCAGAGCCACGTGCATAAACGGCCCACCGGGCCCGAGCGGGTTCTGCCAAACCTTAAACTTTCGGAAGTGACGGCCGTGCAGGTGCGGCCAGCCGGGACCGGCCAGATCGAGCTAAAGATTGTGGCCGAGCGTACCAACAACACCTGGCGGCTAACTGAACCCAAGCCGTATGCGGCTCAAGCCGCCAGCATTGAAGACCTGTTGGCGTCGCTCGAAGAATTGACGACGGCGATCCACATCCCGGAAGCCGAGTTGCGCCGCCACGCGAAGGCCGACGAGGATTATGGGTTTGCCTCACCGCAAGCCTCCTTGATTGTTTACCAGGGCCAGCAGCAGACCATCATCCATATCGGCGCAAAAACCAGCCCCGGTGATCAGGTGTACCTGGAGGTGGTCGGCAGCGAGGGCGGGGCGTATGTCGTGGATGCCGACCTTCTAAAGCATATCCCGCGTTCGATCAGCGATTGGCGGGATACGACGCTGCTGAACCTCGAACGGCTCGCCTGCGACCGCATCGCGTTGACCAACACCAGCGCCGCCCTGATCACCATCCTCCAGCGCGATACCAACAGCCATCTCTGGCGGATCGTGTGGCCCCTGAGGGTCCGCGCCGATAATTCGCGCATCGAAGATTCCTTGCGCCAACTTCAAAACCTCCGCATCCGCCAGTTTGTGTCCGAAGATACCAAGGCGGACCTGGAGTCCCTTGGGCTGGCTCCGCCGGAGTTTGAGCTGGCTTTGGGTGAGGGAACCAATACGACAGTCGCCTTGCAGTTTGGAAAAAGCCCGACCAACGATGCCAACGAGATCTACGGCCGGCGCGTGGGCGAAAACTCAATTTTCACTGTTCCCAGGGATTTGGTGGCCGCATGGCGAGTATCGGCCAAGGAAGCGTTCCGGGATCCGATCCTGCTGCGGATTAGCGAAAATGTGGACGCGGTAAAGGTCCAGGCGCAGGAGTCCTTCACCCTGCAGCGCCAGACCAACAACACCTGGCGGATCTTGCCGGAGGACCTGCCCGCCGACTCGGCGCTGGCGGAGGAATTCATCTCAACTCTGGGCGGCTTGCCCATTTCGGAATTTGTCAAAGACGTGGTGAACCCCCCGGACCTGCCGGAGTATGGTTTGGCTTCGCCGGTTCGGAAGTACCTGCTCGAAACGGCCGCTGACGGGTCCACAGGAACGGCTGCCAACACCGCCTTAACAGAGCTGGACTTTGGCCTGGGAACCAACCAGCAAAGCAAGGTGTTTGCCCGCCGGACGGACGAAAGCTCTGTGTACGCGATCAGCACCAATGATTTTGCCCGGTTGCCCGGGGCGGGCTGGCAGTTGCGTGAGCGCCGGCTGTGGCGGATCTCCACCAACGACATCGCGCGCGTGACAATCGAGCAAAAGGGCAAGACCCGGCAACTCATCCGCAACGGGCTATACGAATGGTCGTTCGCGCCGGGCTCCCAGGGCATTCTTCCCAATGTGCTCGCGGTGGAGGATACCGTGCGGGGATTGACTCAAGCCTCCGCCCTAGTGTGGGTCGCCCGCGGCCAGGAGAATTGTGCCCGGTTTGGCTTTCAGGAAAACGATTTCAAGATCACCGTGGAACTGAAGAGCGGTGAGAAAGTTGGCATTCGATTCGGGGACTCCGCCCCCTCGAACAACACCTACGCGCTGGTGGAATTCGCGGGCCAGCCATGGGTCATGGAATTTCCTTGGGTGCTCTACCGCGATGTGGTGAGCTATCTTTCCATCCCCACAGGTCCGTAACGGCACAGGACAATGCTATTTTACCCGAGATACAACTCCCCGCCCGCTCGCCTCCGCTGGTCGCCTGGGGGAACCCGCCCATCGACCGCCGCTGGGAAAACCGCTGTTCACCTTGTAGCCCGCCGCACTTAGCCTTCCCCGCGCGATGGCCCACCCCAAACATCGTTTCTGGCGGGTTTGCCGGGCGTACTTCCGCCGCTTCCGGATCGCCGTCTGGCTGGGACTGTTCATGTTGGTGGGTACTTTTGTCTACCTGAACCAGATCGGGCTGCCGGATTTTGTGAAAAAGCCGCTGCTCGACAAGTTGCGCCAACGCGGCTTGAACCTGCAGTTCTCCCGAATGCGTTTGCGCTGGTACGAAGGGGTGGTGGTCGACGATGTCCGTTTCGCGCGTGCCGACGAGCCACTCAGCCCGCAGTTAACCCTGGCCGAAGTCCAGGTCCTTTTTAATGTGCGAGCGTTGACTCACTTCCAGGTTCAGCTGGACTCCCTCGTTCTCCACAATGGCCGGTTCTTGTGGCCGTTGACCGAAACCAACGAGAGCCCGCGGGACCTCTCGATGGCCAATATTGAAACACGCCTGCGTTTTCTTCCCAACGATCAGTGGGAGTTGGAACAATTCAGAGCGATATTCGCGGGCGCCCGCATCCAACTCTCCGGCGTTATTACCAACGCCTCTTATATTCCTCAGTTGAGATTTGTCCAGGAACAGCAGCCTTCGACCAATTCCGCCGGGCGGTGGCGTTCTCAACTCCGCCGCTTCGCCGACACGCTGGAACGGATTCACTTCGGCGTTCCCCCCGATTTGAACGTTCAGGTCCGTGGGGATGCCCGTGATCTCCAGACTCTCGGAGTGAACGTCCAGCTGGCCGCACCCGAGGCGGACACACCGTGGGGCAATCTCTCCGGAGGCTTGGTCAGCGCGCAGCTTTTCCCAGCTTCAACTAATGGTTCATCCCGCGCGGAGGTCGTGGTGGAGGCTGAGCGCGCCCGCAGCTTATGGGCGGGTTTGACCAATTTCACTCTCCGTCTGAACCTGGTGTCGGGCTGGGAGCGAACAAACGTAGTGGCCTGTAACCTGGCCCTCTCCGCCGCTTCGGCCCAAACCGAATGGGCAAGTGGGCAAGCCATTTCCCTGAGTGCCCGCTGGGTTCACTCGCTCACCAACCCGATCCCGATTGACGGCCAGGGCCAACTTCAATGCGAAGCCCTGCAAACGGCCTGGGGCTCCGCGGACCAGGTTTCGCTCCAAGGCAGCGTGGCCTTTACAGCCCTCCGCGCCTCGGCCGAATCCTCCTGGGCCTGGTGGACGAATCTGCAGCCGTACTCGTTGAGTGGCGAATTTCAATTGCGAAAGCTCCGAACGCATGAGATCGAACTCGAGACACTGCAGGGTTTAGCAACCTGGGACGCAGCTCAACTCACTCTGACTAACCTCCAAGCCCAACTTTACGACGGCGGGGTTGAAGGGCATGCTCGGCTCGACGTGGAGACGCGCGCGTTGTCGCTCGAGTTCGCCTCGACGTTTGACCCGCACCGGATTGCCTCGCTCCTGCCCGAAACCGGCCGCTATTGGCTTTCCCAAGTGGACTGGGAACGACCGCCACGGCTCGCCGGCAATCTCTCCCTCCGGCTGCCCGCCTGGACGAATCGGCAGCCCGATTGGCAGGGTGAGGTCCTTCCGACTCTCAGCCTGGCCAGCGAATTGGATTTTCCCACCGGGGCCTCCTACCAGAAGAAACTTCAGGTATCCACCGCCCATTCTCATCTTCTTTACAGCAACCTGACCTGGCGGCTACCGGATCTGGAGTTCAGCCGGCCCGAAGGCAGAGTGCGAGCGGAACACTGGGCCGACGAGCGGACCCAGCGGTTTTACTGGCGTATTTCCAGCACTGTCGACCTGCGATCCGCCCTCCCGATTTTGGACGATGAGATAAGGGGTGTTTTTGATTTGTTTACGTTCACTCAGGCTCCAGCGATTGAAGCAGAGGTGTGGGGCCGTTACCACGAACCGACCGAACTCGGGTTCAAGGGGAATGTGGCCCTGACGAACTTCGGCTTCCGCAGCGAAGCCATCAGCGGTCTGCAAGCCAGTTTCCAGTTCACGAACCAGGTGTTGCTGTGCCTGGCCCCGCATTTTCAATGCGGCGCGCAGACCGGGAGTGCGGAGAGCGTGGCGGTAGATTTCCGGGCGCAGCTGGTTTACCTTACGAATGGGCTCAGCACCCTTGATCCCGGGATCGTTTCCCGTGCCATTGGACCCCAGATCGTTCGGGCCATCGAACCATACCAGTTTTCCCGCCCTCCTTCCGCACGCGTGCGCGGCACCATTCCCATGAACGAGCAGGGGGCGGCCGATCTTTATTTCGATCTCGAGGGAGGACCTTTCCATTGGTGGAAATTTAACCTCCCGCACGTATCCGGCCGCGTCCACTGGATGGGCCAGCAATTGACGTTGAGCGATATCCGCGCGGATTTTTACGGAGGCCAGGCCGCGGGAGTTGCCCGTTTTGATTTCACCCCTAAACGGGGTAATGATTTCCAGTTTGCGATCGGTACGACCAACGTCCAATTGAACGCGATGATGAGGGATCTTTCCTCCCCTACCAACCATCTCGAAGGGTGGCTCAGCGGCGCGCTCTCCGTCTCGAAGGCGAATACGGAGGATTGGCAGAGCGTCAATGGCTACGGTGAGCTCAAACTGCGCGACGGGCTCCTGTGGGACCTGCCGGTACTCGGCATCTTTAGTCCCGTGCTGAACGGGGTCTCTCCCGGGCTGGGCAACAGCCGGGCCAGTGCCGCTTCGTGCGGCTTTGTCATCACCAACGGTTACATTTTCTCGAACGATCTCGAAATTCGCTCCACGGGCATGCGCCTGAAATATCGCGGCACCGTGGATCTCCAGAGCCGGGTCAACGCTCGCCTGGAGGCCGAGCTCCTGCGCGATATGTGGGCCGTGGGCCCCCTCGTCAGCGCGGTCTTCTGGCCCGTTAGCAAACTGTTCGAGTACAAGGTCACCAATACCCTTGACGACCCCCAAAGCGAGCCGGTTTTCCTTCTCCCCAAAATCGTGCTCTTTCCCTTCCACCCCTTGCGGACGCTGAAGAATTTGCGGCCCGAGGATTCCCCTCAGGTACGCACCAACGCTCCGTCCCTGTCCCGGTAACACGCACACAAAAGGCGGAACGGTTTCTAGACCATTCCGCCTGGATTCGAACCCCGGATGGACGCCGCAAGCTGCGGCTGGGTCTTCCGGTTTATTGGCTCTGACTGGACCCTGAGTTTCCGGTGTTCGGATTGAGATTGTCTCCCGTTCCGGAAGGGGCGTTATTGTCTGGCGCCTGCGGGGCGATGCCATTGGGGCTTTCAGTGGATCCCGAACTGGATCCCGAGCTGGTGCCTCCCGGAGCAGTCGCTGAGCCGGCGCCACCCGTGTTGCCATTCTTCAGATCATTGGCGCCTTTGCCTTGATCGTTGCTCTGGGTGTTGCCCGACTGCGTGTCGCTCGTGCCCCCCATGTCACTGGTTCCGGTCCCATACGAAGGCGTGCTTTGAGAGCTCGTGCCCCCTCGGTTCTCGTGGGAAGCGCAACCGGCCGCTACCAAACCTAACAAGGCTGCCATTACAATCAGTTTCTTCATTATCTATCTCCTTTCTTGAATTGTACAAACCTTGTTCGGCGGCTCACTTGTCTCAATCGGGCCTTCACCCAATTTGCAGGAAATTATTGCCCCTCCAAGGACCGATAACGAGTTTCCGTATTCCCACCGACGCGTTCTCCGTACTGGTTCGATTACCACCCCGGCAGTTCCCTGGGGTATCATCATTTTTACTCAAGCAGTCGTCATGCGCACTTCATGAGAAATGCTTTTGCCACAACATCAACAACGCGGCGCGACTTATTATCTGCGCGCCCGTCGCGCTCATGCGTGGCGCGGCCCGATTCGGGGGGCGGTGGTGGGATGAACCCGGCGGCGGATGAGGCAGTCGTAACGCCCTTTGGGCGGCCGGCCCATTGGGGAAGCGCCAGTAGTCGATTCGCAACTCGGACTCTAGGAGCAGCGAGAGCGACCGAGGAACCGGGTTGGATTGAAAGGAAACTATGAAAAAGTTATCCGGCGAAATGTGGATGTGGGGCAGGATTACTTTGGGATTAGCCGTGGTGGTAACGCAGCTCCAGGCCGCAGGAACCCAGCCGATGGTGGCCATCCATGATTCGGAGCTCACCCGAGCAATGGAAGGAGCGCCGGCTTCGGGTTTGACCCCCGCAGGCCCTGGCACGACCGGTCACCAATGGTGGCTGACCAACTGGCATTACTTCGTGATGCCGGAATCACTCCAGGAAACCTTACGCTCAGATGGAACAGCCTTCGCCGTGGTGAGCGACGCCGATATCAGCGCGGGAGCGCTCCTGGATGAAAACGGCAATCCCCGTTACCCGATTCTCATCAGCCTCGCCTCAGAAGCGATTCGGGACGATGAAATCGGGCCCATGACCAATTACGTGGCGGCGGGTGGATTCCTGTTCGTTGGGTCCTCGGCATTTACTCGCCAGCCGGACGGCTCCTCGCGGGGCGATTTCGCCCTGGCGACCCAGATGGGTGTCCATTCCGTTTTGCCCGGCTTGCAGAACTGGGCCACCGACTCGTCATTTGTTAAGCAGCAAAACCATCGAATCCTCAGCCACTTTCCCAGCGGCCAGCTTGCCTGGCGAATGCCGCTCTCCGCGGATGAAACGCAATGGGGAGTTTCGCCAGCACATCCGTTCCAGAGCCCGCATTACATCTGGTCGGTGAAGTCAACGGATGCGACGGTTCTCGCGGACGGGGATGGCACTCCCTATTTGTTGACCAAGCAGTACGGAAAGGGCCAGTTCATCTATGATGCGGCGCTGCAACCCCTCATCGCCCACGGCGGCTACGCCCCCGGCATGTACGCTTACGGAATTTTTCGCAAGGTCATCGAATGGGCCTTCGATTCCGCCCAGCTGCCAATTCCCAAGTTAAGTCCTTGGCCATTTCCCTACGATGCCGCGTTTGTCGTCCGGCACGACCTGGAGGATTACCAGGATGAAATCGCGAATGTCCAAGCCTCGGCACAGTTCGAGGCCGCCCACGGCGCGGCCGGGGACTATTATTTTTGCACGGGCACGTTGCGCGAGGAGATGGGCAACAATCCAGGCGTGATCGCCGGGTTAAGCAATGCCGTGGCGCTCTACAACGCGACCATCGGATCCCACAACGGCGGGTTGCGAAACCCGGACAACCTCGGGCTGACCATGGCTGATTACGATTATTGGCATTGGGGGCCGGACGAGGTGCTCGATACCGATGTTTCCGCGCTGGGCTTCTCCAGCGGAAAAGCCTATGCGCTTACCTCGATTTCGAACTCGTTCATTGACCTTGAGGGCTGGTTGGGACAAACCCCCAATTTCGGTCGGTCTTGGGTCGGCTGCTACTTCAACTCCACGCGTGAAGACTCGTACGATATCCTCAATCAACTCGGAAATAAAACGGTGGGCGAACAGAAACTCGGGCCTTTCCCGCACTGGACGGTGTCCACTCGGACCTCCGGGCTGAAGTATCCGATGGTGACTCTGCCGGTGAGCGATTGGTATATCGGCAGCCAGATTGGGCAGGCGATGGAGACCGGGCACACGACCAATTCCGTCCGTGCCCTGGTTGACTTCTATTATGGCATGGGAGCTTTGATAAACCTTTATGGCCACACACTCTCGGTTCCCGGGTACAGTCCGGGCGTTGGCGACACTCTGCCTCAGGAATATATCACGTACAGTTTAAACGCCGCGTTGCACCCCAGACTCTGGTCCGCTAACGCCGCGGGCATTTATTCCTGGTGGCAAAAACGTTCCAGCGCACAAATAACCACCAGTTCTTCCCGGACGGGAAACCAGACCACCCTTACGTTCCTGATCTCCAGCGCGACGGATCCCTCCACCGCCGTAGAACTGCTCTTGCCCAGCTCTTCACCGCATTCCGGATTGGCGGTGCTGGCCAATGGGGCTCCGGCGGCCTCGAGTCTGTATCGGGTTACCGGGCAAACACTCAAGATCCAGGTTGGAACGAGTATCAGCCGGGTCGATGTGAGTTACCTGGTGGGACCCCTGGCGCAAAACGACTTCTATGCGGTGGCCGCCAATTCCAGTTTGAACGTCCCCGCTCCGGGCGTTAAGGCCAACGATTCCGACTCGGGCGGATTAGCCGGGGACCAAACCACGGTCCTCAGCGCGCCGGCAAACGGTCAGCTCACTTTAGCCAATGATGGTGGGTTCCTCTACGTCCCCACCCCGGGGTTCACTGGCATCGATGTTTTCAATTACCAATTGGCCAACGCTCAGTCAGGGGCTTCCGCCGCCTCCGCCGTGATCTCGGTGTTACCGCCGGCCAGCTTGTTCTTTGATGATTTTTCCCGGCCAACCGATCCGGGAAGCTTACTGCCATGGGTCGCGCAGATGGGGAATTGGGGCATCACCTCCGGCGTGTTGGGAGGCGGATTGAACAGTGTGTCCAGCTACGCCTACGCTCGGCGGGACG
>Ga0105240_10011002_pt1 | contig 12667 bp, 14 predicted proteins | sample KBSC54metaG_FD_80426 | JGI IMG/M metagenome (GOLD analysis project Ga0105240, IMG submission 80426) | Corn rhizosphere microbial communities from Kellogg Biological Station, Michigan, USA - KBS C5-4 metaG | ecosystem: Host-associated > Plants > Roots > Rhizosphere > Soil | place: Michigan, USA... | reverse complement strand
GGATGTATTCGAAGCAAGACTGGCATAACCTACCGCAACATCCGAATAAGTATTGGTTGGGTCTATTGAACTGTTGTAAAGGGCAGAATCGCCGACGGCCACCTGTTGAGAACCAATCGTGTTGTTATGCAGCGAATTATTGCCTATCGCTACGTTATCACTTCCGGTGGTGTTGGAATAAAGTGCCTTGCTGCCGAAGGCAGAATTGAAACCACTTCCCCCGTTTTGATTGAACAAGGCAGAATCTCCAATGGCAGTAAGGTAACTCCCGGTGGTATTTATATTGAGAGAATTTGTTCCTATGGACACATTATTACTTCCTATGGTATTGGCTCCCGCGGCCAACCGGCCAATAGCAATATTATTGTTGCCGGTAGTATTCGCATACAAGGCCCCATCGCCGATAGCATTATTGGTATTACCGGTCGTGTTTGACACGAGTGCGTTATTGCCCAGCGCTGTGTTACGAAATCCTGTAGTGTTAGCATACAGCGATGATTTACCCGCGCTGGTATTTTCATACCCAGTAGTGTTGGAGTAAAGTGCAAAGTCGCTCAATGCGGCATTGCCGGAGCCAGTGGTATTTTGGTAAAGTGACGCATTGCCAAATGCTGAATTGTCAGCACCTGTTGTGTTTGCGTTCAAACTGGCCCAGCCAACACCTGTATTATTATAGCCAGAAATATTCTTAGCCAGACTGGCATAGCCCACGGCAACATCCGAATACGCGTTAGTAGGGTCTATCGTACTATTGTAAAGTGCGGAATCGCCAATTGCTACCTGCTGAAATCCAATCGTGTTCCTTTGTAAGGCATTATTGCCTATTGCCACATTGGAGTTGCCGGTAGTATTATTCAGCAGTGCGGCGTACCCGAATGCAGTGTTATCAATCCCGGATCCCTTAACCGAGTCGAGGGTCCTGAAACCAATAGATGTATTGTAAGATGCACTGTCGATCTGCCCGGCCTTTTGATTTTTTATCTTAAACTTCAGCGGCTGATCATCGGTGGTACCAATGAAATTAGTTGAATTGGTACCGGTATTGCCGGTTGTGCTCCAATTAGCCAGCGCGCTGCCTGCTATGGCGGTCCAGGCATTTCCATTGTAGTAATAAAAGCCGGGTGTATTGTCTGTCTGGTAGATCAATAACCCTGCTGCGGGGGAGGCGATGGCGTCGCGTTGCGTTTGAGTCATGCGTGGTACCAATACTCCTTTGCTGGTGCTGGTTATGTCTAATTGTGCAGATGCGTTTGGCGTAGCAGTGCCAATGCCCACATTCTGGCAATAGCTGCAGACTGCAATAGTTGATGCGGTAAAAAGTAAAAGTATTTGTTTCATATCGTTTGTTATGGATTATTTCAACTTTCATTTTCCGCAACATCGCAGGGCTAACGTAGAGGATAGCTAATCGTTCGCTTCAAAATCAGAACCTGGTAAACAATGCTTATTGAGGAATATTTATAAAACAATTTTACGATTTATCTTATTCTGCCAAGGTCATATTAAGCAGACGGTAGTTTAGCTTTCATAAAAGGATGGATATGATGCATAGGTGGCATGTGAGAAGCAAAGAACAGATTTATGCTAGCTTACCGGGCGGCAGCCAGGAGAGAGGATAAATTATGATCCTGAAGTGTCGGGCGAGGATACCCGCCAGGAGAGAGGGCGCTGACGAGCGTAAAGAATGATCGGCATGGCAAAGGTTCAGTCTATTTGTCTTTAAGCCATACATCTTTGTTATTTACTACAGCCTGAGTTACAGCTCCACCGGCAGCTTTGGTAAATATGACATCGAAGGACTGGTCTTCGGTGACAAATTCCAGGTTTGAAACCGGCAACAGGTTGGTCACATCCTTTTCATGTTTTATTGATAAATGACCGTCCACAACAGTAATATCTGCAATATCGTCCGCGTCGCCATCTCCGCCCTTCAGTTGATACCGGCCTTCAAAAGGTTTAAGCTGATTGCCGGAAAGGGTAATGATCTTTTTCATCGGAGGAGTGTAATTATCAGGAACCCGGTTCCATAAGTCCCTGTTAAAAGCCAGCACTTGTGTAATTTTTCCCGAGCTGCTCCTGGTGAATTTCAATGGGAATTTGCGTTCGTCGTTATAAAATTCCAGCTCTGATGTTTGGTGGAAAGGAATCTCCTGTTTGTCCCAAAGTTGTTTGAGCACCAGGTGGCTATTTTGCAGCATGATCTGCAGGAAAGCCATCTTGTTGTTTGTAAACTGGTATTTTCCAATAAAGGGTTTCAGGCGTGCCAGCGAGTCAGCGCCGGTATTTTGAGCTGAGAGCCTTACCGGGTTGAAAAACAGGATACCGGACAACATCGTGATAAGAAAGATAAAGGAATGCTTTTTCATGTTTATAAATTAAGGAGATTAAAAATTAAAACAAGTGATGAAGAACGTGGCTTAAATTGTTCTGTAAATGGCCCATGATTCTTCCAGCTACAATTATTTATTCGTATGTTGCGTAAACACTACATTGCCGCGTATCCTGTTGCTCCTTATAAAGCCGGCAATCATTAAAATAAGGGCGGTTATAGCCGAACCAATTGTGGTTAGGATTTTAGATGTATCAGCAAGGTTGCCGTCGTTAATAAACCGGCCAACAATAACATCGACACCTAAATTTACCACAACTCCAAATAAAAACATAGTAACCGCTGCGGCATATAGCTTGTTTGATTTGAATGCCGTAAACGCAGCCAGTGAAATTCCGAATGCAGCCAGAGATAATATTACAATGGGCAGGGCCAACGGTAATAACCAGCCTTTTTGGGCAGCCAGGTTCTGTATCAATAGAAGATATAGAATAACGCTAAAGGTTAATCCAGCAAACAATCCCAGAAACCTATATCTATTAAATAACAACAATGGAGAAACGGTTGACCATACTACTATTAACGCTCCGATTGGGTATAAGGACCAGCTTATGGTTCGGTCGACCGAAAAATTTGTTATAAGACAGACTAAAGAGGCAAACAAAACAAAAGAAGTTATCATCAAAAATAACTTACGACTGTAATTGTTTTTAGCACGAGCACTATAAGAATTCATATTTCTTTTTTATAAGGTGTGAGCTATTTAAATACTCAAAACTATGCCATCATTGAGCGGCAATGATAATCAGCAAACTGTGTGCGAACATAGCTCTACCAGTGTTCTTTAGTAGTACAGTTAGTGTACGTTTTCATTACAACTTGTCGCCCTACTGTCTTGAGAATGTTCAAATAATCCTGGGCCGTGTCTCTCCTCCGAGCTTTGAAGCTTAGCAGGACGGCCGGCGAGGATAATGTTAGTAGTGTGCCGGGAGATTTTAAAAAATATACTGGCAAACAAATTATCAAAGCAATAAAAGAACACCCCGGCCAAAGCCGGAGAGAATGCCTGCCTGGCCAGGCAGGCCCTGTACAGGCAGGTTTTGTAACAAGAGAAGAAGATTGGCAATATAGTATTGCACGCGATTTCTGCGGGTCGAAAGGATTAATTGAATTAAGTTATAGTTAGTAAAGAGCACAAGGACGCTTACTAACGCGGGGGCTATGGAATTTGAGTAGAAAGAAAGTTGCGTCTATGGTAGGTTGTTATCTCCTTCTATATTCCCTTCAATCCACGGTTTTCACAGCATTAATGATGAACTGGTAAATAACTATCCGTGAAACCCACCCAAACCTTAAAGTATGTTACCATAAACACAAAGTGAGAATTTGAATTATTGTGAGCACAGTTTAAATCATTCGCCAGGCAAGCTTATTTGGAAGCAATGCCGCTATTGTTTAGTTTTAAGTTGAGATAATATATGGGCTATCAGCATAATGTAGTTTAAAAAACATATGGACAGTTCCCCACTCTTGACACAACTCAGGCAGGTATATAACGTTTCTGAAAAAGATTGCGCAAGGCTTATTCAATTATTTGAACCATTGGAGGTAAAAAAAAATGAACATCTTTTTCGTTCGGGACAGATAGCCAGGAATGTTTACTTTATCGATAAGGGATGCCTTAGACAATACTATATCAATAATAATGGTGAAGAGCGTACCATATATTTTAAAGTGGAAGACGGGTGGTGCAGTGAACTGGTAAGTTTCCTGGATAATAAGCCCACTGAATTAAACTTGCAGGCTCTTGAAGATAGTAAACTCCAAATTATAAATCGGAAGAATTGGATTTATGCAGTAACCCGGATTCAATCTTTTACAATGGGTTTTATAAGAGCACAGCAGGACACGAATTATATGTTGAAAAAGAGACTTGCTGAGGCCACTGTTGAATCACCTGAAGAAAAATATTTACGTTTTATAAAAGAGGAACCACTTTTGTTGCAACGAATACCGCTCTATCATATAGCGGCTTATTTAGCCATGACACCGGAAACCTTAAGCCGCATCAGGAAAAAAATTACCGGAAAATAATTTCTTATCTCAAATCAAGGATTTTGCTGATTCATCACGGTAGTTTAGCATAATAAAAAAATTATTATTATGAAAAGAGAAACAATTAAAGCGGGCCAGGTTATTATAGAGTTCTTGCTGGAAGCAGCTGACACCAATGGTTCTGCAGCCATGTTTGAATTTACAGTACCAACAGGCGCAAAAGTGCCTATACCGCATTACCATGAGCATTTTGATGAAACCATTTATGGATTGGCTGGCATTATGACTTTTACGGTAGAAGGTAACCCTGTCGACATTGCTCCCGGTGAAACTTGTTTTATTCCCCGTGGCGCTGTGCATGGTTTTGAAAATCTAAAAAACCAGGACGCCAAAGCTCTGGCAGTAATTACTCCCGCATTGCTTGGCCCAATCTTCTTCAAAGAGGTTGCCGACATAGTGAATGCAGGTGGACCTCCTGACCTCGAAAAATTAAAATTGGTAATGGCGAAACATGGGCTTATTCCTGCAATTCCTAAATTGCAAAATGCATAGGAATGCTGCTGATAACAAATAAGATTTCGCCGTGCACGAAGTGCCTGCAACAAAGTTCCATGTTGTGCACAATTTCGAAATAACGGGTAAACAGGATTATTAAAGAAGTAGTAGTCCATGGAATTTGAGCTGAAAGAAAGTTGCGTCTAAGGTAGCGTGTTATCTTCTGCCTTTTGCAGAAAAGCAATTTTTAAAAAAAATCTTGTTGAAATAGAGAAATGATGTTAAATTGTACACTATAGATTGAGCGGTATTAATGAATAAGCAGAACAGCAGCAACAAAAAAGACGATAAGGACAAAAAAAGGCAAACACTTTCCGCTGGCGTAGCCCGGAAGTTGAGTGATTTTACTATGCCAGTTTCTGTGCTGAAGCTAATTCCCCATTCTATTATTATTGGTATTGCAGGCGCTTTTATAGCACTTATTCTGCTTGACTTGATTGCCCTCATTACTAATCTTTTATATTACCAGCGATTTGATCTGGAACTCATTTCTCCCCGAAATAATACACTTGGATGGCTGGCGGTTTTAATTCCTATGGCCGGAGGATTGGTTGTAGGATTTATGGCCCGCTACGGGTCAGAACGTATTCGTGGCCATGGTATTCCTGAAGCCATGGAAACCATCCTGGTTGGCGGCAGCAAAGTAGAGCCAAGGCTTACCATTCTCAAACCAATTGCCAGCGCTATAAGTATTGGCACGGGAGGCCCGTTTGGTGCTGAAGGCCCAATTATTTTAACCGGTGGTGCTATTGGTTCTGTGTTGGCACAATTTCTTAGCCTTACAGCTATAGAGCGAAGAAGCCTTTTGGTAGCGGGTGCTGTGGCGGGCATGAGTGCTGTATTCGGAACGCCAATCGCAGCCGTAATCCTTGGTGTAGAGTTGCTTTTGTTTGAATGGAAACCACGCTCTTTTATTCCTGCGGCAGTTGCAAGTATTGTTGCTGATGCAGTGCGGCATTTATTTGTAAATGAAGGATGGATGCGGCCCGAGCCGTTATTTCCTGTGCGCAAAATGGTAGCTTTGGGAAGCACCGGGTTAATGGATGCCATGATATTGGGAATTATTTGCGGCGGTATGGCATGGCTGTTAACAAAGGCGGTATATGGCGCTGAAGATGTTTTCAGAAAGTTACCTGTTCACTGGATGTGGTGGCCGGTGCTGGGCGGATTAGTTGTAGGCATCGGCGGACTTATTGAACCACATGCCCTGGGAGTGGGTTATGATACTATTGCCGATGAACTTGCGGGAAACCTTGCCGTTACTACGCTGGTAAGCATATTTGTTGTGAAATTAATTATTTGGGCAGTTGCTTTGGGTTCAGGAACGAGTGGTGGTATTCTTGCACCCATATTAATGATGGGCGCCGCATTGGGCGGTTTATTAGGATTGGCTTTTCCTGGTAAAATTCCTGCTGAATGGGCTTTGCTCGGAATGGCCGGCGCATTGGCAGGCGTTATGCGTTCTCCATTTACTTCAATTGTTTTTCCTGTTGAACTCACTCATAGTACTGATTTATTTCTTCCGTTGTTGATCACAGTTACGCTGGCACATCTTATAAGCGTGCTCACTTTAAGGCGATCAATTCTTACAGAGAAAGTGGCCAGGCGTGGGTTTCATGTGTTAAGAGAATATGCAGTAGAGCCTCTTGAAGTCCTGTTTGCTGAAGATGTAATGTCAACAAATGTGCTCACAATAAGTACCGGTACTAATATGGAGGATGTAAAAGCAATGATACAGACGCACCGGCACATGAGGAGCCAGCGTTTATTGCCGGTGATTACTCCTGCAGGAATTATTGTGGGAGTTATTTCGTGGCAGGATATAATGGAAAGATCTTTAGCGGGAGATCTTTCAGGAACCGTGGATACCTTTATGATAAAAAACGTGATTACGACTTTCCCCGGCGAATCGCTTCGCATCATAGCCGATAGAATGGCAGCCAATCACGTGGGTGTACTCCCTGTGGTAGATACTGTGGAAAAGGGAAAACTTTGCGGGCTTATCACGCAATTTGAATTGCTTACTGCGAGGGACCGGATATTACAGGAAGAGCGCAAACGCGAAAGAATTCTGAAAATGTGGTCTATATCTAAATATGGGAACCTTAGTGGCATTACCCGGTTTTTTTCTTCAACAGATGATTTGCAACATACCAACGATGCAAAAAAAGATAACGATGGACTTTCTTAGTATATGGCCGGTATAAAACGGGGATGCCTGTTGGCATTGACGCTAACTAAATATTTTATTCTTTCATTAATTTTTTCTCAAAACATCCAATTAATTCTTTGTTGTTTAATTCAATACCCATACCTTTGCGCTCCCGAAATAAATTAGGTGTTATAAAAGTTCTTTAAATATGTCTCAGAGAATCAGAATTAAACTCCAGTCTTACGATCATAATCTCGTTGATAAATCAGCGGAAAAAATTGTAAAGACAGTGCGCAGCACAGGTGCGGTAGTTACAGGACCAATTCCTTTACCTACTCACAAGAAGATATTTACTGTTTTGCGTTCACCTCACGTTAATAAGAAAGCACGTGAACAGTTTCAATTGTGTACGCACAAGCGTTTGCTGGATATCTATACCAGCAGTTCAAGAACAGTGGATGCCTTATCAAAGCTTGATTTGCCATCTGGTGTTGACGTAGAGATTAAAGCATAAGGCTTGTCTTCACCTTCTCCCTGGGGGGAAGGACGGGATGAGGCTTACATAGTTCTTATATAAAATTGTAACATCCATCTACGGCTTGCCGTAGCGCTGGATATAATAAAATAGAAATGAAAAGTATTATTGGAAAGAAAGTTGGCATGACCAGCGTTTTCGATACTAACGGCAGGCAGACTGCCGTGACCATTATTGAAGCCGGCCCATGTGTGGTAACTCAGAAGAAAACTGTAGATACTGACGGATATAATGCAGTCCAGATTGCTTTTGGAGACAAAAAAGAAAAGCACACCCTTCTCTCAGAAAAAAACCATTTTGCCAAAGCAAATACCCCGGCAAAAAAATTCGTAAAAGAAATACGCGATAGCGAAACAGATAAAAATATTGGCGACACTATTAGTGTTGACATATTTAATGAAGGCGATAAAGTAGTCGTTATTGGCACAACCAAAGGAAAGGGTTTCCAGGGTGTGGTAAAACGTCACGGCTTTCATGGTGTTGGTGAGCAATCTCATGGACAGCACGACAGGTCAAGAGCTCCCGGATCTGTTGGTGGATCATCCTATCCTTCCCGCGTATTTAAAGGTATGCGCATGGGTGGCCGTATGGGAAGCGATAAAGTTCAGATAAAAGGTCTCAAGGTGGTGAAAATTTTCCCTGAGAAAAACTATATATTAATAAGTGGTTCGGTTCCCGGCCATAATGGTTCCATCCTCTTAATTCAGAAGTAATGAAATTAGACGTAATAAACATAGAAGGAAAAAAGACCGGCAGAAACATCGATTTACCTGATGAAATATTTGGTGCAGATCCTAATAGTCATGTTATTTGGCTGGCCGTGAAACAACATTTAGCCGCCCGTCGCCAGGGTACGCATAAAGTAAAGACAAGAGCAGAAGTAGAAGGTTCTTCAAAGAAGCTGCACAAGCAAAAAGGAACCGGTGGCAGCCGTAAGGGAAATCTTCGTAACCCCTTGTATAAAGGTGGTGGTACGGTTTTCGGGCCTAAACCTCACGGTTATGATATTAAATTGAACCGCAAGGTAAAAGACCTTGCTAAAATTGGTGCATTAAGCGCAAAGGCAAAAGATAACAAGATTTTCATTGTTGAAGATATCACCATGGAAACCCCTGCTACCAAACAATTCACGCAAATATTCAGCACAATAGTTCCGGAAAGCAGGAAGGCGCTTTTTATAATGCCTGAGCATAATGAAAATATTTACAAGAGTTTTCGCAACGCACCTTCAATTTGTGGGACGCTGTTGAGCGATATCAATACATACGACATCATGAATTCGGATACCGTTGTATTTACTGAAAGCGCCGCGAAAATATTTGTTGAAGAAAACGAGGAAGATAAAGAAGTTGCAGTGGCGAAGAAATAGAAGAAAGTAATTTAAGAAAAAAAAAATTGAAAAGACATGAAGCCGTCTGAAGTTTTAATAAAGCCTGTTTTATCTGAGAAAGTAAACCGTCTAACGGAGAAGCATAATCGCTATACTTTTATTGTGAACAGGAAGGCCAATAAACTGGAAATTAAGAAAGCGGTAGAAGAATTCTATGGTATCCAGGTGGAAGATGTTAATACGTTAACGATGCCATCAAAAGTAAAACAACGGAATACAAAGGCAGGCTTACTGACAGGTCGTAAAGCAGCAAAGAAGAAAGCAGTAGTAACAGTAGCTGAAGGAGAAACGATAGATTTATACGGAAATATATAACAGGAAGAATTTTAAAAATCCCGGATATTTTTTGGGACTAAAATAAATAAAAATGGCTTTAAGAAAATACAAACCAACAACAGCAGGAACACGCTGGAGAATTGGTAATGCGTATGCAGAAGTTAGCACAAACGTTCCGGAAAAGAGCCTGGTAGAAAAAGTGCATCATACTGCAGGCCGTAATGCCCAGGGTCGCAGAAGCATGAGATATCTTGGTGGCGGGCATAAAAAAATGTATCGCGTAATCGATTTTAAAAGAGATAAGAAAGATATTCCTGCAATTGTCAAGTCGATCGAGTACGATCCAAACAGGAGTGCATTTATTGCTTTGGTTGCTCATGTTGACGGTGAAAAAAGATATATACTGGCTCCGCAGGGTTTGCAAATTGGCGGTTCAATAGTAAGTGGTGATGCAGTGGCTCCTGAATTGGGCAATGCCTTAATGCTTAAAAATATTCCATTAGGAACGGTGGTTCACAATATTGAAATGCAACCTGGCCAAGGAGGTAAGTTAGCAAGAAGTGCAGGATCGTCCGCACAACTTGCAAATAAAGAAGATAAATATGCAGTGTTGAAAATGCCAAGCGGAGAATTGAGAAAGATTTTGATTAACTGCTATGCCACTGTAGGTGTGGTAAGTAATAGCGATCACAACCTGGAAAGCAAAGGTAAGGCTGGCAGAAACAGGTGGTTGGGCATCAGGCCAAGAACAAGAGGTGTAGCGATGAACCCTGTTGATCACCCAATGGGTGGAGGTGAAGGAAAAGCATCCGGCGGACACCCGAGAAGCAGGACTGGTAAATATGCGAAAGGACAAATTACCCGTGTTCGCGGTAAAGGTTCAGATAAAATGATTATTCAAAGAAGGAACGGTAAGAAATTGCCGAATAAGTAGAAGAAGGGGATCAGGTATCAGGTAACAGGTATTAGAAATAGGATTAATAAATTTTAAATCGTACATCGTACATCTAACATCGTAAATAAAAATGGCTCGTTCAATTAAAAAAGGTCCTTATGTAGAAGCTAAGCTGGAAAACAAAGTGCTTGGCATTAATGAGGGTAAATCGAAGAAGGGTGTTATTAAAACATGGTCACGCCGTTCTACAATTACGCCAGACTTTGTAGGTCATACATTCGCGGTACATAACGGAAATAAATTTATTCCTGTGTATGTAACAGAATTTATGGTAGGTCATAAGTTAGGTGAATTTGCACCGACAAGAAACTTTAAAGGTCACTCAAGTAAAAAGATCGCATAGAGAAGAAGCAGGTATCGAGTAGCAGGTATCAAGAATAAAAAACAAGCCTTTACCAGATAATGGCCCTCTCTTTTGGAGAGGTGTTGGGGTGAGGCCAAAAATAAACAAAATGGAAGCAGTAGCTAAATTAAATAATTACCCCACTTCTCCCCGCAAAATGCGTTTGCTGGCGGATCTGATACGTGGGCTTGAGGTAGAAAAAGCTCTGGGAATTTTACAATTCAATCCAAAGCATCCCGCCGTGCCAATGTATAAATTATTAAAAAGCGCCATTAATAACTGGGAACAAAAGAACACCGATGAAAAAGTGGAAGATGCAGGCCTGATTGTAAAAACGATCATGGTAGACGGTGGAAGAGTTATTAAGCGTATGCGCCCCGCGCCACAAGGACGTGGATACAGAGTGCGTAAACGCAGCAACCATGTTACGATTATTGTTGATAGCAAAAATCATAGCGGTGCACTTTCAGTAAAAAAGAAGGTGGCTAAGGCTGAAGTTTTACCCGAAGCTGTTGTAGCCGGGCCAGAGCAAGAGGAGGTTGAACCAAAAAAGGCAGCAACTAGAAAGACAACTGCTAAAAAAGAAGCAACAACAAAAACAACAACAAAGAAAGAAAAGACTGCTGAACAGGCAACTGAAAAGAAACCGACAGCTAAAAAAACAAAAAAATAAAAACCGAATATGGGTCAAAAAACAAATCCGATTGGTGCCAGGTTAGGAATCATCCGTGGATGGGATAGCAACTGGTTTGCTCACCCTAAAGACTATGCGAAGAAGTTGATAGAAGATGATAAAATAAGAACCTATTTAAATGCCCGTATTAACAAAGGCGGTATTGCTAAGATTGTTATTGAGCGAACACTTAATAAGCTGATCATCACCATTCATACATCAAAGCCCGGAATCATTATAGGTAAAGGCGGTGGAGAGGTAGATCGTATTAAAGAAGAACTAAAGAAACTTACCGGCAAAGACGATGTTCAAATAAATATACTTGAAATACGCCGTCCGGAGTTGGATGCTAATATAGTAGCCGACACAATTGCAAGGCAAATTGAAAATCGTATCAATTATAAAAGGGCGATCAAGATGTCTATTGCTTCTGCTCTTAGGATGGGTGCTGAAGGAATTAAAGTAAGAGTTGGCGGAAGATTAGGTGGCGCTGAAATTGCCCGTAGCGAAGAAATAAAACAAGGCCGTACTCCATTACATACTTTACGTATGGATATTGATTATGCTAATGTATTTGCACAAACGGTTTATGGTAAAATAGGTGTGAAAGTGTGGATTTGTAAAGGTGAGGTTTTGGCAAAAAGAGATCTTAATCCGAATATAATTGCAGGTGGTGGAAAAAGTGATAACGAAATGCAGGGAGATAGAAGAGGCGGATTTAGTGACAGGCGTGGCGGCGGAGATAGAGGTGATAGACGCAGCGGTGGCGGTGGTGGAGACAGGCGCGGAGGTGGCGGTGGAGACAGAAGAGGCGGCGGAGGTGGTGGACGCAGATAATTTTTTTGAAAGCATTTAGTAAAAAGCTTTCAATTTTCAACAACTTAATAAATCAACAACTTATTTATGTTACAGCCAAAAAGAACTAAGCACAGAAAGATGCAGAAAGGCCGTATGAAAGGTGACACGAAGCGTGGTGCTTCCATTGCATTTGGAACTTTTGGCCTGAAAGCCCTTGAAGAAGTTTGGTTAACTAACAGGCAGATTGAATCGGCAAGGCAGGCATTAACACGCCACATGAAACGTGAAGGAAATGTTTGGATAAGAATATTTCCGGATAAAGCGATCACTAAAAAACCGGCCGAAGTGAGGATGGGTAAGGGTAAAGGAAATCCTGAATATTTTGCCGCTGTGGTACAGCCAGGAAGAATCATTTTTGAAGCAGATGGAGTAACGGAGCAAATAGCGAAAGAAGCTTTTGAATTAGCTGCCCAAAAATTACCAATCGCTACAAAGTTTGTTGTAAGAAGAGATTACCAGGCATAATTAGTAGTAAACTGATTTGCATATTTAAATAAAAAAGAGATGTCTAATAAAAACGATTTTAGAAACAGTTTAAAAGAGATG
>Ga0105240_10011001_pt1 | contig 12669 bp, 10 predicted proteins | sample KBSC54metaG_FD_80426 | JGI IMG/M metagenome (GOLD analysis project Ga0105240, IMG submission 80426) | Corn rhizosphere microbial communities from Kellogg Biological Station, Michigan, USA - KBS C5-4 metaG | ecosystem: Host-associated > Plants > Roots > Rhizosphere > Soil | place: Michigan, USA... | reverse complement strand
TGTTTTCACGAACTCGCTCCAGGTCTGCTGATGCTCGTCCGGGTAGGAGAACGCGATGCTGGAGACGTACCGTTCGGCGCTGGAGACGAGGCGGATATGGTAGGTATGTCGGTCGGTGGGAACGATCAGGTTGGTATCCAACCCCGCTTCGGTGGGCTTCACGATGAGGTGCGTCACCTTGTGGTCCTCGCCGCCGGACACCGCGGGCGAGATTCTCCAGCGGACGGTATCCCCGACGTGTGGCTCACCCTGCACCACCTCTCCGGCCTGCAACTCGATGTCACAGACATGAATCGGGGCGCAGACAATGGTGGGAAGCGATTCGCTGTAGGGGAAGACCACCCGGCCGACGGGGTCGAGCGCCGGCACCGCACTGGGGTTTTCCGCCCACCTGTTGGATTCGGACAATGCCTGTTGCGCGGCGAGGCCGATGTGTACGGGGGGCCGGGGTCTCGCTCCCGCATCGCCTGGGGTTACAGGCCCGCCAGAGACCGCGCGGCAATCCGCGCTGTCACAGTTGTCCTCGGAATTTGGCACCGGCTGCTCCTGGATGCCGGAGGTCGGCGGACCCGAGGAGAACGCGGCCGGATCCGGCACGATGCCCTTCGGCGCAGAGAGGGTTGTCGGGGCAGCCGCCAGCGAGGCCGTCAGGTGCGACGGCGTGTTGGGATCTCCGCTCTGCGCGGTGGCGGCCGGCCCGTATGCCGCCGCAACGGCGGGTGTGGAACTGCCGGGGTCCGGGTTGGCATACGCGGTTCCGGCGACCAGCAGACAGAGGGCTAGCGATGAACTTCCTGGGTAACTCATGATTCGGGTACTCCGTGTGTAGTTGACACTTACAACTGTTGTGACCAGTTCAGGTCGGTGACATAGACTCCCAGCGGGTTGATCAGGATCAGACTCTCTTCGGTCGGTGGCTTGACCCCGACGATGATGGAGGCTTTCATGCGCACTATGGACTGCACGGCCCCGCGCCGGTCGCGTGTGGTTTCCTGCCATTCCACCTGCCAGGTCTGATCCGAGATCAGCAACAAGTTGGTCACGGCCACCGCCACACTCTCCGTGGCCGCAAGTCCAAAGGGGTTGTGAGCCCTGAAGTGCTCATTCAACTTGCCCAGGGCGATGGAGCCGCTGGGCAACATGGCGTAGAGGCGATCGATGGCGGCTTTCTGTGCCTGGCGGTCGATGGTCACGGTGCGCCAGTCGGTCACGAATCTGGCGAGAAAGGCCTTGATGACCCGGCCATCGACGGCCGTGGCCCGATCGGCGCGATCAACAGCAGCCACCGCGCCGAGTTTGTCCACTTCCACCACGTAGGGCACGATCTTGCTTTGCGCTCCGACATAGACGACACCGCTCACGGAAACCGCTGCGGCGATCGCACAGAAGATGGCCACCGTGCGCCAGTGACGCGCCTGGTGAATGTAGTCGCCGTAGCGCTCGTTCCATTCGCGGCGCGCCTCGACATAAGGGTTGAGCTGGCCCATGGGTCCTGCGGGCTGGCCCTGTGCCGCGGCCCGGGTAGAGGCGGCCTTCTCTTTGGCAGTCATCACGGGCAACGACCGGCCACGACCCATGTGATTACGCAGTGCCAGCAGCGGATTGGGAATCGTTTTCAACATGTCATGATTCCTGGATGGCTAGAGGTTCCTGGTGAGCGGGCTCGGCCGCGGAGCGGCTGGGCCGGAGGCCGTGGCTCTTCTCAATGAAGGGTCCGGGGCGCTGCTCACCAACCGAGGCGCTGAGCTGACCCACTTGTTGAACCCGGGCCCGCCTGCCTGGACTGGGCTCGCGGTGAGACCGCGCGGACCGAGAGTGGAGGACTGCGTAGCCACACCAGAGTTGAGCGGCGCCCCCGGGATGCCTTGGCCTGAGGTGGCCGGACCTGAGATGCTCGGGCCTGTGTCGCCCGAAGGGAGCCCCGACTGGCTGACAGCGACCTGTGAGTCCGTCCCTGAAGCCGCGGTTTGCGCACCGGCGCGCTCACCGGCATCGGCGAGCGACCGAAGATTTTGTTTCGCGCGATCGATCGGCCCTGGATTCTGGCCGAAAGTGTTGCCACCACCGCCGCCCTTCCCGAGGTTGGCCAGACTTTGCGGCAACTCCTTGGCGATCTGCCCGCCCGCCATCCCAAGTCCACTCAGATTGGCGGCCATGCCGGACTTGCCTTGCTGTTGCGCCACCTCGCGGCCCGCCGCGACCGCCTTGCCGAGATTGCCCATTCCCACCAGGGCACCGCCAACCGCCCCCACGCCGCCCAGGGCGAGGCCCGCCGCCATTTTCGCGCCGCCGACTGCGGCCCCGGCAGCAGCCCCGATTGCTCCGTTCGCCGAGCCGGCGTGCAGGCCGATGCCGCCGCTGAGCAACGCGCCAGCCATCTCGGGTGCCTTGACTCCGAGAATGGCCTGCACGAGCGACGCCGCCAGCAGCGTCAGGAGTGGAACGTAGTCGAACGTAAATCCATTCCCCATCTGGGTCACGGCGGTGGCCACGAGACTGAGAACCAGGATCAACACCAGGAGCCGCACGCCGACGTTGATCGCATAGTTCAGATACTTGCTGACATACTCCTTGGTCCAACTCGAGCTGCCCAGACCGAGAAAAATAGCGCCAGCGGCGAAGAGCAGGTAGGACTCGATCTTCAGAGTGAAATACTGCGCGGCCAGGATCACGTAGGCGATGACGATCCCGATGGTGGCGATGGCGGCTATCACGATCTTGCCCAACGCCGCGATGACACCGAGGAAGTCCGTCGGCACGTTCACCCAGATGAGCTTGACCACCGCCAGTCCCGTCGCAATGATGCTGTCAGTGGTGACAGGGCCGGTTGCCGCCGCTGACGCGCCTGCCTGCGCGAACGAGTCGGTGATGGTTGGAATCCACTGCGGCGCATACTGCAGCAGCGTGTAGAAAAAGCCGATGAACATGATCTTCTTGATGACTTCAACGGACAGGCTGCTCAGGTTGTCCTTCTCGAACGCCCACACGGCCGCCGCCCAGCAGATCTCGATAGTGCCCAACAGCATGAAGGTCGGTCGCACCAGCCCCAGGATGGTGGTGAACCAACTGTTGCTGCGGTTCTGGGCGTCCGCCTGCAAGGAGTCGAACAAAGTGAAGTCCGCCGTCTGTCCGCCCACGGACGGTGAGGTAGCTGCATGGACCGGGTGCACGGTCAACACATAGAGCAGCGCCACGAACAACACCCACGAGAGCCAGCGCGGATGCCGCGTCTGAATGAGGGTTCTCATGTCCGCGACTCCCCCATCCAGAGGTCAGCCCAGGCATCCAGGCCGCGATGACGCAACCAGTGCGCGGGCCAGTTCTCGCCCTGGGTGTCGATGAGGTGACGGACTCTGCGCAGATCCTCCTGCCCGCTCGCGCCGACGAACGACAGCGTCAGGGGCCCGAAGCCGAAGGAGAAGATCCGTCGACCGAGGGGCGACTTGTAGTAATACTCGCGCTTGACGGTGGCGTGGGCCAGAATCTGGATTTCACGCTCGCTCAAGCCAATCAACTCGTACATCGCCCGCGAGGCGCTCTCCTGGGCTTCGGGATTGGGTAACAGGATCTTGGTTGGGCAACTCGCGAGGATGGCATCCCGAATGGGACTGTTCATGACATCCGACAGCTCCTGGGTCGCGAGGAACACCAGCGCGTTTTTCTTGCGCCAGGTCTTCAGCCATTCGCGCACCTTCTCCCGGAACAACGGGTGCGACAACATCAGCCAGCATTCATCCAGCGCCACCAGGGTCGGGCGCCCGGTCATGCGCAGCTCGACCTGGCGGAACAGGTACAACAGCACGGGCACGATGTTCTTCTCGCCCATGCTCATCAGGTGCTCCATCTCGAACGCCTGGAAGCTGCCCTCCACCAGGCTGTCTTCTTCCGCATCCAACAGCGAGCCCATGGGCCCCGCCAGCGTGTAGTGCGAAAGCGCCTGCCGCAGCTCTTCGTCCTGCAATTCCGCGACGAATTCTGTGAGCGTGCGCCGCGGCGAGCGCGTGAGGCGCAGGATGGCCTCGTACACCATCTGCCGCATCAGCGGCGTCACCGTGAGACCCTGCAGGACCAACATGACCTCGATCCATTCTGCTGCCCAGGCCTGGTCGGCCGGGGTCTCCAGGCGCTTGAGAGGACAGAACGCCAGGGCACTGTGGTCGGCTCCGATGTCGTAGTAGGTCCCGCCACACGCATTGACCAGGACGAACGACGAGTACCCCTTGTCGAAGGCGAACACCTGCGCGTCGGGATAGCGGAAGTGCTGGGCCAACAGGAAATTGAGGGCGGTGGACTTGCCGCCGCCGGTCTTGCCGATCATGAGCGTATGACCCACGTCGCCGACGTGCAGGTTGATCCGGAACGGGGTCGAGCCCGTGGTGGCGGCGTAGGCCAGCGGCGGACTGTCTGGTGGATAGAACGGACACGGGTGTGTCTGCGGTCCTGCCCAGACCGCCGTGACGGGCAGCAGGTCGGCGAGGTTGAGAGTATGGAGAATCGGCCGGCGGACGTTCGGGTAAGCGTGCGCGGGGATCGAGCCCAAGTAGGCTTCGACCGCATTGATGTCCTCGATACGCGCACCGAACCCGAGATTCAGGAGCGCTTTGCGCACTTCCCGGGCCTGCTCCTGCAGCAGCTCGCGATCCGGATGCATCATCACCACGCACGAGGTGTAGTAGCCGAAGCGGACCTGGTTGCTCTCCGCCTCCCCGATCGCGCTCTGCGCATCCTCGGTCATCTCCAGCGCATCCAGGTCGATAGCACCGCCGGAAGTGTTGAATACCTGGTCCTTCAATCCCCGCTGCTTCTGTTGCCAGCGACGGCGCACGCCGTTGATCACCGAGCGCGCCTGCTGGGGATCGAGGAAGATGAAACGGGTGGCCCAACGATACTCGTAACCCAGCTCATCCAACGTATGCAGAATGCCCGGACAACTGTCGTGCGGAAATCCATCGATGGCGACCAGCTTGATGTACATCTCCCCGACCCGCGGGGCGATGCCGCCGTAAAAGGGGTGAGCGCCAATCAGCGCGTCTAAATACATCGGGATGGCCGGCAGGCGGATGGGTCGCAACACGCCGCTGACACAGAACTCCATGTACTGCAGCAACTCGTCCTCGACGTACTCCCGGCCCGCCATGTCGGTCCGCTTGATACCGCGCATCCGCCGCAACGGCAGCGTGCCCGACAAGGCCGATTCGAAGTCATCCACCTGGCGCTGGAACTGCTCGAGGATGCGGGCCGCGAAGCCTTCCACCGAATCATCACGTCCGGCGTCCTCGTAGATCATGTCGATGACCCTGTTCGATGCCCGCAATGGCGGCAGGTAGGTCAGGGTCAGCGCATAAGTGGTCTCGAAATGCGCCCCTTCCTGCTCGTACTGGGCGCGCCGCTCTGCATCGATCAACCAGGTGGTGCGATCTGGAAAATCGCCGCCCGGAGGATAAGTGGTCGCCGGCTTGCGGATGGCATCGCAGTTGAGCATCCACCCATTCCCTAAGCCCACCAGGATTCTATTGAGCCGGGCGGAGATGCCGGCCAGTTCGGCGTGCGTGGCGCTGTCCATGTCCTCGCCGCGGAAGTACCAGCTCACGGTGAGGCTGCCGTCCTTGTTCTGCAAAACGCCATCTCGCGGCAGCATCGCGAAATTCAACAGGTCCGGCAGCCCCTGGGCGCGATCGCGGAATTGTTTCAGACTCAACATGATCATACCCTCTTGCGCACGTTCAGGACTTAGGCCGGGCGCCGCCTGGCAGAACCGCGTCGATACAGCTATGGGCGCTGTAATACGACCGGTACCGGATGTGGCGTTGATAAACCCCGCTCATCTGTGGATCGGCTTTCGCCATCCGCACGAGCGCCCAGAAGGAGCCGCTCCAGAACACGACGGCGAGCGTGATGGATGCGACCGAGATGCTCCCGGTAAACAACAACAGTGCGGTAATCACCCCCGTCAGCAGCACCAGGTTGCGCTCCGCGCCCAACAGCAGGTGCGGGCGGTTCAAGGAGCGATGGATAGGGATACGGCGCGGCTCCTGCATGACGTGACTCCCTCAGGCTCCGAACATCGCCATGAACTGGCTCGCGAGCAGCATCACCGAGAGTGCCATCACGACCATCAGAATGCGCTTGGTGAAGTCGCTGAGCTCGCCGCCGAAAGCCAACATGCCGCCGGCCACCGCGAGCGCGATCACACCGATGCCTTTTGCCACCGGACCGGTCAGAGAGGTCTGCAGTTGCTGGATGGGACCTTCCCACGGGAGAGCCTGAGCCTGCGCCGCGCCGAGGCAGACACCAACAGCGGCGATGCCTCTCAGGACACGGCGCAATGTGAGGGACGATCGAGTCTTCATGGGATTACTCCTTGCTTTCAGGCTGACTGTCTGATGTTGATCGGACTCATCACGAAGCGATGGCCAACATAATCGCGGATCCGCATCATCTCGCTCACGCAGCGCCCGGCCGGGGTAGCCGAGCGCTCGATGAAGACAACGAGGTCCACCGCCTCGCGGATCGTGGCAGCGACGGTACTCTCGGACAGATTGCGGGCCTCGGCGGCCTCGTAGATCAATTGCGACAAGCGCACCAACCCGCCTTCGGCCGAGTTCGCGTGGATGGTGGCAATGCCGCCGGGGTGGCCCGTATTCCAACTCTTCAACAGCGTGAGCGCCTCGCCACCCCGGACCTCGCCCACCACGATGCGATCCGGTCGCAGGCGCATGGTCGCGCGCAGCAATCTTTGTATGTTTGTTTGCTCGCTCGTGCGTAACAGTACGCTGTTACGCATGGTGACCTGTAGCTCCATGGTGTCCTCGATAGCCACGAGCCGGTCACCCGCACAGAGCGTGGCGATTTCCGCCAGAATGGCATTCGCGAGCGTGGTCTTGCCGCTGCCGGTCCCACCGACGATCAGGATGTTGTGACGCTCGCGGATCGCGTGCCGTATCGCCTCGATCGGGTGCGTGTAGTGAGGCTCCGCGGGCGGTGATTCTGAAGCCGTGTGACCAGCCAAGGAGGCGCCGATGATGCCCCGGGCGCGATAATCCTCCAGCGTAAAGACCTTCGACGCCTTCTTGCGGATGGCGAAAACCGGCGCACGCACGACGGGCGGAAAAATGCCTTCCAGGCGCGATCCGTCGAGCGGAAATTCCCCTTCGAGTATGGGGCTCTCACGCGTGATCGTGGTCTGCAACATGCTGGCGCAGGTCGTGAGCACGCTCTCTGCGGCACCGGGCTCGATGATATGACCCGTGAATTCCATGCCCTTTCCCAACACATCGATCCAGAGCTTGCCGTCGGGATTCAACAGCACTTCGATGATTGAAGCGTCGTGCAACGCCTCGAGCATGATCGCGCCGCATTCGCGCTCGAGTTTCTCCTCGAGGCGCTGCCTGAGCACTTGCTTGTGACTGTTCATGGCGCGACCCGGTCCTTGCGATCTACGGCCACAGTCGTTCCCCTTCTGGATGGTAGAAATTGGCTTCTACTTCGGAAACGCGTGAATTGCGGCAAAACTGGCTCAGCGGATTTTTTTATCGATCGCGCCGAGCACGGCGGAAATCCACTTCACGACATCCGGGCCAATCAACCGGGTCTGAGCCAGCGCTTGCTCAGCCAGCGCAGGCACTGCTTTTCTGGACCGCGCGAGAAAGTCGTCCATGCTCTGGAAAGCCAGCTAGACAGTCAGATTGCCCTCGCCGGTGATTGCATTGGGAATTTGGAATACGGCGCGCGGATTCCCTCGAGGCGTTGTCTAAGTTGTCCGCGACCCAGGGGGGAGCCGCGCCCTGAAATGGCATACTGATTAATACGCGGGAAGGGAGGCGGCATTGGCTCAGGCCGAAGGCCGGTTCGCGCAAAACACGATATGAACGACCAAAGTCACGTGACCCAACTCCTCGGCGCCTGGACTGCTGGGGACCAGAGCGCCATGGGTGAGCTGATGCCGTTTGTTTACAGCGAGTTACGGCATCTCGCCGAGCGTCATCTGCGTGGCGAGCGACTCAACCATACCTTGCAGGGAACGGCGCTCGTGCACGAGGCGTATCTGCGCCTGGTCAACCAGAAGAACGCTTCCTTGCAGGGACGGGCGCATTTCATCGGCCTCGCATCACAACTCATGCGCCGGATACTGGTTGATCATGCGCGCGGTCGTTTGACGGCCAAGCGGGGCGGCGGGGAGGCGCCCGTGAGCCTTGATCAAACCGGTCTGGTGCTGGCGGGAACGGACGATGAGGTTAGCGGTGTCGAGGCACTCGCAGTGGCGTCCAACCCTTCGATAGATCTGCCCTCGATCGACTCTGCGCTGCGACGACTCGAGTCCCTCGACCCCGAGCAGGCGCGGATTGTAGAGCTGCGTTTCTTTGGGGGACTGTCGATCGAGGAAACTGCCCAATTGATGGGCGTTTCTCCAGCAACCGTCAAACGTGAATGGGCGCTCGCCCGAGCGTGGCTGCGCCGCGAGCTGACAGCGGAAACTCCGTGATCAGTGCTTCCGACTGGCAGCAGGTCAAATTGGTATTCCATGCGGCCGTCGACTTGCCGCCGGCCGATCGATCGGCATACCTGAATCGCGCGTGTGCCGGGAACGCGGTATTGCTCAAGGAAGTGGAAACACTCCTTGCCGCGCATGAGTCAGCCGCCAACTTTCTCGAGGAAGGGGCCGCACGCGCGGTAGTCGGGCAATTCGAGCAAGAAGCCACCCGTGAGCGGATCGGCCGCCGACTGGGGCCTTACCAACTCGAGGCTGAGCTTGGCCACGGAGGCATGGGTCAGGTGTTTCGTGCCCGGCGCGTCGACGGGCAATATCAGTCGGAAGTTGCCATCAAGCTCGTGCGCGCCGGCTGCGAATCGCCCTCCATCCACAAGCGATTCCTCGCCGAGCGTCAGATCCTCGCAACTCTGACCCACCCTGCCATCGCGCGCCTTCTGGACGGCGGTACGAGCGAGGAAGGCACCCCCTACCTGGTCATGGAGTTGGTGGACGGCATACCGATCGACCGATATTGCACGACAAACACACTGTCGGTGACGGCACGACTGGCATTGTTCCTTTCTGTCTGCGAGGCCGTCAGCTATGCGCATCGGCATCTCGTGGTACATCGCGATTTGAAGCCGAGCAACATTCTCATTACCCCGGAGGGAAAAGCCAAGCTGCTCGACTTCGGGGTTGCCAAGGTGCTCGATTCCATGGGGCCTCGCGCGACGGTCACCCTGGTACGTGCGTTGACCGTGCATTACTCCAGTCCGGAGCAGATCCAGGGCGGGCCCATCACGACAGCCAGCGATGTGTACTCCCTGGGTGTTCTGCTCTATCACCTGTTGACGGATGGCAGTCCGTACCGCTCGGCGCAGGGGTTGGTCAGTGACGTTGCGCGGGAGATCTGCGAGCGGCAACCCAATCTGCCCTCGCAGGCGCCGGCGCCCGCAAGCTCACCGTGCAACGAGCGCAAGTGGCGCGCGCAGATTCGCGGCGATCTGGATAGCATTGTCATGCTGGCGCTGCAAAAGGATCCCGGGCGCAGGTACTCCTCGGTGGACCTGTTCGCGGAAGATATTCAGCGTCATCTGGATTATCGGCCGGTCAGGGCGCGCGATAACGCGCTGGGGGACCAGTTTGTCAAGTTGATACGCCGCCACCGTCGCTCCGCCTACACCTCGGTGGGCGCCCTGCTCCTGTTGGCTGCGTGGGCCCTGTGGGTTGCGCAGGGAGAGCAAGCGTCCAACACGAGCGCGGCGGAGCGCTATGCCGCGGCACATAGAACCGCTCGAGTTCTGTTGCAACAATTGGAGGCGCGGGGGCACTCTGACCCGACATCCAGTGCGGTCGGATCCGGATCGGCTGGCACCGAGCAAGCGCTATCGCGCCTCGAGACACTGGCCGCGAAAACCCAGAATGACGAAGCGCTCCGACAGGCGCTCGAAGCAGAGCATCGCACCGATCTGTCGAAAGCGGACTGACCCTTTTATGGCACCACCGCGCACAGTGGACCGCTACGAGATCACCGACACCCTGGGCACGGGTGGAATGGGGACGGTTTATCTGGCCTTTGACCCGATATTGGAGCGAATGGTCGCTCTCAAGATCGTGTATCTCGATCAGATTCGGGATACCCCGCAGTTGGAACTCGCAGCGCGGTTCCGTAATGAAGCTCGAGCGGTCGCCCGACTCAATCACCCCGCAATCGTCAGCATTTTCGATTATGACGATCGGGACCCGGTCGGCGCTTACATCGCCATGGAATACGTGCACGGCTGCGCCCTGGACGAATACGTCAAACAGCGTCCCGAACTGCATCTGGAGGATGCGGTCAGTGCCATGCAACAGGTTCTGGGCGGCTTGGCCTATGCGCACCGCCAGGGAGTGGTGCATCGTGACATCAAACCGTCCAACCTGTTGGTTACGCGGGACGGCCAAGTGAAGATCACCGACTTCGGTATCGCCAAAATCGGCTCGCGAACCCATACGCAGACCCGATTGATGATTGGAACACCTCAGTACATGGCTCCGGAGCAGTACACCGGCGGGGTCGTCGACCACCGGTGTGACATTCACGCGGCCGGAGCGGTTCTCTACGAGCTCTTGACAGGCTCTCCGCCTTTCTGCGGCACGCCAGCCGAAATCATGTACAAGGTGTGCAGCCAGGCTGCCAAACCCTTGTCCTCCATCAACTCCGCCATCCCGGCAAAATTCGATCCCCTCGTGGCAAAGGCGTTGGAAAAGAACCCGGCCCATCGCTATTCGTCCGCGGCTGATTTTCAACAAGCATTGCGCTCGACGTGGGAGACGATCTCGGCCCGACCCCCCTCTCCCACCCTGTCTGAAAACGCACGCTTGATCGCGACGGCGATCAGTCGCCAGCCGGTGGCGCCGGCGTCCGACGCAGCAAAGGCCGGTGGGAGCTCGAAATCCCGCCCCGGAGCGGCACCCGAAGGCGACTCGCTCGCTGCCTGGTCCCGTGAGCAGTTGGCCGAGATCGAACGGCAATTGACCTCCCTGGTTGGCCCCGTGGCACGCATCCTGGTTCGAGACGCCGCGGCAACGACCGCGAGCCGCCAGGATCTGTATCAACTGTTGGCCAGCCACCTGCCAGACCCGGAGGAACGGCGCCGGTTTCTATCCGCGAGTAAGAGCGCGGCGATTTCCACGAGCACCACAATTCCACCGCAGACAAACCCGATCGACGTTTCCGGGCCAACCGCGGGCAAACCGCTCACGGCGGAAGTCACTCGACGTGCGAGTCAACTGTTAACCCGGTATCTGGGACCCATCGCGGCCATCGTGACCCGCAGGGCGGCCCAAACTGCGACCGACGAAGCACAGCTTTATACGATTCTGGCCGAAAAAGTCACCGACGAAGCCGAGCGGAAACGGTTTCTCATCGAGGCGGGGCGACCGCGTTGACGGACATGCGGCACCTCCTTCCATCCTTCCGCGTCCACCCCATCAGAACATCCGCGAGTGCACGAACTCACCGCGCAAGGTTTCGTCAGAGGGCCAGGAAATAGTCGTAGCTCAGGTGTCACCGGGATGCGCGAGCGCGTGCTCCTCCCGGATTTTGCGTTTGCGAGCGGCTAGTTGGTGCCCGCGGTCAGCACATAATCTGCGATCGAACCGCCGCCGGCCGCAGTTAAGGACACTGCTGTTTTAGATCTGTCAGAACTTCTTTGACTCGGTTTGCCTGCCGTAACTGTACGTTTGACCGTATTTCCAGTTAATGATACGCGGCGGCGGCAAGAATGTTCGCAATTCGGACATTACCTTCCGTCGCGGAGTAGGCCGTTGCAAACGCCGGTGTCAATCCGCCGCAAAGCGCGAGTGCAGCCACGCTCTTTAGCAGCCAATTCCCTGGTCGGGCGCCTCTAATGCCAGTCTTGCTCGAAATCTCCCCTGCCAATCACCCGGGAGCGTAGCTCCGATACCCACATCCGTACCGGCGACTACTGAGACTCCGCTCTGAGGCACGACAAAGATGTAGCCTCGACGCGCTACGTGCACGATATATCGACTGTCGTCGCGGTTATCCCCCAGCGCACGGCGAAGTGAAGCGACGTGAACGCGGATGTTGGTATCAACGACAATCAGTTTCCCCCAAACCCTGGCAATCAACTCGTGGTTCGCCACGATCCGGCCGGCATTCTCCACGAGGATGATCAAAAGGTCGAACGCCCGGCCACCGATCTTTACGGTCACACCGTTTTTCAACAACAGGCGCCTCGCCGGGTACAGCTCGAACGGCCCAAAAAAGAACACACGTTCATCGGGCGGCCTGGTGGGGTCCATGGTCCGAACACTCCGCTGGTCTCAATCGGGCTATAACGTCTTGTCAGAAACACCTTATTGGCATCGGGCCCGCTCAGCTACCCACTAACGCAGTGTTTGATACCCCCTCCTTCGAGGGGCCGCGACACAGCGAGCATTGCATCGTTAATTTGAGTTAAACGTGTCCCGCACCGGCTATCCGCGCCACTTTCAGCCACGTACTCTTTTCCACGCGAACGCTGCTTCCAAATTACTTTTCTACTGCAAGGAGCACCTGTATGTCACCGCAAAAAAAGCCGTCCATCGTGTTCTGTCATGGTCTTTGGGCAGACGGCTCGTGTTTCAGCAAAGTGATTCCCGCGCTGCAGGCCGACGGGCACGAAGTGATTGCCGTCCAGTATGGGCTCAAC
>Ga0105240_10010998_pt1 | contig 12671 bp, 12 predicted proteins | sample KBSC54metaG_FD_80426 | JGI IMG/M metagenome (GOLD analysis project Ga0105240, IMG submission 80426) | Corn rhizosphere microbial communities from Kellogg Biological Station, Michigan, USA - KBS C5-4 metaG | ecosystem: Host-associated > Plants > Roots > Rhizosphere > Soil | place: Michigan, USA... | reverse complement strand
ATCCACTCCCCGGCATCGGTGCCGCCCGGTTCGTGGGTGAGCATCGCATGTTGGCCCTCTCCTGCTAGCTGAGCAACCACCATTGAAGCCACGGTGCTCTTGCCCGCGCCTTCGCCGCCTTCGAACACGACAAACATGAAAGGATGGTAACTGCTCACGGGAGGGACACGCGACCCGCAGACTGCGTGGCGTAGCCATCCCAGCCTCCCGCGCCCACAGTGGGCCGCAGCTACCTTGCGGCCGGGCGCGACCTCATTCCTCAGGCCTCATCACTTCATTGGCCGAACGGCAGGATCCGAACTCGCCGCTGGGGCTCTTTGCCGGCGCTGCGGCTGTCCAGGTTGTAGCGGGTGGCGATCTGGTGCTGGATGCGCCGCACGTAGCTGTTCGCTGGCGCCAACTCGATCGGACGGCCCTCTTGCATCACGCGCGCGATGGCATCCTCGGTCTCGCGAAAGACGTCCAGCATCGGGTCGCGACGGGGCGCGCCGCCGTACCCGTCGCCGTTATCGCGGAACTGGCTGAGCACCTGTTCCAACTGGTAGGCGGTATTGCTCTTCACCACGTAGATGGGTAACGAGCGCTCCTCCGCCTCGCGGATTGGGGCGGGTTTGCTGCGGTAGTAGCTGCGCAGGGTCACGAGCGCGTCCGCTTCGCGTACGTCGTCGACGAGTTCGACGGCCACGCCCGTGGTGCGCTCCGCCTGTTCGAGCCGCGTGCGCGAGACGCCGAATGGAAAGAGCCGAATGGGCGGCAGCGGCTCAGCAACCGGCACGCTTTCATCCGCCGTCGTGGGGACAATCGAGACCGTGGCGCTGGTCCCGCCATCCCGGATGTGGCCGCCGCTGCGCCGGTGGTGGCCGATCTCCCAGCCCTGCCGCTGCTGCCGCGGCACCGGGGCGGACGGGAACGATGAATCGGCCACGCGTGGCGCGCCATCAACGATCTCCATGCGGCCCGACTCGGAAAGCTGCCGCGTCTCCGGCGGGGCATCGTAGCCGCGCAGCAGCGCATCGACGGTCTCCGCCACGCTACGGTGCACGGCCACGCGCTGCCAACTCTGGATTTCGACGACCGCATCGAAGGTGGGCGGGGCCTTGCGTTCGAGGATCGACTTCTGGGTGCCGCGCCGCCGTGCTTCTTCGTCGCCGAGGGTGACTGACTGGATACCACCGATGAGGTCGGCGAGGGTCGGGTTCAACATCAGGTTTTCCAGCGACGTGCCGTGCGCCGTGCCGACGAGCTGCACGCCACGTTCGGCGATCGTGCGCGCGGCCTGCGCTTCGAGTTCCGTGCCGATCTCGTCGATCACGATCACTTCGGGCATGTGGTTCTCGACGGCTTCGATCATGACCGCATGCTGCATCGCGGGGCTGACCACCTGCATCCGGCGCGACCCGCCGATAGCCGGGTGCGGTATGTCGCCGTCGCCGCCGATTTCGTTCGAGGTATCGACGATAACGACGCGCTTGTTCGCTTCATCAGCGAGCACCCGTGCCACTTCGCGTAGCATCGTCGTCTTGCCGACGCCCGGCCGGCCGAGCAGGAGGATGCTCTCGCCGCTGCGCACGAGGTCATCGATCACGCGGATGGTTCCGTAGACAGCCCGGCCCACGCGGCAGGTGAGTCCGACAACTTTGCCCCGCCGGTTGCGGATGCACGAGATGCGATGGAGCGTGCGCTCGATGCCGGCGCGGTTATCCTCGCCGAAATCTCCGATGTGCTCCGTGACGTACTGGAGGTCCTCCTCCGTCACTTCCGTGCGGCTGAGCACGACTTCACGGCCGGGGTAGCGCGCCTCCGGCAGGCGGCCGAGGTCCATGATGACTTCGAGCAGAGACGTGCGGCGATCATCGGGCTGCAGCGCATCGACGATACGCGGCGGCAGAGCTTCAAGGAGCAGGTCCAGGTCATCGGTGACGATCTGTTCGTTGGGCATGAGCGCTTCGGGGTCCAATTGAGTCACGGCTTATTGCGGCAACGCCATTGAATCGGCGGGCACCGCAACTACCTCCTTCAGCGAGATTCGTTTGGCCAGGTTTCGCACGCACATCAGGCGGACGCCCAGCGCTGTGTATCCGCGCCCCAGCGCCGCGCGTTCGAGTTCGGGCTGGTGCTGCGGGATCACCAGGCACCCGTGATGGCCGAGTTGGGCTTCCACAAGGTCCAGGGCCGCGTCGGGAGCGCCTTCCGTGTCGTCGGTCATCACGTGGGCTTCGCGCTCGCCCATGCCGACCCACGCAGCGAGCGACGCTCCACGATCCAGCACGTGTTCGCGGCGGCACTCGCAGGCATCGAGCACCGCGCGCCACTCTTGCTGCGTGCTCGCTTCGTGGCGGCGGACGGCTTCGGGGACCGCATGACAGTACAGCCGGAAGATGCCGTGGCGGTCGCGCCGGTTCGCGGGCCGGAAGAGTCCATTGGAGGGCGACGCGGAAAGCGGCACGGCATACAGGCGTTCGAGGCGGCACGGGAATATCCCGCCGCTGCGGAGCGCGTCTGCATGCGGCGAACCTTCCGCGTAGCGCAGGAACAGTGACCGTCCGCCGCGTCGCATCGTTTCGTGGGCAATGCCATCGAGCAGCGCCAGCACGGCGTCGTCATCCTTGTCGCGCCGGATGCGCAGCGTCACCACTTCCCATGCGGCGCCGCCCGCGAGTTCGCGCGCAGCGAGGACGCCGCGATATCCGACGCCCTGGCGCAACCCGATGACGGCCGTCCGGCGGATGGGCGCCAATCGTGGCAGGCGCGTAAGGCCCGTCGCCGCAAGCGCCGAGCTTACGAGCAGGTTTTCGCCACCGCGGGTGGCGATGATCTCGGTATCGACGCGGTGGAGCTGCGGCCACAGCGTGGCGGCGTCGATAGGACTGAGCGGTTCAGCGCGGAGCCGTGTCATGAGACAGCCTCGCCTTCAGCAGAGACAGCTGTCCCGATAGAGAGAAAATACTCGTGCAGGCGCGTGTCGCCGGTGAGTTCCGGGTGAAACGAAGTGGCCAGCAGGTTCCCCTGGCGGGCGGCCACAATCGTGCCGTCGTCGAGTCTCGCGATGGCGCCTGCCGGGGCCGTTACGCCCTCGAAAATCGGAGCACGGATGAACAGCGCGCGGAACGGCCCGCCATCCAGGCCCTTGATGTCCAGGTCCGCTTCGAAGCTATCAACCTGGCGCCCGAAGGCGTTGCGCCGCACGGTGATGTCCATCATCTCGATGCCGGGGCGGTCCAGGTTATCGACGTGTTTCGCCAGCAGGATAGCGCCCGCGCATGTGCCCCACACGGGGCGGCCACCGTTGCAGAACTCGCGCAGCGGCTGCTGGAACCCGTTGCTCAGGATGAGCCGCGCGATCGTCGTGCTCTCGCCGCCCGGCACGATGAGCGCGTCGACGCCATCCAACTGTCCGGGCTTGCGGATCTCGGCCACGGCGTGGCCCATTGACTCCAGGATTTCGCGGTGTTCGCGGAAATCACCCTGGAGGGCAAGCACGCCCACGGTCCGGGGCTTCGATGGGAAGGTCATCAACTCAGCCATGCGCTGCGCCGGCCTCAGCGCGTCGGGTAGCGATGGCGAAACGAGCATCTGCGATGTGATTCACCGAGCGTTTGGATGTGAGCAATAGATATGCTTTCCCGCTTGTGATGATCTCATCGTAGCGCATCCAGCAGCCCGATCGCAGTGGGGTAAGGAGGAATGAGGGCCGGGAACTGCGGGCGCCGCACTGGAGACCGGGGACTGAAGACTCGGGACCGAGGGCTGGAGACCGGGGACTCGGGTATACTGCCGCGCAGCCGTTCCGCATGAGCGGCCGAAGGATTAGCCCATGAATACGATCATCGACCCGCTACGCCGCGCGCGGATGGTCGCTCCGGGATGTGCCGCCGTGCAATGCGGCGAACTGTCACTGACCTACGCGGAAACCTGGGAGCGCTGCGAGCGGCTCGTTGCTGGACTCGTGGCCCTCGGCATCGAACCCGGCGACCGTGTGGCCGTTGCCGGCGCGAACTGCCATCGCTACCTCGAAATCTACCAGGCGGTGCCGGGCGCTGGCATGGTGCTCGTGCCCCTCAATTCGCGGCATACACCGGCCGAACTTCGGTACGCGCTCGAAGATGCGGGAGCCCGCGTACTGTTCTGTAGCGGCGATGGGTCGGCGTTTGCGGACCTGGTCGAACATGTCATCAACCTTGGCGAAGGCTACGAGCCGCTCCTCGCCGGCGCGGACCCTGCGCCGTTTCCACTGGACGTCTACGAAGACGACCTCGCGGGGTTGTTCTACACCGGCGGTACGACGGGGAAGTCCAAGGGCGTCATGCTGACCCACCGCAACCTTGTTGCGAACGCGCTGCACTTCCAGGCCGTTGCGCCATTCAGCGCGTCGACGCGCTGGCTGGTCGCTGCGCCGTTGTATCACGCGGCAGGGTCGGTCGCAGTCCTGCCGACGGTCTGGCACGCGGGCCTGCAGGTCATCCTGCCCGCGTTCGAAGCTGGCGCGGCACTCGACCTGATCGAGCGCCATGGCGTGACGGATGTGCTGTTCGTGCCGACGATGCTCGCGGCCATCAACGAAGAACAGTCGGCACGCCCGCGCGATGTTTCGACTGTACGCTCCGTGCATCACGGCGGTTCGCCCATCGCGACGCAAACGCTCCGAAACGCCCACGCGAACTTCCCCAACGCGACGCTCTTCCACAGCTATGGCGCCACAGAGACATCGCCGTTCGCGACCATGCTCCCGGGCGAGGAGCGGGTGCTCGACACTCCCCGCGCGCGTTCGTGTGGCCAGCCGATCATTGGCGTGGACCTGCGGGTGCTCGATGCCAATGGCGCACCCGTGGGGTGCGGCGAGGTCGGCGAAGTGGCCATTCGTGGCGCGAACGTGATGCGCGGCTATTGGGACAAACCAGAAGAAACAGCGCACGCGCTCACCGACGGCTGGTTCCGCACGGGCGACCTCGGCTACCTCGACGACGAGGCGTACCTGTACCTGGTGGACCGGGCGAAGGACATGATCGTCAGTGGCGGCGAAAACGTATACAGCACCGAGGTCGAGGAAGCACTCTACAGCCACCCGGCCGTGCTCGAAGCGGCGGTCTTTGGTGTGCCGGATGAGCACTGGGGCGAGGCCGTCCACGCTGTGGTGGTGCTGCGCGCGCCCGTGGAGCCGCCGGATCTGGTGGCCCACTGCCACAGCCGGATCGCCGGGTACAAGGTGCCGAAGGCCATCGACATCTGGTCGGAGCCGCTGCCGAAGTCGGGCGCGGGCAAGATCTTGAAGCGTGAATTGCGTGCGCCCTACTGGGTAGGCCGCGAGGCGCGTGTCGCCGGCGCGTAGACGGGCACTGCGTACTGTTAGCCGATCTGCGATAGCCGCGGCACCACGGTTTCTCCGAGCTGGCTGACGAACGCGACCGGGTCCGGCGCTTCGGCTGATACTTCCACCAGCTCGATGCCGAGTCGCGCGTATGCCTCCATGTTTGCCAAAAAGCCATCGGGGTTACGGATCGGGTCGCCCCCGCCGAGGATAGTCTTCTTGATGGCGGTGGGGTCGCGGCCTTCAGCTTCGCAGTGGCGCGCCAGCACTTCGATCTTGTGGGCCACGAGCTCGGGGCCGACGGCGAACAGGTTGCAGGCATCTGCATATTTCGCCACCAACCGAAGCGTCTTCCGCTCGCCACTTCCGCCGATGAGGATCGGAGGCCGCGGCTGCTGGATTGGCATGGGCGAACAAATCGTCTCGGCGAGCTTGTAGTGCTTCCCATCGTATGGGCCTTCGTCGGCGCTCCACATCTGCTGGCAGATCTGGATTGCCTCTTCGAGCCGCTCGAAGCGCTCGCGAAGCGGCGGAAACGGCACGCCGAGGGCGCGATGCTCCCGTTCATACCATGCCGCGCCGATCCCCAGCATTGCCCGCCCGCCGGAGAGCACGTCGAGTGTCGTGACGGTCTTCGCGAGCAGCCCCGGGTGCCGGTAGGTCACGCCCGTCACCATGAGGCTGAGTGTGATGCGCTGCGTTTGACCGGCCAAGAAGCCGAGCGCCGTGTAGCCTTCGAGCATCGGGTCCTGGGCCGGGGCGCGCTGCTCCATCTGGAACCAGTGGTCCATCAATGTGAACCAGGCGCAGCCTGCGTCCTCCGCGGCCTTGGCGGTGGCCGCGAGCGTTGGGCCGAGCCGTTCCGGGCCGCCGGGCAACGTGAAATTGGGGAAGTGAATACCGAGCTGCATATTGAGCGTTCCTGGGACGGAGATGAGTGGTTGAAGCTTACAGGATTGGAGGGTCCGGGAAGCAGTGGTGCGGCGGTCCTGCGTTGAGCGGCTTCGCGTCGGACTTCGTGAAGAATCGCAGTCTATGTGGCCGTCGCTCCCTGTCGGTCGCGGTGCTGACGACTCCGCCGCCTGCCGACCTACGACACCTCGAAGAGGTACTCCACTTCGACGGGCACGTTGAGTGGCAGTTCGGCCACGCCGATGGCGACGCGGGCGTGGCGGCCGGGCTCGCCGAAGACATCGAGGAGGAGCTGAGAGGCGCCGTTCACGACGAGCGGCGCATCGGTGAAGCCAGGCGCGGCCGCCACATAGCCGGCGACGCGCGGCACTTTCACCACGCGGTCGAGCGAAACGAGGTGCGCGCGAACGAGCGCGAGCGCCTGGAGCGTGCACTGCCGGGCCAATTCGGCCGCCCGCTCGATGGTCACGGCTTCCCCGCACTTGCCCAGCGATGCAGGCTTGCCATCGACAATCGGCACCTGTCCGGCGATGAACAGCAGGTTCCCCGTCTGCACCGCGGGCGCATACAGCCCGGCCGGCTTTGGTACCGGCGGCAGCGTTATGCCAAGTTCGGTCAGCCGCGTTTCAGCAGTCATGCTTCATCTCCGAGGAGTTGTTGGATCACGCTGTCGAACTCTTCCGCGCTGAAACATTCGATCGCGATCTTGGCGCCTTTGCGCGCACGCGTGACCGTGACGCGCGTGCTGAGGCGCCGGCGCAGGCGGCTCTCGATGTCGGACAGGGCGGCATCGCGCCGCGGCACGTCGCTTCCGTCGGACCGCCCGGCGGGCCCGGTATCTTCTGCGAGCGTGCGCCGCACGAGGGCTTCGGTCTCGCGCACGCTGAGCGAGCGGCGGACGACTTCGCGCCAGGCGTTCGTGCGTCCGCGGCCTTCCGGCAGTCCGAGCAGCGCGCGCGCATGGCCTTCGGTGATTTCGCCCGAAACGAGGCTGCGCCGAATCTCCGATTCGAGTTGCAGCAGCCGCAGGGCGTTCGCGACTGTCACGCGACTCTTGCCGACGCGCTTCGCGGCATCCTCCTGCGTGAGGCCGTATTCATCCGTGAGCCGCCGATAGGCCATCGCCTCTTCGATCGCGTTGAGGTCGGCGCGCTGGATGTTTTCGATGAGCGCGAGTTCGAGGAGGTCCGTGCCCGAAACCTCGCGGATGACCACCGGTACGGTGGCGAGGCCCGCAAGTCGTGCCGCTTGCAGCCGCCGCTCTCCCGCAATGAGCCGGTAGCCGCCATCCTCGTCGCGGCTGACAACGAGGGGCTGGATGATGCCGTGCTCGCGGATGGAATCGGCCAGCTCGCGCAGCTGCTCCGGCTCGAAGTGCGTGCGCGGCTGTTCGGGGTTCGGCGAAATAAGATCGATGTCGAGGCGTTCGGGCGCGCGGCGGGCCAGTTCGGGTGCGGCCGGCGGGGTGGCCTCCGTTGCTGGCGTCCCGTTGCTCTCGGCAACGGCGGCCTCGGCGTCGTTCTCGTTGGCATGTGTGCCGAAGAGCGCATCGAGCCCGCGTCCGAGCCCCCGACGTGGCTGCGTCATACGCCTACCCTCACGCGTTCGAGCAGTTCCTTCGCAACGGCATCGTAGGCCTGTGCGGCACGCCCGCCCGGTTCGTATCGGAAGATCGAACAGCCGTGGCTCGGCGCCTCGCTCAGTCGAACCGATCGCGGGACAACCGTCGCGAGCGTTTCGGCGAAATGCTTCCGCACTTCATCGACCACGTCCTGCGACAGCCGCGTGCGCACATCGAACATGGTGAGCACCACACCGAGGACCGTCAGCTGTGGATTCAGGTTCTTGCGCACGAGATCGAGCGTCTCGGTCAACCGGCTGAGCCCTTCGAGTGCCATGTATTCACATTGCACCGGGATGACTACGTTCGTGCTGGCGGTGAGGGCGTTGATTGTCAGCAGCCCGAGTGAGGGCGGGCAGTCAAGCAGGATCCAGTCGTAGCTTTCGAGCAGCGGGGCCAGCGTGGTGCTGAGGCGGTGCTCGCGCGCCATCAGTGGGACGAGTTCGACTTCCGCGCCGGAAAGCTCGCGGCTGGCCGGGATCATGCTCAGCTGCTCATTGGGCACCTCCACCACGCACTCCGCCGGCGCGTGGCCGTCAAGCAGCGCATCGTAGATGCCGGCGTGGCTGTTGCCATCGACGCCGAGCGCGCTGGTGGCGTTCGCCTGGGCGTCAAGGTCGACGAGTAAGACGCGCTGGTTATGTCGCGCCAGTGCAGCGGCCACCGACACGGCCGTCGTCGTTTTCCCAACGCCGCCCTTTTGATTCGCCAACGTGACGACGCGTGCGGTCATGCGGTCGCCTCCTGGCACGATGCGGTCCGGGCCCGCGCTTCGACATCGGACCGGTCCGGGACGCCGGCCAACCCCGGCTTTTCGGTGGCGAGAGCGCCCGCGGCCAGCGCGAAGGAACAGGCCTCCGCGAGGTCGCCGGTTTCGGCGAAGCGCACGGCCCACGCCGTCGCGAAACAGTCACCCGCGCCTGTAGGGTCGATTGACTCAGCAGGAAGGGCATCGACGTGGCGGCGATAGGCGCCCTCGAACAGCGTGGCGCCCCGGTGGCCGCGCGTGACAGCGACGGTCATCCGTCCCTGGGCGAGGTAGCGTGCGAGCGCTTCCGGGTCATCAGTATCTTCGTCGCTGAACGAGGCGAACGCGCCCGGTTCCATAAACGGCGTCGCAGCCCGGAGCGCATCCCGTGCGGTGGTCACCCGGCCATCAGCGTCGCTGTCGCGGAGCGGGCCCTGCAGACTCACCATCGTGACCCGTGTATCGATCGGCGGCAGGCCGGCGAGTTCGTGATAGGCGGGAGCGATAATGAGCGCATCCACAAGTTGCTGTGGCCGCCATGTGAGGTCGAGTGGTTCGCCCGGCGACAGCAGCAGCTGCGTGCGGGTCCCTTCGGAGTCATACGTGTTTGCGTACCGGCACGCGGCGGCCACGGGAGATGCGACGACATCGAGTCCGGCAAGCGCGGCGGCCGGATAGCCCGCGGGTTTGCCGGTCACGAGGGTCACGTTCGCGCCGAGCGCCTTTGCCATGCGCGCAGCATACAGGGCGGGGCCGCCCGGCACCCAGCCGCCATCGGCCGCCCGGTCTTCGACCAGGTTCCCGGCGACGACAACGTGCAGGTTGGCCACAGGCGTTACCCTCGCTGCTTGAGGCTGATGACCACCTTTCGATGGTCGCCTTCGCCCACGCTGTTCGTCTCGACCTCTTCGTCGTCGGCGAAGGTGATGTGGACCAGTCGGCGCTCGGCGGGCGTCATCGGTTCGAGCGTAATCGGCGCCCCGGTCTCCTTCACGCGGTCCGCCATGCGCTGCGCGAGCGCGACGACCTGCTCTTCGCGCCGGTGCCGGTAGTGCTCGACATCGACGGTGACGCCGCCGCGGCCGGGATAGCGGCGCCCGACAATCAGGTTCACGAGGTACTGCATCGAGAGCAGGGTTTCGCCCCGGCGGCCGATGAGGAGGCCAAGGTCGTCGCCCATGATGTCGATGACGGCGAGCGTGTTGCCCAGGCCGTCGCCGGCCGAGACTGGCTCACGAATCGAGATCTCGGCATTTATGTCGAGAATGCGCAGCAGGTCGTCGACGATGCCGGCCGCGAAATCCACCTCCTCGGCGTTGATATCCGGGTCGATGTGGGGTTCATCATCGCGGTGATGTTCGCGCCGAGGGGTGCTTCGGGTGCTGCTGCGCTGCGGGCGATCGCCACCGCGGTCCGGCCGAGGCCCGCCGACGCCACCACGGCGGCGGCCCTCCGATGAAGCTTGCGGTTTCTGGCCCGGGATGAGGAAATCATCAGCGGTGAGTTTGGGCGTGGCCGAATCGACGGCCGGGCGGCTGCGCCCTTCGTTCCGGCGGTTGCCGTTGCGGCCCTCGCGCTGGCCCTGGCCCTGGCGGGCGCGCGGGGGCGCGGCAGCGGGGCGGTGCGGGATGCGTGTATCAGGCGGTTGCGCCGCGGATGGCTCGGACCGCCCGCCGGCGGCGCGTTCCACACGCACCAGGGCGTCGCGTCCGCCGCGGCCGAAGAAGCCACGCTTGCCTTCGTCCAGGACGGTTATCTCGACTTCATCGGCGCGTGCGCCCAGGCGCGAGAGGGCCTGCCTAAGAGCGTCGTCTACGGTTTTGCCGCTTGCTTCGGCTTGATCCATTGGTCGTCCTCAATTCTGGAACGGGGGTAACTGCTGCAGCCGCCGAATCGCCGCGGCCGCTCGCAACAAGAGCAGGCGCAGATCCGGCGGGCTTAAGAAGGGGGTCGATACTCAGGTTGATCATCGGGATGTGGAGACCGTACACAAAGACGTTGAACACCACGCCGACGATCGAGTTCACGATCCAGTACAGGCTGACGCCGCTTGGGAAGCTGAGTGCGAAGAAGGCGAAGACGATCGGCATCATGTAGGCCATCATCTGTTGCTGCGCCTTCTGCTTATCGTCGACGACCGCGGTCGTCGATGTCTTGGTTTGCGCCCACGTCGTTATCGCGACGAGGACCACCATGAGCCAGTTGGCTGTGCGGAGGTCCATCCCGAGGAAGTGGTCCTGGAGGGGGACGGCGTGCTGCAAATAGCTCCAGGTGTAAAGGTGGCCGGACAGGCGTTCGAGCGCTTCGGGTGCTGTCCCAAGGGCAAGGCGGACCGCGTCGTACAGGGCCCAGAGGATCGGAAGCTGGATGATCATGGGGCCGACGCAGCCGAGTGGGTTGACGCCAGCCTCGCGGTAGAGCTTCATGATCTCTTCCTGCCGGCGCCGTGGGTCGCTGAATTTCTTGTTAACCTCCTGGATCCTGGGCTGGATGGTCTGCATCGAGCGCGTCGCGTGCAGCTGGCGCAACGTGAGCGGGAGCGTCACCAACCGGATGATGATGGTGAACGCGATGATCGCCAGGCCAAAGCTGTTGAACAGCAGGTTGTTGAGGATGATCAGGAACGCGATCATCGGGTTCAACAGGGCGACCGTGAAGATGCTGCTTATCTCGGCCATTACTGCCGTCCACCCACCTGGACTTCCGTGACCGAACGGTTGTCGGGATGTGCAATGTACAGTTTGCCGCTCGTCGTGACCACATAGACCACGTTGTCGTGCGTCACCAGATCGGCGCGGACCGTGCCGGCGCCACTGATGGGCACCGCGTTGAGCTGCTTGCCCGTCTTCAAATCGATGAACCGCACAGTCGGCTTTCTATCGGCCACGATAAGCATATTGTCGGCGATCGCGGGCCCTGATTTCACCCGGTTCCCATCGGAAGTTACGGGCGCTGGCCAGATCATCTTCCCCTTAGGCCCGGCCGTTATGTCCACTGCATAGATATCACCGGCGAAATCGCCGAAGTACATCACGTTGTCTTTGAACGCCGGCTTCGTCCAGACCCAGTCCGACGCCGTGAAATCGACCTGCGTCTTGAACGCGGAGGCGTTCGAAATGTCCACCACGTAGACGTGCTTGTTAATGCTGGGCACGAACAGGTGAGTATCATCGAGCATTGCCAGGTCCGCGATGGCCCCGCCACCCTCAGTGTGGAACGGCTCACCCCACAGCGGGTTGTTGGGGCCGTTCTTTACCGAATAGGCGTAAAGATTTCCCCCCATCGTCCCGACGTAGAGCGTACCGTTATGTACGATCGGGTCGGCCCACACACCGTCCGAGAGGTGGACAGGTGATTGCCAGTTCGCGGCTGGCTCGCCGTCCGACGCGTTGACCACATAGAGGTGTCCATCCGTGGTGCCGAAGGCGACCACGCCATCGCCAACACCGGCGCCGCCGACCACATTGCCGCTAATCAGGCCGGATTTCACGTGCCACTTGGGCTTGCCGGTCGCCTGGTCGAGCGCATAGACGCCACCGGAGTACGAGGTCAGGTAGACGACGCCGTCGGCGATCGTGGGCGCACCGTAGACAGCCTGGAGCTTGTCGTCCTTTTCGGCGGCGTTGTTCTTGTCCGGAAACACCCAGTCGAGGTTCGTCTTGCCATCCGTTGGTATCGCGGCCTGGGCAAGACGGTTATGCGACTGGAGGAAGTAGATGTTGTTGCCGTCGAAAACGGGCGCAGCCCAGCCCTCGGGGTTGACGGTCCCGACGCAAGCGGTAGCGAGGAAGACGAGGGCGATGAGGGCTGGCAGGATTGCCAGCCGGCGGCGGCGCTTCACGGATCGATGGTAGCAGGGCTTCGGGTTAGAGACAGAGGGGTGGAAAGAGGAAAGAGCGGAGAGGGAAGAGCGGAGTAAACGGGAACCGCGAACCGGGAAACCGGGGAACCGTGAACCGAGAAGCGAGAACCGGGAACCGGGAACCGGGAACCGGGAACCGGGAACCGGGAACCGGCACGAGGACCGAGAGAGATGGTTCCACGTGAAACGTTATGCTGGATGCAGCACATATGTTCGCAGCACT
>Ga0105240_10010997_pt1 | contig 12672 bp, 8 predicted proteins | sample KBSC54metaG_FD_80426 | JGI IMG/M metagenome (GOLD analysis project Ga0105240, IMG submission 80426) | Corn rhizosphere microbial communities from Kellogg Biological Station, Michigan, USA - KBS C5-4 metaG | ecosystem: Host-associated > Plants > Roots > Rhizosphere > Soil | place: Michigan, USA... | reverse complement strand
GCTCGTTCAGCTCGACGAATTGCTCTGCATCTATCTTGCCGGCGTTGAACGCTGTGAGACCATATTGGACTCCGACATTATCCAAGGGGCGGGCGGCCAAGCTCGTCTCCGGATCCCGTCCGAATACATTGATCTCATTGTCGTAGATGTCACAACGCACACCCTTTGGGCGGTCGGTCGGATCGTAGACGTTTGCCTGAGAGATCTCGGCAGGACAATTTCGGGGAGAGATCGCAAATCCTTCAGCCCCACTCCAGGGGCAGACACGCCAGGAGGCGAAGCCGGTGACGGCGGACTTCTGCTCGTCCGTCCAGGGATGCTTGGCCTCACTCACCGCGTGCATGAGCAATCCGCAGTCGCTGGTGGACTGAACATACGTAAGTAGATCGGGAAAGGAAATATACGGAATGATGCCATCGAGCAGACCGGGATAATTCTGTGCGATCAGGTACTGTTGCATTGCTCCGACGGAATCCCCCCAGCCGATGGTGTGCAAGGGGAGGCCATACTCCTTGATGAAGTGCTCTTTCACCATCGATAGGGTCTCGGCCGAAACCACATCGTTGCAGTTGTCCCAGGCGATGTTGAGTGTGGAGGTGGCGACCGCATAACCCAGCGCGAGTATGGCTTCGTGACTAGCCGGTGCGAGCAGCGTGCCTTGCCGATACGTAGCGGAGCAGCCACCCGATGTTTCATAAACCAAGCGTCCATTCCAACTGGATCTCTCCCGCGACCACGGAGTTGGCAGCGGTTGCCCGGGCTCATGCAGAAACCGAATATCGTACACGGCGCGATTGATGACCCCGATCTCGCGTCGAACAATATAAGGCACGGTGCGGCCGCCTGAAGTTACCGTCTTCGCAACGTCTGTCGGAGGACTTTTCGGATCGTAGACGCTAAATCCAATCGGCGGCTCCACCGGGCGTCCTGTCAGCATTTCGACCGCTTTAGCCCAGCTCACGCGAAAATCTGCCTGCGCTGGACGCGTCGATTTGTAGTAGTACTGCACGACGATGTTTGCCGAACATTCCGCATCCAGTGGTGGACCGAGACCGTTTTGAGCGGTCTGACAGATAAAAGGCTCCTGGTGAGGACCGGAAAAGATCGGGCCCGAGCGCGGGTGGTTGATGAGATCGATCCTCGCGAAGAGGGCGCCCGGCTCGCGGACCTCCAAAGAGTTTTTGCCGGTCTTCAGTCCGGTGAGCAGCGCTACCCACTCGCTGGCCACAGATCGACGGAACGACGCGGTGACCTCGCGTCCATCAAGCAGTGCGCTCCAGTGGGAATTCTTTGGTGCGCGAACTGCAACGAGCGCATCGCCTCCGCTGACAGCTTCTGACCGGCTGGAGAGCACCCTAAGTAAGTCAGTGCCTCCCTCGGCGCCTAGCGTTTGCGCGCTACTGTTCATGAGCGCTGCAGCCACAAATGCTGGAGCTCTCCATCCATGCCGCAACCAAAACATGATGATTTCCTTGCTAGACGGCGCGCCAGCTTGACTTAGAAGGCCATACTAAAAGTTTCTGATGACATTCAACCCTACCGTACGAGGTCGGGTGATAGTTCCGTAATAGCCGCCATTAGCAAGTGAGCTCGCAGCGCTCAAGATGCCGCGGGTATCGGCCACGTTGTCGACATACAGATTGAAAAGCCACGAATGGCGGCGTACCCCGGTGAGGAGATTGACCGTGGTGTAAGCCGGAAATTGTGCGCGTAGTGAAGTGAGCTCCCCATAACGCACGCCTACGTAAGTGACTTGTCCTCCTACAAATCCTGTCCAATCGTTTGAGAAAGGAATGTCCTGGTTCACCGTGACGCCACCGGACCAGGGGATGCTGTACGGTAGGGGGGTTCCACTCAATCCGTAGGCCCCCGCTGCCACGGCGGCCGCAGGTAGATTCTGTGTCAACACCGCATGGTTGTAAGAACCCTGGGCTGTAAGCGTCAGTCCCCGGGTCGGGTGTGCTTGCAGCGAAACTTCCACACCATTGCTCTTAGCATCGCCCGCATTGGTCTCGAAGTAAAAGGGGTTTTCAATTGCGATCTGGAAGTCATGCCAACTGATGTGATAGACGGAAGTCTCGACGCTCAGACGGGACTGGAGAAACTCGCCTTTGAAGCCGAGCTCATAGTTGGTCGTCGTATCTGGGTTGTAGTATTCAGGAACCCCGGCCTGGCCATAGTTGGCGTTTGGCGCGCCGATACGGTACCCAGAAGCGAGGCGGGCATAGATCATGAGGTTAGGCGAAATTTTGAACTGTGGGGTCACCAGATAAGTGAACGCGTGACCTGAGGCATGCAGGGTCGGAGAAATGAACGTATCAGGCGGTTGGATTTGAGTCGCAGGATAGACCTGTGGAATCACAGGACCGATATCCTCGGTATTGTATGTCTGCTTGTTCCAGGCCCCGCGCCCACCTAACTGCACGTCGAACCGGTCGGACAGGTGAATCGTGACATCGCCGAAGACCGCATACTCGGTGAAATTGAGCGCGACCGGTGCGTACTCGAGTTCCTGCCCGAGAATGCCCGTCGCAGGGTTCATCTCGTAAAGATTCTGGTAGTTGTCGGAGTACGGGGAGCTCTGATGCGTATAGAAGCCGCCCACGAGCCAGTCGAGCCAGTGATCGACCGATGCGGACAGGCGCAGTTCCTGCGTGAATGACCCGGTCTGGAAGTCCTGCAAGGAGCCCAGCCCGGTTACAGTCTGCCCTGGCGGATGAAAAATGCCGTCGAGCGCGCTGCCGTAGTCCCTGTTACCGTGCAATTTGTTGATGTTATAGCCTGATACGGAAACCAGCTCGGCACCGGCTATGTTGGCTTTGAGCGTCGCTGTATAGAGTTGCTGCTGTGTGTAGGCCGAATTGGCAAATCCCTGTCCGGTGTATTTGAAATAGCCCAGAGTCGGTTGAACGATGCCGGTGCGGCTGAGCGCCGCGTTGAAATACGAGGGGCCGTCGAGATTGCTCCGCTGCAGGAGTGCGCTCACTTTGAGCGATATGTCGTTTGAGGGGCGCCACAGCGCAGCCACTCGGCCGCCATAGGTATGCGCCGAGTTGATGTTGTTTTGACTGGTCGTAACGTCCTCGGCATAGCCCGGATCGCCTCGCGAGAAGCCGCTCGCGCGAATCGCGATCGCATCCGATACCGGAATGTTTGCGGATGCCCGCACGACATAGCCGAGACCGCCCTCCGGGAGGTCGACGCCACCCGCCTCGACACGCCCACTGAAAGCGCTCGTCGAGGGATCGACCGTCACATACTTGACGAGGCCGCCTAGACTGTCTGCGCCGTAAAGCGTGCCCTGTGGTCCCTTCAACACTTCGATACGCTGCAGGTCGCCGGGGTCGATGTCAGGAGCGGTCACCTGGCCGAAAACGATCGCGCTACCGGATCCTGTCGGTACATCGTCAATGACCGTGGCCGTAGTCGAATTCTGATACAACCCCGTGCTGAGCCCACGAATCGTAATGTACGTGGTGCCCGGCATGAAGCCTGAGTCCGAGACACTCAGGCCAGGTACTGTGGCAAAGTAATCGAGGAGTTTGTTCTGACCACCTGCCGCGAGCGATTGCGGATCGAGCACCGACATTGCCACGGGTACATCTTGTAGCCGCTCTTCACGCTTCTGGGCCGTGACAATGACCTCTTCGACTTTGTACTCGCTCCTTTTGGTTTCCTCATCGCGGCCTGCTTCACTTGCCACCGAAGGCGTGGTGGCAGAAGATTCATTAGGTTGCGCGCTCTGAGAGTTACCTGACGACGAGCCGTTAGGATCTGGATCTGCCGCCTCTTTGACTGACGACGCATTTGCACTGGAGATTCTGACTGTGTGCGCATTCACAAACTCATACTTGAGTCCGGTGTTGGCCAACAACCGCGCCAGTACTTCCTGAGCTGAGAACTGCCCGACGACGCCCTGACTGATCACACCTTTGGTAGTCACCCCTTCAGATCGAAAGAGCACTTGGATACCGGTCTGCTCGCCGAAGGCCCGTAGCGCCTCGCGCACCGTCTGTCGTTCAATATTCACCGCCAGTGTGGCCGGCTCAGTGCTAGCGGGCGAACTGCTCTGGCCGTAGGCCACAGTGCAGGACAGAACCCCGGCCATAAAGAGGGTCCAAAATCGAGCCATTCTCATAGATCTCCCCGGTGCGAAGGCTGGTTGACTGGGCTATCGAGGCACCCAAGGAGCGCCCCCTTTTATAGTGGTAGTGTGATTTCGCTGGCAATTCCTTTGCCCGGGAGCAAAATAAAAAAAGGATTTGGGTCGAAAATGACACTAACAAGACAGAGAGGTGACAAAACTACCCTATGCCGGAGCGCGACTCCAAGCTCATTCATCCGCTCGCCAGGCTGGCCGCGCTTGCGTTTCGCAAGTACGCCCCTGAGCTGCACCGCTACATTGAGCGGCGGATGCGGCGCCGGGGGAGCGCGCCAGACCTGACTCAGGATATTTTCGAGCGCTTCCTCCAGGTGCGGGACGCCGATGCGGTACGTAACCCGCAGGCTTATCTCTACGGAATCGCCTCGCACGTGGTGCGCGAAGCGCTATTCCGCGAGGAACAGAACCTCGTCAACTTCGATTTCGATGCCGTACAGGAAGCGGGCGAGCAGCTGGAGCAGGCGCTACCGGATGACATAGCCGAGCGCCTAGCGCTGGAGCAAGATTTAGAGCGCGCGTTGGCCGCGTTGCCCGTGCTGCATCGGACCGTGTTACTTCTGGTTAAGCGCGATGGCCTCTCTTATGAGGAGGCTGCGCAGAAAACCCGCTTAAGCGTTAGTGTCGTGACGAACTACGTGTTTGAAGCGCGCGCCAAGATCAAGATGATTCTGAGGGATCGTCAGGCGCCGAAAAGGACAAATCCATGAAACTGCAACGTCAGATCGATCAACTACTTGCGCTAAGAGCCTCGCAATGGCACCAGATTATGGAGAACCCTACCGAGGCGCAGCGCGCGGAATTTGTCGCCTGGTTGAAGCAATCACCGCTTCATGTGCAGGAGTATCTGGAAACGACGTACACCGATAGGGTTCTGCAGCGTATCGATCCGCAGCGACGTCAAGATATCGACCTGCTCCTGGCACAGGCAGCACCCAAGGTCGCACAGCTGCAAAGCGCGCGTGTTCTATCGCCAGCTCTTCCGGAATCGAAGCATAGGCAGCGGCGGCGCTGGTTAGGCGCCGTCGGGATTGCCGCTAGTGCGCTTTTGTGCGCACTCGCGCTGCCGCTAGCTTACCGACTCCTTGTGGCCCCGCCCGAGTACACGACCACAATCGGCGAACAGAGGACTGTGGAGCTTGCCGATAGCTCCGTAATCACAATGAACGCCGACTCGCGCGTTCAAGTTCATCTGTCGGACACGCATCGAGATATCCAACTGTTGCATGGGGAAGCCCTGTTCAATGTAGCGCACGATCCGCACCGCCCCTTCACGGTTCGTACTCACACGGCGATCGTGCGGGCGGTCGGTACTCAGTTCAACGTCTATGAGAGGCCGAATGGAACCCTGGTCTCGGTCCTGGAGGGTAAGGTCGCCATCACCTCACAGCCCCGTAATAACACCGAAAACCTGACTGCCAATCAGGAAGCGTTGATAAAACCCAACGGCATGATCCTGCTCATGTCAAAAGCCGACGTGACCAAAACCATCGCTTGGCGCGAGCGGCGCCTCATATTTGAAGACGCGCTGCTCGAGGACATGGTGTACGAGTTCAATCGATACAACCGAACGACTCATGTGAGGATCGATGGCGTGCCGCCGGGAAGTCATCACTTCAATGGCATCTTCGATGCGGGCGATCTGGAGTCTCTAGCGGATCTGTTATCGAAAGAGCCCGATCTGATTGTGGAAAAGCGTGACGGCGAGATTGTGATCCGGAAGCGGTAGTTAGCTTAGCCGCAGTACTTTTTATTCCCACTCAATGGTCGCGGGCGGTTTGCCTGAGATGTCGTAGACGACGCGGGAGATGCCGGAGACTTCGTTGACGATCCGAGAGGAGACATGGGCGAGGAATTCGTAGGGGAGGCGGGCCCAGTGGGCTGTCATGAAATCGATGGTTTCGACGGCACGCAGAGCGATCACATAGTCATAGCGGCGGCCATCCCCCATGACGCCGACAGAGCGTATTGGGAGGAATACGGCGAATGCCTGGCTCGTGCGATCGTATAGATCGTGTTTGCGGAGCTCTTCAATGAAGATGGCATCCGCGCGGCGCAGGAGGTCTGCATATTCCTTACGTACTTCGCCGAGAATGCGGACGCCTAGACCGGGGCCGGGGAAGGGGTGCCGGTAGACCATCTCGCGCGGCAGGCCGAGCTCGACGCCGAGTTGGCGAACCTCGTCTTTGAATAGCTCGCGCAATGGCTCGACCAGCTTGAGATTCATCTTTTCCGGCAGTCCACCGACGTTGTGGTGCGACTTGATGACGTGCGCTTTGCCGGTACGTGCGCCCGCCGATTCGATGACGTCGGGATAGATAGTGCCTTGTGCTAGGAACTGTACGCCGGTGAGCTTGTGCGCTTCCTCGTCGAAAACTTCGACAAACAGCCGTCCGATAATTTTGCGCTTTGCTTCAGGGTCGGTAACGCCCGCCAGCGCGGCGAGGAAGCGGGCTTCGGCGTCGACACGAATGACACGCACTCCGAGGTGCTCAGCAAACGTGCTCATGACCTGGTCGCCTTCGTTGAGTCTCAGCAAGCCATGGTCAACGAAGACACACACGAGCTGGTTGCCAATAGCGCGGTGGAGGAGGGCGGCGACGACCGATGAGTCAACTCCTCCGGAAAGACCTAACAGTACTTTGCCGCTACCGACTTGCGCGCGAACTCGCTCGATTGCATCCGTAATAATGTTCCCAACACTCCACAAGGCGTCGCAGCCCGCGATCTCGCGCACGAAGCGTTCCAATAAGCGGCTGCCTTGAGTTGTGTGGGTCACTTCGGGGTGGAATTGCACGCCGTAGAAGCGGCGACTTTCGTCGCTCATGGCAGCGTACGGGATGCTATCAGTGGCGGCGGTCGCCACAAATCCCGGCGGTAACGTGTCAACGCGGTCGCCGTGGCTCATCCAGACATCGAGCACAGAGCGTCCGTGGCCGTTACGGCGGTCTTCAATATCGTTCAACAGCCGGCAGGCGCCGGTTACGGTGACCTCCGCGTACCCGAACTCCCTCTCAGTGGAGGCGGCAACACGCCCTCCAAGCTGCTGTGCCATGGTTTGCATGCCGTAGCAAATGCCCAGAACCGGCACGCCCAGCGCAAAAACCGCAGCGGGTGCCTTGGGCGGGTGCGCATCGGTGACCGACTCGGGTCCGCCTGAGAGGATCACCGCGCGTGGCTTGAATGCGCGGACTTCTTCATCGCTGACGTCCCACGGGTAGATCTCGCAATACACGCCTAGCTCGCGCACGCGGCGTGCGATGAGTTGGGTGTATTGGGCGCCGAAGTCGAGGATCAGGATGCGATGCGCGTGGATGTCCGCGTGAGAAGCGGTCGAAAGAGTCGATCGTGCAACACTCGCCATCGTTCAAGATACCCGGTAGTTGGGCGCCTCTTTCGTGATGCTGACGTCGTGGACGTGGCTTTCGCGAATACCCGCATTCGTGATGCGCACGAACACAGGCTTCGTACGCATGTCGTTAATGTTGGCGCTGCCCGTGTAGCCCATCGCCGCCCTTAGGCCGCCCGCTAGTTGATGCAGGATGGTGACGACACTTCCTTTGTACGGCACGCGGCCTTCCACACCTTCCGGTACGAGCTTTTGCAGCTCGGTGGCGGCGTCCTGAAAATAACGGTCAGCGGAGCCGTGTCGCTCCGCCATTGCTCCCAAGGATCCCATACCGCGATAGGACTTATAGGAAGCACCCTGGTACAGCTCCACTTCGCCCGGTGATTCTTCCGTGCCCGCGAACAGGCTGCCTATCATTACCGCGTGGGCACCGGCGGCGATCGCCTTCGCGATGTCGCCGGAGAAACGGATGCCACCGTCGGAGATAACCGGAATATCCGCGGCGCTGAGCGCTTCGGCGACATTTGCTACAGCGGATATCTGCGGTACACCAACACCCGCCACAATGCGCGTAGTGCAGATCGAGCCCGGGCCTATTCCAACTTTCACGGCGTCGGCACCCGCATCCGCAAGCGCGCGTGCCGCTTCGACCGTTGCAATATTTCCGGCGATGACTTGTTGGTCACCCCACTTGGCCTTGATTCGCTCGACTGTCTCGAGCACACCGCGCGAATGACCGTGAGCCGTGTCAACCACGATGAGATCGACGCCGGCTTCGCGCAGCGCAGCTACACGATCCATGGTATCGGGAGTAGTGCCCACGGCAGCCCCGACGCGCAAGCGGCCGCCATCATCTTTAGAGGCGCGCGGGAATTCGGTCGCCTTCTGGAAATCCTTCACGGTGATCATGCCGACGAGCTCATGATCGCCATTCACCACAAGCACCTTCTCTATGCGGTGACGGTGGAGGAGTGTGAGTACCTCCTCTTTAGGGGCATTCTCACGGACCGTGATGAGCCTCTCTTTCGGTGTCATGACCGAAGAGACCGGCGCATCGAGTTTCGCCTCGAAGCGCAAATCACGATGGGTGACGATGCCGACGGCCTTACGTCCCACAACGACCGGGACGCCGGAGATGCCACGCGAGCGCGTGACGTCCAGCACTTCACGAATCGTCATGTTAGGGGAGACCGTGATCGGGTCCTTGATGACGCCGCTTTCAAATTTCTTTACACGGCCGACCTCGAGCGCTTGCGCTTCGATGGTCATACTCTTGTGGATAACGCCAATGCCACCTTCTTGCGCGATAGTGATCGCTAGACGAGCCTCGGTAACCGTATCCATCGCTGCCGACAGCAGCGGTAAATTCAACCGGATCTTGCGTGTAACGCGCGTCGAGAGATCGACCTCGCGTGGCAGAATTTCCGAGTAAGCCGGAACCAGGAGGACATCATCGAAGGTCAGAGCTTCTTCGAGGATTCGCATGACCGCCCATGACCGCCGACACCTGGTGATGGGTTGGCCCTGAAACCAGGGTCGGCCAGTGCTATGTGGATAAATCCCGCTATTGTACTCAGTAACCGCGTGCGGGTAAACCTTGTGATAGGGTGCTCTCATGTCGTCCAGCGTCCAGGCCGGCGCCGAAACCGGGCGCAACGTCTTCACCGTCTCCCGACTGAATCGCGAGGTGCGCATGCTCCTCGAGCGGGGACTCGGGGTCGTATGGGTCGAAGGTGAGTTGTCGAACTTCTCGCAACCTTCGTCGGGACACTGGTATTTCTCGCTGAAAGACCGCGATGCGCAACTGCGCTGCGCGATGTTCCGGCTCAAAAATTCGGCTCTCGGATTTATACCCAAAGCAGGCCAGCAAGTGCTGGCGCGCGGTCGCATTAGCCTTTATGAACCGCGCGGCGATTACCAGCTCATCGTCGAGCACCTCGAAGAGGCGGGCGTTGGCGCTCTCAAGCGGGAGTTCGAGCGCCTCAAAGTGAAGCTCGCCGCAGAGGGGTTGTTCGCGCTGGAGCGCAAGCGAAGCCTGCCTCGTTTCCCTCGACGCATCGGCGTGGTGACGTCTCCGTCGGGGGCGGCAATCCGCGATGTGCTGCACATCTTGGGCCGCCGATTTCCGCCCGCTGCGGTACTTATTTATCCGACGCCTGTGCAGGGCGCGGTTGCTGTGCCAGCTATCGTCGAAGCATTGCAGACGGCTTCGGCGCGTGCCGAATGCGATGTTCTTATCGTTGCACGCGGTGGCGGTTCGCTGGAGGACCTCTGGTCGTTTAACGACGAGCGTGTCGCGCGTGCCATCTGTGCTTCATCGATCCCTGTCGTTTCAGGAGTCGGGCACGAGATTGATTTCACCATCGCAGACTTTGTTGCGGACGCGCGTGCGCCGACGCCGTCGGGAGCCGCTGAGCTAGTTGTACCGGATCGGCATGCTTGCCTCGAAGCGCTCGCTCGTACGGCTGAGCGGATGAGTGCCTGCATGCGTCGAGAGCTGCGCTCGGTTACTTCGCGTCTTGATGGCACGCTCTTACGGTTGAAGCTCGTGCATCCCGGCGTTCGACTCGCGCAGCAGTCACAGAAGCTTGATGACCTGGAGCAACGACTAGCGGGCGCCGTAAATCGCGAGATTCGGATGATCGCGGCGCGCGTGAACGGCACGGCACAGCGCTTGAAACTTGCCCACCCAGGACTGGGTTTGGCGCAGCAGGTGCGTAGGCTCGATGACCTTGAGTTGCGTCTTACTAACTCGCTGCGCGCAACAATGCATAGCGATCGCAATCGCGTGAGCGACTTATTCGGGCGACTGGTGCAACACTCGCCGGAGCATCTCGTACGCGAGATTCGATTAAAGCACGAAGCGTGCGACTCACGTCTTCACCACGCATGGAAGGAGTACTGTGCGCGCAAAGAGCAGCGACTCGGTGTCCCAGTGAAGACGTTGGAACAGACACCGAAAGGATACTTCGCAGGTAAGGAGCATCGGTTGAGCCTTGCAGTGAAGACACTGAATACGGCGAGCCCACTCGCGACTTTGGCCCGTGGATTCGCGATTGTGACGGACGCCGATGGAGCACTCTTGCGCGACACGGGGTCTGTTAAGGTCGGCGATGAGATTGAAGCCCGGCTCGCGCAGGGAAAGTTGAGGGCGCAGGTGACGGGGAAGGAGTGATGAGAGGCGTGAGGGTGATGGCGGAGGGCGCTGGCCATCGGCAAGCGCGAACGCAGGTTGACGGGTATGCGTGGCGGGGCGGCGCGTTTGTGACGCAGACGCGAATGCGGCTGATTGGGTTCGCACCGATGCTCGGGCGCGTCTGCCGGGCACTAGAGGTGGCATTCGCGTTGCTGCTGGCGAGCGTGCGCTTGGTGTTAGGTGCGGCATTCGCGTTGCTGCTGGCGAGCGTGCGCTTGGTGTTAGGTGCGGCGTTCGCGTTGCTGCTGGCGAGCGTGCGCTTGGTGTTAGGTGCGGCGTTCGCGTTGCTGCTGGCGAGTGTGCGCTTGGTGTTAGGTGCGGCGTTCGCGTTGCTGCTGGCCAGCGTGCGCTTGGTGTTAGGTGCGTCATTCGCGTTGCTGCTGGCGAGTGTGCGCTTGAAGTTAGGTGCGGCGTTCGTGGTGCCGCGAGTCAGGCTCCGAGTAAGGGCCGCGGCGCTGAGTCCGAAGTTCTGTCAGGTGTGTGCTTTTGCTGTTGCTGTTATGCTCGCCGCGGTCTCTCCGCGCCCCGCCTTTGCGGTTGAGTTGCCGCAGGCTTCGCTTGTTCCAGGCGGCGTGTTGATTCTCCCTCTCGATACCACCGCTGCGCAGGCGCCGATGGTGACGCTCGATGGGCAGCGAGCGATGGTGTTGCGTTCGAATGGGAAGTGGGTTGCTGTTGTGGGGCTCTCGCTTGCGCAGAAGCCGGGTCACGCGGCGGTTCTGGTGCGCGACTCTGCTGGCGCTGCTGAAAAATCCGTGGCATTTGAGATCACGGATAAACAGTATGTCACTCAGTCGCTGAAAGTTGCCCCCAGCAAGGTCGATCTGTCGAAGAAGGACCTCGATCGGGTCAATCGCGAGATTCCCCGTATCAAGGCGACGCTTGCGACCTTCTCCGCTGCGCCGCCCGCCACACTGCGATTGCGGCAGCCGATTCCCGGCGTGCGCTCCAGCACATATGGCTTGCGCCGCATTTTCAACAATGAGCCCCGCGCACCCCATACCGGCATGGACATCGCCGCGCCGACCGGCACGCCCGTCAAAGCACCTGCAGAGGGTCGTGTTCTCGATACGGGTAACTTCTTCTTTAATGGCAACACCGTGTTTATCGACCACGGCGAAGGCATGGTCACGATGTACTGCCATCTGAGTGCCATTGACGTGAAGCCGGGAGAGCGAGTCAAAACAGGGCAGGTTATCGGCAAAGTAGGCGCTACTGGCCGGGTAACCGGGCCGCATCTTCACTTCGGCGTTGCACTGAACGCGACATTCGTCGATCCCGCGCTCTTCTTGCCACCGCCCGCGGTAGTTGAGAGCGATGCAAAAGCAAACTAGTCATGGCTCCGCGCAATGACATGTACTTTATGCGCATTGCGCTCGAACACGCCGCCACCGCGCAAGCCAAGGGCGAGGTTCCAGTAGGTGCGGTACTAGTACGTAACGAGGAAGTCATCGCGGCAGGTGCCAACCAACCTATCGCTGCCCACGACCCAACAGCTCACGCGGAGGTCCAAGCCCTGCGCGCTGCCGGTCAGGTGTTGAAAAGCTATCGTCTAACCGATACGACGCTGTATGTAACACTAGAGCCCTGCGCGATGTGCGCCTCGGCGATCGTGCACGCTCGCGTGAAAAGACTGGTATTCGGCGCTTGGGATCCCCGTGCCGGTGCTGCGGGTAGCATAATCAACATCTTTGCGCTGCCCGAACTAAATCACAGAGTGGATGTCTTCGGCGGCGTTCTGATGGAAGAGTGCGGCGCAGTGCTGCGGGGCTTTTTCGACGATAAGCGACGGCCCAGATCTTAGAGGTGAGGGCCTAACCACACTAGTTTTCCGGGACGTGGAGCAACAGCTCCTTTGCTCAAGGGAGTTGTTTCGACGTGCTTCGGGTGTTCCGGGAAGAGTGCGTCGCTCGACGCCTAGCGCACTATTAGCGCGGTCGCCGCGTCTCCCTCCGAGCCTGGTGTCTC
>Ga0105240_10010996_pt1 | contig 12673 bp, 10 predicted proteins | sample KBSC54metaG_FD_80426 | JGI IMG/M metagenome (GOLD analysis project Ga0105240, IMG submission 80426) | Corn rhizosphere microbial communities from Kellogg Biological Station, Michigan, USA - KBS C5-4 metaG | ecosystem: Host-associated > Plants > Roots > Rhizosphere > Soil | place: Michigan, USA... | reverse complement strand
CGGGCCGCACCTGGGCGATGAGCGTCGCCGTCGCGGGATTGCGCACACTCAGGAGCGGGACGTTGGCCCCGCTCGCCCATCCCTGCGATCCGGACCAGGCGCCGGGGTTCAGGGGGGCGAGATCCAGCCTCGCCAGGATGCTGCTGATGTTGGATTCAGGGCCGCTCATCGGGCTGCCGCCTTCTTCTGCGTCCGCTGATGTCCGGTCTTGCCCGACACGATGACTTCCGCGGAGACATCCTTGGTGCCGCCCTGCGCGTAGTAGCGCCCGAAGCGATTGGCGAGGATGTCGGTCAGGCGGAATTGCTCCTGGGCGATGAATCCGTGGTAGCGGTCGGGATGCTCGAGCACGAGATCGACCACGGAGGTGATGCCTGCGGCGGTGGTCACCTGAATCGCGGACCAGAGCCGATTGGCAATGAGCTGCGGATAGATCTTGTTGACGTAGTTCTCCTCGCGCAGCTCGCCATCCTGCGTGCCCGTGACGGCGACGTACACGATGATCACATCCTGCAGGGTCTGCGGCACGGCGTTCTCGAGAATGCGCTTGAGGGTGCCCCGATCCTGGTTGAGCTTGAGGTCGTTCATGAGCAGGCGCATCTGCTCGCAGTGGCCTGGATAGCGGATCGTCTTGTAGTTCATCGATTCGCTGTGGGTGCCGTGCGTCTCGGCAAGTGAGCCGAGACCCCCTGAGGTGTTGAACGCCTCATAGAGCGTCCCGTCGATCTCGATCTCCTCCAAGCCCTCGAGCGGAGCCACATCAACGGTGCGGCCATCGACGATGGCCTGACAGGGATTGCCGTACTCGTTGATCAGGCCCTCGGTCGACCAGGTCAGGGAGTACTTGAGGACATTGTTCGGATGCTGGGGCAGGGCGCCGACGCGCAGCTTCACCGCACGCAGCGTTTCGAAATGCTTGATGAGCTCCGCCGCGGCGATGCTGATGAATCCCGGCGCGAGGCCGCACTGCGGCACGAATGCTTTCTGCGACCCCGTTGAGATTGCGCGCACGGCGCGTGTGACCTCGACGTCCTCGGTCAAGTCGAAGTAGTGGACGCCAGCCTTGCGCGCGGCCTCTGCCACCGTGACGTTGCAGTAGAAAGGCAGGCTCGAGATGACGGCATCGACCGGATGGCTGGCCAGGTGCTGCTCGAGGGCGCTCTGCTGTTTTGCATTCAAGGCGTGCGCGCTGAGGCCGGGAGCCCCGTGGGCGCGCACCACGCTTTCCGCAATTGCGCCATCGACGTCGGCGAGTTGAACCTGGTAGCCGCCCGAGCTGGCGAGGAGTCCGGAAATCAGCGCGCCAATCTTGCCGGCGCCAAGGATGAGTACGCGATGCATGAGTCCGCCCATTGATGAAATGGCGCGCATTCTCGCCTCAAGCGGTCCTTCGCGCCACCCCGGGGCGGGCACCGGACCCACCGGGTCGCTGCGTGGTAGCATTCGAAGGATGCGATCCCCCGAGACAACCTCCTGGCATTGCGCGAGCTGGCAAGCGAAGCCCGCCCAGCAGCAGCCGGTCTACGACGACCCGGCGGCCCTGGAGAGGGTCGTGGCCGAGCTCTCGCGGCTGCCGCCCATCGTCGTCTCCTGGGAAGTCGATGCCCTGCGAGAGCGCCTGGCTGAGGCCCAGCGGGGGCAGGCCTTCCTGCTGCAGGGCGGGGACTGCGCCGAGACCTTCGCCGACTGCCAGTCGGACGCGATCGTCAAGAAGCTGAAGATTCTCCTGCAGATGAGCCTCGTGCTGGTGCACGGCCTCAAGAAGCCGATCATTCGGGTCGGCCGGATGGCCGGCCAGTACGCCAAGCCACGCTCCGTGGACACGGAGACCCGCGACGGCGTGACGCTACCGAGCTTCCGCGGCGATCTGGTCAATCGGCCGGAGTTCACCGCCGCGGCGCGCGCCCCCGACCCGGACCTGCTGCTGCGGGGCTACGAACGGGCCGCGCTCACGCTCAATTTCGCGCGGGCGCTGGTCGATGGCGGCTTTGCCGACCTGCATCACCCGGAATACTGGGACCTCGGCTTCATCAAGCACGCACCGCTCAAGGACGCCTACCAGCGCATCATCCAGTCGATCGGCGATGCGCTCGATTTCTTTGAGGGCATGAGCGGCAGCGCCGTCCACGAGGCGACGCTCGTCGATTTCTATGCGAGCCACGAGGGCCTGCACCTTCTCTACGAGCAGGCGCAGACGCGCTTCATCCCGCGCCAGAACCGCTGGTACAACCTCTCGACGCACATGCCCTGGATCGGCATGCGCACGGCGAAGCTCGACGGCGCCCATGTCGAGTACTTCCGCGGCATTTCCAACCCCATCGGCGTCAAGGTCGGCGCTGCAATGGATGCCGCATGGCTGCAGGGTCTGGTCACGACGCTGAATCCGCAAAACCAGCCCGGGCGCCTCACCCTGATCCACCGCTTCGGCGCGAAGGACATCGCCAACGCTTTACCCAAGGCCATCGAGGCGGTGCGCGAGACCGGCCAGACGGTGCTCTGGATCTGCGATCCGATGCACGGCAACACGGAGACGAGCACCGGCGGCCTCAAGACGCGACGCTTCGAGAACATCCTCAAAGAGCTCGATACCGCGTTCCAGATTCACGCGGACATGGGCTCCCACTTGGGCGGTGTGCACATCGAGTTGACCGGCGAGGACGTCACAGAATGCACGGGTGGGGCCCGCGGACTCACCGATGCGGACCTGCAGCGGGCTTACCGCTCGACGGTTGATCCGCGCCTGAACCACGAGCAGGCACTCGAGCTCGCAATGCTCCTTGCCGAGCGCAGCAGCCAGACCCGTCGCGCAAATCAACGCACCGGTTGACCCGCTTCCGGCCCGGCGCTCGGTCGCGGCCACATCCCGGTGCCGCTACGGCAATCGAGATGCAGCCGGACATTGCCGGTACAATTGACGGATGAAATACGAGCACGTCGTCGTCCCGACCGAGGGGCGCAGGATCACCGTCAATCCCGATCACACCCTGAGCGTTCCCGACAACCCGATCATTCCCTACATCGAGGGGGACGGGATCGGTGTCGACGTCACTCCCGCGATGCTGCGGGTGGTGAATGCCGCCGTCGAGAAGGCATACGGACGCTCGCGGCGCATCTGCTGGATGGAGGTCTACTCGGGCGAGAAGGCGAATGCGCGTTACGGGCAGTGGTTTCCCGATGAGACTCTGCACGCGCTGCGCGAGTTCGTAGTCTCCATCAAGGGCCCCCTCGGTACGCCGGTAGGCGGCGGCATCCGCTCACTCAACGTCGCGATGCGACAGACGCTCGATCTTTACGCCTGCGTGCGTCCCATCCGGTATTTCCCTGGTGTCGTGAGCCCGATGCAGGACGCCAGCCTCACCGACATGGTGATCTTCCGCGAGAACACGGAGGACATCTACGCGGGAATCGAATGGCCCGCCGGATCCGCCGACGTGCACAAGCTCATCGCCTACCTGCACAAGGAGTTCGGGGTCACCGGCATCCGCTTCCCCGCAAGCTCCGCGATCGGCATCAAGCCCGTCTCGAAGGAGGGCAGCCAGCGCCTGATCCGCAAGGCCATCCAGTACGCCATCGACAACGATCGGGTGTCGGTCACGCTGGTCCACAAAGGCAACATCATGAAGTTCACGGAAGGCGCCTTCCGCAACTGGGGCTATCAGCTCGCCAAGGAGGAGTTCGGCGCGAAGGAGATCGACGGCGGCCCGTGGCTCCGGTTCCCGAACCCGCTCACCGGCCATGAAATCATCATCAAGGATGTGATTGCAGACAACTTCCTGCAGCAGGTTCTGTTGCGCCCCGAAGAGTATGACGTCATCGCGACGCTCAACTTGAACGGTGACTACGTATCCGATGCGCTCGCTGCGCAGGTTGGCGGTATCGGCATTGCACCCGGAGGCAACATCGGCGATGGGCTCGCGGTATTCGAGGCGACGCACGGAACGGCACCCGGGTTCGCAGGCAAAGACCGCGTCAATCCGGGCTCGCTCATCCTCTCCGCGGAAATGATGATCCGCTATCTCGGCTGGCAGGAAGCGGCCGACCTCATCATCAAGGGCGTCACCAACACCATTGCCAACAAGGAGCTGACGTACGACCTCGCGCGGCTGCGGGAGGCCATCAAGGCGCCCAAGCGCGAGCTGGCGGGCCGCAAGAGCGTCGAGGAGGACCTGCAGCGCCTCATCCCGGGCGCGAAGCTCATGAGCTGCTCCGGCTTTGCCACGGCCGTCATTCACCACATGGACGACCCGCATTAAGCAAGTTCGGACGAATGAGGGGCGCCGCCCGGTCCTGCCGGTCAAGCGCAGCGAGAGCTACGACCCAGGCTGCACGCGCTGTCCGCGGCTCGCGGAGTTCCTGGCCGAGGTGCACGGCAGCTACCCGGACTACTGGGCGCGGCCCGTACCCTCGTTCGGCGCCTCCGATCCGCGCATCATTTTCGTCGGTCTCGCGCCGGGGCTTCACGGCGCCAATCGGACAGGCCGTCCTTTCACGGGCGACTACGCCGGGGAGCTTCTCTATCGGACGCTGTACGAGGCAGGGCTCGCCACGAGGCCGGAGTCGCTCTCGGCGGACGACGGACTCGAGCTGCGGCATACGCGCATCATCAATTCCGTCAAGTGCGTACCGCCCGGCAACAAGCCGCTGCCCGATGAGATCCGCGGCTGCAACGCGTATCTCAAAGCCGAGCTGGCTACGTTGAAGCACGTCCGGGTGGTCCTGGCGCTCGGCAGGGTGGGACACGATGCCTTCCTCATGGCCTCGGGCCTGAAGCGCAGCGCTCATCCTTTCGGCCACGGGCGTGAGCACCGGCTCGGGGAGACGCGGTACCTGATCGACTCGTATCATTGCAGCCGCTACAACACTTCGACCGGGGTGCTCACCGAGCCGATGTTCAGGAAGGTCGTGGCGCGCGCGCGTGAGCTCGGTGGTTTATAGCGCATCCCCGTGCCCGGGTGTCGATGGGCAAGTCAGATGACCTCGACTGAATTCGATCACAAAGCCTTCACCGCGGCGCTGCCGCGCCGCCCAGGCGTCTATCGCATGTTCGACGCCGCGCACGAGATTCTGTATGTCGGCAAGGCGAGGAGCCTCAAGGATCGGGTGAGCACCTACTTCGCCGCGAGCAATGTCAATCCGAAGGTGCAGGCGCTCGTCCACCAGATCGCCGACATCGAGGTCACGGTCACCAACTCCGAGACCGAGGCGCTGCTCCTCGAATACAACCTCATCAAGGCGCACAAGCCGCGCTTCAACGTCGTGCTGCGCGACGACAAGAGCTTCCCGTACGTGCAGCTCTGCAGCGATCACGACTTCCCGCGTCTCGCCTTCTACCGCGGCTCACGTAGCGCTCCCGGACGCTACTTCGGGCCGTTTCCGACCGCCTGGGCCGTGCGAGATACGCTCAATCAGTTGCAGAAGCTCTTCCGGATACGCAACTGCCGCGACAGCTTTTTCGCCAACCGCAGCCGGCCCTGCCTGCAGCATCAGATCGGCCGCTGCTCGGCGCCCTGCGTGGGGCTCATCACCCGCGAAGCGTATGCGCAGGATATGGAATCCGCCGTCAAGGTGCTCGAGGGCCGCAGCGATGAGGTGAACGCGACGCTGCAGCAGCGCATGGAGGAGGCGGCGGGGCGGCTGGAGTTCGAGCGCGCGGCGCAGATCCGCGATCAGCTCGTAGCACTGAAGCATATTCAGGCGCAGCAGATCGTGACGGCAGAGGGTGAACGCGACGTTGACGTATTCGCCATCGTCGGTGAACCGGGTGAGTACGCCATAAGCGCGATGCTGGTGCGCGGCGGCAGGAATCTCGGCACCAGCAGCTACTTCCCGCGAGCGGTGCTCGCGGAGCCGGAAGAAGCACTCTCCTCGTTCATGATGCAGTACTACGCCTCGCAGGAGGCGCCTTCCGAGGTGCTGGTCGGGCAGAAGCTCGAAGACATGGAGTCGCTCGGCCAGGCGCTGACGGCTCGAGCGGGACACGCCGTACACGTGCGCTGTCCGTCGCGGGGTCTGGGTGCCCGCTGGGCGGAGCTGACGCGAGAGAATGCAACGCAATCTCTGCGGATGCGCCTCGCGCAGAAGCAGGGGCTCGATGAGATGTTTGCGGCGCTTGCAGCGGAGCTCGAGCTGCCGGAGCCGCCGCAGCGGATCGAATGCTTCGATATCAGCCACACGGGCGGGGAGGGCACCGTGGCCTCCTGCGTGGTCTTCGGCCCCGAGGGCGCCCTCAAGAAAGAGTACCGGCGATTCAACATCACCGGCGTGGCGCCGGGCGATGACTACGGGGCGCTCCGCCAGGCGCTCGAGCGGCGCTACACCCGCATCCGGGACGGGGAGATTCCGGCGCCGGACCTGCTGCTCATCGATGGCGGTCTCGGACAGATCGGGGCGGTCCACGATGCCTTGGCGGAGCTCGGCTTCGGTGACATCACCCTGGTGGGCGTCGCCAAGGGGCCGGACCGGCGTCCGGGGCAGGAGCGGCTCTTCGTATACGGGGCCGCCGCACCGCGGGTGCCGGAGGCCCACTCACCGGCATCGCGGCTGGTTCAGCGCATCCGCGACGAGGCGCATCGTTTTGCGATCACCGGTCATCGGCGCAAGCGTGCCCGCCGCTACAATGAATCGGTGCTCGAAGCGGTGCCGGGACTGGGCCCTGCCAAGCGGCGCGCTCTGCTCACGCATTTCGGCGGCTTGCAGGGGGTGATGCGCGCTGGCGTGGCGGACCTCACCGAGGTCGCGGGAATCGGCGCAGCGCTGGCGCGTACCCTCTATGATCATCTCCATCCCGGCTCCTGATCGCGCCTGATGCCCTGGAACCTGCCAAACACGCTGACGTGGCTGCGCATTGCCGCCATCCCGCTCATCGTGCTGCTCTTTTACGTGCCTTATCACTGGTCTGACCCGGCGGCGGGGCTGCTCTTCGCGGCTGCCGGCGTCACCGACTCCCTCGATGGCTACTTTGCAAGGCGCCTGGGGCAGACCTCGCGTCTCGGGGCCTTCCTCGACCCGGTGGCCGACAAGCTGATCGTGGCCGTGGCGCTCGTGCTCCTCGTCAGCAAGGACACTAGGGCGCTGATCGTCCTCACCGCCGCCGTGATCATCGGCCGCGAGATCACGATCTCGGCGCTGCGTGAGTGGATGGCCGAGATCGGGGCACGGCGCAAGGTTGCGGTTTCGCAGCTCGGCAAGATCAAGACGATTCTGCAGATCGTCGGGCTCTCGATGATGCTCTACCGTGCACCGATCCTGGGGCTGCCGATCTACCGGGTGGGGGTCGTTCTCACGGAGCTCGCTGCGGCCGCGACGCTTTTCTCGATGGTGGCGTATCTGCGGGCGGCGTGGCCCGAGCTCAGACGCTGAGATGGCGGCAGGCTGCGCTGCTCGCAACCCCCTGGTACGCCGTCATTTTTTAACCTTCCTGCCGACGCCTTGCCTTGACTTCGCGGGGCCTGCACTTACAATCCCGTCCCTCACTCGGGATGCGGGAATAGCTCAGTTGGTAGAGCACAACCTTGCCAAGGTTGGGGTCGCGAGTTCGAGTCTCGTTTCCCGCTCCAAACTCCCTTAGCTCAGGACGCTTTGCCCTCGCCCATCTGCGACTGGCAATAGTTCTGGATGCCGATGCGATTGATGAGATCGAGCTGGGTCTCGAGGAAGTCGATGTGCTCTTCCTCGGACTCGAGGATCGACTCGAAGATCTCGCGCGAGATGTAGTCTGCCGTCGACTCGCACTCGGCAATCGCGGTCTTCAGGGTCTCACGCGAGGTCATCTCGAGCTTGAGGTCGCACTGCAGGCACTCCTTGACGTTCTCACCGATCAGGAGCTTGCCGAGGTCCTGCAGATTCGGCAGCCCCTCGAGGAAGAGCACGCGCGTGATCAGCCGATCGGCGTGCTTCATCTCATCGAGTGATTCGTCGTACTCGGTCTTGCCCAGCCGCTCGAGTCCCCAATTGCGGAACATGCGCGAGTGCAGGAAGTACTGATTGATCGCAGTGAGCTCGTTTTTGAGCACTGCGTTCAGGAACTGCACGATCTTCGGGTTGCCCTTCATGCCGCGGCCCTCGCGATGGAAGGTGGCAAGGATGGCCGAGGAGGTCGGCCGGTGCAACGCGCTTGACTAGGTGGCGAGCTCGCAGGGTTGCCGAGTGACGCGTCCATGGGAGCAGGCGCGCTCGCGGAGAGACTCGTCGACGACGCTGCGCGCCTCATCCTCGCACCGCCCGCAGCACATCCCGACGGGAAGGGTGGTCTGCACGTCACTCAGGGACGCCGCGCCGTCCGATACGGCATCGCGGATTTGGTGGTCCGTCACGGCACAGCATACGCATACGTACATAGTGGGCGTATTCTAGGTGTAAATAAGAATCATTGTCAATAAGGCCAGGCGGCGACGGCCCGCGGGCTCAGCTCGAACCCATCTCGCGGTGCAGCCAGGCTCGTGCGGTGGTCCACTCGCGCTTGACCGTCGCCTCCGAAATGGCCAGTGCCTGCGCAATCTCCCGGATCGAGAGGCCGCCGAAATACCGTAGCTCGACCACCCGTGCCTGCTGCGGATCGAGCGCAGCGAGACGGCCCAGGGCATCGTCCACGGACAACACATCGATCTCGCCTGCCTCGGCGGCCGCGACGTCATCCGCCAGGGTGATCCGGCAGCCGCCGTCGCGCTTCTGCGCAAGCCTCGCGCGGGCATGATCGACCAGGATCTGCCGCATCAGGTGGGAGGTCAGCGCGATGAAGTGGCACCGGTCGCGGACCTCGGCCACATCCTGATTCATCAGCCGCAGATACGCCTCGTGGATGAGGGCCGTGGTCTGCAGGGTATGGTCCGGCCGCTCGTTGCGCAGATGGCGCCGTGCGGTGCGGCGCAGCTCCTCGTACACGAGGGGCAGGAGGTGATGCAGCGCCTCATCGTCTCCGGAGCGCCACAGTCGGAAGAGCTCGGCGGCAGAGGGGATGGGGGATGAGGACATCGCTCAAGCTCACTGACTGGAGAATCCATGGTAGCGGCATCGCGGGCCGCCGCCCCGGGCACCGGGTCTCAATTCCGTCGCAGAGCCAAGGTTCCGTGAGCCGTTTTCGCGCTGGATTGCGCTTTTGAGCTGTATCCGGAGGTGCGCGAGCAGGCTTTGGCGCGTGGCCGGGCGGGGGCGAGCGTAAGAAGATCGGGGGCGAGCGGGGTATGGAGCTGAAGGTCATCACCAATCCCATCCGTGGGACCGGGCCGGCCAGGGGGCTGTTGTCCAATCTGTTCTACGGCTGTGGATACAACTTCTATCGCTGCGAAGGCGAGCTGCGCGCGGACGATCTCCTGATCCGCGGGAAGCTCGCCCAGCTGCTGCGGGAGTGCCGCGAACACCTGCGTTTGCTCGAGACGGCGTTTCGGCGTGAGCATCGCGTGCCGTGCGGGGACTCCGCTCTTCTGCATCCCACCGCCGTGGCGACGGCACAGGCGCTGCTCGGCGCACAGCGCGATCTTCAGGTTATGGAAATAACAGTCCACACTGCGGCACTCCCGCAGTTGGCCCGCATCCATCAGCGCAATCGCGAGGAGCGCGGCACGCTCGAGCAGGTCGTGATGTTGGATGGCGAGGTGGTGCTCGCGCTGGTCACGCTGCGGGATGCAGTCGCGAGGCTCGACAATGGCGCCGCGGCGGCGGCCAAAGTCGCCAGCCTGCTCGGCGCCAGCGATTTCAGTGCGCTCTGGAGTCGGCGCGCGGCTCTGCTGTCGGGCGCTGCAGGGTGATTGCTCCGGACTGAGACCGAGCGCCGCGATGGGGAAGGTGTAACCGTTGGCGCAGCCGGGCGAGCGTGACACTCGCAGGATGTGTCGGCGCAAGTCCTGAATCGACGATGGCACCGGACTCGAGGACCAGAGCGCGTGCTTCCGTGAACTTTCCAAGAGAGGCGAGGCTGTCGGCCAGCTCCACCTTGCTCGCTGCGATCGTCGGGCCATCGGGCGCGTATCGGCTGTTGGTATAACCGGCAATGGCCAGTCTGTAGAGTGGGATAGCTTCCCCGAACCGGCGCTCGTGCGCGAAGAGCAATGCCTTACCCTCATAGGTCATCCCGAGTGCCGCGCTGTGTGGCAATCCGTGCACCTTGAGATAGGCGATGGCCTCATCGTAAGCGTGCTCCGCCTGGGAGGAGGCCCCTGACTCCCGGTAAGCATCGCCCAGCCACAGTAACCGCAGACCCTCGAAGCTGCTGCTCATGACCGAGCGCGGGTCGCCCGGCATGGGCGAGGAGAGTAACTCGAGCGCCCGCGGCGTCTCGCCGACGAACGCCAAAGGATGCGCGAGCCGGATTTTGTAGGCGGCAACCGCCTGCGGCTGCGGGCTGTCCATCTGTTGGTAGGAGTCAAATGCTTCCCGGGCGGCGGAGGCAGCACCATGGTAATCACCATACATCCAGAGCACCTGACTCATGGCAAACAGCGCGCCGATGTATTTCTCCCGGTGCAGGCTCTGTTGCGTGCGGTAGTCGCGGACGGACCGCTGGAACCAGAAGATCGACTCCCGCAGGCGATTGCGGCGGAAGAGAACGTCGCCGAGGCTCAATTCGGTATCGATGTATTTGCCGCTCGCGGTGCCGAAGATCCGCTCGTAGCCGCCCAGAGCCTGTTGCCAGGCCTGTGTGGCATCATCGAAGCGGCCGGCCTCCTGGGCCACCTCGGCATAGTCGTTGAGCGCATCGAAATAGCGGGCGTCCGTACTGTTGAAGTGGCCCCCGACGAGCTCCACCCTGGCGCGCGAGAGGGCGAGCGCGTCATTCCATCGCATGGCCTGGGCATCGGCAATGGCCAGGGCGCCGAGGGTCCTCGCGGAAGCCACCGTGTCTTCCCCGTGCGGGCCGCTCTCGAGGGCGCGTGCCCGCTTCAGGGCGGCGATGGCGAGAAGCGGCTCGCTCTCGAGATAGGCCCTGCCGATCTCGTTCCAGACCGAGGCCAGCGCGAGGGGATCGGGCGGCCGCTGCGCTTTCAGCACCGGCAGCGCGAGGCGCAACAGCGTCAGGGCTTCCTGTGTGCGTCCCGCATCGTTGTAGGCGCTCGCGAGTCGGTATTCCGTCTGCGCGCGAACCGAGGGGTCGCCTGCCGCGCCGGCGGTCTCCTCGATGCGCAGGGCCTGCTCGAGGTCCTGCACACACGGCTCGAACTGCCCGATCTCACAGTGAAGCGCGCCGACCGCTGAAAGCATCCGGGCCCGCAGCGCCGGCTGTTTCGCGAGCTCGGGCTCGATCTGCGACTGTGCCCGGGCCACGAGGGCGCGTGCATCGAGGGTCTGGCCGCCGTTCTTGTCGGGATTCGCTTCCTCGAACAGTGACAGCAGGTAGTCGCTCACCCTTTGCGAGGCGCTCGCCTCGTCCTGAGCGCGAGCGAGCGCGGCGCGCGCAATGAAGGTAGCGCGCGCAGTCATGACGACGCCTGCGATGAGCGCCAGCGCCGTCAGTGCCGTGGCGGCGACGCCCACCTTGTGTCGCGTCACGAACATCGTGGCGCGATACCGTAACGTCGGCTTGCGGGCGGCGACCGGCAAGTGCCCGAGATGCCGACGGATATCTTCAGCCAGCCGATCCACCGTCGCATAGCGCCTCTCGGGCTCCTGGCGCAGCGCCATCAACACGATCTTGTCGAGATCGCCACGCAGGCGGTGGCTCAGCCGCTGCGGAGAGTCCTGGCGCGCGATACCCGCCGCTTCTCGCCCGCGCACCACGAGGCTCGGCCTCGTCGGCGCCGGATCGGTGACCTTGGGAGCATCCTGCAGGATGCGGCTGCGGCCGGCGTGGGGTTTGATTCCGGTCAGAAGCTCGTAGAGGATGACACCCAGCGAGTAGACATCGCTCGCCGCCGTCACGAGATAACCCTTGAGCTGCTCCGGACTCGCATAGTCCGGTGTCAGGAGCCGCATGGCGCTGGTGGTCAGGTCGCTACGCACCGGGATCGCGCCGGGCTCGAGGATCTTCGCGATACCGAAGTCGAGCAGCTTGGGCGTGCCGTCGGCCATTACCAGGATGTTGCTCGGCTTCAAGTCGCGGTGAATGACGGCATGTTGATGCGCGTACTGCACCGCGGAGCACACGAGCAGGAAGAGGCGCAAACGCGCCTCGAGATCGAGCCTGAGCCGGTCGCAGTATTCGGTGACCGGCTGACCTTCGATCAATTCCATCACGAGATACGGTATCCCTTCCTCGGTCGTACCGCCGTCGAACAGGCGCGCGATGTTGGGATGCTGGAAGGCGGCGAGGATCTGCCGCTCGGCCCGCAATCGTGCGCCCACGACTTGTGCGTCCGCTCCCGCACGCACGAGCTTGATGGCGACGGCGTGCTCGTACTCTTGATCGACTCGAACGGCGCGGTAGACCTCGCCCATGCCGCCGGCGCCGATTTCCTCCAGCAGCCGGTAAGGGCCGAGTCGGCGGCCTACATGAGGGCTTGGAGAGGGCGCCTCGAGCACGACCGCGGCGGGATCCTCGAGAAAGGCGCTTCCGGCCTGCTGATCGGCCTCGAGCAGTGAATCCAGCTCGGCGCGAAGCTCCGGGTCGTCCTGCCCCAGGCGCTCGAGATAGCCACTGCGCGCCTTCCCGGTGAGCGCCATGGCATCACCGAGTGCGGCTTTCACCTGTTGCCAGCGCTCAGGTTCCATGGGGTTGTGCGCACCCTCGATAGGCCGACATAGT
>Ga0105240_10010994_pt1 | contig 12673 bp, 10 predicted proteins | sample KBSC54metaG_FD_80426 | JGI IMG/M metagenome (GOLD analysis project Ga0105240, IMG submission 80426) | Corn rhizosphere microbial communities from Kellogg Biological Station, Michigan, USA - KBS C5-4 metaG | ecosystem: Host-associated > Plants > Roots > Rhizosphere > Soil | place: Michigan, USA... | reverse complement strand
TCGCCGAGGAACCGCAGGCCGTCCGCCGCGCGATCGGCGTCACCGGCCAGTTCTCCGCCGTCGACGGCTACCTCACCGGCCGCGAGAACCTGATGCTGATGGCCGACCTGCACCTGCTGCCCAGGGCGGTGGGCCGGCGGCGGGCCGAGGACCTGCTGGAGCGCTTCGAGCTCACCGAAGCCGCCGGCAAGCCCGTGTCCACCTACTCCGGCGGCATGAAGCGCAAGCTCGACCTGGCGATGACACTGGTCGGGACCCCGAAGGTGATCTTCCTCGACGAGCCGACGACGGGCCTGGACCCGCGCAGCCGCCGCGTCATGTGGGACATCATCCGCTGGCTGGTCGCGCAGGGGACGACCATCCTGCTGACGACCCAGTACCTGGACGAGGCGGACCAGCTGGCGCACCGCGTCGCGGTCCTGGACGGCGGCCGCATCGTGGCCGAGGGGACGCCGGCCGAGCTCAAGACCCGGATCCCGGGCGGCCACATCGAGCTGACCTTCGCCGACCGCGCCGGGCTCGACGCCGCCGCGCTGGTGCTCGATCCGGCCGGCCGCGACGACGACGCGCTCACGCTCCAGCTCGCCGGCGACGGCCGGGTCGGCACGCTGCGGACTTTGCTGCGCCGCCTGGACGACGCCTCGATCGAGGTCGAGGCGCTGGCCGTGCACACCCCGGACCTCGACGACGTGTTCTTCGCGCTGACCGGCAAGACCGGCACAGTTCCTGAGACCGGCACGGATCTTGAGCCCGGCACAGATCTTGAACCCGGCACAGATCTTGAACCCCGCACAGACCTCAAGACCACCACAGACCAAGGGGAGGGTCTGAGATGAGCGTTCTGACAGCGGCCGACGTCGGCGCCGCCGAGCCCGACACCGGCTCCCACGCCTGGCGCCACGCGCGCATCATGCTCCGCCGCAACCTGCGCCACATGCAGCGCTACCCGTCGCTGACCCTCATGGTCACGATGATGCCGCTGGTCTTCCTGCTCCTGTTCGTCTACGTCTTCGGCGGCACCCTCGGCTCCGGCCTCGGCGCCGGGACACCGGCCGGCGTCCACGGCGGACGGGCCGCCTACGCCGCCTACGTCGCCCCCGCGATCATCGTGATGGCCGTGGCCGCCGCGGCACAGGGCACGGCGATCGCCGTCGCCCAGGACATGACCGAGGGCATCATCGCCCGCTTCCGGACCATGGCCGTGGCCCGCTCGTCGGTCCTGACCGGGCACGTCGTGGGCGCGACGATCCAGACCACGGCCAGCGTCGCCGTGGTGACCGCCACGGCGCTGGCTGTGGGCTTCCGCCCGCACGCGAACGCGGCCGAGTGGTTCGCGGCCGTCGGCGTGATCCTGCTGCTGACCTTCGCGATCACATGGCTTTGCGTGGGTCTGGGACTGTCGGCCAAGAGTGTGGAGACCGCTAGCAACTCGCCGATGTTCCTCATGCTCCTGCCCTTCCTGAGCAGCGGCTTCGTCCCGACCGCATCACTGCCGGCGGGCATGCGCTGGTTCTCCGAGTACGAGCCGTTCACCCCGGTCAACGAGACGCTGCGCGGGCTGCTGACCGGTACGAAGATCGGCGGCAACCTGGTCGTCGCGCTCGCCTGGTGCCTCGGGGTAGCGGTGCTTTCCTACGCCTGGTCGCGTCGCCTGTATGAACGCGAGCCGAAGGCGAGCTGAGCCCCCGGTATTCTTCAGGGCGTGATCACCGGCCTGAACCACCTCGCCAGCGGCAAGATCCGCGACCTGTACGCGGTCGGCGACGACTTGCTCCTCGTCGCCTCCGACAAGATCTCCGCCTTCGACTACGTGCTGGAGACGGAGATCCCCGACAAGGGCCGGATCCTCACCCAGCTGTCCATGTGGTGGTTCCGGCAGCTCGCCGACCTGGTGCCGAACCACGTGATCAGCGCCGACGTGGACGAGTTCCCCGCCGAGCTCGCCCCGTACAAGGAGGAGCTGCGGGGGCGCGCGATGCTCTGCCGCAAGCTGAACATGGTGCCGGTGGAGTGCGTGGCGCGCGGCTACCTCACCGGCTCGGGCCTCGCCGAGTACGAGAAGGACGGCACCGCGAACGGCGTGCGGCTGCCGCCCGGGCTGGTCGACGGCTCGCGCCTGGACCGGCCGATCTTCACCCCGGCGATGAAGGCGGAGGTCGGGGAGCACGACGAGAACGTCAGCTTCGAGGAGATGGCCGAGCGCATCGCCGACCCGGAGCTGGCAGCGCGCCTGTTGGACGTGACGCTCGCGGTCTACTCGCGGGCCCGCGAGATCGCCGAGGAGCGCGGGATCATCCTGGCGGACACGAAGTTCGAGTTCGGGCGGCTGCGCGGCGGGACCCTGGTCCTGGCCGACGAGGTGCTGACCCCCGACTCCTCCCGCTTCTGGCCGGCCGACCAGTGGAAGCCGGGCCGCGCACAGCCCTCCTTCGACAAGCAGTACGTGCGTGACTGGCTGAGCTCCCCGGCCTCCGGCTGGGACCGCAAGTCCGACACCCCGCCGCCGGCCCTTCCGGCGGAGGTCGTGGCGGCCACGCGGGCCCGCTACGTCGAGGCCTACGAGCGGCTCACCGGGGCGGAGTTCGTCTAGCGGTCCTCGCGGGTCCGGTACGGGCCCGCAGGGGGTGGTTCCGGCCGCCGCGTGCGACCGGAACCACCCATAACCGCCGGTAGACTGGGGATCACCGCCACCCAATAGCCCCGGCGCGGACGTGCCGCGGCTGAAGCGAATGGGAGAACCCGTGGCCCGCGTCCTCGTCGACGTCATGCTCAAGCCCGAGATCCTCGACCCCCAGGGCCAGGCGGTGCAGCGCGCACTGCCTCGCATGGGCTTCGACTCCGTCACCAACGTCCGCCAGGGCAAGCGCTTCGAGCTGGAGCTCGCGGACGCCGACCCGGCCACCCTGCGGGCCACCGCCGAGCAGATGGCCGAGAAGCTGCTCGCCAACACCGTGATCGAGGACTTCAAGGTCACGGTGCTCCCGGCCGAGGGCGCCGGCGACGTCACCAGCACCGAGAACGCCTGATGCCCGCGCGCATCGGCGTCGTCACCTTCCCCGGCACCCTGGACGACCAGCAGGCGCTGCGCGCCGCGGCGGCGGTCGGGGCCGAGCCGGTGGCGCTCTGGCACAAGGAGCGGAACCTGCACCAGGTGGACGCGGTCGTGCTCCCCGGTGGCTTCTCCTACGGCGACTACCTGCGCGCCGGCGCCATCGCCCGGTTCTCCCCGGTGATGGACACGATCATCGACGCGGCCCGCGACGGTCTGCCGGTCCTGGGCATCTGCAACGGCTTCCAGGTCCTGTGCGAGGCGCACCTGCTGGAAGGCGCGATGATCCGCAACGGCGACCTGCACTTCATCAACCGCGACGTGACCCTGCGGATCGAGAACAACCGCACCGTGTGGACCTCGGACTACGAGGCCGGCGCCGAGGCGGTCATCCCGATCAAGAACATGGACGGCCGCTTCGTGGCCGACGAGCACACGCTCGACGCGCTGGAGGCCGAGGGCCGGGTGCTGGCGCGCTACACGGACAATCCGAACGGCGCCGCGCGGGACATCGCCGGCATCGTGAACGCCGCCGGGAACGTGGTCGGCCTCATGCCGCACCCCGAGTACGCCATCGACCACCTGACCGGCCCCGCTGGGTTCATCGAGAATCGCAGGGTCCCGGGCACCGACGGCCTGCCGTTCTTCACCTCGATCCTCAAGAGCTTGGTTTCCGCATGAGCACCGGCAACTCCTCCGAGCACGGCCAGCACAGCGAGCAGGTCTTCGACACGACGGACGTGTTCAGCGACACCGCGGTCACGTTCGACACCGTCGCCAAGGCGGCCGCGACCCCCGACGTGAAGCAGCCGTACCGCGAACTCGGCATGACCGAGGACGAGTACCTGCGCGTCCGCGAGATCCTGGGCCGCCGCCCCAGCTCCTCGGAGCTGGCCATGTACTCGGTCATGTGGTCCGAGCACTGTTCCTACAAGTCCTCCCGGGTGCACCTGAAGCAGTTCGGCGAGAAGGCCCCGAAGACCGCCGCGCTGCTGGTCGGCCCGGGCGAGAACGCCGGCGTCGTGGACGTCGGCGAGGGCCTGGCCGTCACCTTCAAGGTCGAGTCGCACAACCATCCCTCCTACGTCGAGCCGTATCAGGGCGCGGCGACCGGGGTCGGCGGCATCGTCCGCGACATCCTCACCATGGGCGCCCGCCCGATCGGCGTCATGGACCCGCTGCGCTTCGGCCCCGCCGACGCCCCGGACACCGCGCGGGTGCTGCCCGGCGTGGTCGCCGGGATCGGCGGCTACGGCAACTGCCTGGGCGTGCCGAACATCGGCGGCGAGATCGTCTTCGACCCCTGCTACCTGGGCAACCCGCTGGTCAACGCGCTGTGCGTGGGTGTCATGCGGGCCGACGAGATCAAGCTGGCCAAGGCCCCGGGTCCGGGCAACCAGGTGATCCTGTTCGGCGCCCGCACCGGCGGCGACGGCATCGGCGGAGCGTCGGTGCTGGCCAGCGCCACCTTCGACGAGGACGGCCCGGCCAAGCGGCCCTCCGTCCAGGTCGGCGACCCGTTCATGGAGAAGGTGCTCATCGAGTGCTGCCTGGAGATCTTCGCGGCCGACCTGGTCGTGGGCATCCAGGACCTGGGCGCGGCCGGGCTCACCTGCTCCACCACCGAGCTGGCCGCAGCCGGCACCGGCGGGATGGACGTGCGGCTGGACCTGGCGCCGCTGCGCGACTCGACGCTGACCCCTGAGGAAGTCCTCATGTCGGAGTCGCAGGAACGCATGATGGCCGTGGTCGAGCCGGCCAAGGTCGAGGCGTTCCTGGCGGTGTGCGAGAAGTGGGACGTCACGGCCACCGCGCTCGGCGAGGTCACCGACACCGGCCGGCTGCGCATGTGGTGGCACGGCGAGGTCATCGTCGACGTCCCGCCGCGCACCCTGGCGCACGAGGGCCCGGTCTACAACCGGCCCTTCGCGCGGCCGGAGTGGCAGGACGCGCTGCAGGCCGACGTGCCGACCGCCGAGCGGCTGAAGCGCCCGGCGAACGCCGAGGAGCTGCGCGAGACGCTGCTGAAGCTGGTCGGCTCGCCGAACCTGGCCGACAAGACCTGGGCCGTGGAGCAGTACGACCACCGCGTGCAGGGCAACACGGTCCTGGGCCACGGCGAGGACTCCGGCATGGTGCGGCTGGACGCGGCGCTGCCGGGCACCTCGCTCGGCGTGGCGCTGTCCACCGACGGCAACGGCCGGTACACCAAGCTCGACCCGTACCAGGGCGCGCAGCTGGCGCTGGCCGAGGCCTACCGGAACGTGGCCGCCACCGGCGCCAAGCCGCTGGCCGTCACCGACTGCCTGAACTTCGGCTCGCCGGAGGACCCGGACGTCATGTGGCAGTTCGCCGAGGCCTGCCGGGGCCTGGCCGACGCCTGCCTGGAGCTGGGAACCCCGGTCACCGGCGGCAACGTGTCGTTCTACAACCAGACCGGCGACGTGAACATCCATCCGACCCCGGTGGTCGGCGTGCTCGGCGTGATCGACGACGTCGACCGCCGCACCCGCAGCACTTTCGAGCGCGAGGGTGAGATCCTCCTGCTCCTCGGCGACACGCGCGACGAGTTCGGCGGCTCGGAGTGGGCCCACGAGGTCCACGGCCACCTCGGCGGCCTGCCCCCGCGCCTGGATCTGCGCCGCGAGAAGGTCCTCGCCGAGGTCCTGATCGCCGGCTCGCGCGACGGGATGCTGTCGGCGGCACACGACCTGTCCGACGGCGGCCTCGCGCAGGCGGTCGTCGAAGGCTGCCTGCGCGGCGGCCACGGCGCCCGCCTGGTGCTGCCGGAGACGGACGCGGACGGGAACACGCTGGACCCGTTCGTCGCCCTCTTCGCCGAATCGGCGGGGCGCGCACTGGTCGCGGTGCCGCGGAGCGAGGAGCTGCGGTTCACGGACATGTGCGTGGCCCGCGGTCTGCCGGTGGCGCGCGTGGGCGTCGTCGACGGCACAGCGCTGTCTGGTGAGGCGGTACTGGAGGTGCAGGGGCAGTTCACGGTGCCGCTGGCCGAGCTGCGGGCCGTGCACGAGGCGCCGTTCCGGAAGCTGTTCGGGCACTCGGTCGTGGATGCGTGATCGTAGACGCCTGACGTAGGAAGATACGCAAAGGACCCCTGCTGAGCAGGGGTCCTTTCGCTATAGCGTTCTGAAAGTTCTCGGCTCGTCATTCTCACCTGGGGAGGGTGCGCCTATGCGCGCGCAGAGATTGTCGGTCTTGGCTGTGGGAGCCTTGGCTGTTCTGGGGGCGGTGCCTTATACGGCGATGTCGGCTCAAGCCGCGACGGCCACATCGCCCGCGTCGGCCGAGTCCGCTGCAGCCGCGGAGCCCGCGACAGAACTGATTCTCGAAGGCCAGCCCTCGGATCCCGCCACTGCCGGGTACACCGGTGTCGTCTCCTCCGCGTCGGCGATCACCGCTCAGGGAATCCAGCATGCTGCGACGCCCTCGCTGGGTACCAACATCTACTTCACGGCGGACATGCCGCCGACGGTCAGCAGCCCGAACGGCCTCGCCTTCCGCGGTTGGCTGGTGTCCTCGCCCGGGGTCGACCTGGCCGCGGGCCAGACCTACACCTACAACGGCCATCCCAGCGATCCCTATGTGGAGATCAAGAACGGGGACCAGCCCGGCTGCGACAACACCGGCGGCAGCTTCACCATCCAGCAGCTCGTCTACGCCGGCGACGGCACGCTGACCCAGCTGGAAGCGGTCTTCACCCAGACGTGCGACGGCGCGTTGGCGTCCAGGGGCGTGATCCGCTACAACGCCACAGGCGCTTTGCCGCCCGGCGCGCCGACCGGGCAGCCCTTGCCCGCCGGGCAGGGCACCGTCGCGCCGCTGACGTTCCGGCGGGGGACGTCGATCGTCTCCGCGCCGGCCGGGGCCGTGGACGGGCCGCGGCTCGCGACCGTCTCCTCGGAATCCGAGGGCCGGACCGCGTGGAACCCGTTAGGGACGCGGCTGCTGTACAGCGCCGACCCGGGCTTGTCCACGGTGCGGCCGGACGGCAGCGGCGCCGCGCCGCTGACCGAGAAGCCCGGCGTGGGGACCAAGGACAGCGAGCCCGCGGTGAGCCGCGACGGTTCCTTCGTCGTGTTCGTGCAGGGCGACGGCGGCGCTGTGGCGAACCTGGTCTCGGAGAACACGGATGGGAGCACGGCCGGGCACGCTTACCGGTTCCCGACCGGCGCCGCCTGTCAGCAGGAGCACAGCCCGAGTTTCGGGGCCGACGGGTCGCTGATCTACGAGTGCGTCACAGGCGGTGCGCACTCGACGTACCGCCTCACCGGGAACGGTGCGAACCAGCTGATCCCGAACTCGTCACAGCCGGTGTTCTCGCCCGACGGCTCGAAGATCGCCTTCGTGCGGCCGGACGGCAGCGGCATCGCGCAGATCTTCACCGCGAACGCCGACGGCAGCGGGGTCGCCCAGGTGTCGCAGGACCCGAACGGCGCGGCGAAGCCGGCGTGGTCTCCGGACGGGAAGTACCTGGCGTACGCGAACGAGACGTTCCAGGAGATCCTCGAGATCCCGGCGGCCGGCGGCGCGCCGGTCGGCAGCATCCCGAACGCCGACGACCCCGACTTCACGCCGCCGGTCGTCGACTCGCAGGTGGTCCGCGAGGGGGGCACCGACCGCATCGGCACCGCGGTCGCGGCCTCGCAGCTGAACTTCGCGGACCACGGCGTCGCCGACCGCGCGCGCTCGCAGGCCGGGGCGGTCGTGCTGGCGCGCAGCGACACGTTCGCCGACGCGCTCGGCGGCTCGGCGCTGGCCGTGCGCGCGAACGCGCCGCTGCTGATCACCGGCTCGGGGACGCTGAACCCGGCGGTGAAGGCGGAGATCGCGCGCGTGCTGGCGCCCGGCGGGAAGGTGTACCTGCTCGGCGGGACGCAGGCCCTGTCGCCGGCGGTGGCCTCGGCGCTGTCGCACTACACCGTGGTCCGGCTGGCCGGCGACACCCGCTACGGCACCGCGGTGGCCATCGCCAAGCAGATCAATCCGCGCCCGGGCATGGTGATGATCGCGACCGGTGCGCTCTTCCCCGACGCGCTGGCCGCCGGCGCGATCGGCGAGCCGGTCCTGCTCACCGACGGCGCGACCATGCCGAAGGAGACCTCGGACTACCTCAAGACGCTGAACCCCGACCCGAACGTGGCGGGCGGCACCGAGCTGGTCACCATCGGCGGCCCCGGCGACGCGGCCCTGGTCTCGGCCTACCTCGGCGGCAAGATGCCGACCTGGCCGTCGCGGATCTCACGCCGCAAGCTGACCGGCGCGGACCGCTACGCGACAGCCCTGATGGTCGCCGAGGACTTCTTCGCCGGCAACACCAACGTGGCGCTGTCCACCGGCTCCACCTGGCCCGACGCCCTGTCCGGCGGCGCCATGATCGGCCACCGCGGCGGCCCCCTGCTGCTCACGGCGCCCACCGGCATCAGCCCGGCGACGCTGTCCTACCTGAGCAGCCAGTCGGCGAGCCTGTACGACCTGTTCCTGATGGGCGGCACGGCGGCCCTGCCGAACACGATCGCCCAGCAGGCGGCCGGCGTGATCGGCCTGCCGGGCCACGTGCGCGTCGGCGGCGCGTTCGCCGCGGGCGTCGAGGGCGTCAAGACACCGGCCGGAGCCGGGACGGCGGACGCGGGCGCGAAGCCCGGTGCGAAGAGCGGTTCGGCGGCCGGTGCAGTGCCGCCGAACACGCACGGCGGCGAGACAGCGACCGTTTCGCGAGCTGGGTGACGCGCGGGTCTGACAGGTGATGGCGGGGCCGGTCCGGGATGCCGGGGCGGCCCCGTCTGGTTCGGCGGTATGTGGCGCTCGGGAGGGACACGAACCATGGCTATGTACGCCCTGCGGAAGCCGTTGAAGGCGGCGACCTATCAGTCCGCCGATTACGGGCTGGTACCGGATGCTCAGGTGAAGCTGGACCCCGCGCTCGCTGATCCGGTCCTCGACGCGGCGTTGGCAGCCTGCCGCATCAACGACTGGAAGCCGGCGAGGGAGGCGCTCACCGCCGCGGGCAAGGACTGGGACCGGCGCGGTGTCTACGTTCAGGCGTTCGGCGAGGTGGCCGCGGTCGCTCCGAAGTGGGTCGACTACTGGCGCACCGCCGAGCCGTCCTCGCCGGACGCCGCTGTCGTCTTTGCGCAGTCGCTGGTCGTGAAGGCTTGGAACGCGCGCGGGGGCCGGTACGCGTCGAGTACGACCCGCGACCAGTTCCAACGCTTCCACGAGATCCTGAAAACGGGCGCCGATGAGGCGATGAAGGCAGCGGACAAGGCGCCGGAGGATCCGACTCCGTGGATGACCATGGTCACGGCGGCCCGTGGTTTGCAGCTGTCGAACAGCGCCTTCGAGCGGGTCTGGCAGGAACTCCTCATTCGCGACTCCCTGAACCGGCGGGCTCACATCCAGGCGCTCCAGTACTGGCAGCCGAAGTGGTCCGGCTCGCGGGAACAGGCGAAGACCTTCGTCGAGGACACCGCCACGCGGGCTCCGCACTCGGCGGTGGCGTTCCAGCTCCGTCTCGGCGACCAGTTGGAGATCTGGCTGCCTCGGTCGCGGGCGGTCGCCCAGGCCAGATACTTCCGTCGGGGTTCGGGCCAGGAGGTGCTGCGCAAGGCGCTCGACGACTACTGGGACGGAACCGTGCCCACCGGCGGAGGGCAGGCGGCACTCGACGCGAACTGGCTCGCTTGGGCACTGACCCTGGCAAACCGCTGGGACGACGCGTGCACGGTCTGGCGCTCCCTCGGAGGGTGCCTGGCCAACGTCTCTCCATGGATCTACATGCCGAATCAGGCCCTGGCCTTCACCGGCTTGCGGCGTGAGGCGTTCGTCATGTCGTCCCAGAAGCCGGGCGCTTAGGGATCAGGCGTCCTCGTCCGCCCCGGCGGCCACGCGGACGTCCTTGACCGGGTCGTTGCGGAGCTTCTCCAGGAGCTCCGCAGCGGCCTTCTTGTTGAAGCCGTCGAGCGTGTAGGCGAGTGTTTCGCGGACTTCCGGATCCGGGTGGTCGGCCAGGTACGCGATGCGGAACACGTCGCCTTGGCCGCGTCCGCGCAGTTGGTCGAGGAGCGCCACGATCTCCGCGCCGTCCTGCGCGGTGCTGAGCTTCTCCAGGACTTCCTGGCGGGGCCGAATGTGGCTCGTGTCGTAGTACGAGGACTTGTCGCGGATGCGGGAGATCCGGTATTCGCCTCGGTCCAGGCAAGCGGGGCATGCGCAGGGCCGGTGTCCGTGGGCGTTCGGCCGGTACCGCCAGCCGATGGGGCGCGCGAGCGACTTGATGCGGCGAATCTCTTGGGGCGTGACGCCGCGCGGGAGGAAGACTTCGTATCCGCGCATGTCCTCAGGTGAGAGTGACAGGAAGCGCGCCACCGCCTGCGCCGCGGTGACCGGCTGCGGGACGTTGCCGTAGTAGCCGACCGTCACCGCGGTGTCGTCCGGTATCCGGAAGTGCACGGCCGCCAAGCGCGGTGACTTCCAGCGCTTGATCTCGCGTGACCACTGGTAGGTCAACGTATAGTCCGCCAACAGCGGGGTGCAGTAGAGGCCGGGGCGTGGATCGTCACTGCGCGAGCGGCTGACCGGCGACAGGCCGGCGCGGCGGATGCGTGCGGAGTTCTTCTCCGGCGTCAGATGTACGAACCAGGCCATAGTGCGACCACGCTAAGGGCGCGGCACGCATCAGTCACCTGCATTGTTGTAGCGGTAGGGCTCGTATACGCCGAACCCGCCGTAGTACGGATACGGGATCACATGGTGCAGCGTCCCCTGCGGACACAGCTCGTAGCCCACATAGGAGTTGTGCGCGTAGTCGGCCCACCGGTCGAAGAGGATGACGTGCCCCGTGGCGACATCCGTGTTCAGCAGGACATCCCCCGCGCGCAGATCCTCTTTGGCGATGCGGTGCGAGACCTGCGGCATGGTCGACGTGACCAGGGAATCGCGCAGTCCCCAACACATGGAGATGTAGCCGGAGCAGTCCGTGCGGTACCCCTCGTGCCATGCACCCTGGTTGTACGGCACGTGCTGCGCGACCCAGTGATCGGCCCGCGCGATGATCTGCCGACGAAGGCGGCTGAGGGTGCCCAGGGCGGTCTCGGAGAGATCCTGCGTGACGTCCGGATGCCAGTGACCTGAACCGTCCGGCACGGCGCCAGCCCCGACACCTGCGGCAGTGCCCGCGCCAACGCCAGCGCCCGTAGCCCAGGCTCCGGAGCCGGCGCTGCTGCCCGCCACCTCCGGCGACCCGGGAAACGACCCCCCATGCGCCAACCCGGCGATCCCCAGATGCCCGGGGGTCATCCCGGCGCCGAACACCGGGATCCCGGCGTCCGGGGAGCCGTGGCCGGCGGGCACCTGCGCCGGAGGGGGCACGATGGGCACTGCGGCGTGCACCGCCGCGTCGGCCTGCTCGTACGTCGTCTGGGTCTGCCGGATGCGGGCGGCGTCCTCGACCAGTTCCCGGACCAGCCGATCGGTCGCCGACTCCAGCGCGGCGAGCCCCGAGGACTCGGCCGCCAGCTGCGGGTCCGCCGTGGCCGCCTGGACGACGTGCCGCAGTGTGCTGCTGACGTCGGTCAGCTCGTGGGCGAACCCGTCCCAGGCGGCCGCCAGCCACTCGAACTCCGGTCCGAGCGCGTAGAAACTGGCGCCCGCCGCCGTGTCCGCGCTCATCGCCCTAACTCCGGTTCGTCGCCTCTGAGCCAGCCGCTGATCGAGCTCTCGCCGATCGAGCCCTCGCCGGTCAAGCCCCCGCCGACCTGGCCCCCGTGCATCACCGGCCGCGCCGGGGCGGCAGCCGCGGCCGCCGCGGCGGCGTGCACCCGCTCCGCCGACGCCCGCAGCGCCACCGCCAGCTGAAGGCACTCCCGCGACCGCTCCGCGGCCCGCGTCCGGAACTGCTCCGCCGCCCGGCCGGACCAGCTCACCTGCGCCGTGGCCCGCACGATCGCGGCGGACAGCTGGTCCATCCGGTGCGCCTGGGCGTCGATCGCCCCGGCCAGCGCGGCACGCTCGGGGGCCGGGTCGGTGCCGGGGGCGGCGTCGGCGGGTGCGGGGGCGGAGGTCTGAGCGGTGATCACAGCGACAGCACGGTAGTCGCGAAACAGACAGATCACCGCACCTCGGATGCTGATTCACCGTAATGGATGAGTTTGTCGCGGCGGTCCGTGGCGAAGGAAACTCGGATGTCCCAGCAAGTCCTCCGCGTGCCAAAGCACCCGAATTGGCCCTCTGAAAGATCTCAGGCCTCCGCTATATTCCGCGACATGCCGAAGACCCGTCGCCCCGCCCCCGAGAAGGTCCGCCAAGCCCTGGTGAACCAGTGGCAGGCGCACATCGCCTACGCCGCACGCCTGACGCCCGAACAACTCGCCGCGCCCTCGAAGCTGACCGGCTGGGACGTGAACATGCTGGTCGGACACGTCGCATTCACCGTGAACACGGTCGTGGCACGCGCCGCCGAGCCGGTCGCCGGGGCGCAGGCCGAGGTCTACGACTGGATGACCGCGACGCCCACGGCCAGCGGCGTCGTCGACAGCGGGACCCGGCAGCTGGTCGAGGACGGCGTCGTGCTGGCCGACGAGGTGGCCGAGGCCGAGAAGATCATGC
>Ga0105240_10010993_pt1 | contig 12673 bp, 12 predicted proteins | sample KBSC54metaG_FD_80426 | JGI IMG/M metagenome (GOLD analysis project Ga0105240, IMG submission 80426) | Corn rhizosphere microbial communities from Kellogg Biological Station, Michigan, USA - KBS C5-4 metaG | ecosystem: Host-associated > Plants > Roots > Rhizosphere > Soil | place: Michigan, USA... | reverse complement strand
GGCGTGGTCAACGGCATCATGACCACGATCCATTCCTACACGAACGACCAGGTACTGACCGATGTCTATCACTCCGACCTGCGACGGGCGCGCTCCGCGACCATGTCGCAGATTCCGACCAAGACGGGTGCCGCTGCGGCCGTCGGCCTGGTGCTTCCGGAGTTGAAGGGCAAGCTCGATGGCTATTCCATCCGCGTGCCGACCATCAACGTGTCGCTGGTCGATCTCACATTCACGGCCAAGCGCGCCACCACTGTCGAGGAAGTGAACAAGCTGATGCGGGAGGCGGCGGCTTCCGGGCCCCTCAAGGGCGTGCTCGCCTACAACGACGCGCCGCTGGTCTCGAGCGACTTCAACCACGACCCGCATTCGTCGATCTTCGATGCGACGCTGACGAAGATCATCGACGGCACGCTGGTCAAGGTGTTCGCCTGGTATGACAACGAGTGGGGCTTCTCCAACCGCATGATCGACACCACGCTCGCGTGGGCCCAGGCGTCATGAAAGTTCTGCGCATGGCAGACATGGACCTGCGCGGCAAGCGGGTCCTCATCCGCGAGGATCTCAACGTCCCGGTGCAGGATGGCGCCGTCACCAGCGATGCGCGCATCCGTGCAGCGCTGCCGACGATCCGCTACGCGCTCGATCAGAAGGCAAGGGTCTTCATCCTCTCGCACCTCGGCCGTCCGGAAGAGGGCAAGTTCGATGAGGCGCTGTCGCTGAAGCCCGTGGCGGCGCGCCTCTCGGAGCTGCTCGGCAAGTCAGTGCCGCTGCGCCGCGACTGGCTGGACGGTGTCGATTGTGAGCCCGGCGCGGCGGTTCTCTGTGAGAACGTGCGCTTCAACAAGGGCGAGAAGAAGGACGACCCGGCGCTCGCCCGCAGGATGGCCGATCTCTGTGACGTGTTCGTGATGGATGCGTTCGGCACGGCGCACCGCGCCGAGGCGAGCACGCACGGTGTCGTGCGGTTCGCCAAGAGCGCCGGTGCAGGACCGTTGCTCGTCGGTGAGCTCGAGGCCCTCGAGCGCGCGCTCGAGAAGCCGGCGCGGCCCCTGGTTGCCATCGTCGCCGGCTCGAAGGTCTCGACCAAACTCACGGTGCTCGAATCGCTCCTCGCCAAGGTCGACAAGATGATCGTCGGCGGCGGCATCGCCAACACATTTTTGGCTGCCACCGGTGTGGCGGTCGGCAAGTCTCTCTATGAGGCCGACCTGCTCGACGTCGCACGCCGTCTCATGGAGCAGGCGCGCTCTCGCGGTGCGGAGATTCCTTTGCCCACCGACGTCGTGGTCGCCAAGGAGCTGGCCGCGACTGCGCACGCCGACGTGCGTACCGTGCACGAGGTCCGCTCGGACGAGAGGATTCTCGATATCGGACCGGACACCGCGGATCGGCTGAGCGGCATGCTGCAGTCGGCGGGCACGATCATCTGGAATGGCCCGGTCGGGGTTTTCGAGTTCGAGCAGTTCGGCGAGGGCACACGTGCCATCGCCCAGGCTATCGCCCGCAGCAAGGCATTCTCCCTGGCCGGCGGCGGCGATACCCTGGCGGCAATCGAGAAATACGGAGTCGAAGATGGAATTTCCTACATCTCTACGGGCGGCGGCGCCTTCCTCGAGTTCGTGGAAGGCAAGACGCTGCCCGCTGTTGCCGCTCTCGAGGAGCGCGCAGGCGGCTGACCCATGTTGAGACGAACGAAGATCGTGGCGACCGTCGGCCCCGCGACGGACGACATCGCTGTTCTGACGGACATGATGCGCGCCGGCCTGGATGTCGTGCGGCTGAACGCCTCGCACGGGACGGTGGATGACCGGCGCAGGCGAATTGCCCAGGTGCGCGAGGCTGCCGATCGCGCCAACAAGTGCATCGGCGTGCTGCTCGATCTCGGCGGACCGAAGATCCGCATCGAGAGCTTCCGCGACAAGAAGGTCATGCTCAAGGAAGGCCAGGCCTTCGCCCTCGACACGGCGCTCGACCCGAAAGCGGGCACGGCCGAGGAAGTGGGCTGCGCGTACCAGGATCTGCCAAAAGATGTCAGTGCAGGAGATGCGCTCCTTCTCGCGGACGGCCAGATCGTCCTCGATGTAGAGAAGGTGGCCCGTACCAGGATCGAGACGCGCGTGCGCGTGGGCGGTGAGCTCTCGGACCGCAAGGGGCTGAACCGCCAGGGTGGCGGTATCTCCGCGCCGGCTCTGTCGGACCGCGACCGGGAAGACATCCGATTCGGCGCCGAGCACAAGGTCGACTACATTGCGGTTTCGTTCGCGCGCGACGCGGCGGATATCGAGCAGGCGCGCGCGCTGGTCCGACAGGCGGGTGGTGAGGCGCGCATCGTCGCGAAGGTGGAGCGGCACGAGGCCGTCGCGAATCTTCCGGGCATCATCGATGCGGCGGACGTCGTCATGGTGGCGCGCGGGGATCTCGGCGTGGAAATGGGCTACGCCGAGCTGACGGGCCTGCAGAAGACCATCATTCATCAGACGCGCGGCAGGAATCGCGTGGTGATCACCGCCACCCAGATGATGGAGTCCATGATCCAGAACCCGGTGCCGACGCGCGCGGAGGTCAGCGACGTGGCCAACGCAGTCATGGACGGCACTGATGCCGTGATGCTGTCGGCGGAGACCGCAGCCGGGCGCTACCCGGTGAAGGCCGTAGAGGCGATGGCCGAGGTCATCCAGGGCGCGGAGAAATACCAGCTCACCCACAGCCGCACCCGCCACCGCACGGAGGGTCAGTTCAGGGGGTCGGAGGAGGCGATCGCGATGGCCGTCATGTATACGGCCAGTCATTTGAAGGTCCGCGCCATCGTCGCTCTTACCGAGTCGGGGGCGACGCCGCTCTGGATGTCGCGCATCCGATCCGACATTCCCATCTACGCCTTCACCCGGCATGAGGCGACCCGCCGGCGTGTCACGATCTACCGCGGGGTCTACCCGGTCATCTTCGATGTGACTCACCCCACCTCCACCGAGGCGCTTTACGGAGCGCTCTTCTCGCGCCTGCTCGAGCTCGATCTGGTCAAGCGCAAGGATCTCGTGATCCTCACCAAGGGAGAACTGTCGGGCGTGCAGGGGGGCACGAACTCCATGCAGATTCTTCAAGTCGCCTAGTTCATTGGCGCACAAAATCGCATGGAGCGATTTTGAACGCCTGGCGTAGCCAGGCGGGCCCGCAAGGGCCGAGGCGCAGGGATTGCGCTGAGTAAAATCGCTCCTGCGATTTTGTGCGCAGCCAGCCTTATGACAGGGATTCACATCGCAGCCCAGGGAACGGCCCTGGGCCGCTTCCTTAATCACTTTTGGGCGCCTGAGGCTTCAGGGGCGCGGCTGGCGTTGTAAGCTAGGCGGACGCCCTCATAGCGTTTTACTGATGGACGCGCCCGTCGAAGTTGCGAGAAAACCGCCGGGACGCCCCGCTGTCGGACTGGTGCTGACTGGCGGCGGCGCGCGCTCGGCTTATCAGGTCGGCGTGCTTCTCGCGCTGGCCGAGCTGATGCCGCGCGCCCGCAATCCCTTTCCCGTCATCGTGGGCACTTCCGCCGGAGCGGTGGCCGCCTGCGTGCTCGCCGCGGAGGCGCACCACTGGCGCCGCGCCGTTACCGGACTCGAGCGCGTGTGGGCCAACTTCCGTACGGGGCAGGTCTTCCACGTGGATCCTCTGCACATGCTGCGCGCCGGCATGCACTGGCTGCTCGCGCTGGTCTCCGGAGGGCTCGTGCTCTCGCCGCCCAAGGCGCTGCTCGACAACAGCCCGCTGCGGCAGCTGCTGGCGACGGAGGTGGACTACAAGAACATCCATCGCAGCATCACGCGCGGACATCTGCAGGGCTTTGCGCTTTGCGCCACGAGCTTTGCCACCGGGCAGTCGGTCGCCTTCTTCGATGGACGGGAGTCGATTCCGGAGTGGACGCGGGTGCAGCGCATCGGGCGCCGTACGGAGCTCACCCTCGATCACCTGATGGCGAGCGCGGCGATCCCGCTGCTCTTTCCGCCGATATGCATCGGGCGGGAATATTTCGGTGACGGTGCCATGCGCCAGCTCAATCCCCTGAGTCCGGCGATCCATCTGGGCGCCGACCGATTATTGATCATTGGTGTGCGGGCGCGGCAAGCAGCGGGCGTCGGCGCAGGCAGCGGCACGAGCCGCACGATGCCGACGCCAGGTGAAGTGCTCGGCTACATGATCGATACGCTGTTCACGGACCAGGTCTATGGCGATCTCGAGCAGGTCGAGCGCATCAACCAGCTGGTTCAGCAGGCCCCCTTCGCTGCGCGCGGCCTCAGACATGTTGAGACGCTGATGCTGGCTCCCAGCATCGATCCGCGGGAGATCGCGGCGCGGTACACGGATGACATGCCCCGCAGCCTGCGGGCACTGCTGCGCGTCATCGGCGGACGCGACGTGTCGGGATATCAACTGGCCAGCTATCTCATGTTCGAGGCGGGCTACACGCGGGCTCTCATCGAGCTCGGCTACCGCGATGCCATGGAGGCGAGAGCAGCGCTGGTCGCCTTCATGAGCGGCGAGCGCCTGCCGCCGCTCATGACCGCGGCAGGAGTCGCACAAGCGACCTAGTTCATTGGCGCAAATCGCTCCCGGCGATTTGCGCGGCCAGCCCTGTGACAGGATTCATCCCGCGGCCCAGGGAGCGGCCCTGGGCCGCTTTGTCATTTGCTTTCGGACGGCCGAGATATCTACCGGCTGAGGCCGGTGTGGCGCGCGGTCGTGGTGGGGAATTCGCCGCTGAACTGCGCCACCAGCTTGTCGACGATGTACACGGAGCGATGCTGTCCGCCGGTGCACCCGACCGCCACGGTGAGGTAGCCGCGGTTGCTCGCTACGTATTCCGGAATCCGCGCCCGGATGAACTGCGCAATGTCCGCGATCAGCGCTCCAACGTTGGTCTGTCCCTCGAGGAACCGGATCACCTCGGCGTCGCGTCCGGTGAGGCCGCGCAGGGCAGGCTCCCAGTAGGGGTTGGGAAGTGAGCGGGCGTCGAAGACGAAGTCGGCGTCCCCCGGGATGCCATGCTTGAAGCCGAAAGACTCGAAGGTGAGCGACAGCCGGCCGAAGTGCGGCTCCCCGACGCGCAGCTTGATGAGTTCCCGTAGCGCGTGCACACCGAGCCGGGAGGTATCGATGACGAGGTCGGCCGCGTAGACGATGGGCTCGAGGATCTGGCGCTCCAGGGCCATTGCCGCGCGCAGGTCCACATTATGCCGGCTCATCGGGTGCTTGCGCCGTGTCTCGGCGAAGCGCCGCAGCAGCTCCTCGTCCGTGGCCGTCAGGAAGATGACTTCGCACTCGATTCCGCTGCGGCGCAGCTCATCGATGAGCTGCGGGACGGTGGCGATCTCCGCCGCGGTGTTGCGCGCATCGAGGCCGACCGCCGCGCGCTCGTAGGTATGCTCGGGGCTGCGGACTGCGTGGGAGATGAAGGGCTTGAGCAGCGCCGCCGGGATGTTGTCGATGCAGTAGAAGCCCAGGTCCTCGAGCATGTGCAGCGCCACGCTCTTACCGGAGCCGGAAAGACCACTCAGGACCGTGATGCGCATGACGGCGATGGCCTCGAGTGGCCTGTCATCCCCCCCCGTGGGCGGACGGTCAGGCGCGTAAGGCCCTGCCTTCGACGGCGTGATGGTCGGTCAGCTTCTCCTTGTGCTTCTTGAGGCAGCGGTCGAGCTTGTCCGCCAGCAGATCGATGGCGGCATACATGTCTTCCTCGGTCGCATCCGCGTGGATCGCGTTGCCGCTCACGTGCAGGGTCGCCTCTGCCTTCTGCCGCAGCTTCTCCACCGTCAGGACGCAATGCACGTCGATGACCTGCTCGAAATGCCGTCCGATGCGCTCCAGCTTTTTCTCCACGTAGCCGCGCAGGGCGGGAGTGACCTCGACGTGATGGCCGGTGACGCTGAGCTGCATAGCGGTCTCCTTCTTGCGTGTTAGAGCTGACAACATCTCAATTCACTACATCTGGCCCAGGCCTGCCCGCCGGCGCTCGTTCGAGGGCGGAATGCCCATCGCCTCGCGGTACTTCGCGACGGTGCGGCGCGCGACCGGAATGCCCTCAGCCGAGAGAAGCTCGGCGATGCGGCCGTCGCTCAATGGCGATTCCGCTTCCTCATCCTTGACGAGCTTTCTGATCTTGGCGCGGATCGCAGTCGAGGAAGTGCCCGATCCGTCCGCGCCTTCGACGTGGCTCGAGAAGAAATACCGCAGCTCGAACACGCCGCGCGGGGTGTGCATGTACTTGCCGGACGTGACGCGGGAAATGGTCGACTCGTGCATGCCGATGGCCTCGGCGATGTCCTTGAGGATCATCGGCCGCATGTGCTCCTCGCCATGCTCGAGGAAGGCCGTCTGGCGCTCGACGATGGAGCGGGCGACCTTGATCAGCGTCTCGTGGCGGATCTCGAGACTCTTGAGCAGCCAGCGTGCTTCCTGCAGCTGCGCCCGCATGGTCGCGTGGCTGGCGTTGCGGCCGATGAGGCTCGCATAGCTCTGATTGAGGCGCACGCGGGGCAAAGTAGCCGAGTTGATTTCCACCGCCCAGCCGTGCTCGGTGCGCCGCACGAATACATCGGGTACCACGTACTCGGCTGCACCCGCACTGACCGTTGCGCCCGGCCGCGGATGGCAGGAGCGTACGAGCGCGAGTGCGCAGGCGAGGTCCTCGTCGCTCGCACGCAGCTCCCGTTTCACGACCGCGAGCTCCCGGCCCGCTATGCGCTCAAGATGATGCCGCGCAATCTCGACTGCAGCGTTGAATCCGGGGGTCGACGGGTCGAGCTGCCGCAGCTGCAGCTCGATACATTCACCGACGGACCGCGCGCCGATTCCCGGCGGGTCGAGGGCCTGGACACCGGCAAGCGCAGACTCGACCTCGGCAGCGTCACAGTGAATCTCGGGCCGCAGTGTATTGGCGATCTCCTCCAGCGGCTCGGTGAGATAGCCGTCATCGCTGATGGCATCGACGATGGCACGAGCGATCGCGAGCTCCCTCGGCTCGAGCCTTACCAACTCGAGCTGCCAGAGCAGATACTCCTGCAGGGATTGACCCGCCGCATCGGCGAACTCCTGCTGGCGGTCATCGTCATCGCCGCTCCAGGAGGTTTCCGCGGGTCCGACACTCTGATCGCCCCAGCCCTCATCGAGCACCTCGACGGCGCTCTCCCGCGGGGTCGTAGGAGGCTCGATCGGCTCGGGGGCCGTGGCATTCTCGAGGGTGCTGGTCTCGAGACTTTCCTCGTGCCCATCATCCATCGGCTCGAGCATCACATTGGTCTCGAGGAGCTCACGGATGTGCGCCTGCAGCTCGAGAGCGGGCAGCTGCAGGAGCCGGATCGCCTGCTGCAGCTGCGGGGTCATCGTCAGCTGCTGACCCAGCTTGAGCTGCAGAGAGGGTTTCAGCATGCTGGCACTGGCACGGTTTTCCTGAGCGTAGGGGTGGCCTGAAGCCTTCCTAGAGTAAGCCTCTGATCCTGCGGCATTTTATCAGCTCTTCCGATTACCGGGTAAGCGGAAGCCCTCGAGCCTCCCTGAAAGCGCGTTTCGCCGGTGCGGCTGCCCCGGAACCGCTCTCAGAGCCGGAACGACTCGCCCAAGTACACCTCACGAACTTGGGGATTGGCAAGGATTTCTTCCGCACTTCCCTGCGCGATCACCGTTCCCTGATTGACGATGTAAGCCCGCGCGCAGACCCCGAGGGTCTCGCGCACATTATGGTCGGTGATGAGCACCCCGATGCCGCGGCTCGTCAGCTCACGGATGATGCGCTGAATGTCGAGCACCGAGAGCGGATCGACTCCGGCAAAAGGCTCATCGAGCAGCATGAAGCGCGGCTCGGCTGCGAGCGCCCGCGCGATCTCCACGCGCCGCCGCTCGCCACCGGAGAGCGAAAGCCCGAGGGTGCGGCGCACGTGGCCGATGCGCAGCTCCTCCAGCAGCTCCTCGAGCCGCTGCTGGCGCGCCGCGCGCTCGAGATCGGCTCGCGTCTCGAGGATGGCGAGGATGTTGTTCTCGACCGAGAGCTTGCGGAAAATGGAAGCTTCCTGCGGCAGGTAGCCGAGCCCGAGCTGCGCCCGCCGGTGCATCGGCAGCAGAGTCAGATCGGTGTCATCGAGGTGAATGCGGCCCGCATCGCAGGGCACGAGCCCGACGATCATGTAGAAGGCCGTCGTCTTACCGGCGCCGTTGGGTCCGAGGAGACCGACCACCTCGCCGTTGGAGACCTCGACACTGAGATTGCGAACGACCTGACGGGATTTGTAGCTCTTCTCGAGCCCGCTCGCGCGCAGGGCCGTCATGTGCGGACCGGCGGCGGGGTGCTGGAAGCCGGCGGCGGTCCTGCGGCGCCCGATGCCCGCGGCGGTGCCGTCGTGCCCCTGTCGTCCCGGGGTGGCGGCGGTTTCGGGGAGGCCTGTGGCGTGATGGTGATATGCACACCCTGGTGCGCGCCCGACGAAGTTGCCAGGACCTTCTGCTCGCGGATGCTGTAGGAGATCGACGGCGCGCTCATCTCGTTGCGCCCGTCCGAGATCCAGGCATCGTTCGTGAGCAGCACCGTTCCCTGATTCACGTCATACACGATCTGATCCGCATGACCCTTCTCCATGCCGAGGTCATCCGCCCGCTGCTGCTCGAATTGCGCCGGCTTGCCGGTGATCGTGACGCCCGCAATGCGATTGTTGCGAAACTCCACCGTCGCCTGCTCCGAGCGGAGGCTCCCGCGCGGCGGTGCATCGATCTGCACGTTGCCGCGGAAGGTCCAACGGCTGTTCTCGAAATTCAGCCCCGTGGCATTCGCCCGGTCCGCCCGCACGCGGGTCGCGCCCTGCGAGACCACGATCTGCCTGAAGACCACCGTGTTGGTCTTGTAGTCGAGCTCCTGTGATGCGGCATCGACGTTGATCTTTTGCTGCGGGTTGAGCGACAACGGCTGGCGGACGGAGTCATCGCCGCGCGCAGGTGTGGTGCCGGCGACGGCCGCGTACGAAACGAGCGGCGCCAGCGTCAGGAACAAAAGACTGAGGTTATTGCGGGAAAGTGCCATGTACGGCCGATTCTAAAGCCACGTGATGTTCCTTCAAATCCGCCTTAAGGCCTATGGCACTCACCTGCCGTCCCGACCAGAGCAGCTGCACAGGGTCTTGGGTGCTCACGATATTGCCGCGGATATCCAGTGAGAGTGCGCTGGTGGCGATCTGCGCCGGTCCCGAATCTCCCTTGAGATCGCCGGAGACATGCACGTTGCCTGCAAGCTGCAGCTGCTCGGTCCCCTGCGCGAGCTGGCCGCTATCCGAAGTCGCCGTCCACACATTGCCGTCCGAGTCCCGAAAGCTCATCTGTACCTGGGTGAGCTGCACCTGGTCCTGATTCGGGAGTTGACGGATGGTCGCGGCATTCAATGTGTAGAGCGGCAGGCCGTCAGAGCCGGTCTCGATGAGCTTGGCATCACGGGCCGAATATCCCTCGTCCCAGTCATTCTCCTGCACCGTCGTCGATACCGGACCCGCACCCTGCTGCCGGGCGAGGAGGAGCGACGCGACGACTATCGCGACGATGGTGAGGATTGCGAAGAGCCGGTAGATCACGTGCTCGCGGCGGTGTGCCGGCGCGCCTCCAGGAGCAAGTCGCAGATCTCGCGGACCGCTCCCTTGCCGCCGGATAGCTGAGTGACGACCCGGGCTGCACCGCGTGCCTGCGGGTGGGCGTCCGCCACCGCAAAGGGCAGGGCTACCTCGTGCATGAGCGGTACGTCGGGCACGTCGTCGCCAACACACGCACACACGCTGGAGGTCATGCCGAGACGGTCGCGGAGGCGACGAAACACCGCGAGCTTGTCTTCCACGCCCTGGGACACGTGGCGCACACCCAGCTCCCGACACCGCCTGGCCGTCATCGTCGAGCGCCGGCCGGAGATGACGGCCACCGTGATGCCCTCATTTGCCAGCAGCTTCAGTCCCAATCCGTCACGCACGTGGAAGACCTTGAGCGCCTCCCCCCGCGCGCCATAGTAGAGCCGTCCGTCCGTCAACACCCCATCGACGTCGAGTACCAGGAGGCGCACTCGGGCGGCGATTGCGGTCACGGGGGTCGGGGCCGCGGCGCTCACACGACGCCGGCACGGAAAAGATCGTGCACGTTGAGCGCGCCGACGAGGCGCCCTTGCTCATCGGCAACGGGCAGTGCGGTGATGCGATGTACTTCCATGAGGTGCACCGCCTCCGCAGCCAGGTCCTCAGGGGAGATGCTCTTGCAGGGCGAAGTCATCACCTCGCTCATGCTGGCCGCGTGGATGTCGATCCTGCGGTCGACCGCGCGGCGCAGGTCACCGTCGGTGAACACACCGAGAATCCGGTTGCCTTCATCGACGATCACGGTCATGCCGAGACCTTTGCGCGACATCTCGAGCAAGCCTTCGGCGAGCCGCGTCTTCGGCCCCACCTTCGGCAACGCCTCGCCGGTGCGCATGAGCGCTTCCACGTGCAGCAACAGCTGTCTTCCCAGTGCACCGCCCGGATGGGAGCGCGCAAAATCCTGCTTGGTGAATCCGCGCGCCTCGAGCACTGCGACCGCCAGGGCATCGCCCATGGCCAGAGTTGCGGTCGTGCTCGCAGTCGGCGCGAGATTGAGGGGGCACGCCTCCTCCGGCACGCTGACATCGAGCGCTACGGTGGCGGCGCGGCCCAGAGTCGAATCAGTCTTCCCGGCCATCACGATGAGCGGCACAGCGAGACGCTTGAGGTGCGGCAGGAGCAGCAGCAGCTCCGGCGTCTCGCCCGAGTTCGACAGCGCCAGCACCGCATCCGTGCGGGTGATCATGCCGAGGTCACCGTGGCTGGCCTCGGCGGGGTGCAGGAAGAACGAGGGCGTCCCCGTGCTGGCCAGGGTCGCGGCGATCTTGCGCGCGATGTGGCCGGACTTCCCCATGCCCGTGACGACCACCCGGCCCTGGCATTCCAGGCACACCCGACAGGCCGCGGCAAACTGGGCATCCAGGCGATCGAGGAGCCCCTCGACGGCACGGGCCTCAATGGCCAGGGCACGGCGCGCCGCCGCCAGCAGGCGGCTGTAGTCGGTGGAGGCGGCGGCGGAGCTCATGACGGGTGATAATATCCGACTATGAGCCCCCAGGAGATTGCGCGGCTGATCCGCGCCGGCCTGCCCGGAGCCGATGTTCGGGTGCAGTCGGACGATGACACCCATTTCCAGGCACGCATCGTGGCCGAGCAGTTTGCCGGCAAGCGTGGCGTCGCGCGTCACCAGCTCGTGTACCAGACCCTCGGCGAGCGCATGGGGCGCGAGATCCATGCGCTCTCGATCGAGGCGCTGACGCCGGCCGAAGCCGGGCGGGAGTAATTTTTGGACAAGCTGCAGATCCAGGGAGGTACGCCTCTCCAGGGAGAGGTACGCATCTCCGGCGCCAAGAACGCGACCCTACCCATCCTGGCGGGCGCCCTGCTCGCCGATGGACCGGTCAGGGTCGGCAACGTGCCTCATCTGAAAGACGTCACCACGACCGTCGAGCTCCTGGGCGGCATGGGGGCGACGGTCACGGTCGATGAGCGCATGCGTATCGAGGTCGATTCGACCACGGTGCGCGACTGCTTCGCGCCCTATGAGCTGGTCAAGACCATGCGCGCCTCGATCCTCGTGCTGGGCCCGCTGGTCGCGCGCCACGGACGGGCGGACGTTTCGCTGCCGGGTGGCTGCGCCATCGGCGCCCGACCCGTCAACATACACGTGGCGGGTTTGCAGGCGTTGGGGGCCGACATCACCATCGATGGTGGCTACATCCGGGCCCGCGCCGGACGGCTGCGCGGTGCACGGCTCGTGCTCGACACGGTGACGGTCACGGGCACCGAGAACCTGATGATGGCCGCAACGCTCGCCGAGGGTGAGACGGTGATCGAGAATGCCGCGCGCGAGCCTGAGGTGGTCGACCTGGCGCAGTTCCTGATGTCGATGGGCGCGAAGATCCAGGGTGCCGGCACGGACAAGATCGTCATCGAGGGCGTCGAGCGGCTGCGCGGTACTTCATACGAAGTCCTCCCGGATCGCATCGAGAGCGGCACGTACCTGGTCGCCGGCGCCATCACGCGCGGCAATGTACGGATCAAGAACACGCGCCCGGACCATCTCGATGCGGTGATCGCCAAGTTGGAGGAGGCGGGCGCCAGCGTCGGCGTGGGTGACACGTGGGTGGAGGTCGACATGCGCGGCCGCCGTCCGCGCGCCGTGGACGTGCGCACCGCACCGTATCCGGCTTTCCCCACCGACATGCAGGCGCAGTTCGCGGCACTCAACACCGTGGCCGATGGCGTCGGCACGATCATCGAGACGATCTTCGAGAATCGCTTCATGCACATGCTCGAGATGCGCCGCCTCGGCGCGGAAATCCGTCTCGAGGGCAATACGGCCATCATCCGCGGCGTCGACCGCCTCACCGCCGCGCCCGTGATGGCGACCGACCTCAGGGCCTCCGCGAGCCTGGTGCTCGCCGGGCTCGTCGCCGAAGGCCGCACGGATGTCGAGCGGATCTATCACATCGACCGCGGCTACGAGGCGATCGAGGAAAAACTGGCGCAGCTCGGCGCCCAGATCAAGCGCGTCCCTAATTAGATTGGCGCAAAGAGCGGCATCCTGCCGCTTTGCGCGGCCAGCTATT
>Ga0105240_10010991_pt1 | contig 12675 bp, 11 predicted proteins | sample KBSC54metaG_FD_80426 | JGI IMG/M metagenome (GOLD analysis project Ga0105240, IMG submission 80426) | Corn rhizosphere microbial communities from Kellogg Biological Station, Michigan, USA - KBS C5-4 metaG | ecosystem: Host-associated > Plants > Roots > Rhizosphere > Soil | place: Michigan, USA... | reverse complement strand
GTTCGGATTCAGTTCACCACCCGGCCGGTTCCCGATTGGCACCATCTCCGCAGTCAGCCTGGTCCGGTAATGAAGCGGATGACGGCGCTGCGGACTGCGCGCATGCTCTTCCTATACCAATTGATCAATGGCGCGCCGCAACTCCAGGTCAATCCGATCAATTTCAGCCGCCGAACTCGATCGAATATCGACGCGCATGCTAGCCGACTCAGGAATCGAATTGACCGACGTCCCTCCGCGAATTACGCCAACATTAAAAGTTGTTTTCGGCGACGACGAAACCCGCGTCTGAGAAAAGAGATTGATCGCCCGCCCCAGCGCAACAATTGGATTGGGTGCGCCAAAGTCGCTCCACGAGTGCCCGCCAGGGCCACGCACAATCACCTCAAAACGGCGGCTGGCAAGCGCTTCGGCGACAATAGTGTCGGTACCGGCGCCATCAAGCACCAGACTGGAAACAATCGAATCTTTCCATTCGGATTCAGAAAAAATGTAACGCATCCCGCGCAGGTCGCCTTCGCCTTCTTCGCCGACATTGCCGATGAAAAGCAGCGAGTCTTCATGTGGCAAGTTGAAATTTTCGATCGCCGCCACAATTGCGAGCAGCGCCGTTACGCCCGCCGCGTTGTCTGAAATTCCAGGGCCGTAAAGCTTCGCTCCCTGCTGGCGGATATTCAGCGGCGTGTTCGCGGGAAAAACGGTGTCAATATGCGCACTGATCGAGACGATTGAATCCCGCCGGCCTTTACGGAAAGCGCAAACATTTCCAATCTTATCTTTGCGGACTTCTTTTATTCCGAGGGCCCGAAATTGTTCACTTACCCACGCAGAGCGGGCCGCTTCGCCAAACGGCGGCGCCGGAATTCGCGCCAGTTCCATCTGCCAGCGCGCAAATTCGGCCTCCTGGTCGCGAAACCACCGCAGGGCCGACTGCACCTCTGGCATTGCAGCTAATCGCGGGATTTCGTTCGGCACGGGAAACGATTGTTCAGCACTCAAAGGTCGCGCTACCTGGCTCATGGAGATTGTTCATATTACAACCAATCGCAAATATTATTGGCTCCTATACCCACGTGGGGTGCCCCACCCTTCTCGCGGTTTCTGCGAGAGGGTGGGGCTTTTGACTTCTTATCCTTCAACCCCGACAGCATCATTCCGGCAACTTGGCTGCTTTCACCGCATCTAACTTTTAGAGTAGGCTTAAATAGAGCTTCCCTCCATCTATGAAATTAATTCGCATTCTGCTCCTGGCAATCACAGCCATTATTGCCTTGTCCGTTCCAACGTTTTCACAAGAGGGCCCGCTCACCACTGTCCCGACCGATACAGCGACCACCGAGAAGATCATTCAGGAGTTTGCCGCCAAGGAGAAGCAGTTTAAGGAAGCGCGCGATAACTACACCTTCCGCCAGGATGTAAAAGTCCAGACCCTCGATGGCGACACGGTCACCGGCGAGTATCGCGAGGTTTTCGACGTAACCTACGACAATCAGGGACACCATCTTGAGAATGTTGTGTTCGCACCCCAGAACACACTAACCGAAATCCTGATGTCCCCCGAAGACTTGCAGGACATCCGTCATCTGTTGCCGTTCGTCCTCACCTCCGACGAAATTCCCGAGTACGACATTCTTTATGTGGGCCAGCAGCAGGAAGACGAACTGCACTGCTACGTCTTCGATGTCGCGCCAAAGAAAATCGAAAAGAATAAGCGTTACTTTCAAGGCCGCATTTGGGTGGACAACCAGGACCTGCAGGTCGTAAAAACGTCAGGCAAGAGCGTTCCTGACATCCGCAAGAAAGACAACGAGAATCTATTCCCCAAATTCACCACCTGGCGCGAACAGGTCGACGGACAGTATTGGTTCCCGGCGTACACCATGGCCGATGACACGCTTCACTTTCGCAAGGCCGCTTACCAGGATGTCCACATCCGCGAAATCGTAAAGTACACCGACTACAAACGCTTCGGCAGCAAGTCAAAGGTCACTTTCCAGGGGGAAGAGAAACCGCAACCGAAGTAGTGGAATCGATGCCTTATTTGTACGCGGCTCTATCAAATTGCTCGACCTCCAATGCAAGACTGGGATTGTGAGTGTCATCACCTTTACAACAGCTAATCTGGAAACCCTTCAAATCCCCGCAGTAAAGTAATTGATATGTCACACCACAAGCGGCTTGAGAAGAGCGGCAAGTTCACATTCGCCTTGTTGATCGTTGCTTCCTTCCTATCTTTTTCCCAGATGCCAGTCTCTGGGCAAACCCTGGCGGACCGACTGGGATATCCTCCCGGCACAAAGCTGATCATCGTTCATGCCGACGACCTTGGAGAAACTCATGCCGTAAATGCCGCGGCTATTAAATCTCTCGAGGCGGGCTCGGTCAACTCCGCCAGCATGATGGTGCCCTGCCCATGGTTCCCCGAGATCGCTGAGTACGCCAAGTCCCACCCCAGCGCTGATTTTGGATTGCATCTCACCGTGACCAGCGAGCGAGTTTATTACCGTTGGAGCTCGGTAGCTCCCGCCGACAAAGTGCCAAGCCTGCTGGACGAAAACGGATACTTCCATCATGACTGGGAACATAGGCAGCACATTCAACCGAAAGAAGTCGAAGTCGAATTGCGCGCCCAGATCGAGCGTGCGCTTGCGATGGGTGTTCACCCTACGCATCTCGATTCGCATCAGTACCGGCTGATTATCAATGGCAAGGAACTGTTCGACGTGATGCTACGAGTAGCCCACGATTACAAGCTGCCGATTTTCGTAAACAAAGATTGGTTTGCCGATCATCCGTATCTGCAGCAGAGCCTTGGCCCTGACGACATAGTTCTTGACCATACGATCACGATCGAACCCGAGGTACCACCAGAAAAATGGGCTGACTTTTACATTTCAGCGCTGAAAAACCTGAAACCAGGCGTGACCGAGTTCGTCATTCATCCGGGTTTTGACGATGAGGAGCTACGCGCAGCAACGCGGGAACGATCGACGTGGGGCGCAGCGTGGAGGCAGCGCGATTTCGACTTCTTTAACAGCAATCAATTTCGCGAGATTCTTGCTCAAGAGAATGTCAAGCTGATCACGTGGCGGGAGCTTACCGACATGGCCGCGCGGAAATGAGGTTTCCGATCCATCCGATGCTTACAATGATCATTGCTCCTTGTAAATGACTTCGCCATTGCGGATCGTGAAGCGTACCTTGGAGTATGCCGTAACGTCCTGGGCAGGGTCAGCGCTTAGGACAACCAGGTCGGCTTTCATGTTCTTTGCAATGCGCCCTGTTTGATCTGAAACTCGAAATTTTCGTGCAGGGTTTGTCGTCAAAGAGGCGAGAATCTGCTTGTAGTTCAAGCCGGCCTGCGACATCAGATTAAATTCCATTGCGGTGTCATAGTGGTCCGTGTATCCGATATCCGTTCCAAACAGAATGTCGCCGCCCGCCTGCGAGTAAGCACGGAGCTGGTCGACCATTTGCGCGACAAAAGCCGTGCGTTGCTGATCGGGCGCATTTCCCTTGCGCATCTCGACATCGAACAAGGTCAAGGTCGGTATCAAACTCAGGTGCGCGCGCTTGAGTTGTTCGGTGAATTCGGGGGTCCACGGCGGTGATTCAGGCACGGTATGGGCCAATACGTCGACGCCGCTCTCGGTTGCAATACGCACGCCTTCTACATTCGTGGGATGGGCGAAAACCAGCATACCGTGACGGTGCGCCTCATCTACAGCCGCTTTCGCAACCGCGAGGGGCAGGAGTGCCACCCGGCCGCGTCCCTGGTCGGATCCCGTAAACAATTTGATTCCATTCGCACCTTTGGCAGCGTGATCACGCACTAAAGCGATCGCTTGCTCTGGGGTCTCGGTGTTCGGAATATGAATCTGATTTTCACGGAGGAAATCACGAACGTAGACCGGCTCAATCGTCCAAATTGGTTCTCCTACCGTGAGAATGTGCGGACCACGCAATTCACCGCTCTCGATGCGGCGTCGCAGCGCAAGTGTGTTGTCGAGGACTGATGCAATGTCGAACACGGTGGTGAATCCCCACCGGTTAAACATCGTGTCCAGCTGTTGATCAAGTTGCCTGGCATCCGTGCCTTGAACGTGAAGAAGCACCGGAGGAAGGATGTGAACGTGACTGTTCCAAAATCCTGCGGTGACGAAGAGTCCTCTACAGTCGATGACTGTTGCCGAGTGCGGAACCTTGATCGTCGAGCTCGGACCGACGGAACGAATGATGCCATTGCGCATCACGATCGACCCGTTTTCGATGGGCAAATTTGTCGGTGATGTGTAGATCTTCGCGCCAGTCAGTGCAAGGTCGCCAGCGTTAGCCACGCCGCTGGCGATGAGCATGACGCTCAGGAACAGAGCTAATCGTATTCGCATACCGCAATATACGATTTCGGGGTGAGGGTTGTTTCAGGTAATATTGGCGGATCTTTATAACGCGGGTTGAGCAGTGTTAGCGATAGATCTGCCATTTCACGCAAACTCCTCGTCTAGTCGCTCCCCATTACAGCTTGACATCCCGAGCCGAACAACTACTCACAAAGTATTCGGCATCCTACGGGCGACCAAAATGCACTTTCTTAGACATCGCCACATTCCCTTAATTTTGCTATTGACCGTGCTCGCAGCCTGCACTCCACAACAGAGCCCGCAGGAACTCAAGGAAAAAACTGCGCGAGCAACCGAGGAAGCGAAGCGGGACGCTAGAGCTGTGGCCGCGGGCATTCGCGAGGGATGGAGTCGCGACAAACCTCTGGATCTAAATGCTGCCACCAAAGAGCAGTTGCTCAGCCTTCCAGGCCTGACTTCAGCGCAAGCAGATCGCGTGATCGCTCACCGTCCCTACGAGAAAACCAGTGACCTGTTAACGGGGCGAATCATACCCAAGTCTGAATATGACAAAATCGCAGAGCTGGTCACGGTCAAGAAATAAACCCGGTTCGATCGCGTCTGTGCGGCGTGGCTAAATTTCCTGCCTGATCCTTTGCTTCGCGCATGAGAATATATTCTTTGCTCATGACCAAGCACACCGTCGTTCTCGTCGTCATTCTGTTTTGCTCATTGGCTGTCGCGCAGACTAATCGGACCATCGTCATTCGACCGACCGAAATCGACGACATCCTGGTAAATCCCGGGATGGGCATCGAAACCTTCAATCGCTTTTCCGGACAGGCATTGAACGAAGGAGTTAAATGGTCCGAGGTCGGGCCTGAGAAGGCGCTTCCGGACGCATCCCCGAACTCTGTCGATTTTCCCGGTTCCAGCGTCGCCTATTTACGCTGGTTCTGGTCGCAGCTTGAGCCGCAACCTGGTAAATATCGATGGGACATCATCGACAGCGCGCTGGCCGAAGCTCATCGCCACAATCAGCGGCTCGCGATTCGCCTGATGCCATACGATGACAAGCATCCGCTGCCTGACTGGTACATCCATTCGGGCGCACGCCGCGCCAATAAACCCACCGACAAGGATGGTGAAATCTGGTCTCCCGATTCCAGCGATCCGTTCTATACCCAAACCTGGAGCGCGATCATAAGCGAAATGGGTAAGCGGTATGATGGCCATCCTGATCTGAATCACGTCGACATTTCAACCGTCGGATATTGGGGCGAAGGCTGGGGACCTTATCTTCCAGACTGGGCGGTGCAGCAACAACTCATCGACCTTTATTTTCAGGCTTTCCCCCGTACCCATCTGCTGATGAACTTCGACCAGTTACAGGCGCTGGTTTACGGAACCAAACGTGGCGCGGGCTGGCGTCTCGATTGCTGGGGTGACATGGGACGTCCGTTCAAAAATTTCGCCCACATGCTCGATCTCTATCCGGAGCAGATCGCACGCGGAAAACTACAGGAAGTCTGGCGCACTGCGCCGGTGGCGCTCGAAAGCTGCGGAGTACCTGAATCGTGGAAGCAATGGGGCTTCTCTTTGAAGCCGATTCTCGACCAGGCCCTTCGCTGGCATGTCTCGACCATCAACATCAAATCCAGCACCATCCCGCCAGAGTGGAAAACCGCCTTCGATGAGTTCCAGAAGCAGATTGGCTACCGGTTTGTTCTGAAGAAGCTGGAATATCCGGCGCGCGTGAGCCGCGGCTCAATGGCTCAGGTAAATATGTGGTGGTTCAATGCTGGAGTTGCGCCTGTTTATCGCGATTACCTTCTAGCGTTCAACATCGGGGACAAGATTCTGCCACTCGACACCGACGTTCGGCAATGGCTTCCAGGCGATTCCATCTACGAGAACACCGTATTCGTTCCCTGGGAACTCAAGCCGGGAAAATATCGCCTTCGAGTAGCTCTGCTCGATCCGCGTACCCGCATGCCGGTAATTCGACTTGCGATTGCCGGGCGCCAAAGTGACGGCTGGTACGACCTGGGAGACATTAGTGTGAACTGAAACAGAACCTACTGAACTCCGCTAAGCTGTGAATTAACAGCAGTAATATCTGCACCCAGATCTTTGCCGTCCGTACCGGCGTTGTGGTATGGGCTTGTACTCAGCAATTTGTAATTTCCGCCATTCGCGTTGTTGTAGTTCACGAACCGCACTGCCGCCGCGCTCGCCGGAAGATAGTTTCCTGCTGGCCAAGTTCCGGTTCCGCCGATTAGCGCATTGTGAGTCATGGTAAAAGGACTGAAACACGCCGCCAGCTTTGCCGCGTTACTCGTCTTGTGATCCACACACCCTGTCGCCCCGCCGTTAATGATATTGAGGCCGGGATTAACGCTTACGATGTTATTAGTGTAGGTCCAATTCGGAATAGGTCCGTTTGTGGCACCTACAACTGCGAACCATTTGACTGGCCGCGTTATGAGTTCGGTATTGTGGTTCACGGAAATATTTCCGTTGGCGCAACTATCACCTGAGCAGTTAGCATACACACCTCCGAAAGCGCCGGCTGTATCTCCATTCTGATACTTAACACTCACATCGTCGAAAATGTTGTCATGGATCGAAATTCTTCCAACCGGCAAGTTATTCGGACCCAAATCATCTAGCGTAAAAACTGATGCCGTGTGAGACGTGCGGTTATATCTCACGGTAAAGTCCATAACTGAAATGTAGGAGAGCGTTCTATTTGGTGGATTCAATCCGTTAACGGCGATAGCAGCGCCATGCTGTGTAAATCCAGACCAGCAGTTCTCTAGAATATTACCTTCCAACAGCAGCCGCTGGGCATTCTTGAGCTCGAACAGGTTCTTTACGACAAAGGCGCAATACCCGGGAGTTGTTTTGCATTTCGTACTATCAGCATTGGGACGACCGACAAACCCAGGTTGGCCAGGCATCCACGTCAATGGCTTAAACATATGATTGTTGGTAATCTCAATATCTGCCGGTGTAACTGAGTTAGTGGTAACACCTCCAAACAATATGGTCTCGGCAGCGCCTTCCATAAAGTTGTTGTGAATTTTCCAGATCCCTTGTGGAATGCTGCCTGTGCCGCCTGCAATCGCTTGCGCATCTACACATCCTCCTATCAGTGCTCCGCAGTGAAAGTCGTCCAGGTACGAATCAACTATGGCTGCATAGGTCATTCCGCTGAGAAGTAAGCCGCGCGCAGTGTCGTACTGCGGAACTCCATGGATCCAATCGCGATCTATAACTATCTGCTGGGAAGCTCCGGCTGTGGAAACCAAATTCACATATGTCAATGAGCTTAACGGCCTGGTGATCTCTAACCCCGGGCCGAGTCGATAATGATTAGATCCGTTAGCCAGGATTATTGGCCCAGCCTTATTTCCCATAACTGTCGCCATCACCTTTTTCGGCGTAGCGCATGAGAAGCTGGGACGCCCAGGAAGTGAACCCACGCCAGCGTAGCAAGGAGAAATTCTCCTTCCCTCAGGCGGCAGGGCTGAGTCGGGAGCGCTCGTTCTTATAACAATCCAGTGTTGAGCATCACAAGCCTTGGCAGGCAGATTGTAGATGCCGCTAAATGTTGCTCCAGCCTGAAGAAGTAGGGTGTCGCCACAGTGAGCATTCTTCAACGCTTGCTGCAGATTAGCTCCTGCTGGAACCATCGTTCTTACCCCAGGCGCCGGCGTGTCTGCCATCGATGAATTGACCTGCACACGCGGTAACTCTGCAGGCCCGTCCATGGTTGCGAATGCGGTCGCACCCAAACCAAATGTTAAGGCCGCGGTGACGCCGATGAACATGACTGAGCGCCAAATGAATGCGTTGTCAGGAAATGCTGAAATCTGGATGCTCACAACTACTCCTTGGTTGAAACTCTTTTCCCCTGGGACGGGAGTGATAAATGAAAATGCTCTGTAGTGTGAGGCAATTCTCATTAAGTGAGCAGCTGCTGTCAAAATAAGAAGGGCAGTGTGAATAGCGACAGCAAAAATTATTTCCCTAGATGCTGCAATTCCAACATTGCTGACTCAATGGTGTGCCGATGAAGGTTGGGTTACCATTCGCTGATGTCGGATATACATGTCAGGCCGGCCCAGCTTTCCGATCACGATCAATTGTTGCGCATGCGCGAAGGCTTGTGGCCCAACGCTTCCTCCGAGGAACATGCCACAGAACTTGGACTAATTCTTCAAGGCAAGGCTCCCGTGACGATGCCGCTCATCATTTTGGTCGCCGAGTTAAATGATCGAACGTTAGCTGGATTCCTTGAAATCGATTTGCGTTCGCACGCGGACGGCTGCAACCCATCGCGCCCTGCGGGCTATGTCGAGGGCTGGTATGTTGCTGAGAACCACCGCCACAAAGGAGTCGGCAAAACACTTCTATCTGCGGCAGAAGACTGGGCACGCAGCCAGGGATGCCTTGAGATCGCTTCGGACACTTGGATCGACAACGATATTTCCCAGCGGGTACATGAGGCGCTCGGGTACGAGGTGGTGGACCGCTGCGTACACTATCGGAAAACTCTGTGAGGCACGGCGATAATTTTCTCGCGCCAGTAAGCCGACGTAATGCAACAACGGCGATATTACGCTGATTAGGAAGGTTCCTAATAGAACAAGTACTTCCGCCACCGGTCATCCGAGCGTCCCATCAGCCGCATGATGTGTCGGCTGGTGTGCAGGTTGAAGGCGTGAGGCTCGCGCATCAGTTTCATTCCAGCCTCATTCGGCATTTGATTTCCCTTGCTGCGATTACAGGGATGACAGCATGCAACCAGATTTTCCCAGCTGGACGCGCCGCCGCGCGAACGCGGTACCACGTGGTCCAGAGTCAATTCACTTGACGCTAGAAGCTCGCCGCAGTATTGGCAAGTGTTCCGGTCGCGCAACAGAATATTCTTTCGCGATAAAGCCCGTGTCTGGTGCGGAATCCGGCGATACTCCAGCAGCCGGATAACGGACGGCACCCGCAGCGCCAGCCGTGCCGCATGCAAGAAGTGGCCGTTCTCTTCCTCGGTCATGGCGACGCCCTTCAACACCAGCACAATCGCCCGCCGCGCCGCGCACACATTGATCGGCTCATAAGAAGCGTTCAGTACCAGAACCGGCGCGTGCAGCGCATGCACGTCGCTATCCTGGTGAATGCCAACGCCCACACCAAAAACGGCGGCGGTAACCGTGTGCCGGCTACTATCTCCCGAATTGTGCCTGTGCGACATGCTCATGATGCCTTGGCGATGGTTGCGCCTTGCGGTCGAAATTTCGAACTCTCGAAACCGCTTTCTTTCAGAGTACGCGCCACGGTTGCAACTAAGACTTTTTCCGCGCCTGCTTTTCGCAGAATTCGCGCACATTCGGATGCTGTCGTCCCCGTGGTCAGAACATCATCGACCAGAAGGACCGTGCGTCCAACTACTCTGTTTAGATGCGGGACGCGAAATGCGCCGCGAAGGTTTTCAACCCGCTGGGGCCGAGTCAATCCGATCTGAGAGACGGTCGGTCGCGTGCGCTCCAGTACATCGGCACGCATTTCGCAGCGCAACGCCCCGTCTTTCAGCGCCGCCCGTGCAATCAACTCCGCCTGATTAAATCCACGCTCCCGTCGCTTCCGGCCGTAAAGCGGGACCGGAACCACAAGAATAGAATCGGCAATCGGACCCAACTTTTGAATCGTCTGTGCCAGCATCCGTCCCAGTGCTCCAGCCGCAGGCTCTACCTGTTCGTACTTCAGTAAGTGGATCAGCTCGCGCAGTTCTCCGTCGTAAGCTCCGTAGGCAACGGCTTTAACGAAATGAGGGCGCGATTCCTGACAGGCTGGACAAATCTGGTTTTCCGAAATCGAAATGCCCGAAAGCCTCTCACCACAAATTTCGCAGGTCGGTGCTTGGAGCGGAGTCATCGCCAGCAAACAGCTTGGACATACCGGTAGCCGGGAAATATTTGTGAGGGGAGCGCTACAGAGACGGCAATCAGAAGGAAAAAATGCAGTAAAAATGCCCCGGGCGATCAAGGCTGCGCCGGAACCTGTGACGCGCAAGAAATTTATCGCGCCATGACCAGCGGAACGCCCGAATTTCGCCTCTTCGGGTGAGAAAGCGCCCTTGCGAATTAAGTCTCCGCTACTGCTGAAGACAGAGCCTCCCTCGTACGGCGCCTGGTCAGGCTCCAGCCGGACGAATTGAACTCAGTATAGCGGGGAGTTCAGACACACGCAATTGGCGGAATTTCTCCGAGCACCAGTCCGCACACTATTCAGGCCGCGGCTTGGCCTCTCGTTGAGAGCTTGTTCTCCCGCTCGGGTAAGTGCATAAAGAGGGAAACATGGGTCCGCCGGTAGCAACTCATGCAGCGCACTGGCTGCAGCATCATCAACGGAAGAACGTACTTCTCGAAAAGATTGCGGCGACGGGAACGGTAACCGTCGGAACCGCCGCAGTCGGGACACTGATATTGCTTCGACAACATGATGACCTCCCAACAATACTAGAGGCGAATCAGCGCGGTGTACTTCTCTCATTATAGCGCGATGAGCAACCTTGGGTGGCGGCGGACTTGTAAACCGCCCACCCGGCATGCTAAGATGCGGCGCGGTTTGTTTGCGACTGAAACTAGATCAAGAGCCGGCATCCTTGGCTTGTTTGCGCGCTTCGAATAAGCATATCTGAATAATAAGGAACCCAATGAGTGATCCCGCAAAAGTGATGCCGAGCCCCAGAAAGCACCAGCCCTTCGTCCCCGAAAACGTGCAGATGAAGGAGTTTACCCTTCGTGCGGTGCTGCTGGGACTGGGTATGACCGTAATACTGGGCGCAGCCAACGCCTACCTCGGCTTGCGGGCTGGGCAGACTATCGCTGCCACTTACCCAGCGGCGGTGATCGGGATGGCGGTCCTGCGATTGCTCGGCCGGGGCACGATTCTCGAAGAAAACATCGCACGAACAGCGGGCACCATTGGGGAATCCGTGGCCGCGGGAGCAGTCTTCACTTTGCCGGCATTTTTCATCGCGCAAGCGTGGAAACCCACGGTTATTCCTAAAGGGTTGGGATTCTGGGCAAGCATGTGGGCTCTCGCCGCCGATAAAACTTATCTTAAGTCCACTTCCTTGATGATTGTGGGCGGCGTGCTCGGAGTTTTGTTCGTCTCCCTGATCCGCCGCGTAATGGTGGAGGATCCCGAACTCCCGTTTCCTGAATCGGTGGCAGCTGGGGAAATTCACAAGGCTGGCCAAGCCGGAGCACGAGCTGCCAAGTATCTGTTCTACAACATCGGATTCGGTGCGCTCGTGTATTTAGGCGGCGTATTTAATTTATTCGCGCCCGACCATGATTTCTTTTTCTCCGTGGGACAACTTGGGAAAAGCAGCCTCAAGCTGGGGGGCGCAAGCACAAAGCAGGTGCTGCAAGCTGGCGGCATTTCGACCTGCGCGGGCCCGGAGATAAGTCCCGCGTACATCGGCGTGGGTTACATCATCGGGCCGGAACTGGCGGCGCTCAATTTTTCAGGCAGCCTTATTGCCTGGGGGCTTCTCATTCCGCTCCTGATTTTTTTCCTGGGGCCGCAGCTGCATAACTACCTGCCTCCCGGATCAGACACCAACGCCGGCTGGCTGGATCTCGCCAATGCTGTTTGGAAATACATTGTGCGTCCAATTGCGGTCGGGGGCATGATGGTCGGCACTTGCTACACCTTATTTCGCATGCGTAAGAATCTGCTCGCAGGATTGGGCAAGGCTTTCTCCGAACTGCGCAGTGCGACTCAGTCGCAAGCTTCGGTCGCCCGCACCGAACGTTACATGAGCTCAAAAACAGTTTTCGCCTTGATCGGTTGTACTTTTCTAGTAATGTGCGTTCTCTACGTGCGTCTTTCAGGATTGGTCAGTGGAGGCATCGCCGCTGCATTAGTAATGCTGATCATTGGATTTTTCTTCGCCACAGTTTCCGGCTACTTGGTCGGAGTCATCGGGTCGTCTAACAATCCAATTTCTGGTTTGACGCTCTCAACCCTGGTGATCGCGGCACTTCTCATGGTCTCGATGGGAGTTTCCGGGATGAGCGGCGTAGTCGCCGTGCTTGGTGTAGCCGCGGTGGTCTGCGTGTCATCAGCCGTTGCCGGCGAACTTTTACAGGACTTCAAAGTCGGCTACATCCTCGGCGGCACACCGCGTTATATCCAAATAACGGAGCTCATAGCCGTGGTCGTCGCCAGCCTGGTAATGTATTTCCCACTGATGATTCTTTATCAGGGCAACATCAACATGGGCGGCAGCGGCTTTGGCGACAAGGCACTCTCCGCGCCG
>Ga0105240_10010990_pt1 | contig 12676 bp, 10 predicted proteins | sample KBSC54metaG_FD_80426 | JGI IMG/M metagenome (GOLD analysis project Ga0105240, IMG submission 80426) | Corn rhizosphere microbial communities from Kellogg Biological Station, Michigan, USA - KBS C5-4 metaG | ecosystem: Host-associated > Plants > Roots > Rhizosphere > Soil | place: Michigan, USA... | reverse complement strand
TCGGCCGACTCGGACGCTCTGCAGTGGACCGTCAACGCCTACTTGCTGCCGCTCAGCGCCATACTGCTGTTAGGCGGCGCTGCCGGTGATCGCTTCGGTCGCCGCAGACTGTTGGTCTCGGGAACGATTCTATTCGCAGTAGCTTCCCTCGCATGCGCCCTGGCGCCGCGCCTCGCAGTGCTGCTCGCAGCGCGATTCCTCCAAGGCGTCGGTGGCGCGATGCTGATGCCGAACAGTCTCGCGATCCTGGGGCAGACCTTCCCTGCGGAGGAGAAAGGGCGCGCCGTTGGAATCTGGGCAGCAGCGAGTGGGATTGCTGGCGCGCTCGGGCCGGTGCTCGGCGGCTGGCTGGTCGATCTCGGTAGCTGGCGTGTAATTTTTCTGATCAACTTGCCCATCGCCGGCGTCGCGGTCGTGCTGGCTCGGCGCTACGTTCCGGCAGATCGCGTCCAGCGCCGGAACGCATTAGATGTGTTGGGCGCTTCCTTGGTTACCGGAGGGCTCGGAGCCCTCACTTGGATGCTGACCCTTGCAGGTGGCCCGACGGGCCCAACTCCGGCTGCGGGCGCGATAGGCTTGGTCGCGATTGGTTTACTGCTCGCATTGGTCATCGTCGAAAAACGAAGAGGCGATCGCGCTCTGGTACCGATAACGCTATTTACGACGCCAACGGTCGTGGGCCTGAACCTCGTTACACTCCTGCTCTATGGGGCTTTAGGTGCGCTGCTCGTGCTGTTGCCCTACGTGCTCATCGAGGCGCTGCGATACTCTGCCGCACAAGCGGGAGCCGCACTGCTCCCTCTTCCTATCGTGATGGTCCTTATTTCACCGATGGCTGGATCGTTGGCGGCGCGTATTGGCGCGCGGATACCGATCTCCATTGGCTCAGCCGCAGTCGGCGTCGGAATCCTTTTGATGCTTCGCATTGGCACCTCGATCAGCTACTGGACCGGACTGTTACCCGCTGTGGTCGTGGTCGCCCTGGGGCTGGCCGCCGCCGTCGCTCCGCTCACGGCAGCCGTACTGAGTGAGGTCGAGGTGCGCTACACCGGCGTAGCATCGGGGCTCAACAGCGCAGTCGCGCGCCTAGGTGGGCTGCTCGCGACGGCGCTAGTGGGATTCGTATTCGCATCCCATGGAGAGGCTCTGCTGCGCTCGTTTCATATAACGATGATGATAGGTGCTCTTGTATGTTGGGGTGCGGCGCTCAGCGCTCTCGTGCTCGTTCGGAGCGCGCATACACAAAGCTGAGAGCCAGCTCGTTTGAGAGAAACTCGTTTGAGAGAAACACGTACGCGCCGAGCGGCTGCGTTTCCGCTTTAGCAGTCACTCATTCGGTTGTCCAACGCGCGAGTGGCCGCACGAGTTTGTAACCTCGGTATTCCGGAATCCAATAATTGAGACAGATCTGAGGGCCAATTCGAGCCTTCATAGGCGGGTGTCCGCTTCGGACACCCTAAGGTCTCGGACACTGTGCCGCTTGAACCAAGTTGGGCGCCGCGCGGGCCGTGGCGGGCCGGCGATTCACAAGTACGAGTCTTCATTAGCAAAGTTGCAAACCGTGGCCCGCTAACAACCAATGAAGCCCTAAGACCTACACAGACTGCAATCCGGTTTCAAGCCGCCCTACTCGAATGTTCCGGAAGTTGAAGGACTTCCGCCGCTTGCCGGGAATGGAAACTGCGTTAGGATATTCATCAGACTCCTGAGACTTACCCGGCTCCGGCCAACGGATTGAGGACGGCGCGCTGTATTTCATGGATGAATACATGGGTGGCACATCATGGCAATCATTCCCTGCAGAGAATGCACTCACCAGATTTCGGATCAGGCTGCGAGCTGCCCAAGCTGCGGCGCGCCGGTTACGCCTGCTGTCAAGATCAGGCGACAACGCGATAGGCGAGTCATTCCTAGAGTGCTGATCACACTCATGGCGCTCTGGACGGCGGGAACGCTGCTCTGGCTACTCCTACCGAGCGGAGCGCCAGAGCAACTGATAACGCGCACCAAATCGTCACTCCAACGCCTCGATGGAGGGATTGAGCATGCCCGGGAAGCGGCTCTTTCGACCCAGACAGATCATTCGACCGAGAGTCATTCGACCGAGAGTCATTTGACCGAGGGTCGTCTGACCGAGAATACGCCTCGCGAAGCGGCTACTACTGACAAGCAATCGGCCTCTATCGTCCCCGTGTCCAATCAGCCCGCGCCAGCGCTCCGCGCTGTGTATAGCACCACCGCGGAGCAGCTCAACCGGGACTACGAGGCAAACGGAGTGGCCACACAATCCAAGATCGGCAACAGCCGGGTACGGGTCACCGGCAATATCGCTGAGATCGACCAGGATGCGGTGGGGCGGCCGGTCGTGACGCTTTGGACCGGCAAGGACAGTACCGCGGAGATGACGCTTGTCGAGGATCAGCGTGCGGCTGCCGCGCAGCTCGCCAAGGGCGAGGCCGTCGAAATCGAATGCGGTAAAATCGGGCGTAACGGGGATCTACTCCAGGGCGATGACTGTACGCTCGCACTTATCGATTTCAGACCCAAAGAGGTGAATCTGGCCCTCGTACTCGCAAACGAGAACCGCACCACTCGTGTTTACGTCGTCGGCCCTATGTCTGAGGCCGCCTGCGTTACGCGCAGCGCCGAGATTTCGTCCAGGCTACAGGGAAGTCAGCGGGGCGAGCATGTTGTTTCGAGGAATTGCACCGAAGCAGCGCGCGATAGAATTCCACCAGAAGGTTGTCGCCTCAATGCCTCCTCTGTGAGCATCCCCGACGTACCAACTGCGCACCTCTGGCGTTACGACTGCAGCTCCTCCGGTGTCGCGCACACGAGTCGCCGCAAGAGAGCGCCGACGAACTCTCCGGCCAATGAGGTAGTACTAGCCTCTGCGGTTGCGCCTGCTCAAATGGAGCCGAATGCAGAATCCAGTGGGAACGTTGCCGCGGGAGAGGACAGTGCCGCAAGGGCGATTCCCCTCCCGGTGACGGACGCCGTGGCAGTACCGGCGGCGCCGGCCACTGCGCCAGCGAGCACGGCTGCTCCAGTCGGTGTGGGGCCGGCTGCTCCCGCTTCATCCACGGCTGATCACCTGCCCCCAAGCATCATTCGCGTTGCTTCAGCCAGCAACTCCGATACGGGCACAACAGGGGGTCCTCGTATCCCAGCCGAAGAGTCCACGGTCGCGCATGCGACGCAAAGCCAGAAAAAAGCCCCTGAGATCCTCCAGAGCGAATCGCGTGCCACAACTTCTCCGGGGGCAGCTGCAACTCCCGATGATCTTGCACGGGTCCGAGCTGCGGACCCTCAAGCCGCCAACCATATTGCCAGCTATTGCGCCCAAACAACCGTCCCAACCAACCGGGACACTTTTATAAGTGATTGCCGCCGTAGCGAGGCCGAGGCCTGGACGCGCCTCGTCCTGCAAAACGAGTTTCCAACACTTGACGAAGCGACCCGTAGGAAATGTAGCGAGCCGCCCTTCCCAGATACCTACGTCGCCAAAGAGAGCTGCGCGCGCTATGTGTTGCACGTAAACTGACTCTGCCGCCGGCTCGCGGCATTGGTCCCGCTGCACGGGGGCGAGCCGCCGATACATGCGATTTGACTCGGCGGGCCTTCTGGGCAGACCGCGCAACCTACGAACAGCGCTGCACCAAAACCAGCCTCGACTGTTGGTGCTGTGGGGTCGCCATGATCCATCCTTCGAGCTGTCCGAAACCGGAGCCTACCGCCGCGATGTACCGAGCGCTCAAGTGCACTTCCTGGAAGGCGGACATTTCGCCTTGGACACCGCCGCCGACGAAGCCGCCACGCTGATCCGACAATTCCTCGCTGAGTGAAGCAGGCTCGCACCCACAGCAGGGCAGGCTCGTTGAGCTGAGCCGTCGCCGAGCGCCCCCTCTCGCGACCGCGTGGGACGCTTCGCGGTCGCTACTTGACTAATTCGTTCGACTGAACAAAACTAACGCATGACCACTCAAGCAACCGACTCGCGCCTCCTCGATGTGGCCATTGAGCATTTCTCTCGATTTGGGATTGATGGTGCCAGCACCCGCGCCATTGCCAAGGACGCGGATACGCCGATGTCGTCCATCACTTATCACTTCGGTGGGAAGGAAGGGCTTTATCTGGCCGCCGCTGAGCGGATCGCCGAACGGATGGGTGAGCTGCTGGGGCCCGCTGTAGCCGCGGCGATGCGGGCCTGCCAGCCTGGTTGCACACGGGCGCAAGCGCGCGAGGCGCTGCAGTTGGTACTCGGTCACGCCACGTCCGCGCTCGTCGGCGCAGACACCGCCGCGATGGCTCGCTTCATCGTACGCGAGCAGGCCGAGCCAACGGAGGCATTCACCCGCATCTACGATCGCTTGATGGCGCCCATGTTGGAGCGACTCAGCTTTTTGTTACGTATCGTAGCCGGCGAGCGGATCAGCGACCTTGAAGCGCGGATCCGTGCGGTCGCCCTCTTCGGCCAGGTGTTAGTGTTCCGCGTCGCCCGAGAAACGGCTCGGCGCGCGGCCGGCTGGAAAGTCATCGGTGCGGCCGAAACCGAAGCTATTAAAACCATTGTTGCGGATCACCTCGACGCCGTACTAGATCGGCTCGCGCGAGGAAAGAGAGCCACGACATGAACCGTCGCATCATCATCGCCCTCGCGGTAGTAGCGTTACTCGTCGTCGTGGGCCTGTCGACCCGCGGGTTCGGGCTGTGGAGTAAGCCTAAGGGCGATCGCCTCGTCTTGAGCGGGAATGTCGATATTCGTCAGGTCGACCTCAGCTTTCGTGTCATGGGAAGAATCACGGCCATTGCTTACGAGGAAGGGGCGCACGTGCCGGCCGGTGTTGTCGTGGCCCGGCTGGATGAGGCCCCCTATCAAGCGACGGCTGCCATGACGCTTTCACAGGTAGCGGTTGCAGAAGCCCAGCTGGCGAAACAGCGTAACGGCAACCGCAAGCAGGACATCGACCAAGCCCGCGCACGCTTAAACGAAAGTCAGGCGGGCCTCATCCGGGCCAAGGCCGACTTGGATCGCCGCAGCGGCCTGTTGCAATCGGGCGCGGTGAGTCAGGCACTGTACGACAGTACGCTCGAACAGTTTCACAGCGCCCAGGCGCAGGTCGATGCTGCGCAGCAGGCTCTTTCCCTGCAACGTGCAGGCGCCCGACAGGAAGATATCGCAGCGGCGGTGGCCCAACAGCGCGAGGCCGTGGCGCAAAACAACAAAGCCAACATCGACCTCAGCGACACCGTGTTACGCGCTCCGAACGCCGGCACAATATTGACTCGGGTTCGAGAGCCCGGCGCCATTGTGCAGCCCGGGGAGACCGTGTTGACCTTGACAATCGACAACCCCATGAGAGTGCGTGCCTATATTGACGAGTCTGACCTGCCGCGCCTCGCACCGGGAATGCACGTACTTGTCACCGCCGATGGGAATCCCAAGACCTATCACGGCAGCATCGGTTATATCGCCCCTACAGCGGAGTTCACTCCCAAAACCGTTGAAACGCTGGCACAGCGGACGGAGCTGGTGTACAGGCTGCGCGTAATAGTCGATGACCCCGACGGCCGCCTGCGCCAGGGCGCGCCGGTCAGCGTCGTTGTTCCAGACGCGCACCCTGTCCAACGACCCGCGCAGCGGTGAATACTCAACATGAGCGATCTCATCGCCTCGGCCACCGCAATTGTGAAGCGCTTCCCTAAAGCGCCACAACCGGCGCTCGATGGCGTCTCGATCCAAATCGCGCCCGGAAAGATGACTGGGCTGGTTGGGCCCGACGGTGCGGGCAAGACCACGTTGATCCGCATCCTGGCGGGCTTGATCGACCCTGATGGGGGCGAAGCCGAGGTGCTCGGCCGGCCGGCTACCACAACTGACCGCAGCCGCATCGGCTACATGCCACAACGCTTTGGGCTCTATGAAGACCTAACGGTCATGGAGAATTTGCGCCTCTATGCGGACTTGCGCGGCCTGCCAGCGGAAGAGCGGGCCGCCAGCTTCGATAGGCTATTGGAATTCACGGATCTCAAACGTTTTACGGAGCGCCTGGCGGGCAAGCTTTCCGGCGGCATGAAGCAGAAGCTTGGGTTGGCTTGCGCCATGGTGCGCGCGCCGTCCCTTTTATTGCTTGATGAACCCGGAGTGGGTGTTGACCCGGTCTCGCGCCGAGAGCTGTGGAGCATGGTCAGGAATCTGGCCGGCGAAGGGATCGGTGTGCTCTGGTCTACCGCCTATCTGGACGAGGCGGAAAAGTGCGACACCGTGACGTTGTTGAACGAAGGCCACTGCCTACACTCCGGGCCACCGGCTGATGTCACCGCCGCGGTGCGCGAACGGGTGTTCAGGATTTCCGTGCCTGGAGACCAACGACGCATACTGTTACGCCGCGCGCTCGACTTGCCTGCAATCGAAGACGGAACCATCCAAGGCGGCTCGCTACGTCTCATGTTGAAAGAACATGCCGCATGTCCGACACCAGCGGATCTTGGCGTACCGCCGGATGCGGAGCTACACGCCACACAACCTCGATTCGAGGACGCATTTGTGGATATGTTGGGTGGTGGTCCGCGCGGCACATCGGCGCTGGCACAACATTACCGGATAATTCCTGCGACGGATGACGCGGTCATCGAGGCGCACGGGCTCACCAAGCGATTCGGCGACTTTACGGCGGCTGACCAGATCGGGTTTCGCGTTGGCCGCGGGCAGATCTTTGGCCTTCTGGGACCGAACGGCGCCGGCAAGTCGACCACGTTCAAAATGTTGTGTGGACTTCTGACCCCGACCGAAGGCACCGGCGCGGTCGCCGGTTTCGACTTACGCAAGGCCAAGAGCGACGCGCGTCAGTCCCTGGGGTACATGGCGCAGAAGTTCTCCCTTTACGGCGATCTTTCGGTGCGCCAGAACCTGGATTTCTTCGCGGGCGCCTACGGGCTGTCGGGCACCACGGCCAGTGAGGCCATCGAGCTCGCCATCACCGTGTTTCATCTCGAGCGCTATCTAAAAGAAAATAGCGGCACGCTGCCCTTGGGTTTCAAACAGCGCCTCGCGCTCGCGTGCGCAGTGTTGCATCAACCGCCGGTGTTATTCTTAGATGAGCCTACTTCGGGCGTAGATCCCATCGTACGCCGTGAATTCTGGGGACACATCAACGGGCTGGTGGAAAAAGGGGTAACTGTGCTGGTTACCACCCATTTCATGGACGAGGCCGAGTACTGCGATCGGGTCACCTTGATCTACCGCGCGCGGCAAATCGCGACCGGCACGCCGGATGAGCTCAAGGCACACGCCGGAGCTGATGAGGCGACGATGGAGGATGCGTTCGTGGCCCTTATCCAGGCGAGCGACGCGGCGCGCGCGCAGGAGGCTGCGTGAGTCCGCAAGACATTGCGCACGCTGGGGGCACGGGGCAATCAGGTGATCCTGTCGGAGATGCGCAACGCGGTCGCCGTCAGTTCGAGTCACGGGTCGACATGCGCCGCTTCCTCGCCCTGCTGGGCAAAGAATCGCGTCAGATCCTCCGGGACCCCTCCACTGCGCTCATCGCCTTTGTTTTACCGCTTCTATTGCTCTTTCTCTTCGGCTACGGGGTCAACCTCGACACCGCGCGCACGCGCATCGGCATCGACCAACGCGATCACAGTCAGGAGGCCAGCAGCCTGGCCCATGATTTCGCGGCCTCGCGTTGGTTCGATGTGGTCGACGCCCAACCCATAGCAACCCTCGGGCGCGAGCTGGTGGCGGGACAAATCCGTGGAATAATCGTCATCCCGGATGGATTCGGACGGGACGTGGCCGGCGGTGGCGGAACAATCCAGGTCATTGCGGATGGCGCGCTACCCAACATGGCTGGGTTCATCGGCGGCTATGCCGACGGGGTCCGTGCGAATTGGATGACACAGCGCGCTTTGGAGCAAGGACAGGCAACAACGGAGCGCAACCCGGCAATCCGCGTCGAGCACCGCTATTGGTTCAACCCGGAGCTGACAAGCCGCTTCTTTCTAGTGCCGGGCTCGATCGCGGTCGTGATGACTATGATCGGCACGTTGCTGACCGCCCTAGTGGTCGCACGCGAATGGGAGCGCGGCACGCTCGAGGGACTCATGGCGACGCCGATCGGCATGGGAGAGTTCATCGCCACCAAGGTAGTGCCCTACTTCCTGCTGGGACTGTGCTCCATGGCGCTGTGCGCGCTGCTGGAAATCTTTCTGTTCGATGTGCCGTTTCGCGGCTCGCCGCCGGCGTTGCTGGCGATCTCGGCGGTGTTTCTACTACCCGCGCTTGGCCAGGGTCTGTTGATCTCGGCGGCCACCCGTAACCAGTTCGTGGCCAGTCAGATCGCCTTGCTGACGGCCTTCCTGCCCACCATGTTGCTGTCCGGCTTTCTGTTTGAGATCGACTCCATGCCGGCCCCCATCCGCCTGCTGACCTACCTGGTGCCGGCCCGCTACTTGATTCCACAACTGCAGACGGTCTTCCTGGCCGGCGACGACTGGCAACTATTCATCCCCGACATGGCGATGCTGTTGGGATTCGGGACGTTCTTCTTCGCGATCGCGGTCAAAGTCACGCGGCGGAGGGTGGCATGATCAGCGTGCGGCTCAAATCGATCATCGTCAAGGAGCTTTGGGCCATCCTGCGAGACCCGCGCACGCGCATCACCCTGCTGGTGCCTCCAATCGTGCAACTGGCGATCTTTGGATTTGCCACCACGTTGGAAGTTAAGAACATAACCCTCGGTGTCCTGAATCACGACAGTGGCGCATGGAGCCACGAAGTTATTCAGCGAGTTGCTGGCAGTCCTAACGTTGCACGCATCATCGCGTTACAGTCGGATGAGCAGGTGCGGCAGGCGATGGATCGTCAACGCGTGATCGCCGTGTTGCGCTTCGAATCCAATTTTTCAGGAAATGTTACCAGCGGTCGCGGCGGGGTTATCGGCATGATATCCGACGGCCGTCGCTCCAATGCGGCTCAGATAGTGTCAGGGTATCTCGATCAGATTGCAGTGCAAGTTGGGGCGAGCGTGGCACCGGTGCAGATGCGAGCGGCAGCCCCACCCGGTTCCATCGTTCTGAACTGGTTCAACCGCAACCTCGATTATCTCTGGTTCACCATGCCGGCCTTGATCGCCATCATCTCCGCTATCTCCGCCATGTCCGTGGTGGCGCAATCGGTGGCGCGGGAACGGGAGCTGGGTACTTACGACCAGCTCATGGTGTCACCGCTTCGGGTAGGAGAAATCCTGGTAGGCAAGATGGTGCCGCCTGTGTTGATCGGCACATTTGTCACCACGGTTTACGTGATCCTGATTCCGTTGCTGTTCGCGGTACCGCTGACGGGCTCGGTCGCCCTACTCTACGCCGCACTAGTCTTCTATCTCCTCGCACTCACCGGTGTCGGCATGCTCGTCTCGGTGCTCTCGGCGACTCAGCAGCAAGCCTTCCTCGGGATGTTCCTGGTCGCCATTCCACTTATTCTGCTATCGGGATATGCCAGCCCCGTCGATAACATGCCAGGCTGGCTACAAGCGATCGCTCATCTCGACCCTGCGACATACTTCCTGAGGGTAACTACGGGAGTGTTCCTGAAGGCGATGCCAGCGCGGGATGTGCTCGATAACTGTTGGCCGCTCGCACTAATCTGTGTCGTCACATTGTCGGCCTCCGCCCTTCTGTTCCGCTCTCGGATGGAGTGACCTGATATGCGTCAACTCGCCGCCTACTGCGCCATTTTTGTGTTTGGCCTACAGGGCTGTGCTGTGGGTCCCAACTATCACCGGCCAAAGATCGAGGGCGCCGACAACGCCGGCTGGACCAACGCCGCTGCAAATACGGCACCAGTGAACGCCGCCCCCTGGAACTCTCTAGGCGACCCGGCTTTGGAGCAGCTAATCGAGGCTGCTATCGCGCACAACCTCGATATACGCGAAGCGCAGGCCAACTTACGTGCGGCACGCGCCCAGCGTGATGCGGCCGCAGGCCGGCAACTGCCGGAACTCGCTGCCACGGTCTCTGCAACCCGGCAACAGATTTCGGCCAATGGCGAGTTGCCAGTCAATCAGATTCCGCACTTCGACCGGCGGTTCTCACTCTTCGACGCTGGGTTCGACGCCTCGTGGGAGATCGATTTGTGGGGCGGCACTCGGCGGACTATCGAGGCTGCCCAACGCCGGGTAGACGCCGCCGATGCTCGGCAACGCGACACACTCCTGCGGGTCGTGGCGGAAGCCGTGCGAACATACGCCGAAATGCGCGGCAACCAGCTCAGCACGGGCGCCGCGCGCAGGGATGCTGAAGCTCAAAGCGCTATTGCCGATCTCGTACACCAGCAATTCAGTGCCGGCGAGGCTTCCAATCTGGACGACGTCAACGCGGCTTCCCAAGCCCACAGCGCAGCCGCCACTATTACGGGTCAGCCCACGCGGCTGCTAATGAATTGGCACTGCTCACCGGCCGTCCTCCTGAGGCCCTGCAGGAGTTGACAGCGGGCGAGACCTCCTTACCCGCGCCTCCGGCGTTGGTTTCGGTTGGATTGCGTTCCGATATCCTGCGTCGGCGGCCTGACATCCAGGCGGCCGAGGCCGATCTCGCCGCAGCAACCAGCGACATCGGCGTCGCTACCGCGGAGCTTTTTCCGACCGTGTCGCTCCTGGGCTCGGTGGGACAGGACGCGCGACATACGGCGGACTTCGCGAAAGGGACGAGCACGTATTACAGCGTCGGGCCGTCATTACATTGGCCGATTCTCATGGGAGGCACTCTCCGGGCGAATATTCGGGTAGCCGACGCTCAGGCAGAAGCCGCCGCTGCACGCTACGAGAAGGCCGTGCTCGGGGCACTTTCTGACAGTGAGACCGCACTCAACCGTTATGCCGCCGCGCAAACTACATTGCGCGAGCGCGATGCTGCTCGCACGCAAAGCGCAGCAGCACTCAAGTTTGCCGAGGATCGCTTCCATGCCGGCGAGGGCGACCGCGTCGATATGCTGAAGGCCGAGGCTATCTACGCAACGACGGACCAGGCTTGGGCAAGCGCAGCGCAGGACTCACTTGCGAGCTACGCGGCGCTGATCAAAGCGTTGGGCGGTGGTTGGACGCCAACCCTGGCAAGCTCGGACAAATGAGGTTGCCATACATGCACCTACGCGGATAGCGGGCAGAAGGTTCAGGCGCTCGCAGAGTCAAGTGATCGACCATAGGTTTCTGGAAGCAGCGCGACTGCGACAATCACGCACGCAAAAGATCCCAGCGCAAATACCCACGTCATAGAAGCCAACGAGTAAGTTCCACTAAACGTTCCAATCAGCGGCGGAAAGGACGCGGCGACAACACGCCCGAAATTGTACGCAAATCCTTGGGCCGAGGCGCGTAAGCCCGTGGGAAAAAGCTCGGCAAGGAACGCCCCCATCCCGCTGATCATGCCGGAGATCGTAAACCCGAGAGGAAATCCTGCCACAGATACCAGGCTATCCGGCAGCGGCGCCGAAAAATACACCGAGCTGGTCACCGCGGACAGCACGGCGAAGGCAATGAATGTCCGGCGGCGACCGAAGCGATCCATGGACGCCGAGCCGGATAGATACCCGAAGAACGATCCGGCGATCAGAATGAGTAGTTGGCTACCCGTGCCGAGCACCGATAGATGACGTACAGTGCTCAAGTAGGTCGGCAGCCACGTGACGACAGCGTAGTAAGCGCCTTGAATCCCGACCGCGAGCAAACTCGCGAGCGCCAAGATCCGGCGCGACGGCCTGGAGAAAATCTCGAAGACGGAACGTCGCTGAGAGGGTTGCGCTAGTCGGGCCGCGAGAAAGACCTCCGGTTCGGCAACTCGTGCCCGCAGGAAGACAATCAACAGGGCAGGAAGGATCCCCAGGAAAAACAACGTACGCCAGGCCCAAGTCACCGGCAGCCATGAGAACAGCGCCGTATAGGCGCCGGTCGCAAATGCCCACCCTATTGCATAGCCACTTTGCATCAAGCCGACTGCTTTGGCGCGATGCACCGGACCCATCATCTCGGATAGCAACACTGCACCGACCGCCCATTCTCCACCGAAACCTAACCCCTGCAGGGCGCGAACGGTGGCGAGCTGTGGGAATGAATTCGTGAGACCCGAGAGAAATGTAAAAACACTGAACCATAAAATGGTCAGTTGCAGAACCTTGACTCTGCCCCAGCGATCCGCCAGCAATCCACCCAGCCAGCCGCCCAGAGCAGAAGTCAACAAAGCAGCCGTCGCGATCAGGCCGGCCTGCCCGCGGGTCATGCCCCATTCCCCGATCAAAGTCGGCACGAGCAGTGAATACAGCACGAAGTCAAATCCGTCGACCGCCCAACCGGTGCCGGTGCCGAGCAGCGCATTGCGCTGTGTTTTGGAAAGCGTCCTAAGCCAGATCATGGCGGACCGTAACCGCCGCCCCCCGGAGTCTCGATAATGTAGGTATCTCCCGCCTCGAGCTCAATCGTCTCACACGAACCGAGCTCTTGCACGCGGCCGTTGGCGCGGCGAACGGCATTGCGCCCGAGCCCGCCGGGCATGCCGCCCGCCATACCGAATGGAGCGACCCGCCGATTGTTGGAAAGAATGGCAGCGGTCATGGGCGCAAGAAAGCGGATTCGCCGTGTCGCCCCATCACCGCCGCACCAGCGCCCTCTGCCGCCGCTACCGC
>Ga0105240_10010988_pt1 | contig 12677 bp, 9 predicted proteins | sample KBSC54metaG_FD_80426 | JGI IMG/M metagenome (GOLD analysis project Ga0105240, IMG submission 80426) | Corn rhizosphere microbial communities from Kellogg Biological Station, Michigan, USA - KBS C5-4 metaG | ecosystem: Host-associated > Plants > Roots > Rhizosphere > Soil | place: Michigan, USA... | reverse complement strand
CTGCGTCATCCAGACCGCGCTGAGCTTGCCGCACGCCGGAAAGATCGGCGCCTCGGAGGCACCCAGCCCAAGCCGCGTCACCAGCAGCAGCGGCCAACTCGTGGCGAGCGCGGCGAGTGCCTGGAAAGCACCCCAGAAGATCGTCGCCATCGAGATCACGATTCTCGGCTTGAAGCGATCGGCCAGCATGCCGCCCGGCACCTGCATGAAGGCGTAGGTCCAGAAGAAGGAGGAGAGGATCAATCCCTGCATCGCGGGGTCGACATCGAACTCCTTCGAGATCAGCGGCATTGCTACCGAAAGCGAGGCGCGGTCGATATAGTTGATCGAGATCAGGAACAGCATCAGGAGGAAGATGTTCCAGCGGACACCGCTCGGCTTGGCGGTGGCTGTCGCTGCGATGGCAGAAACCTGATCGCTCATGGCTCGCTCCCCTGCGCCCGGCGCTGTTTCGATGTTTTTCAAGACCGCCAGATTGAGGGTCTTTTCGCGTGCCGGGGACGAGGCCAAGTCTTGTCCGGATTGACAGCTTTTGCAACGATATTTTGCATGTTGCATGCAATATGTTATAAGACATTGATATTATGATATATTATATCGTATGATTTCTTCTCACCTGAAGCTTTGCCGTCCGACGACGGTGAATTGGGCCACGCGACTGCGATCAAACATCGCTGGTTTCGATGCGCTCGCGTGTGGCGGGAGATCGGGCCGCGACCGGCGATGATTATCGTGGGCTGCGCGGTGCGGGCTTGGTTTGATTGGGCAACTCGCTCAGCGTCACGTTCGCCGAACTCTGTTTGCCTTCCCGAACCGTCGCAAGCGCAACCGAGGAGCCCGGCGCCATGGCATGGATCTTCTTGGTCAGCTCGTTGGCGCTCTTGATCGGCTCGCCAGCCACCGACGTGATCACGTCACCGCTTCTTATCCCCGCTTTCGCCGCGGGGCCGTTACCTTTAACGCTCGCGACGATCGCACCATGCAGATTGGTCGCACCGAGGCTGTCTGCAATCTCGGGCGTGACGGACTGAACTTCGGCTCCCATCGATCCGCGCGTTACGATGCCCTTTTCCTTCAGCTGCGGTATCACCGTCTTGACGGTGTCCGCGGGTATCGCGAAGGCAACCCCCGTCGAGCCTCCGGACGGCGAAAAGATCATGCTGTTGACGCCGATGACATCGCCTTCGGTGTTGAAGCTTGGTCCGCCGGAATCGCCGCTGTTGATTGGTGCATCGATCTGGATGAATCCTTCGGTCGGCCCCATCGGGATCTCGCGTTCGCGCGCCGAGACGATGCCCGCCGTGACTGTGCCTTTGAGGCCGAACGGATTGCCCACGGTGAGTATCCAATCGCCGACGCGCGGCGGCTGGTCGGCGAACTTCACGTAGTTGAAGTCGCTGCGTCCGTCGACCTTGATCAAAGCGAGGCCGCTCATCGGATCGTTTCCCACGAGACGAGCCGGGTAGACCTTGTTGTCGCTGGTGCGGATCTCGACCGCATTGTTGCCCTCCACGATGCGGCTGTTGGTCACCGCGTAGCCGTCGGCAGAGATGAAGAAACCTGATCCCATCGCGATCGCTTCGGTTGGCGGCTTGCCTGCATCGGCACCATCGGCTTCCGGCGCTTCTCGTTTCGGCCCACGCTGACCAGGTACACCGAACTCGAACTGTTCGGGCAACACTCGCGGTGATGCAGCTGACTTCGAGGTGACGCTGATCACCGCGGGTTCAACCTTTTCGGCGAGATCGGCGAAGCTGTCCGGCGCGCCGTTGTGCCTGTTGGTCGTGCCGGGCGCCTGCGAATATGCGACGTCGGCGCCCGGCAGAATAGCAAAAGCGATGCCGCTGCCGATGCTCAATGCGCCGATGTAGCCGAACGACGAACTGCGAAATGCCATTTTCACCTCCGTCAGCGTTTCGGTACCGCGATCCTTGCGTTGGCGAACTCCGGGCATGCCGAGCCCGATGACATGCCAACAGCATCCAAGCTTGGGTTGTTCCTAAAGCTGCCGTTGATGGTTCCTCTCGCGCCGTCGCTCGATTGTGGTGGAACTATGTCCCCACGGCTCGTTGATTTGCGCTATCTGTTGCGCTCGCGCGACAGTTGGGAATCGACGCTGTGATACCCTTTGTCAGCTCTAACCGGACGGATCGCTTGATCTTGCGGTTCGTGCCGCTCCGCTTCAAGGGGGGATCACGGAATGAGCCAAGTGCGTGGACCAGTGCGCGGGCCATGGCCATGTCTGCTCGTGCTGGCGGCTCTCGCCACGTCTTCGAGCATCGCGCTCGCAGCGTCTCACAAGCAGCCCGCGCCAGCCAAGAAGACGGAAAGTGCCGCGAGACTTGCGCGCAAGGCAGCCGCGCCGGCCGAAGCAAAGAAGGTCGAAACAAAGCAGACGGCAGCAAAAAAGGCTGAGGTAAAGAAGGCCGAAGCAAAGAAGACCAAGCGAACCGAGCGCGTTGCGGGGAAGCACCACAGGAAGGCGCCCGCGGATGACAAGCCCGCCGAGAAGACGGAACCTCAACTCACCGGTGATCTCGCCGTCCTGAAGGACGTGATCGACCTGCAGCGCCAAGGCAAGACCTCCGACGCTACCGATTCCGCGAAGAAGCTGGTCGATCCAGCCGCCCAGAAGCTCGCGGAATGGTTCATCCTTCGTCATCCGAATTCGGAAGCCAATTTTTCGCGCTATGTGGCGTTCATCGCAGCTAATCCGGATTGGCCCGGTGTGACGCTGCTGCGTCGGCGCGCCGAGGCACGCTTGTGGGACGACAAGCTCAACGGGGCGACCGTGCACGCCTTCACTTTAGATCAGCCGCTGACCGCAAAGGGCCGGTTGGCGCTCGCGCGCGTGCTGCTTGGCGAGGGCGACCGCGACGGCGCCAAAGCACTGGTGCAGGCGGCCTATCGATCCGAAGATCTGTCGGAGCGTACGGAGGCCGACGTGCTCGACTCTTTCCATGACCTGCTCGGCCGCGACGATGATCAGGCCCGTATGGACAAGCGCATCGGCGCCAAGGATTTTTCTGCGGCGATGCGTGCCGCGCATCGGCTTGGTGACGACGCGATGTCGATCGTCAAGGCCTGCAGTGCAGTGAAAGGCAATGACGACAAGGCCGCCGACCGTCTCGATTCGGTTGCGAGCGATGCCCGACAGGATCTTGGCTATATGCTGTGCCGCGCGCAATGGCTGCTGCACAAGGATCAGGTCGTGGATGCCGCCCGCATGGTTCTTACGGCGCCGAAACAGACCATGGCCCTGCAGGACACCGATGCGTGGTGGCGCCTGCGCCGCATTCTCTCACGAAAATTGCTCGACCAGGGCGACGTCCGGAACGCCTATGCGATCGTGCGCGATGCCGCACCGCCGGCGAGCCGGAACTACCGTTCCGACTTCCATTTCATGCAGGGCTGGATCGCGCTGCGCTATCTCGGCGATGCGAAGACCGCGCTTGCGGATTTCGCCCAAGTCGACGAGGGCTGCGTCGACCCGACGACGTTGGCACGGGCAAATTATTGGCGCGGCCGTGCCGAGGAAGTGCTCGGCAACAAGCAAGCCATGCGCGCCGACTATGAGGAGGCTGCCCGACATACCACCGCGTATTACGGACAGCTGGCGCGCGCCAGACTCGGCTTCAACAGCATCGAGCTCCGCACCCCGCCGCAAATCGCAGCGACAAGCGATTCCGCGAACGAGATCGTGCGTGCGGTCGAGATGCTCTATGCGGTCGGCGCGCGGGACGTCGCGCTCTATTTCGTGGCTGATCTCGCCGAAGGCTCTAGCGACCTCGCGACGCTTTCGGCCGTTGCGGAAGCGACCGGGCGCAACAACGATGCTCACGCGATGCTCGAGCTCGGCAAGACGGCACTGGCGCGCGGCCTTGCGGTCGATGCCTACGCGTTTCCCACCATCGGCATCCCGCAGCACAGCCCGATCGGTCCGGCCGTCGACCGCAGCATCATCTATTCGGTCGCGCGCACCGAAAGCGCATTCAACCAGCGCGATCGCTCGAGCGCGAGCGCGGTCGGCCTGATGCAGGTCACGCCGGAGGCTGGTCGCGATACCGCCAAACGCTTCAAGGTCGAATATGATTGGGACCGGCTGGTGTCCGATCCCGTCTACAACACGCAGATGGGCGCGGCCGAGCTCTCGGCGCTGCTGGCCGAATACAAGGGCTCATATCTCATGACGTTCGCTGGCTACAATGCCGGCCGCGGCCGCGTGCGCGACTGGATCAAGGCCCATGGCGATCCCCGCGACTCCGATGTCGATCCGGTGGATTGGGTGGAGCGCATCCCGTTTTCGGAGACACGCAACTACGTCCAGCGCGTGATGGAGAATTTGCTGGTCTACCAGTCGCGCTTCGATGGCCGCACACCAGCAATGGCAACGCTCGGTCACCCTTCGGCTGCTGCGCAGGAGGCAAGCGCGATCCCGCAACCTTGAAAGTTTCGGATTGTCATTGCGCCAGGAGCGATCACAGTCGCCAGCCGGCTCACGCCGCCGCGCTCATCGCCGGGACCGGCGCCGACTTACCCTTGATCTGAGTCCGGTGCATCACCCGGCGCTGCGCGTTGTCGAAGGGGTCGCGGCGATGCATGGTGCTGCGGTTGTCCCAAAGCAAGAGGTCGCCGATGCGCCAGTGGTGCTCATAGCAGAATTTCGGCTGCGTAGCGTAGTCCCAAAGCTCGTCCAGCAATTTTGCCGAGCCGTCGGCGTCGTAACCCTCGACATAGGAGTTCCGGCGTCGTCCGAGATAGAGCATCTCTTCGCCGGTTTCGGGATGGACGCATAGCGAAGGATGCCAGGCGCCGGGAGCCTCGTGCGGATCATCGGTCGGCGTCACGCCCTTGCGCAGGAACCCGCCTGAGTTGTAGGTGCCGTCATGCTTGACGCGACGCCCCGCAATCGCCTTCCTCAAATGATCCGGAAGCTCGCGCGCCGCGGCGACCATGCTGCAGAGCCATGTGTTGCCGCCCGCGTCGGGAATTTCCAGCGCATAGAGCATCGATGCGAAGGGCGGAATGTCCAGATAGCTCATGTCGGTGTGCCACACCGCTTCGCCCGAACCGAGCGCGCCGATGGGGGCGCCGGTTGTATCGAGCACGTTGGAGACGACATAGATATCGGGATAACCGGGCGGGCTGAGGCGCCCGTTCTCCTGGTTGGGAGGCGGATCCAGATCGCCGAGGCCGCGGCTGAAAGCAAGGAGATCGTCGTCGCTGATCTTCTGGTTGCGGAACACAAGCGCGCCGTGTCTGGCGAAAGCCGCGTTGATCGAATTCTGTGTCGATGCGGAAATGTCGTGCAAATCGACGTCCAGGATCTCGGCGCCGACAAAGGGGGTGAGTTCTCTAGAGGAGATCGTCAATGGTGCCTCCCTCGCAGGGCCCGCGAATGAGTCATGGTTGGCGGAGAGACTGTCACCTAATCGCGCTATCGTCAACGAGACGGTTGACACGCCGCGCCGACCATTGAAACCTATGGGTGCATGGGGAAAACAGCAGGGCAAGCCGGCAATGATGATGTCAAGGAAGGCCAAGGTTCTCGCAGCTTCCTGCTTGATGTATTTCCTCTTCTACATGGATCGGGTGAATATCTCCTCGCTGGCGCCCGTGATCAGCAAGGAGCTGCAGCTCAACGCGTTCGATATCGGACTGGTGTTCTCCGCGTTCGCCTATCCCTATGCGCTCTTTCAAATCATCGGCGGATATGCCGGCGACCGGCTCGGTCCGAAGCTGACGCTCGGGCTTTGCGGGCTGCTGGTCGCGACGGCAACGATCTGGACGGGGCTCGCCGGCGGATTTGCCGGCCTCATCTCTGCTCGCATCCTGCTTGGCGCCGCCGAGGGGCCCGCATTTCCGACCGCGACGCGGGCTTTGGCCGCCGTCATGCCTCCGGCCGAACGCGGCTTCGCCCAGGGCATCACGCACTCATCTTCGCGACTCGGCAACGCGGTGACCCCGGCGGTGGTCGCGGCTCTCGTGGCCGTCTCGAGCTGGAGAGCCAGCTTCATCACCTTCGGTGCTTGCAGCCTCATCTGGACATTGCTCTGGGTCACCATCTACCGGACGGACAAGGGTGTGGACGAGCGCGACTCCGAGCGCGTATCAGCCGAGGGTAAGGTTGCCTTCCTGACCGTGGCCCAACGCGTGCTGCCGATCACTCTGGTCGACTTTTGTTACGGCTGGGTGCTGTGGACCTATCTGAACTGGACGCCGCTGTTCCTGTCGCACCAGTACAAGCTCGATCTCAAGCATACAGCGGTCTTTGCGACCGGCATCTTCCTTGCCGGCGTCGTCGGCGATACGCTTGGCGGGCTCATTAGCGACTATCTGTACAAGCGCTATCGCAGCCTTGGCATTTCGCGGCTCGGCGTCATCGCCGCTGGGTTTGCGCTGTCGCTGTTGTTCATCGTTCCGATGGTCTATACGTCCGATCTTCTGACGGCGGCCCTGCTGCTCAGCGCCGCCTTCTTTTTCCTCGAGCTCATCGTGTCTCCGATATGGTCGTTGCCAATGGACCTGATGCCGCAGCAATCCGGGACTGCGAGCGGCATCATGAATTTCGGTTTCGGAATGGCCGGGATTATATCGCCGGTCGTGATCGGCGGCCTCGTCAACTGGACGGGAAACTGGTCGCTTGCGTTCTCGACCTCGATTGCCGTGCTCGTATTAGGCCTTGCCGCAACCGTCATGCTCGGCAGGCGGATGGCATCAGGTACGCTTGCCAGGGTTGAAATTGTGAGCACCTGAATTGCGCGCCCGCCCATTGTGACCAACCCCGCCGCCGCGTTAGGTTCGGCGAACAACAAGAACGGCAGGGAGAAAACATGGGCAACAAGATCGTCATCGTGGGGGCAGGCGCGGTCGGCGGTTATGCCGGTGCGCATATGGTGCAGGCAGGCGAGGACGTCACCTTCATCGATCCCTGGCCCGAGCATGTGGAATACATGCGAAAGCACGGCCTGCGCGTGACGCATGCGCGCGACGTGCCGGAATTCACGGTGCCCGTGCGCGCGCTGCACGTGACGGACGCGCAGCAGCTCGCCAAGGAAAAGCCGGTCGACATCGCCTTTGTCTGCATGAAATCCTATGACACGGCGTGGGCGACCATGATGATCCGGCAGTATCTCGCGCCGGACGGCTTCGTCGTGTCGCTGCAGAACTGCATGAACGAGGAGACCATCGCCGGTGTCGTCGGCTGGGGCAAAACGCTCGGCTGCATCGCGAGCAGTATTTCCGTGAACCTGCCCGAGCCCGGTCACATCCATCGCGGCGCCGGCAAGGGCGGGGCGGCGCACACCGTCTTCCGCGCCGGCGAGGTACACGGCCGCATCACGGAGCGCGCCAAGGAGATCGGCCGCCTGGTCGGCTTTTCCGACAGCGCGCTTGTTACCAACAATCTCTGGGGCGAGCGCTGGTCGAAACTCGTCGCCAACGCCATGCAAAACGGGCTTTCGGCCTCGACGGGACTCTCCGGCGGCGAGATGCTGCAGAGCGAGCCGATCCGCCGCTTTGCGGCGCGGATCGGCAGCGAGGCGATCCGGGTCGGGCAGGCGCATGGCTATGCGCTTGAGGACATCCTGCATCTTGCGCCCGAGACCATCGCACGCGCGGGCGAGGGCGACGAGGCCGCGATCAAGGCCTATGATGCGCAGCGCTTTGCCGACGGCAAAAAGACCGCGTCCGAGCAGCGTCCCTCGATGGGCCAGGACATGGCGAAGGGAAGGCGCACCGAGATCGAATTCATCAACGGCCATATCGTGCGCGAGGGCCAGAAGCTCGGCATGACCTGCCGTGCCAACGCGATCCTGACAGACATCGTCAAGCGCGTGGAACGCGGCGAGCTGAAGCAGGACCCGAAGCACATCACGGAACTGCGGCTGAACTAGTTACGCGTTGATCCGTTCTAAAGTGACTTTCGGATGTCCGCGCTGGAGTTCCCTTAAAGCTCCAGCGCGACGTCTTGTGCCGAAATGAACCGCAACGAAGGCGGGGGAACGCAAATTGCCCAGATGCGTTCACATTTAAACTCGCCTTGTCGGGTTACGCTTCCTGGTCAGGGGCATTTCAAGCCGGAGCGGCAATTTGAATCGTACGGTCATTTCAACCGCCGGACACGCCTCGCGTCTGCCACTCTCGATATTGCGATGTCCCCGATGCCGGTCGGAGCTTTCCGTCGGACCGGATCAGGTTTCCTGCCTCAATCAGAGATGCATCTATTCGGGGCAGAAATTTCCTGTGCTTCACGGTCAGCCTGTCCTGATCGATTTTGCCGACAGCATCTTCGAAAGGTCGAGCTACCGAAAAGGAAACGGCAGCGCGCTCCCGCGAGATATCACTTCCAATACGATAAGGTCGCGCCTGCATCTGCTGGTGGATGGAACCAATCCCGTAGCGGCGAGGAACTGCGATTCCTTCCTTTCATTGATCAGAGCGCAAGCCAGGCGTCCGCGAGTGCTGGTCATCGGCGCCGGCGTGATCGGGCTCGGCGCGGATCGGCTCTACGGCAATGGCGATCTCGAATTGATCAGCACCGACGTTTACGCATCGCCTGCGACGGGGCTGCTGTGTGACGCCCATAAATTGCCGTTCGAGTCACAGACTTTTGACGGGGTCTGGATCCAGGCGGTGCTGGAGCACGTGCTCGATCCGTCCGTCGTCGTCGCGGAAATTCATCGCGTGCTCAAGCCGAACGGACATGTCTACGCCGAGACGCCGTTCATGCAGCAGGTCCATGAACGGGCCTACGATTTCTCCCGCTTCACACGGAGTGGCCACCGCTGGCTGTTCCGGCAATTTGACGAGATCGATGCGGGCCCGATCACCGGCCCCGCCATCGCCTTCCTTTGGTCCATGCGTTACCTGCTTCGCGCGCTCGGAGCCGGAGAAAAGCTCTCTCGGGTGATCCCGCTGCTGTTTTTCTGGATCAGGTTTCTCGATCGCTTCTGCAAGCCGCAGAAGGCCACGGACGCTGCGGGAGGCGTGTTCTTCCTCGGACGCCGATCAGAGGGGGGGATCTCTGCGGCATCCATGGTGGGGTACTATGAACGGCAGTCCTGACGAGTGCATCGGCTCGCGCTCGTCCCAGCCGCAGTTTCTGCGGGCCTACCAAACCGGCAGGACCGCATTGCCCGCTTATGACTGACCTCGTCGCGATGACGGCGTATACTCTTAGGCCATAAGATAAGAATAGCGACGGAGGAAACATCGATGCAGTTGCGGGTCTTTGGACGCAGTGGGATGCGGGTCTCGGTGTTGGGCTTTGGCTGCGGCGCCGTCGGCGGATTGATGGTGCGCGGCGATCATGCCGATCACGAGCGCACCGTGGCGCGGGCGCTCGAAGCCGGCGTGAATTATTTCGACACCGCCGTGCAGTATGGCGATGGTGAATCGGAAAAGAACCTCGGCCGCGTCCTGCAAAAGCTGAAGCCGGCGAATGCCATCGTCGGCACCAAGGTTCGCATTCCTCCGAGCGACTATGGCCGCATTGGCGAAGCCGTGGCGACGTCGCTCGAAGGCAGCCTCGGAAGGCTGCGCCTAGGCCATGTCGACATTTTCCATCTGCACAATCCGATCACCGAGAAGGAAGGCGGCACCGCGCTCAGCGCCAGCCAAGTGCTCGGTGAGGTGGTGCCGGCGTTCGAGCGGCTGCGCCAGCAGGGCAAGGTCCGCTTCCTTGGGCTCACGGCTGTCGGCGATACTGCAGCGCTGCATCAGGTCATCGACTCCCGCGCCTTCGACAGCGCCCAGGTCGTCTACAACATGCTCAACCCTTCGGCCGCCGAAGCATTGCCGAAAAATTATCCGGCGCAGGATTACGGACGGCTGTTCGATCACACCCAAGCGGCGGGTGTCGGCGTCGTCGGCATTCGCGTGCTCGCCGGCGGCGCGCTGTCGGGCTCGGCCGAGCGTCACCCGATCGCAAGTCCGCCGCCCGAGCCGATCGGCTCGGCGATGAGCTACGATGGCGATATCGAACGCGCGCAGCGTTTGATAGCGTTGGTGAAGGACGGCTTCGCCGCGAGCCTCACCGAAGCCGCGACACGGTTTTCGCTGTCTCATCCGGCGATGGGCACGATCCTGGTCGGCATCGCGACGCCCGGCCAGTTCGACGATGCATTGGCCGCGGTTGAAAAGGGGCCGCTGCCAGCGGCGGCGCTGGAGCGCCTTGCAGCGCTGCGGCAGGCCTTCTCGGGCGAGGCGCGGTGAGCGGGCGTTGCCGGAATTATGTCGAAATTCGTTGCACCTGCTTGACATCGACGGTGCGGGATCGGATCGACTGTCGTTGATCTCGCGAAAGGAAGGAATGCTGATTTGACATCTGCCGCACGCTCAGTCGGTGTTGCGCCGGGAGCTTTTGTCGCCGTCGACTGGGGTACCAGCAGTTTTCGCTCCTGGCTGATGTCGGCTGGCGGCGAGGCAATCGCGGAGAGCCGCGGCGCTGAAGGCATGCTGCATTGTGTGGGAAACGGCTTTGCGCCGGTGCTGCGCCATCATCTAGCCAGGCTTGGTGCGCCGGATGGATTGCCGGTGTTGATTTGCGGCATGGCCGGCGCGCGGCAGGGCTGGCGCGAGGCTCCCTATTTGAAGACACCGACGCGTCTGGAGGCCTTGCATGAGGGCGCCATACGAGGAGACGCGCCCGGCGACATCCGTATCCTGCCCGGTATCGCGCAGGCGCGAGCCGATCTGCCTGACGTCATGCGCGGGGAGGAAACGCAGCTTCTCGGCGTTACCGAGCCTGACTTTACGGGGCTGGTCTGCATTCCCGGCACGCACAGCAAATGGATCGGGATCGAACAAGGTCACGTCGTTGAGTTCTCGACTTACATGACGGGCGAGTTGTTCTCCGTGGTCTCGCAGCATAGCATCCTTGCGCATGCGGTCGAGAAGGACAGTCCGTCTGCGGTAGACAGCGGGCCGTTTCGTGAGGGCTTTGCGGCGGCGCTCGCCTCGCCTTCGGGACTGACCGCATCGCTGTTCCGGTTGCGCGCCTCACAACTTCTGGGTTTCGAGCAGCGCGCTGACGGCGCGGCGCGACTGTCAGGCCTTTTGATCGGAACCGAGATCGCCGACGTGCTTCACCGTTACGGAGTGGCATCGCTGCGGCTGATCGGAGCAGGGCCGCTTGGGCGCCTTTACGAGGCCGCGCTGAAGGCGCAAGACTTTGACGTAGCGGCGGTCGATGCAGAAGAGGCGTCACGTCTTGGACTAGCCAAGGCCGCCATTAACATCTGGGGAGCTCAGTTCTGACATGACGCAGGTAGTTGCGCAGCCGGTTCCTTGGCCGAAGGTGAAGCGTTCGCTGGTGGCGATCCTGCGCGGTGTCCGTCCCGATGAGGTGGAGGCGATTGTCGAAACGCTGATCGACAGTGGCTTTGAACTGATCGAGGTGCCGCTAAATTCGCCCGATCCTTTCGTCTCGATCGAACGCTTATCCAAGCGCTTCGGCAAGGACTGCTGGATCGGAGCGGGCACGGTACTCACAGCGAGCGACTGCGCGCGCGTTGCCGATATCGGCGGGCGGTTGATGGTCAGCCCGAACGTCGACGCCGATGTGCTTGCGGTGGCGCGGATACGGCAGATGGTGACCATGCCCGGCGTGTTCTCACCCACCGAGGCCTTTCTGGCGTTGCGCTGTGGCGCCTCGGCGCTGAAATTCTTTCCCGCGTCCGTTCTGGGGCCATCCGGTGTCGCTGCGCAGCTTGCCGTGCTGCCGAAGGAGACGATGGTTGGGGCGGTCGGCGGCGTCTCGGACAAAAACCTTGCCACCTATGTCGCCGCGGGCGTCCGCGCGTTTGGACTCGGCAGCAGCCTCTACCGGCCGGGCATGACCGCGGCCGCGGTGCGCGATACAGCGCAGGCCTCGGTCGGGGCCTATGACCAAGCGTTGGGTGAGGCGCAACGGACCTGAAGGCTCGGGGCTCGCGCCAACAGGGCTCCTTGGCCGGATTTGTTGATTTATATCAAGAAGCATATCGCCATGCCGCCCACGCTCGTTCGTCATGATCAGCCGTCTGACGCGCGTTGCACCCGGAGTGACAAGGCTCCTGTCCTACAGCATGGCCGAAGACTTTCGGCACGATCTGTTGGCGGGATTATCAGTCGCGGCCGTGGCTCTGCCGGTTGCCGTCGCTTATGCGCAGCTGGCTGGCTTTGATCCGGCCGTGGGTCTTTACTCGAGCATCCTGCCGCTGGTGGCCTACGCTCTGTTCGGGACGTCGCGGCAATTGATCGTGAATCCCGATGCTGCCGTGTGCGCGATGATCGCAGCCGCGGTCGCTCCGCTCGCCGGCGGCAACAGTCAATTGTACTGGTCGCTTGCGGTGACCATTACGTTCCTTGCCGGCCTGTTCTGCATCGCTGCGAGCTTGCTGCGGCTCGGCGCGATGGCGGACTTCTTGTCCAAACCCATTCTCATTGGATTCTTGAATGGCGTGGCGATCAGCATCGTCAGCGGGCAGGTCGGCAAGCTCCTGGGTTTTCCCATCGAAGCCAAGCGCATCATTCCGCAGCTGATCGAAATCGTCACCAAGCTGGCCCAGATCCATCTTCCGACGCTCGCCGTAGGAGTGGCCTGCCTGGTGACGCTGTTTGCGATGGCGCGCCTCTCGCCGCGTTCGCCCGCGGCGCTGATCACCTTGATTGCTGCTGGCAGCGTGGTCGCGCTG
>Ga0105240_10010985_pt1 | contig 12679 bp, 13 predicted proteins | sample KBSC54metaG_FD_80426 | JGI IMG/M metagenome (GOLD analysis project Ga0105240, IMG submission 80426) | Corn rhizosphere microbial communities from Kellogg Biological Station, Michigan, USA - KBS C5-4 metaG | ecosystem: Host-associated > Plants > Roots > Rhizosphere > Soil | place: Michigan, USA... | reverse complement strand
CGGGCGGCGCGCCACTGTCCGGGATTGCATCGATGTCCGCCACCTATGCCGCACGGCATGCCGTGCCCCGCCGGCATCGCGACCGGTCAAATCCGGCCTTGTAGAGCGGCGGCCCGGCAGGAAGCGCGGCAAGCGCGGGATACTGCTGTGCGGAGAACCCCGGAACGCCGGCGCCTGTGGATTCGGACTGAAAAAGTGCGCTCTCCGGAATCGCGCCCGCGGCTACGAGCTTGCCGAAGCCGTCATAGCCGACCTTGCCCGGGAACAGTGTCGCCGCCCCTTGGAATGCGGTGCTGAGAATTTGCCGCGGGTCGATCGATCCGTGCTCGAGATGCGCGTATGAATTCACGACCATCGGCATATAGGCAGTACCGCCAAAGTCCGGATGACCGAGGAAAGCCTCATCCCCCATCGCCAGCATGGCATACGGCCCGGACATCGGCGCGCCGGCAGTCGCCGGTCGGCCCTGCTCATCCAGTGCCTGCAGCGTGGCCATCGACACGAAACCGCCTTGCGAATAGCCCGTGACGAAGAGCTTGCCATTGTCGCTGACCGGACCCCCGATCTGCCGCAACAGTCGCCGCCCGGCCGCCAGACTATCGATTGCGTCCTGCGACTGCTGGATGCGGTTGAGGTAGGGGTGGTAGGTCAGCCTGGAGACGTCATAACCCGCGTAATTCGGCGCCACCACGATATAGCCTTGCGCTGCGAAAACGAGCGCCACCCCAATCGCGGTGCCGTAGGCCGGATTGCCCGGATTGCCGAGAGCCGAGATATCCGCAGCCCGGTCGATCTCCGTGCCGTGCGTGTACAGAACGATCGGCCGTCGTCTCCGACACTGAGCCGTCGAGCCTCTGGGCACCATGAGTGCGCCCGAGGCGTCGGTCGCCTCGCCCTGACCGTCGACCGTGGCGTAAAGGAATTTGTACACGCGCACACCGCACTTCGGCTTGCCAATCCAACTTTGGAGCGTTGGCCGGCTCGCGAATTGCTTCTGGAGGAGGGTACCCAGGACGCCGACCGACAGCGTGGCTGCCGGGTCGCTCTGGCGTGAAATCAAGGTAGAGGAGGTGCGGCCGGTAGCGCGCTGTGCTCCGCGGGCGGCATGGGTGCCGATCAGCGCGGCACAAGCGATGACGAACGACGCCTTTAAGTACCAAGCACGCATGGGTTTTCCCCTGTTATGAATCGATCACCGAGCCCTCAATGGTAATAATTGCAGGTTTTCGCATATGATGCGAGACATGCCGAAATCAAACGTTGGATTGACTCCAGCCACGGCGGCATCACGATCGCCGGTGCGGACTTTTAGAACCGGACCGGTCTATAATTAATTCCAAGCACTGGAATCCAGAACACTCGACGGGGGTGGTCTATGGTGACATTCAGCGTTGCCCGATATTCGAGGACCTTGGTACCCGGCCTGTTGTATGTGATTGCGATCTGCGGAGCGTCACACGCATCCGCTGCAATGCAAGGGTTCTGTTATATCCAGGAAACCTCAATGAGCGATCCGTATAACGGCGACGGTAAGCCGACCTACTTCACCGCGATCATCAGCGCGACGGACAGCGATCACTTCATGCCAGGGCTGTTCTCGCAATACATCCAGAAGAAGTATTCGCCTAAGTACATTAGCCCGGCGTACTGCACCTATCTGAACAACGGTAATCTGGAAGAGAGGATTGCGTACGTGAAGCAGCATGGCGGAGCGGCCGTGATGACGGGGTGGACCCCCGATAAGCACAGCGCCCTGATGGCCGGGCTGGCGAGGAATCCGCCGCCGCCATCCGCGGCTGCCGCACAGAAGGCTCCGCCGCATCCGTTGGCCGCGCAGACGGCGTACGAGAAAGCGTTGGCAGCGCAGCGTCCGCAGAACGTAGCGCAGGCGCGGCTCGGGGCCGCGGCGAAGAAGCTGGCGTCTGCGCCGCAGCCGAATCACGCCTCGACCGTCCCGGCGAGGTCGACTGGATCCGCCGGGACGAGCACGCAGAATTATCAGTTCTGCTCTTCGACCGGAAACCCGTATCACGGGACGGCGCAGGCTCATTTTTACGTAACGCAGATCTTCCCGGCGACAGCCGCAAGCCCCCATCCGGAAGGTGCGTTCGGAGTCTACCTACGCAACCAGCATCCGCAGGAGTCCAACTACGCGAGTTGCACGCGCCCCGGTCCGCTGAGCCGCGTCAAGAGCAATCATGGCACGACCATCGACAACTATCGGAAGTCGTTTCCGAACCGAGCGGTCGTTGAGCTGAGTTGGAGCCCAGGGTCGCACTAGGTCTCCGGGCCGGGCAAATCGCGCACCCTGTCGCCTAGGCCGGCTTCGAATGAAATGCTCAGCCTGTCTACTTTCATGCTGTGCGTATCAGTGGATTGCGCCCGTCAAGGGACGAAGGCGCAGGCGCACTGATCCGCCGTAGCCCCAATTGACGCGCGTCAGTGTGCCGTCAGGCTTCCATCTTAATATTGCCTATATCAGTTGCTATTTACGTTTTAACTGCCATACAGGTCTTTATGAGTCGCGAAACCGCATTCCAGCCTATTTTGAAGCTTGGCGAAAACGTGCGCATCGCGCGCAAGCGCCGCGGACTGCGCATCGTGGATCTGGCGCGGGCGGCCGGCTGGAGAGCGGAGACCCCGGGGTGTCTCTCGGGGTACTCGCTCGCGTAACGGCTGCGATCGGTTGCGCACAGGAATTAGCCTCAGTGATGGATGCTGCCAAAGATGTCGAGGGGTTGAAGGGCGCGGTGCGGCGCTTGCCTCAGCGCGTGCGTCGAGCTCTCCTGCCTGTGGAGAGAGTGTCCGCGGAAGAGTTCTGGAACCAGAAGCGGGCGAGGCAGGCTGCATCCCACAACCGAGTGGTGAGCGGCGAGATCCCGCAAAGTGCTCTGTTTGCATTCGACGCGGAGCTGTTGCGCGGCGCTGAGTTCAGATGGCCGAAGGGCGGCTTCCCGGCGCTGGAGCACAACGATGACTTGGAAGAACGTTCAGCTTCCGCTCTCCAGCGATGAAGTACGGCAGATCTTACGATCCAGACTCTGCGTACCTGTAATTATACATAATATATATTATGCGAAGTATCAACCATTCATTCGGGCACGCCCCCGACCCACAGGCCCACGGGCTGGGCTCTTCTTCCTGGTGGCATCAGCCCCCGATTGGTCCCGCATCGTCGCTCGGCAGTGTCAACCGGGACGTTTCACGCAAGTAATTCGCGGCTTCCTGCGCTCCCGGGGTCAATCCAAGGAACGAAATCTCCGCGAAAGGCATTCCTTGTCGCAGGCCAAAGGCGGTGAGGCGTCTTTTCCATCCCGGAAGTCTGAGGAGATACGGCGCCGGCGTCTTCAGGTAAACGCCGATGTAGTCGATTCCGTACTTGCTGCCCGACCAGAACTTCCGACGAGTCATCCTTAGAGCCTTGATGTCGGCCCAAGGTATCAACGCCAGACCGTTGCGAACATCCAGGATTCCCTCCCCGTCGATAGTAACTATTGCCCCGCGGCGCACCAGCTGGATTATCGCGACATAGAGACCTAGCAGGCCCACGACAATCAGGCCGCTACCGAGCACCATGGGCATGATCATGTAGCCGGGTCCCACGCTCGAGAGCAGCACTGTGGCCAGCAACACCACACCGCAACCGAGCAGGCAGCAAAAACCCACTGCGAGGACGCCTGACTTCAGATTCGAACCGTGAAATTCGATCGAGCGCATGACCGTCCGAGCCGATGGCCGGCTATGGCTATGGCCCCTGATCATCAGAGGTCCCCGAAGCCGGCCGCCTCCCCGTCGCCTAATGGCTCTGCGCGACGGCCTCGGCACCAGGGGCAGTCTGGGCTCCGTCGATTCGCAGAACCTGATCGGCAAACTGATCCCGGCAGGCCTCACTTTGGGCGGCAATCATCGACTTGAGTACCTGCCCGTCGTTGGCCAGAAGCTCGTTCTTGTTGGGAGGGTTGGGCTGGTGCTGGCTGTTTTGCCGGCACACGGCCTCGCCGACCACGGTCCCAGTGTGAACGTCGATGACCCGCAGAATGAGGCCCGACATCAGCCAATAGTGACTCCAGTCGGTCGGGTAGTAATTAATTGCCTGGCCGAGGGACTCAACGTCAAAGAGGAGGTCGGCACCCTTCCCTGCCTTTGTGAGCTCTGCAACATCCCTCGTGTCGACAGTCGCAGGCGGAAGACTGGCGGGAACGACGCCGTACTGCTTTTCAGCAATCTGCAGCAGGTCATTAGCGACCAACGGCGCTGGGTCCGGGATCTGGTCCTCTTTGACCAGCGCATTGCCTGCGCTGACACCGGCAGCCACCCCGATGAGCCCCAAAGCCCCCTTTCCAGCAGTCATCATGACCATGGACGGGCGCGGACGCGCGGTAAATGCAACGGTCCTTCCCTTCCACGCGACCATGGATTGGTTGGAGACGGATTGAGTAGGGATCGAAGCGCATCCGACTGAAAGTGGCGCAACAATCAACATCACGGCAAGGGCACGCACGGGATCCTCCGACATTAATTGTCTACCGCGAGTCAATATGACAGCGATGTCTGGCCGCTACTACAGTTTGATGCCGATATTGTGATGGAATCCACGAACCCAACGGCAACTCACGTGATACGCGCGTACCCGGCCTCGATATGCATTCATAACGCCGAGGGGTCGAGGTGCTTCCCGACGCCAAAATTCCCCGTTGGCCTCGGCGACCTCCAACACCGCTTCTTTTTGTTTGGGTCGACGAGCTATGCCCGCGCCAAGCTCGCAGATATGGCCAAGGTCGCCTGGAGACTTGGCCAGATCAGTTCCGGCCGCAGCATTTGCCTGGAAGCCTTCAAACGGAAACCGCTATCTGGCTTCTAAGGGAGATGGAGACCCTCCGGCCACCCGCGACGTGGAGCGGCGCATCTCTGTGGGGATTTTGTGGCATCGCCCGGACTCGGCCGAGCCGGCTGCCGGGCGGTGCCAAGGATAACGTCTATGCAATGTGCTTCCATTAAAAAACTGCCCTGGATCGCCCTCCTTGTTTGCAACTTTGCATGTGCCCAAACTGCGCTTCCAGCCTTGACTCCCGAACAGTGGCGCCAGGATCTCGGGTATTTCGCCAACGAGATCGCGACGAAACACCGCAATCCCTATCATTACATCGACCGGACAAAATTCAACCAGGCCGTCTCCGACCTGCACGAACGGATTCCCTCGATGAAGAACTATGAAGTTGTCGTTGGCTTTCAGCACCTGGCGGCGCTGATTGGTGACGGCCATACATTTCTCGACACCTCGGGCTTGTACGAGAGATTTCCGCTGGAGGTCTTTTGGTTCGGGAGGGATTTGAGGGTCATTCGTGCCGCACCTGAATACCGGCAGGTATTGGGGGCGAAGATTACCGCGATCGGATCCTTCCCGATACGCGAGGTCCAGCGCAGGCTTCAACAGATCATTCCGCAGGAAGAGAATCGATGGTACCGGCTGAGCAGCAGCGCAAGGCAGGTTGTGAACGTCGAGCCGCTAGCCGCCCTGGGTGTCCTGCCGGATTTGGGCCCCGCGGATTTCACTTTTGAGGATGATTCTGGTCGCCGCTTTACGATTCGGATCCGGCCGGTTCCCGCAGGAACCAGCGATTCAGAAGAGGTTGCCAAGAATCCGGTGCCGCTCCCCTTTCAGCATCCGGCGAATCCGTTTTGGTTTACCTACCTGGCCGACTCGAAAACGGTTTATGTAGACTTCCGCTCCTATCAGGACCTGGGGACCCAGGCCGCACGGCTCTGGGCATACATCGCGAAGCGTCCGGTAACGCGCCTGATAATCGATATGCGCTGGAACGGGGGCGGAAACTACACTAAGGGCCGCGAATTTCTCATTTATAAAGTCGCGTTCAAGCCCGCACTCAACCGCCCGGGACACCTTTTCGTAATTGTTGGCCGGAGGACATTTTCGGCCGGCATGACCAACGTCACCGATTTTCGCAGAGAGACGGAGGCGGTCCTGGTCGGCGAGCCAACGGCAGCGCGCCCGAATGGATACCAGGAGAACCATTGGTTCACGCTTCCGTTCTCGAGAATGCGCGTCTCCTGTGCCTCGATGAAATATAGATTTCAGCCGGAATCGGAGGCTGACGCTGTCTTCCCTGATAGGCGAATCGATTCCGATTGGCGGTTGTTCAGTGCAGGCAAAGATGCAGCGCTGCAATGGATTCTGGCACAGCGATAGACAAACCGTCTTTCTGAAGGTCCCATCGATCACCATGCCCGCCGCCGCTCACTAGGCGCTCGCGTCCATCATTCGCTCCTGGAGCCGCTTCCGATATCGCCTGCTCAACCGCAGTCGCACCCTGGACCTGAGGACCACCTCGTACTCACCAGTGTCCTGCAGCTCGAGCCCGCCAATCCGATCGAGGTTCACCACGACCGAGCGGTGAATGCGGATGAACTTCTCATCGCCCAAATCCTGCTCGAGCTCGGACAGCGACCGTCGCAGGATGTGCGTGTCACTGCCCACGTGCAGGCAGGCGTAGTAACCGGCGGCTTCAATCCAATCGATGTCATCGACACGGATGAACAGCACCTGCCCCTGGCTGCGGATGACCAGTCTTTCAGCGGCCGCGCGTCTGGCCGGCAAGTAATGCGCCAGCTTTTCCTTGGCACGGGTCAAAGCACGGGCGAACCGCGCATCGTCGAATGGCTTCAGCAGGTAATCCAGCGCTCCGGCCTCGAAAGCACGCAATGCATACTCATCGTACGCAGTCACGAAGATGATGACCGGCGGCAGCTCGCCGCCCAGCAACTCGAGCACGTCGAAGCCATCACATTCGGGCATCTGCACATCGAGGAATACGAGGTCGGGCTTCGATCTTCTGATCTCCTGGATGGCATCGAGGCCGGATGAGGCTTCGACGACGGACTGAATGCTCGGATCGCGACCCAGGAGCACGGTCACATTGCGACGCGCCAATGCCTCGTCATCGACGACGAGCGCTCGTATAGGCACCTCCCGTTTCTCGCCGAGCGCCATCTACGCTTCCCTGAAGGGCATCGTCACCACTACCTCCACTCCGGCCGGATTGGGGCGTCTCAATTCCAAGCCGGATTCGCTGCCGTGAAGGATCTGCAGGCGTGTGCGCAGGTTGCGAAGGCCTACACCCGTCTGCGTCATCCCCTCCTCCACCGGCGAGCCGGGAGCGTCATTGTAGACGGTAAGGCGAAGCCGGCTCCCGTCGCGTGCGCCATTGACCTGAACGGTTCCCCCGGCAACGCGCTTGGCGATGCCGTGCTTGATTGCGTTCTCAACGAGCGGCTGCAACAGCAAGTTGGGAACCTGGGCTCCGAGCAGCTCCCTGGGGATATCGACGTTCACCCTGAGCCGCTCGCCAAAGCGCACTTTCTGAATGTCGAGATAGCGTTGCAGATACTCGACCTCCTCCTGCAGCGCCACCTGCGAGCGATGGGAATCCTCCGAGGCGCGCCGCAGAAACTCGCTGAGACCGACGATCATGCTCACTGCGGCATCGTTCATGTGGTCGCGCACCAAACCCGCAATGGAATTGAGCGCGTTGTACATGAAGTGCGGCTCCATCTGCCTTCGTAGAGCCGCCAGCTGCGCCTTCGAGAGCTCCTCGTTGAGTCGAGAGGTTTCGGCGATCTGGCGCGCGACGTTTTCGCGTGCGTCCACGAGGAAGGTCACCGTCACGATGAGCACGTACGCAATCAGGAAGGTGAGCACCTGAAAGATGAGTGTGGCGGTCCAGGTATCCAGAAACGTCGGCCACACCCGGTTGCCATATGGGTTGAAGGCCATCTGAAGCAGGGTGGACCAGACTTCCGCGACGGCGCTGATCGTGGCGAAGGCCACGAGGTGCACGCACGCCGTTTTCACGCTTATGCCACGGACGATCGGATATCGCCTGGCGAGGCGAATCACGAGTGGCGTAACCAGCATCCATGGCAGCCAGGACGCGAGCTCGGTCGAGAAAAGCGGAAACCACGGGGGCGGATGCTTGTGTTCGGTATGGATGACGAGCACGTTCTGGCTGGCATCGAACAGCCCTCCCGCGCACCAGATCGCGGCAATCCAGCGCCAACTGGTTGGGCGTGTGGCACTGGGTGTGGAACTCATGGCGGCTACTCTACGCCAATACATCATTGGCGCGAACTGACCGATGCAGCGAGTGGCTGCTCGCGTGCAGTAGGCGGTATCCGCTCGCCCGATCGTCACACCTACACTGAAGTCACAGGTCGCAATGGCCCGCGGCTCATCAACCGAGCCGGCTGGGCTACAGCGGGTACCAGAGGATACAAAGAAATGCATAGGCGTACGTTCAAGTGGTCGGTTTCCACGGGGTTGCTGGCGGCGGCGGGTTTGTCGTTTGCAGGTCTTGCCACCCACGCAGCCGCGACAAACAAAATGACCGGCCCCACCGGCGCGATGGGCCCTCTTCACCTGGCCGCGGCATTGGAAGCCTGCGGCCCCAATCCCGCACTCGGCAGTCATGCGATCCTCATCGATCGTCTCACCGGCACATGGGACGTCGAATACACGGACTATTCTGGAGACGGGAAGGTCAACCACCGCACAGGCGAGCTGACGTTCGGCTGGGTCATGGACGGGCGTGTCATGCAGGACCTTTGGGTCGTCAATCCGTCGGCGGCGGATAAGGACCGAGAGGTTTACACGGACCTTTTCTTCTTCGATCCGAAGACGAATGCATGGCTCTCGGCCTTCGTTGATCCGGAACATCCCTCGGTCGCGCGTTTTACAGGCCACACGGACGGCGACAATCGACTCGTTTTCGACAGCGGGGATTTTGGTCGCGTGGAGACCCGGTGGTCATACAACGACCTCAGGTCCGACTCGTTCGTCTATCGCGCTGAAGTGTCAAGCGATGGCGGCAAGAGCTGGAAGCTGCAGTCGGAATACCGCATGAGCCGGCGGCATGAGGCCGGAAAATGACGCGGATCAACGCGCCGCGGTTACTTGCGGTCGTCCTCGCTTCAACTGTCGCAACTTTCCAGATCACTCCCGCGCACGGCCAGCACGCCGCCGACAATCCGGTCGCCTCGGCGCAGGATGCATTTGGCTTGACGCTGGGACTCGAGACCATCGGGATGTACAGCCCCGGACAGGTGCGCGGCTTCAGTCCACAGTCGGCCGGCAACGTGCGCATCGACGGTCTTTATTTCGATCAGCAGGGCACCCTATCCAATCGCGTCATCGAGGGATCGACCATCCGCGTCGGCCTAAGTGAGATCGGCTATGCTTTCCCGGCGCCGACCGGCATCGTGGATTTTCAGCTCCGTCATCCCGGCGACGGCACTCCGAGTGCGACGGTCATCGCGAACGCCGGTCCCTACGAGGCGCGGGGCATCAGCATCGATGGGACGGTGCCCCTCGCCGGTAGGGAGTTGCTCCTGCCGATCGGCGTAAGCACTCAAGTCAGCACCTCGACGCCCTATGGCGCCTACCCCGGATACACATCGACGGTAACGAGCGCAGGAGCCACACCGCAATGGTCGCCGAATGACAGCCTCACGATACGGGCCCTGTTCGACTGGCAGCAAACCCGAGACGCCACGACGTTTCCCCTCTTCTTCACCGCCGGCGACTTCCTGCCTCCTGTGATCCCCCACGGCTACCTGGGTCAGGATTGGGCCAAAGGCCGCAGCACGAACGAAAACCTGGGCGCTATGGTGGCCGCACGGCTGAATTCGACATGGTCGCTGAGCGCAGGCATTTTCCACTCCTCCTCCGACAGTCCGTTGAGCTTCGCGGATCTGTACACCGACGTTCGACCGGATGGCCGATCCGATCATCGGGTGGTAGGGTTTCCGGATCAGCGCGCCGCGTCCACTTCGGGGGAGGCGCGCTTGTCAGGTCGCTGGCACGCGGGCGATTGGCGTAGTGAGCTCATTTTGCTCGCTCGCGGTCGCGACGTTCTGGCGCGCTACGGCGGCGAAGACGTCGCCGATCTGGGCCAAGTCAACATCGGCAGCGGGCTTCAGGCGCCCGAGCCGGCGTTCGCATACTCGATGCGGACCGATGACCAAACGAAGTTGTGGAGCGTCGGCACGGCTTACCATGTAGACTGGCGGGGGCTCGTCGACCTCGAGATGGGCCTCCAGGAGGAGCACTACAGGAAGAACGTCGCCTCCCCGGGACTGCCGGACAGCGCGATAACGGATCATCCTCTACGTGCCTACGGCAACTCGGCCGTCGCCCTCACCCGCCGCCTCACCCTCTATGCCGGCTACACGCAGGGTCTCGAGGACTCAGGGGTTGCCCCCAACGCCGCGGAGAATCGTGGTGCCGTACTGCCCGCGTCCCGCACCTGGCAGGTGGAGTCGGGAGTGCGCTATCTCGCGACACCTCGCCTCAAGGTCATTGCGGGCGTATACGAGCTTCAAAAGCCGTATTTCAATCTGGATACGAGCAGCGTCGACCGCGACCTCGGAGTCCAGCGGGCGAAGGGCATGGAGCTGTCGGTCTCCGGCCAGCAGATCGCGCATTTCGACGTCAACGCCGGCGTCCTCTATGCGAAGGTTGGAATCATCGGGCACGACCTCGCAGCCGAAGGTGTTGGTCCGATCGCGATCGGACAGCCCCGCCTGCAGTACGTGGTCAATGTGAATTACACCCTACCGCGTTGGCCGGCCATCTCGTTTGACCTGGCGGCCATCCATTTCGGCGCGGAGCCAGCCAGCGTCGACAACCGCATTTACACGCCCGCAGTCACCCAGCTCAACATCGGAGGTCGATACAGATTCACCCTGCTCGGTAAGAACAGCACTCTGCGCGTACAGGTCCAGAATGCGCCGAATACCTACTGGTGGACCAACGTTTATACACCTGGAGACTTCGAGTGGCCGGCGCCCCGGACGGTGTTCGCGTACATCACGACGGATTTTTGAAGCTTTCGGGAAACTGCGGTCGCCCGCTGCTCGAGCAGGGAAAATTGATATAGCTAAGACTATTATTATTAATGGCTTACAGGTGATATATTCTGTATTACATTAACTCACACTGCTCAGCCAACGGCGCGCGCCAGACTCTCATCGTCGCATGCGAGCGAGTTGATTCGGGGGCTCACCGCATGGCTAGCCAGCGCGGCTGAGCTCGTCCGCAGCAATGCGCGCGCCTCGACAGGCGTGCCGCGAAGCCAGGCCTCATAGTGCTCGGCCCCGATGATCGCCGGCATTTCCCGCGTAGCCGTTTGGATTGCAGCGAGCGGCGCGCTCGCGGGCACCGTGAAGATCGCGCACCCCTCGATCACATCGCCATCCTCGCCCTCCGTACGATCCCAAAGCGCTGCGACGCCGAAGACCGGCCTATCCTTGATCCGCACGAAATAAGGTTGGCGATATCCCGCCGGGGTCAAGCGCCAGGTATAGAAGCCTGCGAACGGAAGGATGCAGCGCTGCCCATTGAGCCAGGGCCCGTGGAACAGCGCGCTGCGCTCCAAGCCATCGCTCGAAAGGCGCAGCCACTGCGCGATGGACGCATCGCCCTCGGCCCACCCTGGAATCAGGCCCCAGCGCATCATCACCGCCTCGGACCGCCCGTCGTGCAGGCGCACGGCGGGAACGTAGCGGCATGGGGCGACATTGAAGCTCGCCGAGAACTTCCACCATCTGTGCTCCGGCGCAAGCTCGCGCTCCGCCAGCTCCTGATCCGGCACGGCATATCTCTCGCACATCCCGGGAGCGTATCCGACATAACCCTAAGGGTCCTGTGACGCAGTGCACCGGACCGGCTCGTACGCGCTTGACCTCAGCCATTGGGGCCTACGAGGCCATCGAGCGCGCGCCCCTTTTTGAGCCGCAGGATCACGCCCGCGCCGCCTGTCAAGGACTTCCCTCACGTCCCCGATTCGCGACCCCGTCCGTCCCCCCGAAACCGCCGCCGGTCGGATAGGCCTTCGATACTGTCGCATCGCACGGGAAGCCGCGCTCGCGTTCACGTAGAGTTCGCCGCACCGTGAGGTTGCAGAAATACAACCCGTGCAACACTTGACTACAACCCGGCTCATTGACTGCTCGCCAGAGGCGAGACGCCCGGCGCCTGCGCCCGACGAGGCAGGCATCACTCTCGTCGAGCTGCTGATCGTGATCACGCTCATGGCCATTCTGATGGGGATCGGAGTCCCCTCCTACCGATATGTCACGACTTCCAATCGCATGGCGACGGAAGTGGACTCACTCCTGGGAGACCTGCAATACGCCCGCTCGGAAGCGGCGCGAGAAGGCCAGTTCGTAGCGGTCTGTGCGGCCCAGAGCACGAGCACACCGACCTGCGCGACATCCACGACCGCCAACTGGCAGAACGGTTGGATCATCTTCTCTGACGTCAACAACGACGGTACCTACGAGAGCGCCAGCGAGGTGCTGCTGCGCGTCCGCAATGGCTTCTCGAGCTCCGATACCTTCGTATCGAGCCCTGCCACCGGAATAGTGACTTTCAACAGGGATGGCTTCGCCCACCTCGGCAACGCGAACACCCGCCTCACCCTGCACGACTCCAGCGCGAACGCTGTCTACGCGCGATGCCTAGATATCCAGCAGGCTGGCATGATGACCACGCAGACCCACTCCTCCGACGGGACCTGCCAATGAGCCGCCGCCACCCAGCGAGCCCGATGCTCGGTTTCAGCCTCGTGGAGGTGATGGTCGCCCTGATCATCATCTGCGTCGG
>Ga0105240_10010981_pt1 | contig 12685 bp, 11 predicted proteins | sample KBSC54metaG_FD_80426 | JGI IMG/M metagenome (GOLD analysis project Ga0105240, IMG submission 80426) | Corn rhizosphere microbial communities from Kellogg Biological Station, Michigan, USA - KBS C5-4 metaG | ecosystem: Host-associated > Plants > Roots > Rhizosphere > Soil | place: Michigan, USA... | reverse complement strand
GCGTCGCTCGCCTATGTAGGTGACCGCCTGGATGTGTTTACCGGCGATGCGCAGCGTCAGGATCTGCCGTCTTATACGAAAATGGATCTGCGGCTGGGCGCCAAATATGACTCGTGGACGCTCAATTTTTACGTCAACAACGTGGCGGATCGGCGCGGAATTATCTCCGGCGGTCTCGGCAACTTCGTGCCTTATAGCTTCTATCTCATCCAACCCCGCCCTGTTGGGATGTCACTTGCACGCGCCTTCTAAGGCGTTGTGACACCCGGCATACGAGATACCCCTTTAGTGAGCCTCCAAGCGCTGCGCTCTGCGGAGCCGGGCACGAGCTCGGCTCCCGTTCTCCCCTGGACGCTTTACAACTCGTGGCAGCGTTGGAGCTCTCTCGGGTTGTTGTTCCTGGTGACTACATCGAATTATTTCGACTACAACGTCCTGTCGATCCTGCTACAGCCGATCAAGGATGAATTTCATGTATCCGACACCATGCTCGGCATGCTCAGCGGGATCTTCTTCGCGCTGATCTATGCGGCTGCCGGACTGCCGCTGGCTCGTTGGGCTGATCGCGGCAATCGCCGCACCGTGATCACCGTGTCACTTGCGCTCTGGAGTGTCATGACGGCAATGTGCGGGTTCGCCCATTCATTCTGGCAGCTCGCGTTGGCCCGCTTCGGGTTGGGCGCGGCAGAGCCGGGTGCGCTGCCGCCGTCGCAATCGTTAATCGCCGATTACTTTCCGCCGCAGCGGCTGGCCACAGCCAGCGCTATTTTGAACGCCGGAAGTTGCGCGGGATACCTGGTCGGCGTGGTGTTGGGCGGCTCGATCGCCGCGGTGTATGGTTGGCGCGCCGCCTTCCTGTTCGCTGGTGCGCCGGGGCTCCTCCTGGCCGTCGTTGTGCGCCTCATGCTGCCCGAGCCGCGCTGCCAACTAGGTTTTCCAACCGCGAGCGGCTTACAAACGGAGAGCCTCCGCGAGGCGTTGCGACAACTACGGCGCAAGCGCGCCTTTCTGTATGCACTGGCGGGTACCTCGGTCTACACCATTTTTTCCTTTGGCACCGGTGTCTTCCTGCCTTCCTTCATGATCCGTGCTTTGGGAGCAACACTGGCGCAGGTGAGTCTGACTTGGGGTGTGGCTCTCGCGGTGGCAGATTTGGGCGGCGCTTTGGCCGGCGGATGGCTGACGGATCGGCTCAGCCGGCGGGATATCCGTTGGCGCGCCTGGGTCCCCGTACTGGGATGCACGGTAGCAACACCCCTTTATCTGGTCGCCTTCCTCGCTCAGCACCTGTGGACTTTCATAGCGCTCGATTTCGTGGCGGAATTTATTGTTACCTTGGGCATGTCCGTATGCTTCGCCGTAGTGCATTCCGTCTGCGGCAATTCCAGACGGACCATGGCGATCGCCATTGCACAGCTGTCTTTTGTTCTGGTCGGCTGTGGGCTAGGACCGCTGATTACTGGCGTGCTGAGCGATACCCTTAGCGCTCTGTATGGGGCGCAGAGCCTGCGGTATTCATTAGTTACCATGGTTTTCTTTCTGGTGCCGGCCGCCATCGCTTTCCAGCATTCCGGCCGCGCCATGCCTGCCGAGCTAGAGGACTGATAGCGCGAGGCCGAGTAGGGGCAGACCTCTCCGGCTATGCGGCGGGGCGGGAGGGGGTCTATGCTAGGAGCCACAGCGTCGCTAGCGGTGATGAGCTGCAAATGATCAAAAAGCAAACTTACGGTTGCCGGCAGATGGCGGAGAGCAATACTGCGCTCCTCAGCAACCTGGGACTCGACCGGCCTGACGGAATCTACTATCGGCAGGGAAAATCCTGGTCCCGATATCAGGTGTGTCGTGACGATACGTTTGCGCTAGTCGCCGTCGAGCGCTACTGCGCGACCGACGACGAGACCATCAGTTACACGAAGCAGGAAGATTACATCAAGATCAATTTCTGGCTGAACGGGAAACACACCACTGTTTTGGATGGGTTTGGCCAGCACGATCATGATCGTCCGGAGGTTTTCATCACCGCCGGTCCCCTAGACCTGGTCAAAATCGATGTCCTATCGCCGGAGTCTCACGTCGCCAGTGTCTCGTTGTCCGTCAAGCGCGAGTTTTTCCCGGTCCACATGGGGCTCGTTGCGGAAGAGCTACCTGAGCCGCTGCGGGCCCTAGTGTCTGCGGAAGACCGGCCTTTCGCATTTCACCGCTTCACTTTATCTCCGGACCTGGTGGCAGCGACCCGTTCCATTCTGGCTGCGTCCTTCGCGGTGCGCAGCGAGGCCATCTATCGCCGCGCCAAAGCTACGGAGTTGATGTGCTTGCTGATTAGCATGATGAATTCCGAAACCCGCAAGGTCAGCACCAATGCGCATGGCCGCCGGGAGTCTCGTCTCTATGAAGCACGGGAACTGTTGACGCGGCGCTATTCCGAGGCGATTACGCTGGAGCAGCTCTCCCGCGAAGTAGGGCTGAATCGCATGGCGCTCACTTCCGGGTTCCGAGAGCTGTTTGGCATGTCGGTTTACGACTGCCTGCAAAAAGAGCGGATGGAGCGCGCTTACGAGCTTCTCCAGGATGAGACATATTCAATTACCCGCATCGCAGAAGCGGTGGGTTACAGCCACTCCTGCAACTTTTCCACCGCCTTCCACGGCTATTTCGGCTGTACACCGCAAAAGGTTCGTAGCGGCCGCTAGGAACTAAGGGCGGCTGTCCTCCGGCCCCCGCCGCAAGCCCTTGCCGGCGTCCCCCGGCCGGGGTCCCCGGCCAGATAGTTACGATTCCAAAATCCTTTCTGCGGCTCCCAAACGGAGCAGCCGGGCGGTTCTGCTACCTTTTTTCGTACTTCTCCCGAATCAAAAGGGTAGCCAGCAATGTCCTTCACTAAGGCCCAGGAGCGCGAAACCTATCGCCGGATGCAAAGCATCCGCCAGTTCGAGGAAAACGCCCAGCGGTTGTACCTAGCCGGTAAGGTTCCCGGCGCATGCCACTGCAGTATTGGTCAGGAAGCGGCCATTGTTGGAGCCTGCATGGCTCTGCGGGATGACGACTACATTGTCGGAACCCACCGCTCGCATGGTCACCCCATCGGCAAGGGTGCCAAGCTCGATCCCTTGATGGCTGAGCTCATGGGAAGGACCACCGGCATCTGTAAGGGGCGTGGTGGCTCCATGCACCTAGCCGACGGCGGTGTAGGCATCCTCGGCGAATCCGCGATTGTTGGTGGCGGCATTCCGCTCGCAGCCGGCGCTGGGCTGAGCGCTCAGGTCCGTGGCACCGATCAGGTGGCCCTGAGCTTCTTCGGTGATGGCGCCAGTAACCAGGGCACCTTCCACGAGACGCTCAACATGGCGGCGGTCTGGAAGCTGCCGGTGATTTTTTTCTGCGAAAACAATCGCTACGCCATCACCACCTCTGTAGCAAAGAGTCACGCGCAACCTGATATCGCCAAACGCGCGGCGGGCTACGCGATTCCCGGAGTCATAGTCGATGGGCAGGACGTGGTTGCCGTGTATGAGGCAACACGAACGGCCGTGGAGCGTGCTCGCAGGGGCGAAGGGCCGACACTGATCGAAGCGAAGACCTACCGCTTCGACGAGCACCAAGTAGGCCTGAACATCATCGGCGAGCCGTACCGGCCGGACGCCGAGGTCCAGCACTACATCAAGAATCAAGATCCCTTGGAGATCTTCAAGAAGGTGTTGCAGAAGAACGGTTGGTCGGAGGCTGACATCAGCGCGGTGGAGAAAGAGGTTACAGCGGCCGTCGCCCACTCGATCGAGTTCGCGGAAGCGAGTCCTCTCCCGGATATCAGCGAAGTCTACGAGCACATGTATTCGAACCCGATCAACTATCCCGCGGCTGCGGTTGGAGCGCGCTCATGAACACGGCCCTGCAGACTCAGCCGGCAGCCCGGCAACGCATGAGCTACCTAGATGCGATCGTGCAAGCTCAGATCGAGGAGATGGAGCGCGACGAGCGCGTCATCCTGATGGGCGAGGACTTGGCCATCTACGGTGACGGCAAAGTGCTCAGCACCTTCGGCGCCAAAAGAGTCTGGAGCACACCGATTTCCGAGAACAGCTTTTGCGGTCTGGCGGTTGGCGCAGCGATGACGGGGTTGCGTCCCATCGTGGCGCTCAACATCGCCAGCTTCATGTATCTCGCCTCCGACCAGATCATCAACCAGGCCTCCAAGCTGCGTTACATGACCGGCGGGCAAATGAAGGTTCCGGCGGTGTTTCGCTGCTCGATGTATTACAACAGCTCGATTGCCGCGCAACATTCCGACCGGCCCTATCCGATGTTCATGAACACGCCGGGCTTGAAAGTCATTGCGCCGACTACCCCGGCGGACATGAAGGGGATGCTCAAGGCCGCCGTCCGTGACGATGATCCGGTCGTTGTGTTTGAAGACAGCACGTTATGGACCGTAAAGGAAGAAGTTCCAACGGATCCCGACAGCCTAGTGCCGTTGGGCAAGGCGGATGTCAAAGTGAAGGGCACCGATGTGACCGTGGTCGCCATCGCCGGCTGTCAGAAACCCGCGCTCGCGGCTGCGCAAGCGTTGAAAGGCGAGGGCATTTCGGTCGAGGTCGTCGATCCTCGCACCCTCGTACCCCTCGACAAGGAAACCATCGTTAAATCCGTGGCCAAGACCGGCCGGCTCGTGCTCGTCGACAACGCCCACCGCACCTGCAATGCCGCGGCGGAGATTGGCGCCATGGTGGCGGAAGAAGGTTTCGGGTCGTTGAAAAAGCCCATCAAGCGGGTGAGCACGCCGGATGTGCATATCCCGTTCAGCCCCTCGTTGGAGAAGCCTCTGTTCGCGACCAAGGAAAGTATTATCGCGGCCGTGAAGAGTCTGTTGTGACCACGAAGGTATTGATCCCAAAGGCCGGAATGGGGACGACAGAGGGCACGATCGCGAAGTGGCTGAAGGCCGAGGGCGACACCGTGACCGCGGGCGAGACTCTTGTAGAGATCGAGACCGCCAAGGCGATGGAGGAAGTTCCCGCGCCCGTGTCAGGTGTATTGCAGAAGATTCTGCTGGCTGAGGGTGAAACAGCGGAGGTTTTCACTGAGATCGCAGTAATCGAAGAGAACGGCTGACCGCGATGAGCGATCCAACCTTCACTGTGGTACCGCTGTCGCCGCTGCGCAAGATCATCGCCGCGCGTATGACGGAGGCGAAGCAGACGATTCCGCACTTTCGTCTGGTCGTTGATGTCGAGTTGGACGCTCTATTGGGCATGCGTGAGCGCTACAACGCTGCACATCCGGACGATAAGATCTCGGTCAACGACTGTGTGATCAAGGCATGTGCAGCCGCTTTGATGCAGCATCCCGGAGTCAACGCCCAACTCATGGGCGATGAGCTCCATCAGTACCACCAGGCGGATATCTCCGTCGTCATCGCCGTTAAGGGTGGTTTGTCGACACCGGTCGTCCGCGGCGCAAACCTGAAAAACGTGGCCGATATCGCCCGTGAGGTCAAAGTCCTGGCCAAGCGCGCCGCGGCGGGCCAGCTCAAAATGGCCGAGATCCTCGGCGGATCTTTCAGTATTTCCAACCTTGGCGCCTATGGTGTCGATCAATTCGATGCCATCATCAATCCGCCTCAGTGCGCCATTCTGGCCGTGGGTCGCGCCAAGCCACGGGTTGTAGCCTCCGCAGACGGCACCCCCCGCGTAGCCACCGTGTTGTGTGTCACCCTGTCTGTTGATCATCGCGCCGTCGATGGAGTGGCCGGCGCAGAGTTTTTGCGCACACTGCGCCAATTGTTGGAGCAATCGCAGTGGCTGTTCGATGTGGGGAAATCTGATGACCGACCTATCACGGGTGCCCAAAAGGCTTAGTGGCCAAGTAGCGCTCGTCACGGGCGGCGCGGTTGGACTGGGAAAGGCCATCGCACAACGCCTCGCCGCGGAAGGCGCGACGGTCGTCATTACCGATGTACAACGCGACCTGGCCAGCGCCACCGCCAGCGCGGGCGGCTTTACCTTTATTGAGCAGGATGTTGCGGACGAAGCCCGTTGGACTCAGGTGGTGCAAGAAATCGAGGGGCGTTTCGGACGACTCGATATTGTGGTGAACAACGCCGGCATCTTGGGTCCCATGGACGCCATTAGTCCGGAAAACACACCGTTCGCGATGTGGAAGAAGATTTTCGCCATCAACGTCGACGGCGTCTTCCTCGGCTGTCGGGCCGCGATTCCAGCCATGCGGCGCGCCGGGGGCGGCTCGATCATCAACATCTCCTCGGTCGCCGGCCTGTTGGCTACGCCGTATGCCACGGCCTACGGCGCGAGCAAAGCGACTGTACGGCAACTGACAAAGTCGGTGGCGCAGTATTGCGCTCAGGAAAAACTCAACATTCGGTGTAACTCGGTTCACCCCGGTGATGTGCGCACGCCCCTGTGGGACAAGCAGGCGCACGAGGCTGCAAAGTTGCGTAGGGTGCCGGTCGAGGAAATCTATGCGGAATCGGCCGCGGCCGTCCCGATGGGAGATTTTACGCTTCCGGAGGATATTGCAGCGGCAGTTGCGTTCCTGGCCAGCGAGGATTCGCGGCATGTGACGGGAATGAAGATGATTGTCGATGGGGGCACCATCAACTGCGACACATTCGATCGAAGCGCCGCCCGGAAGGATCGCGAGGCGCGCCGCTCCGACAAGAGCCAGGCGCAAAAGGCATGATCAAATCGATAAACCATGTCGGGGTGTCCGTCTCCGACCTTGAACGATCCATGCGGTTTTACCGCGACCTTCTCGGTATGGAGGTGGTCGTCAGTACGACGTTTTCAGGTGACCTGTACTCGCGGATCCTGGCTCTCGAGGGGGCCACCGGTAAAGTTGCGTTGCTCAAGGCAGCCAACATGCAGGTCGAGTTATTCGAGTTCGCCCGTCCGACACCGCAGCCGGGCGATCCACAACGTCCGGTGTGCGACCACGGCATTACCCACTTCTGTATCGAGGTCGCCGATATCGATAGCGAGTACGCTCGGCTCGCGGCCGCCGGTGTGCCGTTCCACTGCCCGCCGCTTAACTTTTTTGGCAAGGCCAAGGCCACTTACGGCCGTGATCCGGACGGCAACGTGTTCGAGATGCTACAGATGACCGGCGCTTCGGAGTAAATATATGACGACAATCGATTGGGTGAGCCGTGCCAATGCCCTGAAGCTTCAGGTCCGCAATTTTGTCGACGGCCGTTGGTTTGATGGCGGCGGCGAGGCGCTGGAGAAGTATGCCCCGCGGGACGGCCGGCTGTTATGTCGGTTCGGCTCCGGAGAGGCGCGGGAAGTCGACGCAGCGGTGGCGAGTGCGAAGCGCGCGTTTGCCGACGGCCGCTGGTCGAAACTGCCGATATCGCGGCGTAAAGAGGCGCTGCTCAAGCTCGCCGATCTAATCGACCAGCATCGCGAAGAGTTGGCGCTGCTCGAGTGCCTCGATGTGGGCAAGCCGATTAACGACCCCTTCAGTTTTGACGTGCCGGTCGCTGCCTCGACCATCAGATGGAACGCCGAAGCGGCCGACAAGGTTTACGGCAGAGTTTATGGCGTTGACGAGTCGAGTCTCTCCTACCAGCTACGTCGCCCGGTAGGCGTAGTGGCAGGCATCGTGGGCTGGAACTTTCCGATCGTGTTGACGGCTGGAAAGATTGGGCCGGCTTTGGCCGCCGGTAACACTCTCGTATTGAAGCCCTCGGAACTTACTTCCCTTTCAGCGGCGCGCGTTGCTGAGCTCGCCATTGAAGCGGGTGTGCCCGAAGGCGTTTTGAACGTCATCCACGGTGGCCCGACGGTCGGCGCCGCGCTCGCACAGCACCCCGATGTCGACCTGATCACCTTCACCGGCAGCACCCACACCGGCAAGAAGTTGCTGGTGACCTCAGGTCAAACCAACATGAAGCGGCTGATTCTCGAATGCGGCGGCAAAGCGCCGAGCATTGTGTTCGACGACAGCCCCGATCTTGAGGCGGTGGCGACCGCCATCGTGGGCCGCGCGTTCTGGAACCAGGGGCAGGTTTGCACCGCAAGCTCGCGCCTGCTGGTGCAGGATAGTGTGAAAGACCGGCTCATGCAGATTGTGGTGGAGAAGGTCGCGGCTCTCCGGCCGGGCGATCCTTTGAAACCAGAGACCAAGTTCGGCGCCGTGGTGAGTCAGGGGCATAAGAACAAAGTGCTGGGCTATCTCGACAGTGGCTCGCGAGATGGAGCGCGCGTGTTGTATCGCTCCGACGCGCCGCCGCCTTTCACCAATGGGTTTTATGTGCCGCCAATGATTTTCGACAACGTTTCCCCCAGGCAGAAGATTGCGCAGGAGGAGATCTTCGGGCCGGTGTTGTCCGTTTTGTCGTTCCGCGACGAAGCTGAGGCGATCGAAATCGCCAACAACACGATTTATGGTTTGTCCGCCATCGTTTGGACGAAGGATCTGGGCCGTGCTCATCGCATGGCGCAGGGGATCCAGGCCGGTTGGATCGTCCTCAATACCACCGGCAAGCCTATCGGTGGACCGGGCGGGGGCGTCATGTCGATAGGCGGCCTCAAGGAGTCCGGTCTGGGTAGCGAGGGCGGCCTCGAGGGTTTGGAGGAATATATGACCAAGACGGCGGTGCAGCTATTTGTCTAGGCGCGGTAGGGTGCAGTCATGTCCGCGGGGGGTATAAATAAAAAAGACGAGCAGCAGGCGGATTTCCTGCAGCCGTTGCAAATAATGCCCAGTTGCCTTGGCGGCTCCTGAGCGCGCGCGTATGGTGAAAGGCATGAGCGCCCCCGACGCCTGGTTTGTGGCGGAGATCCTGCCTCACGAAGCGGAACTCGTCCGCTATCTCAGTCGTGTATGGCCTAATCGGGCCGAGGTGCCTGATTTGCTGCAGGAGGTCTACGTGCGCATTTATGAGAGCGCCACCAAGACTCTGCCTGATGTGCCGCGCGCGTTCCTGTTCGTAACAGCACGCAATCTTGTCGCAGACCGCGTTAGACGGGAGCGCATCGTCTCGATCGACTATACGCAGGATTTGGATGTACTGAACGTCGTACTAGATGAGCTTTCACCCGAGCAACGGGTCAGCGCCCGTCAGGAGTTGCGACGTCTCTCCGAAGCGCTTGATGAGCTCTCCGACAACTGCCGGGCTGTCATTTGGCTCCGTCGGGTCGACGGGTTGTCGCAGCGGGAGGCCGCGGAACGACTGGGAATGAATGAGGGAACCGTCGAAAGCCATCTCTCGCGTGGGGTGCGCGCTCTGGCTAAAGCTGTCTTTGGCGGTGGACCGGCGCGTAGCACTCAGGGGTGCGCCGAGGGATCGGCCAGAGAGTTTGAGAATGGATAGCGAGTTGACCAAAAGTGAAAGAACCGAGGCCGCCGCCGCCGGGTGGTTTGCCAGGCGCGCGAGCGGCCGCTGGACGGAGTTAGACGAGGCCGCATTCGAGGCTTGGCTGCAAGCCGAAACGGCCAATCGGATTGCCTACATCAGGCTCGAAGCGGCGTGGAACGAGGCTGCGCGCCTGAAGGCGCTCGGTGCCGGTGTAGCGGTAGGTGTGATTCCGCCGCGCGGATCGTGGGGGGATACACGATTTTTCAGGGGACTTGTGGCAGAGGGTCGCCCAGCGCTGGGGGTGTCAGCGTCGCCGGAAGAATCCGACGATCAGCAGCAGCGGGAAGTTAGGGCGTCGGGCGCTTCTGCAAGCGCGCAGTCGCAGCCGGTAACGATGGTCGAGCGCAAGAGGCGGCGGGTGTTTGCAATGGCTGCCGGCTTGCTGCTTGCAGTGCTCGCAGGTGGCTATCTTTACCTTGCCGGAACGCTTGCGGGGGAACGTTATACAACCCCTGTGGGTGGTCTGGACAACGTCCGTCTCTTAGATGGCTCGCGGATCACACTCAACACCGATACCAGCATCCGGGCGGTATTGACTGCGAAGGAACGCCGCATCGAGCTCGATCGCGGCGAGGCCTTTTTTGACGTCGCCAAGGACTCCTCCCGGCCGTTCGTGGTCTATGTGGGCAACAAGCAGGTGATGGCGGTCGGCACAAAATTCGCGGTGCGCCGTGAAGCTGACGAAGAGGTCGAGGTCGTAGTGACCGAGGGCAAAGTGAAACTGGCAGCTCTCGGCGCGCCCGATATTCCCTCTCCGCCGGCCATGCTGCTCGCCGGAACTGTCGCCAAGAGCGCCAAGGCCAACGTGCTCGTGCGGCAGGAGCGGGCTGAGGAGGCCGAGCAGTTGCTTAGCTGGCGCAACGGCTATGTCGTGTTTCGTGATACCACGCTCGCGGACGCCGTCGCCGAATTCAACAGATACAACAGCCGCAAGATCGTCATCCAGGATGAAGCTATCGCAAACATCCGGGTCGGTGGTAACTTTCGCTCGAACAACACGGATGCGTTTCTCGCGCTCATTCAGGACGGCTTTCCCGTGAGCATCGAGCAGGGTGACGCCAGGGTCATTCTCAGGGCCCGGTGATACTCCTTCCCGGCGCGCTGCGAGCCTATCTAACATGCGGTCTCGCCGCAGCACTCCAACTTTATTGCAAGGAATTCCGCAGGATTTCCCCCAATGTTTCGTCGTACTCAGTAGGACTCATAAAACCACTAGAGTTCCGGGGGCGGACCTGCGATGCTCAGGCGTGTGACCTTCCGTTCTACATTGGCGGCGTTTGCCTATGCGTTATCGCTGTCGGTGTACGCACTAGCCGATACTCCGAGGAAGGTCGATGTGCCGGCCGGCGATCTGACGGTGGCCTTACAGAAGCTCGCCGAGCAATCGGGTGTCGAGTTCATTTACTCCATCGAACAGCTCAGGGGAGTGCGCACCGCCGGTGTGCACGGCGAGTACACAACCGAACAAGCCGTCGTCAAACTCCTGCAAGGCACGAAGTTGAGAGTCACAGTGCACGAGAGCGGCGCGATGCTCATCTCGGCACCCGGGACCGCTGCGCCGCCGCCCGGCGCCCGCAGTGGCCAAGCGGACGGTTCCACTCCAAACAATCGAGGTCGTCTTCAGCTTGCTCAAGTGGATCAAGGCGCATCTGCGGGCCCTGTTGCCGTGAGTCCGGATGATGCCGAAGCTACGCTCGGCCGCTCTGACCAACTCGAGGAAGTGGTCGTGACCGCACAGAAGCGCGCTGAGAAGCTGCTGGAGGTTCCGTCGGCAATTACCGCGGTCAGCGGGGACCGCCTGCAGGCATTGCAGGTGAGCTCACTGGCGGACTTGGCCAATTATGTGCCGGGATTGTCGGTGGTCGCCGGCGGTGCGCCCGGCTACCGCCAGATTGTGATCCGCGGACTTAACACAAACTACAACAACGACACCACCGGCCCCATGGTCGGTACCTACATCGATGATCTGCCGGTGGGCTCTTCCAGTTATATCTCGCGCGGCGCGCAGTACGGCGTGGATTTGAACCCCTATGACGTCGAGCGGGTCGAGGTGTTGAAAGGGCCGCAGGGCACGCTGTACGGCGCCAACACCATGGGCGGGCTGGTGAAGTTTTCCCTACGCCGTCCCGATCTGGCGCAGTTTCAGGCGGGAGCGGGTGGGGACCTGCAGAGTATCAATGGCAGCGGCAACCCCAGTGGCGGCGTCCGTGGTTTTGTCAACGTGCCGCTCATCGCCGCTCAGCTCGCCATACGTGTTAGCGGCTTCTACAAAAGCACCGCGGGCTATATCGATAACGTGGGACTGGGCGCCAAGGAGGTCAATGGCTCCTGGCAAAGCGGTGGCCTGGCAACCCTGCTGTGGAAGGTCTCCGATCAAGTGTCGGTACGCGCCACGATTCTGGCGGAAGACGTGCGTGCGGACAACATGACGGAAGAGACTATCAATACCGCGACACAGCAGCCTCTGTTCGGTCCGCAGACCATGAGCACTAGATTCCCGGAGCCCTATAATCAACAGACGCGTAACTACTCGCTGAGTGCGGACTGGAACCTCGGTTTTGCAACCCTGACTAGCGCGACCGGCTGGTCGCGGGTGAGTTTCGCCGAGACACTGGATCTAACGGTGCCATATGGGACCTATACTCCCGGGCATCCGGACTCATTGGCGTTGTTTCTGCTTGCCGGCCGTACCTCGAAATTCGTCGAGGAAGTGCGCCTGACTTCTCCGGCCGAGCAGCGCCTGCAGTGGATGCTAGGGGGCTACTACACCAACGAGCATCCCTCCTCGTACCAGAACTTCCCAACCTTTACGCCGGGATATGTGCCGTTGCCGGCTGCGGATAATCTGCTGATCGACAACGAGCACGGCACGTATAAGGAGCCGGCCGGCTTTGCCAATCTGACCTACAAAATCATCGACCCGTTGGACGTAAGCGCCGGCGTACGCCACTCGGCCTATAGCCAGGTCTCTTGTACCTCCATCAACGGGGTATTTGGCTCACCTCCCGCGCCGTGCAGCAGCCTGCCCTCCACCGGCGTGACGGTCTGGATGACCAATGCGCGTTGGCACTTGAATCAGGATGCGATGCTGTACGCACGCGTCGCCACTGGTTACCGGCCTGGTTCTGGGTGTCCGACGTGCGGTGATGCGACGCTGGGAACTCCGGGAATCGTGAACCCGGACCGGACCACGAACTACGAGTTAGGGTTTAAGGGAGAGTTTCTAGAGCGGCGCCTGCAGTTGGACCTGTCGGCGTTCTACATCGACTGGACCAACATCCAGCTGCCGGAGGTGACGCCGAACGGGTTCGG
>Ga0105240_10010979_pt1 | contig 12686 bp, 9 predicted proteins | sample KBSC54metaG_FD_80426 | JGI IMG/M metagenome (GOLD analysis project Ga0105240, IMG submission 80426) | Corn rhizosphere microbial communities from Kellogg Biological Station, Michigan, USA - KBS C5-4 metaG | ecosystem: Host-associated > Plants > Roots > Rhizosphere > Soil | place: Michigan, USA... | reverse complement strand
TGCAAGCTGCGCAGACAGCGAGCCGCGAGAAGGGCATTGAAGTCGAGGTGATCGACCTGCGCACTCTGAGCCCCTATGACTGGGCGACGATTGCGACATCCGTTCGCAAGACGAGCCGCGTGATCGTGGCGCACGAGGATATGCTGAGCTGGGGTTACGGCGCGGAGATTGCGGCGCGGATCGCGGATGAGCTGTTCGATGATCTGGATGCGCCGGTGAAACGGATCGGCGCCATGGATACGTTCGTGGCGTATCAGCCGGTGCTGGAAGATGCGATTCTGCCGCAGCCGGATACTGTGCTGAAGGCGATCGTGGAGCTGCATGCTTATTGAGGAGCTATTAGCTCTTAGCCTTTAGCTCGCGACTAGCTGCAGACGAAATTGACACATCCCCAGTCATCAGCGCTTGTGATGATGTTTGCCGCTCTTGTCGACTGTGAGGCTGTCGACATGAATGGACGGCAGCATTTCCAAGCCGGTGCACTTGTTCGTCACTCTTTATAGGTTCCTGGCTGCGGCGGAGCTTATGATCACCTCACCGATTCGGGAGGGACGATGAATCTGATCGTGCAGGATCTGCGGTATGCGTTTCGGGTGCTTCGGAAAAACCTAGGGCTGACCATCGTGATTCTGGCCTCGCTGGGGATTGGAATCGGCGCCAATTCAGCGATCTTCAGTGTGGTGAACGCGCTGCTATTGCGACCGTTGCCCTATCCGCATCCGGACCGGCTGGCTGCGATCTGGCTGCATTCTCCCGGGATTGGGATCCTACGGGACTGGCCGTCTCCGGGGCAGTACGTTGATCTTGAAAATCAGAATCACTCGTTCGACGAGATGGCCATTGCGCAGAGTCGCACGTGGATAATGACGGGGCGCGAGCAGCCGGAAAGAGTGGACGTGCTGAGCACGCAGTCCACGCTGATGTCGATGCTTGGGGCGAAGCCGTTGCTGGGGCGGACGCTGCTTCCGGAAGAGGACAAGCCGGGGAGGCCGGGGGTGGCCGTTCTGAGTTATGGAGCATGGCAGCGGCTATTTAGCGCAGACCCGAACATCGTGGGAAAAAGCATCACGATGAATGCGAAGGCCTACACGGTGGTGGGCGTGCTGGAACGCAGCTTCATGCTCAACGCGGAGGTGATGCCGTCGGAAGGGCCGATGGACAAAGTGGATATATTTACGCCACTGCCGCTGGGTCCGGATGCAGCGCAGAGGCGAGGCGACGAGAACTACAACATCGTAGTGCGACTGAAGCCGGGCGTGACGCTCGCGCAGGCGCAGGCGGATGTGAATGTAATTGCGAACGGGATTCGGATCAAGGACAAGCGCGACGCAAGCTATGGCATGGATGTGATCGGCCTGCAGAAGCAAGTCGTCGGAGACGTGCGCCGAGCCTTGCTGGTCCTGCTCGGGTCGGTGGCTCTGGTGTTGCTCATCGCCTGCGCGAATGTGGCGAATCTTCTGCTGGCGCGCGCAGCGGGACGCGAAAAGGAGGTGGCGATCCGCACGGCGCTGGGAGCGGGATGGCAGAGGATCGCGCGGCAGCTGTTGACGGAGAGCGTGCTGCTCGGCCTGCTTGGGGGCGCCGCTGGACTGGTGGTGGCGCGGTTGAGTTTGTGGGTTGTGAGGACAATGGATCCAGGGAATATTCCAAGGCTGGATGAGATTGAAATTGACGGGACGGTGCTGGCGTTTACTTTTGGAATCGCTCTTGCGACGGGAATATTGTTTGGGCTGGCTCCGGTGTGGCGAGCGATCAAGCTTGATCCGAATTCGTCGTTGAAGGCGGGCGGACGGAGCGGGCAGGCGGACAGCGGTCTGTATTTGAAGCGGCATCGGCTGCGTGCGCTGCTGGTGGTGTCGGAACTTGCGATTTCGCTGGTGCTGCTGATTGGGGCGGGGTTGTTGATTCGAAGCTTCATTCGACTGCAGAATGTGCCGCCGGGGTTCACGGCAGACAACGTGATGAGCATGCAGGTGGTGGTGAGCGATCCGAAGTATCGCGACGAGAAGATCATGGGCGGATTCTGGCGAGACGTGGACTCGCGGATTGCACATCTGCCGGGAGTGGTGGCGGAGGGAAGTGTTTCGGCTCTGCCGCTGACGGGCACCGTGGGATGGGGCGGGATCAAGGTGGAGGGATACACACCGCCGGCGGGGCAGGAATTGCAGGTTGATATGCGGACGGCCAGCGCGGACTACTTCAGAACGATGCAGATTCCGCTGGTCTCGGGGCGGTTCTTCTCGGATGTGGATCAGCCTGGTTCACCGGATGTTACGGTCATCGATCAGAAATTTGCGCATCGATTCTGGCCGCACGGCGATGCAGTGGGAAAGCATGTGTGGTTCGATCCGAAGAAGCCGATCACGATCGTCGGGGTGGTCGGGACGGTAAAACAATACGGCCTGGATACGGATGGAAAGATTGCGACCTATTTCCCGATGCAGCAGCATCCGGATCGAGGCACTTTCCTCGTGGCACGGTCGGCAACGCAAAACCCGGGGCTTGCGAACGCGATGACGAGCGAGATACACGCGGTCGATCCAACGGCTGTGGTGTATGGAGTTCGGAGCATGCAGGACCGGGTCTATGAATCGCTGGCACGGCAGCGGTTTGCGAGCACGATGCTGGGGGCATTTGCGATTTTTGCGCTGCTGCTGGCTGCTGTTGGATTGTACGGCGTGATGTCGTTTCTCGTGACGCAAAGCACTCGCGATATCGGGATTCTAGTTGCATTGGGAGCGCGACGCGAGAACATTCTCCGCCTGGTGGTTCGGCAGGGAATGGTGTTGGCGCTGGCCGGCATCTCGGCAGGGTTGATTGGGGCTCTCCTTGTGACCCGAGCGATTGCTGCAATGTTGTTCAGCGAAAGCGCGACCGATGCGACGACATTTCTTACAGTGCCGGTGGTGCTGGCGGTTGTGGCGTTCTGCGCACTGGCTGTTCCGGCATGGCGGGCGAGCAATGTGGATCCGATCGTGGCGCTTCGGCAGGAATAGAGGGCATTGCGGGGTGGGTCGCCGGCGAGTGCTTGCGGAGGGCTGGCTGACGCTCTCGCGGATACAATGTTGAGATGGGTTCCCATCCCGAAGATTGCCGGTGGGCGGTTCGAGCCGCATGAGGAGTTTTTTCCGCCTTATCCGCTACGGCATACCCTACTCGTTCCAATGGGTGGCCGGCGTTCTGCTGCTCGCGGCGGTGGGGGCGCTGGATACATTTCGGGTGCTGCTTTTGCAACCTGTGTTCGAACAGGTATTGCAGCCGTCGGCTCCTGAGGGGCCGATTACTCTGGGGCTTCCCACGGGTAAGTGGCACTTTGATCTAAGATCAATCATTCCGCACTTTCTTCACATGCATAACGCTTGGACGGTGGTCGCGACGGCGATTGTCGCAGCAACGATTGGCAAGGGAGTTTGCGATTACCTGGGAACTTATCTCGTGAATTATGCGGGGTTCGGCATGATCACCGACCTGCGGAACCAGCTTTATGAAGCTACTCTGCGCCGGTCTTCGAGCTTTTTTCATAAGTACGCAACTGGGACGATTCTATCGACGCTTATCAATGACGTGGATCGCGTGCAGCTTGCAATCAGTTCAGTCATTGGCGACTTCCTACAGCAGTTTTTTACTTTCCTCGTCGGCGTAGTATTTGTGATTCGTCTGGGAGGGCATCTCAGCTGGGCACTTGTTCTATTTATTCCGGTTGTGATCACGTCTGCGCGGAAGATCGGCAGAGAAGTTCGAACACGCACGCGTACCGGACAGGATAAGCTTGTCGAGATTCAGAACATTCTGCACGAGACGGTAACGGGCAATCGAATCGTGAAGGCGTTCAACACGGAGATCTGGGAAATCCTGCGATTCAAACGGGCGTCAAAGCGGCTCTTCCGCGCAAACCTGCGGAATCTGCGAATTCAGTCGATCAGCTCGCCACTGATGGATACGATTGGCGCCATCGCAATTGCGTTATTTCTGTTCATCGGGCGGAACGAGATCCAGCATGGCCGGATGACGATGGGCTTGTTCAGCGCGTTCATCTTCCTCTTGTTCAAGCTGTACGATCCGATTCGGAAATTTGCGTATTTCTATAACAGCTTCCAGCAGGCGATAGGCGCTTCGATTTCGATCTTCGGCTTTTTCGACACAAAGGATGACGTGAAGGAGCGGCCGCATGCGGTAGCGATGCCGCACTTTGCGAAGTCGATCCGGTTTGACAATGTGGGGTTTGCTTATTCCACCGAGAAGGGCGAGAGCCAGATTCTGCATAACGTGGATCTCGAGGTCTATGCGGGCGAGTTGCTGGCCCTGGTGGGGCCGAGCGGGGCGGGGAAGTCGACCCTGGTCAATTTGATTCCACGGTTTTTCGATGTGACATCGGGACGTATTTCGATCGATGGACGCGACATCCGCGAGGTGACGCTTGGATCGCTGCGGCGGCAGGTTGCGCAGGTAACGCAGGAGACGATCCTGTTCAACGACACGGTGCGGAATAACATTGCATACGGTCAGCCGGATACGAAGAACGAACTGGTGGAGCAAGCGGCGCGCGCTGCGCTGGCGCATGACTTCATCATGAAGATGCCGCAGGGGTATGGGACCGTCATCGGGGAGAAGGGCTTCCGGCTGTCGGGCGGCGAGAAGCAGCGGCTGGCGATTGCACGGGCGATCCTGAAGGATGCGCCGATATTGATTCTGGATGAGGCGACGTCGGCGCTGGATGCGGAGAGCGAGTCGCTGGTGCAGGCGGCGCTTTCAAACCTGATGCAGGGGCGGACTACGCTGGTGATTGCGCACCGGCTGGGGACGATCCGGAGAGCGAATCGGATTGCTGTGCTGGAAGGCGGGCGGATCACGGCGATTGGGCCGCATGAGGAGCTGCTGACGACGTCGCCGACGTATCAGAGGTTGTATCAATTGCAATTCATGGATGTGCCGGAGCAGGAGGACTCGCTGGAGAACGAACAGCGGGCTCTCGAAAAGCTGTTGCAGCCTACGCTCTGGGCAGAGGCAGAGGGACAGTAAGATGCCTATCTATTCGATGACGGGATTTGCGCGCACACAGGTGCGAGTGCACGACCAGCTTGCCTATACGTTGAGCGTGAAGAGCGTGAACCATCGGTTCCTGGATATTCAGTTGCGCTTGCCGGCAGGGCTGGATGCGCTGGAGATGGAGTTGCGGCGCGTGTTGAAGGAGAGCCTGATTCGCGGGCACGTGGAGCTGACGCTGTCTGTGGATCGCACGACGCAGCAGAGAGCGGGGTATAACCGGGAGATTGTGGCCGGGTATATCGACTCGTTCCGACAGGCGCGGGGGGAGTTCCGGCTGAAGGGCGATCCGGATCTGAATGCGGTGCTGCGGATGCCGGGCGCGTTGCAGACGGAGAGCCGCGGAAACAGCGAGGAAGATGTGGCGGCGCTAACTGCAAGTGCAGTGAGTGCGATTGGGCCTCTGCTTGAGGAACTGAAGGTGATGCGAGGGCGCGAGGGTGAGTCGCTGGAGCAGATTCTGCGCGCTTGCCTGGATCGACTTGCGGAAACTGTGAATGGAGTTGCAGTGATGCGGCCCGAGGTGGAGCAGCGATATCAGGAGCGACTCACGCAGCGGTTGACGGCTGCCACCGGGAATGAGTTCAACCGGCAGAGGCTTTTAGAAGAAGTGGCGGTGCTGGTGGATCGCAGCGACATCTCGGAAGAGATCGAGCGGATGCATACGCACATCGGGCATTTCCGCGAGGTGCTGACGACGGGCGGAGAGGTAGGAAAGAAGCTTGACTTTCTGCTGCAGGAGATGAATCGCGAAGCCAACACGCTGCTGTCGAAGACGGGTGGAGTTGGCGGCAAGGGAACGAAGATTACAGAGCTTGGTCTGGCGATGAAGGCGGATATCGAGAAGGCGCGGGAGCAGGTGCAGAATGCGGAGTAGAGCCACTTCACAGTTCGTAGTTCATAGTTCACAGTTGAGGTGCGCGGGGATAAGCGCGAGTAAGTTTAGGAAGAATCAGATCTAAAACTAGAGAGCTTTGGGGGAAGACAGGTACGTGGCAGGGATATTGTTCATCATTTCGGCGCCTTCGGGTTCGGGGAAAAGCACGCTCGTTAGCGAGCTGCGCAAGCAGGTAAAGGACGTTGATTTCTCGATTTCATGGACGACGCGACCACCGCGCGGGTCGGAGGAGAACGGGCGCGAGTATTACTTTACGACCCGCGAAGAATTCGAGCGAATGCTTGGCGAGGGCAAGTTCCTGGAACATGCGGAGGTTTTTGGGAACTACTACGGAACGGCGCGGCAGTCGCTAGAGGATGCACGGAAAGAGGGCCATGATCTGCTATTGGATATCGATGTGCAGGGAGCGGCGCAGGTGAGGACCGGATTGCCTGAGGCCGTGAGCATTTTTGTATTGCCTCCGACCCCAAAGGTACTGCGGACGCGGCTCCGCAATCGCAGCCGTGCGGAAGGTGTTGTGAATGAGGCAGAAGTGTACCGGCGATTATCCGAGGCGGCCAAGGAAATTGAGAATTACCGGAATTACAGCTATATTTTGATCAACGACATCCTTGATCGGGCAGTAGCACAACTTGAGGCCATCGTGCTGGCTGAGCGATACTATCGCAACGCTGAGCCGATTGCTTACCGATCGAGTAGGGTGTTGGAGGTAGCAGCCGGGTGCAGGCTGTCGAACTCGCGGGAACGGCTCAAGCCGGTGCTGGAGGCCTTTGGAATTGAAGGCGGCAACGGACAACAACAACTTCCCTTTGGAGATGAACCCGATGACGATTGAAACCAGTTTCGATTCGAACTATCGCAAGGTGCTAGTTGCCGCACGTCGCGCTCGTCAGATTCAGAGCGGAGCGGCTGCGCTGGTCCCGAGCCGCTCTACGAAGGCTTGCAGGATCGCGCAGGAAGAGGTCGACGCGGGCAAGATCTCTTATGTGAAGAAGGACCAGCCGGTGGTGAAGCCGCTGGTGGCGGAGAACGGGATTCCGATTCTGTAGGGTCCCGGGTCGTCTCCATAAAAGTTCGAAGTAAAGCTGCGCTGTTTGTGTCTGTTGCGATTTTGGGGCGAGATTTCCTCGTCTGTTGTTATGAAGGTTGCGCGAGCGCGGCAACTGATTCATCTTCCACTGACATACAATCAAGACATGCGAGTCACGGTCGGGGTCTCCGGTGGCATTGCGGCGTATAAGGCAGCTGAACTTGTCAGAGCCTTGCAGCGGCGCGGGGTCGAAGTGCACGTGGTGATGACCGAGGCTGCAACGCGCTTTGTGCAGCCGCTAACATTTGCGGCGCTGACGGGACACAAGGTGATTTCCAACTTGTGGGAAGATGCCGGCGGCAACGAAGCGACTTACGAATCTTCCATCGAACACATTGGCGAGGCGCAGTGGACGGAGGCGCTGGTTGTTGCTCCGGCGACGGCGAACATTCTGGCGAAGTTCGCGCATGGGATTGCGGACGATTTTTTGACGACGATGTACCTGGCTACTCCTGCCGCGGTGCTGGTTGCGCCGGCGATGAATGTGCACATGTGGCAGCATCCGGCGGTGCAGGCGAATCTGGAGACGCTGCGAGGGCGCGGCGTGCGGGTGATCGATCCAGGAAAGGGCGATCTGGCTTGCGGAATGGTGGGCGAAGGGCGGATGGCTGAGCCCGAGGCGATTGCGGAAGTGGTGTTCAACTCGCTGGGACGGAAGAAGGATTTGGCGGGTGAGGTTGTACTGGTGACGGCGGGCGGGACGCGCGAGGCTCTCGATCCGGTGCGGTATATCGGGAATCGCTCGAGCGGCAAGATGGGATATGCGCTGGCTGATGCTGCGCAGAGCCGCGGGGCGAAGGTGATCCTGGTGAGCGGGCCGACGGCGATTCATGCTCCTGCGCGTTGCGAGATGGTGCGCGTGACGACGGCGGAGGAGATGCGGCACGCGGTGCTGGGGCGCATGGCCGAGGCCACGATGGTAATCAAGGCGGCAGCAGTGGCGGACTACCGGCCGGTGAATGTGTCGGAGCAGAAGCTGAAGCGCACGGGACCTTTGAGCATTGAGCTGGCGCCGACGGAGGACATTCTGGCTGAGGTGACGAAGCAGAGACGGCCAGGACAGCTCATTGTGGGGTTTGCCGCAGAGACCGAGAACTTGACGGAGAACGGCCGGGCCAAGCTGCTGCGCAAGGGAGCGGACGCGATTGTTGTGAACGATGTATCAGGTGAAGGCCGGGGCATTGACGCGGACCGAAATGCGGCGACCTTTTTGACGCCTTCGACTTCGATCGATATGCCGGAGATGCCGAAGCGGAAACTGGCAGATCGCATTTTAGATGAGATTGTGGCGCTGCGGCGGCCTCGGCCTCTTATGTTTGAAGTGGACGAGGGGAACCGGCAGGATAAGGTGCTGAGCGAGTCGGTGACGCCGGCGAGTTCTCGGCGCCGGATCATCATGGAGTAACGCACATTGCCTTCGTTCGATCTCGCAACAAGAGACGCATTGCAGGCGCGGCTTCGGTTTTATCGCGAGCTGGGGCTGACGGAGTTTTATCGCCGGCCGGTGACGGTGGGCGAAGCTGCGGTTGCGGAGAGCGAGGGAGTTTCGGTTTCGACTGAGGTTGCGGAGCCGCAGATTCAATCTGATGTTCAGGAGAATACTTCCATTCCGCCGAGAAAGCCGATCGCTACGCCTCCGCCGCTCGTTGCGTCTGCTGTTGAGCAGGACAGGGCCGCTGCGCTTCACCTGATCCAGGAAGATATTGGTGATTGCACGCGGTGCGCACTGCATAAGGGGCGCAGCAAGCTTGTGTTTGGGGATGGAGATCCTGAGGCGCGGCTGATGTTTGTGGGCGAGGGGCCGGGGGCGGATGAGGACGCGCAGGGATTGCCATTTGTGGGGCGCGCGGGTCAATTGCTGAACAACATGATTTCAGCGATGGGGCTGAAGCGCGAGCAGGTTTACATAGCGAATGTGGTGAAGTGCCGACCGCCGCAGAATCGGACGCCGGAGCCGGACGAGGCGAATACTTGCTCTCCATTTTTGTTTCGGCAGATCGATGTGATTCAGCCTGAGGTGATCGTGGCGCTGGGAGCGACGGCGGCAACCTATCTGCTGGGGCAGCGGCAGCCGCTGGCCGGATTGCGGGGGCGGGTTCACGCGTGGCGCGGAAGCAAGTTGATCGTGACTTACCACCCGGCGTTTTTGTTGCGCGATCCTCGCCAGAAGAAGGAAGCGTGGGCGGATCTGCAGATTGCGATGCGGGAGCTGGGGTTGAAGCTCCCTACGAAGTCAGAGGGGTAGGTTGATGTGAGTCATTGTTCCCACCCAAGCAGAGCTTGGATGGGGCACCCACTTCCCATCCCAACATTCTTTTTATCCCACATCTCTTCGAGATGTGGGGCACCGGCGTAGAAGCAACTGCGGGTCCCTCGACTCCCGTTGGTCGCGTCCGTCGAAAACGTGTAGCGCGCGTGGACATTTCGGTCGCCCCTACGGGGTGTGAATCTTTTTTTTCCGCCCTACCCGGGGGTGCGCCGCTGCGCCTCTTCTCCTGAGCTATTTTCGATCGCCCCTCCGGGGCTAGAATACAGCCGATCCGTTTTCATACGCTTCCGTGGACTTTCAAAGCCCGGCGAAACTCGGGATCACACAGTCTATGGTGCTGTTTCCGAAGATCAATTAAAAACGATCTGGAACCGGTTGCGGGTTTGAGATCAGAATTTGAATTCCAGGTTTAGCTGCATGCGGCGGGGTGGCTGGGCTTCTACGGGGCGGCCGAAAAAGGGTGAGCCCTGGACTCCCACATACGTTGTGAAGTTGGGGTGGTTGAGGACGTTGAAGGCGTTCAGCGCCAGGGATGCCACCGGGCCCTTTCTGCCTTCTTTTGTCAGCGCGAAGTCGTGGCCTGCGTTGAGGTCGAATCCGATGAAAGATGGGCCGTGCATGATGTTGCGCGGAACTCCGGCGGGGCGATCGATGGCCAGGCCGTCGTGGTTGTCATCGTTGCCGGTCGTGATGTTGACTGGCTTGCCGGAGTAGATGGACAGCGCTGTGCCGAAGTTGATCCATGTGCCGGCCTCAAGCGAGGCGAGCATGTCGAACTTGTGACGCTGGTCGTTGTTGGAGCGGGACCAGTCGGCGTTGGGCGCGTAGCTGTTGGCGGGGAAGCCTCCGATCCAGGGAGAGTCGTTGTAGGTCTTGCTGAGGTTGTAGCGGGCCTGGCCGATGAGGAACTTTGCGGGGCGGCCGCGGAAGCCTAGTTCGAGCGCGTTGCTTTTGAGGTAGCCTTCGGATTCGATCTGGCGGTCCTGGCCGAGGGCGGGATTGGGGCGCGCCGTGTAATCGGGCGGAGGCGGTGCGTTGACGTCGCGGGAGCGGAAGCGATCGATGCCGCGCATGCCGACGTAGTTTGCGAAGACCGAGGTGGCCGCATTGATTTGCTGTTCGATTCCGATGCCGTACTGCGGTGAGTAGGGGATGCGCTGATGGGGATCGAGCGTGACGACGCTGGTGGGAACGGCTGAGAGTTGGGCTGGCGCGACGGGGTAGGCTGGGGAATCGATGAGGAAGCGTTTGAGGCGAACACCGTTGAAGTGAAGCAGGTCGGCGATGGGTGTTGGGCCGGTGCGATCAAAGAAGACACCGGCGCCGCCTCTGATGACGGTTCGACCTTTGGCTCTGGGTGCCAGGGCGAAACCGAAGCGCGGGGCGAAGTTGTACGGGATGTCGTGGAAGTAGTTTTGCCAGTAGTAGCGGACGCCGAGTGAGAGGGAGAGATTGGCGCGCGGGCGGACGGTGTCTTCGAAGATGCCGGCGAAGGTCTTCTCGAGGAAGTCGACGTGGCCCTCGCCGCGCTGGGTGAGATAGAGAAAGGGCTGCGATGCGGAGTAGGCATTGAGGTTGGCGAACGAGTAGGTGCCGAGCTGATTGGTCCAGTCGTCGAAGCCGCGACGGCTGATGTCGGGAACGTCGATGCCGGTTTTGATTTCGTGCTTGCCGGAGGTCCAGGTGACGATGTCTGTGCCGTCGAAATGATATTCGGTTCGGCGCTCGTCGGCTTGGGCTCCGCCTCCGGTGAATGCGCCGGAGACTTCGATTTGAGGGGCGTTGGTGATGCTGTGCGTCTGGCGATCGTAGTGGCCCACTAGGAAGTGAAGCGCGTTGACCAGCTTTGAAGACGCGACGTAGACGTGGCCGACGTTGATCTCGTGTTCGAAGAAGAGGGTGTTGGTGCCGGCCTCGGGCAGGACGTTGCCGCCGACTTCTTCGTTGCGGCTGGTTGCGTGTTCGTAGGAGTAGCCGATCCAGAACTGGTTGGCCTGCGCGTAGTCGTGAAAGACGCGGCCGGAGAGGAAGTAGTGGTTCTTCGGATAGGGGACGTTCTGGTTGATGAGGCCGGCAGGGGTTTCAGCGAATACGATCGCCTGCTGGTCGTCTCTGTCGGCATCCAGGGAGGCGAGAAAGGTGGTCTTTTTGGAGTGCGAGAGCGGGCCCGTGATGGAGCCCTCAAGGTAGGTGCGCTGCTCGGAGGGCTTAGTCTGCGCGAAGGCGTTGGATGCATCGAGGACGGAGTCGCGATAGAGGAAGGTGGTGGAGCCGTGGAACTGGGGAGTGCCGCCCTTGGTAGTGATCTCGATGCGCGCGCGGCCGGGGCGTGAGTAGAGGGCGGTGTAGGGGTTCTGATTGATTTTGACGGACTGAATTGCCGAGGCGGTTACGCCGGGGCCGTTGGCTTCGACGCCATTGACGACAAGGGAAGTGCCGCTAGTGCCTGTCGAGTCGGAGTCAAGGAACCGCGACATGGTGGTGATGTAGTCCTGATCGAAGAGAGGGATGCGATCGAGGGCGTTCGTGTCCATGACGTTGCCGCTCTGGTTCTGGCCAATCTCCGTGCTGAGCTGTGCGGAGGTGTCGGCGGCGACGGTGACATTCTCTGCGACGGATGCGACGTGCATGATGATGCTCAGGGGCTGGAGCGCGGTTGTTGGCTTGGTGGGGACCAGCATGGTGCGGAAGCCTTCTTTTGCTACTTCAAGCTGGCAGTAGCATGGGGTGAGATTGGGGAAGTAGAAGGCGCCGTGCTCATCTGTAGTGGTGCGGCCTGCTTCTCTACTGCTGGGCGCGCGGAGAACGACGATCGCGTTGGAAATGACGGCGCCGCTCTGGTCCTGGACGACTCCTCTGATGTGGTCGGGCTTTGTGGTCTGTGCTCGAACAAGTGCGGAGAGGACGAGCAGGAGACAGAGCAGTGAGGAGGCGAATTTCATCTTGATCCAGGGGGCCGAGAGAGGCGGCAAAGCGGCGAGGAGGCTTTGTGGTTCATTCAGGATACTCGCGTGTGGCGCAGCGCATGGGCGTTCAAGGTTACCTCGGTTGATTCTTGCATCGGGATGCTTAAGGGGTGCTGAATCACGGTTGGTGCGGGCGGCTGCGGGTTATACTTCGGTCGCTATGGTTGAAAGAAGGTTTCGCGCTCTTTGTCTGGTGGTATTGCTGACTGTGTTTGCGGGTGTTTCTGCGGGTCAGTCTGGATTTGTGCATACGTCTGGTTCGGACCTGGTGGATGGGCAGGGCAAGGCGCTGATGCTGCGCGGGACGAATCTGGGCAACTGGTTCGAGCCAGAGGGGTACATGTTCCATCTCGAGGAGACGGCGCAGTCTCCGCGGGAGATCGAGGAGCTGAGCTACGAGTTGATCGGGCCGGAGAAGGC
>Ga0105240_10010975_pt1 | contig 12687 bp, 9 predicted proteins | sample KBSC54metaG_FD_80426 | JGI IMG/M metagenome (GOLD analysis project Ga0105240, IMG submission 80426) | Corn rhizosphere microbial communities from Kellogg Biological Station, Michigan, USA - KBS C5-4 metaG | ecosystem: Host-associated > Plants > Roots > Rhizosphere > Soil | place: Michigan, USA... | reverse complement strand
TCCGTTTATCGATCCGGATGGGTACAAGAAGTACATCGCGCAAAAAGAGGCGGATTTTTACGCGGAATTGAAGAAGCAGGAAGGGTCAGCACATAAAGCCGCAGGCGCACAGTAATCGCCTGTTGCAAAACAAAATTACGTGCCTATTCCACAAGCGGCTATGCGCGGCTCGCCGCCCGACGTGACATGAGGCCAAAGCCCCGCCTGAGATAAGTGTCAAGCTCCCGAACGCGGAATGCCTTCAACAGAATGTAAAGCAGGCTCAGTCCCATCGCGGTATCTGCTGCAAGCACAAACAGCGCATAGAGCGGCCGCTGCCACGCGACCAATGTTTCAAGCCAGCCGGCAAATTGATAGCAGGCTACGCCCGTCACGACTGATGCTGCTACCACTCTGAAGAAGAAGCCGACAACTCCCGCTGTATCCGGATTTTCCGTGCGCCGCGCCAGCAGCACGAACAGTACCACCGTGTAAGCGCCGATGCCGATGGAACTAGCCAGCGCCAGACCTTCGTGCTGCATCCTGTGCATCAGCCAGATGCAGACCGGCAGGCTAGCGCACGTGGTCAGTGTACCCACGACCGCGGGCACGACCGTATTTCTGGTCGCATAAAAACCGCGCGCCAGAATGTTCTGCGCTCCCCACGCGAATAGCCCAAGCGAGTAAAAAACGAGCGCCGAGGCCGTTGCCTGATAATCCGGGCCACGCAAACGTGTGTGCGTGAAGAACAGGTGCACGAGCGGCTGGCTTTCCGCCATCATCAACGCCGAGATCGGCACAAGAGAGATGACTAGCGCCTTCACCGACGCATTGAGCACCCGGTTCAGGTCGCCAAATTTCCTTTCGGAATAAAGGTGCGAAAGCGTGGGGAATGAAGCGACGGCAAGAGCCTGCCCCACAAAGCCCAGCGGCACCTGCATTAATTTCTTGGAATACGCCAGCCACGTGACCGCGCCGTTCGCCAGGTACGAGGCGTAGTGCGTGCTAATCCAATCGTCGGCATACGTCAAACCGACAGCAAGCATGATCGGCAGAGATAGCTTGAGGAACAGAACAAAACCCGGATGCTTCACGCGGAAATTAGGGGTGAAGGACGCGCCCATACGATGCGCGCCATAAATCTGCAGCAGGAAATTCCCGCAAATCGCTCCGAGTAATACGCCGATGGCAAAACCCGTGATCCCGATTTTGGCAAAAAGCAGAATGCCGCAAACGATGATTGACGTGTTATAGACCAGTGGCGCCAGCGCAGGGATTGTGAAGTGCCCTTTGGCGTACTGTACGGCGCTCAAGATGCTGCCTTCATAAAAGAAGAGTTGCGCAGGCAGCATCAGCCGCGTGAGAAATACGGCAAGCGCGCGCTCGGAAGGCTGAAAACCAGGCGCGACGACCCGATCCACCAGCGGACCTGCAAAAATCTCACCCAATACGATCAGAAAGATAAGAACGAACGCCATGACTGTGACCACCGTCGAAAAGACGCGCCATCCTTCGCGTTCGTCGCCTTCCGCCATGTATTTCGAAAAAACGGGAATAAACGTGACGGTGAGCGCCGCTCCGGCAATCAGGTAATTCACGAAATCGGGTAGACGAAATCCGGCGTAATAGGCGTTCGTCTGGGCAGTGGCGCCGGCAAAGTGGGCAATGGCCCAGTCGCGCGCGAACCCCAGCACGCGGCTTAGGAAGACGCTGGCCATCATGATGCCGGTTGCCGCGGCGATGCGACGATGCATCGTCCCGGGCGGTAGATTGCTCGTAGGTTGAGAGGTCACGAAGATTAATCGTAGATGGTTTGTGCCGCGCGGACCAGTTGATTTCGGAATGCGCGTTCTAAGAAGCCGCCGACTGCACTTCACTCAATTCGGGAATTTCGATGCAGATCTGGGTGCCTTCGCCCTCGCGGCTGCGAATATCCATTTTGAACTGATCCCCATAAAGCAGGCGCAAACGTTCATGCACATTGCTGATCCCAATCCCGCCGCCGTACACTTCGCTGAGCCGCTCCGGCGGGATTCCCATTCCGTTGTCGTCGATCTCCAGAAATAGTCGGCCATTGCGACGTTGCGTGCGAATGCGAATTTCTCCTCCGGAAAGCCGCGGCGCGAGGCCATGCTTGATCGCATTCTCGATCATCGGTTGCAGCAACATGCTCGGTACAAACGCCTCAAGCGCCTCCGGATCGATTTCCTTAAAAATTTGCAGCTTATCGCGTCCGAAGCGGATCACCTCAATATCGAGATAGTCGTCGATAAAATCCAGTTCCTCGCGCAACGGCACAAACGTCTCATGCTTGCGCAACAACCTCCTCAAAATATTCGAAAGTTTCAGCACCACGCCGCGCGCCATATCAGGATCGAATCGAATCAGCGACGACACCGTATTCAGCGTATTAAACAGAAAGTGCGGATTGATCTGGCTCGTCAGCGCGTCCATACGCGCCTTGAGCAGCAATTGCTGATTCTGCTCGAGATTCATCTCGATGCGCGTGTTGTTCAAAATCTTAATGGCCATCGCCACGCACATCATGGACGACAAAATATCCAGTATCCAATAACCGACATTTGTCGGGTGCAACGCGTACAACCAGTGCGCGGGCAGCATATTGCCCAAAAGGAGTCTGCCCGCTTCGCACGCCGCGCACGCAAAGAGTGGCAGCATGGCGCGGTTCCCTTCTCCGCGCCGCACCAACCCTGAAATCCACCGCGGAATTCCCAGAAATAAAAACGGTCCGAAATGCCAGACGTCCTCTTTGTCGGGGATTGCTTCGCGAACAAATCCCGCCAACAGCCCAACAAGCGCTGCCATCGGACTTGAAAGCCACTCGTGATGACCAAACGCCGTAAGGCTGATTAGCGAACCTCCCAGCAATCCCACGACGCGTCCGCCGAGCAGGCCCATTAGAAATGAACCCTCAATCATCAAGTCGAAATATGCATAGCCGAAAAGGACGCGCATCATCACGCCAACGGCCAGCGGCGGCGTCATGAAAAGGAGCAGCATCACCTTCTGGTCCGAGTCGCGGGTCTCCGTAAATACGAGTTTTCTGAACGAAGCAAAACGCACGAGCAGCGCCGCCAATGATGCCGACCACCCCACCTTCAGCATCAGCGTCAACAAATCCAATGTGTCAAACGATCCCATCGGCTCTATTTTGGCTCGGGCGCAATTGCTCTTCCTGTAGGTAACTTATCGAATGTCCGATGTTGTGTAAAGGAAAGCGACAAGCCGCTGTACATGGAATGTCTAACGGCGAGGTTCACAAAAAAATGCGCCCTATGTTCCGGGCACTCCGCCTACGCCTACCGATGGCGGTTTGCTGTCGCTTCCGTGTTTTTGAAACCACCGTGCAATCAAAATATCCGTCGACGAATACACCACAATCGACGCCGTCACGGCCACCGCAATGAGCCGTGCCACATGTACCTCTCCCGCGCGAAAAATCAAAAGACCGTATACGACGGACGCGAAACCCTTCGGTCCGAACCACCCGGTCAGCAGCGATTCTTTCGTGGTCAGCTCCGAGCCCACTAACGAGAGCCATACCGCTCCCACTCGCACCGCAAACACAGCAAGCAAAATGAATCCATATTCGAACGCGGTCAGCGTCGTAAACAATTGCGGCGCAATTACGACGCCGAATACCAGCAGCGCCGCCAACTTCAGAAGCTCCGTGACGAGCTCGCCAAACTCGCGGAAAGATTCGCTGAACGCAGGCCCGAATGTCGCTACGCTGATTCCGGCGCCAAATCCGGCGAGAAAGAGATTCGCATTGGTCACGTAACACGTCGCCAGCACCAGCAGTCCCACGGCAAACGCATTCAGCGGATGGAAAAGGCCCGATGCGCGAAAGAATCTCGTCTTTTCCAAGCGGATTCCCGCCCATGGAATCAGAAATCCGATGGCGATGCCGAACGGCATTCCCACCAGGCTTCCAAGGGATCCCACCGTGTTACCGTGGGCCATCAGGATGACCACAAGTGTGAGCGACAGCCCGTCGTTCAACCCGCTTTCCACATTCAGAAGATGCTTCATCCTCGCAGGAACCGCCTCGAACCGGAAAATCGCGGAGACAAAAACGGGATCGGTCGGACTCAGCGCCGCCCCGATCAGCAGCGCCATCAGCCAGTTGAGGCCCGCCATGTAATGGCCCAGCAGTGCGATCCCGCCGATTGTTAGCGGCATTCCGATAAGCAACGCCCGCGCCGGCAATTTCCATGAATTGCGCAGATCCTTCAAGCCACCCGTTTTCATCCCATCCGTAAAAAGCACGCTGAAGAGCGCAATTTCCGCGATTCGCTGGAGGAGATCGGGATTGATGGTAGGAGGCGCGCCAAAAACTCCCGAGCCGAGCAAAATGCCGGACACGAGAAACAGCACGGCGACCGATAGCACCGTCTCTTCAGCCAGCCCAGAGATCAATACCGCGATTACGAGAGTGATCGCGAACGCGAGCAGTAATTCCATCGGACCGCCGTTTTCCAGGACGCTTTCTTGCTACCACAATCGCTATGCGATTGTTCTAGCATGTCATAATGCTCGGAGTCTCCGAGTAGTTCGTTCGAGGCACAGCGCCGATGATATCTTCAAACCTGCTCGAACGCTTTGCCTTTCGAAAAACTAGCCGCAGAATCGATTGCATACTGAAATCGCGAATGCATGCAATAGGCCGGATACGACCGTCCGCTATGATGTGTCCCTACAGCGCGGCACGATCTGGACAATAAGGAGGATGAATGGGAGGCGTAATTCCCCTCTCGGACGCTTCGCGGCGGCCGCGAAGCTTTCCAATCGTCACGGCTGCAATCATTGCGATCAATGCGGCTGTGTTCCTTCTGGAACTGAATGGCGGCGACGCGTTCGTCGCACGCTGGTCACTGGTGCCGGCCAATATCGTCGCAGGACATGCATGGATCACGGTGCTCACCTCGATGTTCATGCATGCGAGCTGGTCACACATCCTGGGCAACATGATCTTCCTCTGGGCGTTCGGACCGGAAATCGAAGACGCGATGAATCCCCTGCGCTACGCGATCTTCTATTTACTCGGCGGATTCGCCGCGATGCTGGCGCAGGTGGCAGTCGATCCCAGCTCGACGGTACCGAATTTGGGCGCGAGCGGCGCCATCGCGGCGGTGATGGGCGTCTTTCTGGTGACCTATCCGCGCGACAAGATCAAATCGGTCTTTTTCATCGGTTGGTTCGGGCGAATCACGATGATCCCCGCGTTTGTCTTGATTGGTGTTTGGTTCGTGATTCAGTTGGTTAGCTATGGCGTGATCACGCATGTTCCCACGACGGCTGCCAGCGGAGGTGGTGTCGCGTACATGGCGCACATCGGCGGTGTCGCGTTTGGCGCGTTGCTGGGGCGTCTGTTTGAGGACAAAAATCGGATTGCCGCGCAGCGAGTGATGAACGACTACGACGGGTAGCGTGATAGAGCGCAACGAATAAAAGAGCGCAGCAAGGCTCTCTCAACTCCAGATAGGACCCCGCGCATCCCCTGATATAATCGCGGATTCATCTGTGCAAAAGGAGCCACGTGTACAAAGTCGTCGAAGAGCGGATTCGTAAGGCGCTGCGGCGTCATATTCACGAGCGCTACAAGACGGACGTGCCGATCGTGCTGGAACGGCCGCCAAAGCTGGCGATGGGCGAAGTTGCGTCGCCTGTTTGCTTCGAGCTGGCGAAGCGGATGAAAAAAGCGCCGCGCGCGCTGGCGCAGGAAATCGCTAATTCGCTAAAGCCAATCGAAGGCGTAGCGCGCGTGGAAGTGGCTGGCGGCGGCTACCTGAATGCCTATTTTGATCGCGCCGCGTTTTTTCGCGCTATGTGCGAAGAGGCAGTTGGCAAACCGGCAGAGACAGCGCGAGACAAGCACAGCGGCAAGATCATCGTCGAACATACAAGCATCAATCCCAACAAGGCGGCGCATATTGGACATTTGCGTAACGCCGTCCTCGGCGACACGTTTGTACGCCTGCTGCGCGCTACGGGCCACACCGTCGAGGTGCAAAACTATATCGACAATACCGGCGTGCAGGTCGCGGATGTGGTGCTCGGTTTTTTGCGCATCGAGCCGAGGTCGCTCGAAGAGGTCCGCGCGCTCGCGGCCGCGCCGAAATTCGATTACCACTGCTGGGATCTTTACACACGCGTGACGCAGTTTCTCGCCGAAGACAAGACGCGGCTCACGTTGCGCGCGCAAACACTGAAAGAGATTGAAGAAGGCCATGGCGAGGCCGCGAAGATGGCGGAAATTATTTCCGATGCAATTGTCGGCTGTCACCTGCGCACGCTCGACCGGCTCGGCATCGGCTATGACCTGCTCTCGCGCGAGAGCGAAATCCTGCACATGAAATTCTGGGACGCTGCATTCGAGTTGCTGAAAGAGAAAGGCGCGATCCAGTTCGCTGACTCCGGCAAAAATGCTGGCTGTTGGGTGATGCAGTTGCCTTCGAACAAAGATGCCGTACCTGAAGCCGGCACGCCCAATGAAGAAGTGGCTGAGGAAAACCCCGAAGAGGCCGAAGCCAAGATTATTGTTCGCTCCAACGGCACCGTAACGTACGTCGGCAAAGACATTGCGTATCACCTCTGGAAATTCGGCCTGCTCGGCCGCGATTTTCATTACCAGATCTTCAGAGACGACCTTGGCGGACCCGAGCCGTGGTCAACCACAAGTGCCGTGGGCGATGCGAATGCACCGGCGTTCGGCCATGCGGAGGAAGTCTACAATGTGATCGATGATCGCCAGGCGTATCCGCAGCGCGTCGTCGCCGCGGGCCTTCGCGCACTCGGATACACCGAGCAGGCCGATCACCTGAAGCATTTCGCTTACAACGTAGTCGCGCTCACGCCGCGTTGCGCGCAGGAAATGGGCTACGAAATCCCCGAGGAAGACAAAAAGAAGCCGTACATCGAAGTGAGCGGTCGAAAAGGTCAGGGCGTGAAGGCGGACGACTTGATCAATCAGCTCGAAGCCGCCACCCGCGTTGAAGTCGATTCGCGCCACGCCTCGGCGCCGGACTCGGAACGCGTCGCCATTGCGCACGCGATTGCCATCGGCGCGCTGCGTTATTTTCTGCTGCGCTTCACGCGGTCCACAGTGATCGCTTTCGATTTCAATGATGCCCTTAGCTTTGAGGGCGAAACCGGCCCGTATGCGCAATATGCGGTCGTGCGCGTGAACGGAATTTTGCGCAAAGGCGCGGAAGCCGATCCAGCATCCGCTACTGCAAACGAGAAGAATTACACCCGCATCGCGAGTGGCGAATTGGATGTTGCGCCCTTTATCGCGATGGGTACGGGCGATGATCTATGGGACTTGGCACTGCTCGCAGGCTCACTCGACGCGCGAATCGATATGACGCTCGGCGCACAGGAGCCGGCTTTCATCGCGCGATATGCGTTTGAAATCGCGCAGGCATTCAATGCGTTTTATCACAAGCACCATATTCTTTCGGAAGAGGACGATGCTCGCCGGGCATTTTTGCTGCGGCTGACGCTGCTCGTGCGCGATCAGCTTGTGCGCGCGCTAGATTTGCTGGGTATCAGCGCACCGGACAAAATGTAGCGCCCAAAAAAGCGCCTCTACGGTGCCGTTCAACGTTAGGCCAACCTGCGCGCGAAATCGATGATCGATCGGATCGCGACGCCGCTTGGTCCTTTTGCGATCCACGGCTTGCTGTCGTGAATCCAGCACGTGGCCGCGATATCCAGGTGAACCCACGGCGTATCGTCGACAAATTCCTTGATGAACCACGCGCCAATGGTCGCGCCCGCTCCTTTGCCGCTTCCCGTATTGCGAATATCCGCGATGTCGCTCTTGATGAACTGCTCGTACTCATCATCGAGCGGCAGCGGCCACATTTTTTCGCCCTGTGCCTTTGCGCTCTGTAGAAAATCGTCGAGAAACTCACGGGGCGTGCCAAACGCGCCAACATTCACGTTGCCCAGCGCAACGCGCACCGCACCCGTGAGCGTGGCGGCGTCGATTAGGTGAGTCGCTCCCAATTTGCGTGCGTAGAACACGGCGTCCGCAAGAATCAGCCGCCCTTCCGCATCGGTATTAATCACTTCGATCGTCTTGCCGGACATCGCAACTTGCACGTCGCCCGGCTTTTGGGCGCGTCCGCCCGGCATGTTTTCTGTCGCAGGTAAAACGGCGATCACAGGCACCGATGGTTTCAGAAACGCCAGCGCACGCATGACGCCGAGCATCGTGGCGCCGCCGCCCATGTCGTACTTCATATCTTCCATACCGTCGGCGGACTTGAGCGAGATGCCGCCCGTATCGAACGTGACCGACTTGCCGATGAGCCCGAGCACCGGCGCACCCGCCTTCGGATTTTCCGGCTTGTAACGCAACACAATCACCCGAGGCGGTTCGTGGCTGCCTTGCGCAACGCCGATCAGCGCGCCCATTTTCAGCTCCGCAATCTTTCGCTCGTCGAGAACTTCGATGCCGAGGCCGACGTCTTTCGCCATCGCTTCCGCACGCGCGGCCAGCATGCGCGGTGTGAGGCGATTCGAAGGCTCGTTGATCAGATCTCGCGCAAAATTCGCGGACTCTCCAATGATGCGGCCATCTTCCACCGCGGTTTTCAATGCATCGCCGAGGCTCAGGTCGAAGCCGACGAGGGAAACGGAATCGATCTCACGCACCGGCTTCTTTTCCGTACGGTACTTGTCCGATTCATAATCAGCCCAAAGAAGTCCTTCTGTGACGGCCTGCACGCCGGCCGTGCCGCGTTCGCCCTCTGGCGCGAGAAACGCGAATTTTCTCGCCCCGCGAGACTTTAGGTACCGCAGAGCCGTGCCGGCGATCTTGCGCAGGTCCGCCGCGGCAAACTTGGTTTTTTTGCCGACGCCGACGAGCAACAGGCGTTGTGCGGCAAGACCCTCAGGGAAGTGGATCAGCACGGTTTCGAGCGACTTGCCGGAAAGCTCGCCGTTCTCAACCAGCTTCGCGAGTCGTCCCTTCATTGCGCGGTCGATCTCCCCCAATCCGCCTTCGAAACGGCTCTCGTCGTCAAGAACGCACGCCACCAGGGCGTCGGCTGCAATCGAGGAGTATGGCTGAGCATCAAGTTGGATCTGCATGTGTCCCTTTCCCGTCTGCGTTCGCGTCAGCTGCTAACGATGACGCGAGCGGCGAATCGCTTCGTCCGCTTCGCGTTTTGCTTCCTTGCGCCGCTCCGATTCGCGGCGATCGTGAAATTTTTTACCTTTACCGACGGCCAGTTCGCATTTTGCCATGCCGTCGCGAAAATAAATCTTCATTGGGACGATAGTCATGCCCTTCTGTTGCGTCGCGGCAATGAGCTTTAGAATTTCGCGCTGATGAAGCAGGAGTTTGCGTTTGCGAAGCGGCTCGTGATTGCGATAGCCGCCCGGCTGGTATTCGGGAATGTGGCAGTTAAAGAGCCACACTTCCCCATTCTTCACGTCCGCATACGATTCGCGCAGCCCGCCTTTGCCTTCGCGCAGCGCCTTCACTTCCGTGCCGACGAGCACGATGCCTGCTTCATATTTTTCGCCGAGCGTGTAGTTGTAGGAGGCGGCGCGATTCTGCGCGACGATTTTAACGCCGTCACGATCGCTCTTTTTTGCGCCTGATTTCACGAGGAAATATGATAGCGAGCGCGTGCGGCGCACCGCAAGGAGCACTTGATAAACAACATACCCAGGCTATTCAGCGGAACAGCGTCAGTTCTTCTCGCGGTCGCCACAAGACAACAAGGCCGTCATCCTGAGCGAAGCGAAGGATCCTTCTTAGACCACACAAGTCCACTAACGTGCTGCAGCCTCGTGATGGTATTTCACGTCAACTGGATCGTGCATCACGGGCGCGTTCGCATGTTTGGCCTCGAATGCAGCGATTTCGGGTTCATGAACGAGCGTAAGACCGATCTCGTCGAGACCTTTGAGCAGCGATTCGCGTCGGAAGGGATCGACCTTGAAAAAATAGCGGAGACCGGCATCGTCGCTGACGACCTGCTGCTCCAGATCAACTGTGAGGCGGTAGCCTTCCTGCGATTCAGCACGGCGGAAGAGCTCATCAACCTCTTCCGGCTTCAACGTGACCGGCAACAGGCCGTTTTTGAAGCAGTTATTGTAGAAAATATCGGCGTAGCTGGGTGCGATGATCGCATGGAAGCCATAATCCTGGATCGCCCACGGCGCGTGTTCGCGGCTCGAGCCGCAGCCAAAATTCGCGCGCGCCAGCAAAACGCTCGCGCCTTTATAGCGCGGCTGATTCAGTACAAAATCCGGATTCGGTTTCTCGCCGGCCCGCTCGCCAGAAAGATAACGCCAGTCGTAGAAAAGGAATTTGCCGTAGCCTTCGCGTGACGGCAGCTTGAGAAACTGCTTTGGCACCATCTGATCGGTGTCAACGTTGACGCGATCGAGCGGCGCGGCGATGCCTGTGTGTTTTGTGAATTTTTCCATCCGACTCTCCCAAAACGAACGTAGGGGCGCTGATTGCTGCACCCTTATTCCGCCGCGTCCAACTCCGCGCCATTCCATTTGCGAATATCGACGAAATGGCCTTCGATTGCTGCGGCGGCGGCCATCGCCGGGCTTACGAGATGCGTGCGCCCGCCCTTGCCCTGCCGGCCCTCGAAATTGCGATTGGACGTGCTCGCCGCGCGTTCGCCGCTCGGCAACACATCGTCATTCATCGCGATGCACATGCTGCAGCCCGCCTCGCGCCATTCAAAGCCCGCGCCGCGGAAAATCCGATCGAGACCTTCTTTCTCGGCTGCTGCTTTTACCTGCATCGACCCGGGCACAACGAGCGCCTGCTTCAACGACTTCGCAACATGTTTCCCGGCAACCACCTTTGCCGCCGCGCGCAAATCCTCGATCCGTGAATTCGTGCATGAGCCAATGAACACGCGATCGACGGCGATATCCTCCATCGGAGTGCCCGGTTTCAAGTTCATATAGCTGAGAGCTCGTTCGGCCGCCTCGCGGTCTTCCGTGCTCGCGAACGCCGCCGGGTCCGGAACGCGATTCGTTACTTGCGTCACCATGCCGGGGTTCGTACCCCAGGTGACCATCGGCGCAAGCTCATGCGCTTCCAGCGTAACGGTCGCATCATATTTCGCGCCTGGATCGGTGACGAGCGTCTTCCAGTAATCGACCGCGACCTGAAAGTCTTTACCGCGCGGCACAAACGGGCGCCCTTCCATATAAGCGAACGTCGTCTCATCGGGCGCCACCATTCCGGCGCGCGCGCCGCCTTCAATAGACATATTGCACATTGTCATGCGGCCTTCCATGGAGAGCCCGCGCACGGCTTCGCCCGCATATTCGACCACGTGGCCCGTGCCGCCACCAATGCCGATCTTGCCGATGATGGCGAGAATCATGTCCTTCGCAGTCACGCCATGTGGACGCTTGCCACGAATCTCAATACGCATCGTTTTCGATTTGTATTGCGTCAGACACTGCGTCGCGAGCACGTGCTCCACTTCGCTGGTGCCGATTCCGAATGCGAGCGTGCCAAACGCGCCATGCGTCGAAGTGTGGCTGTCACCGCAAACAATCGTCTGCCCAGGCTGCGTAATGCCCAGTTCGGGGCCAATCACGTGGACGATCCCCTGATTGCGGCTCTTCATGTCGAAAAGGTTGATTCCAAATTCCTTGCAGTTTTGCGCCAGCAACTCAAACTGCTTTGCGGCGTTCGCGTCGGCAATCGGCAGGTCGCGATTCTTCGTCGACACGGAATGGTCCATCACGGCAAACGTCAGATCGGGCCGACGCACGCCCCTCTTGGCGGCCTTCAGGCCGGCAAATGCTTGCGGCGACGTCACCTCATGGATCAAATGCCGGTCAATATAGAGCAGCGTGGGCTGGCCAGGTTCTTCGCGTACGATGTGCGCGTCCCAAATTTTCTCGTAGAGTGTTCGTGGATTCATATTCGTCTCGCAGGTTTTTTTACATTATACGGCCCTGAGTGTCCAATTTATATTGATGCCGCCTCTCATAAGTTGTGCTTATAAATTCGGCTCTCGATTTACGGATTACTCCTCATGGCTCGGTCGCGAAAAATCCGCAAAACGGGAGACTGCCGCGCGCCTTACCTCGTTGGCACACGCGCTGTGACGGCTAAATCCTTGCGGTTCAATGTCCGAGCACGCAGCGACCATCTCGCGCCGTTTGGCATGCGGTTTGCACTCTGGGCAAGCAACTGTTTCTTCCTAGGGTGGGCTGGTTTGGCCGCGATGGCGCCAAGACCGGAATCCTGGGGAGCTTGTGGGGGACTCGCGAGCGGGTCCCCCTTTTTTTCCTCGCCGGCCTGCACTTGTTAGACTCACAAGGAATCCGACATCGAGAGAAACATACGCGCGCGCAACTATACCTTCGGGGACACTGGAGAGGCTAGCCTACGATTGCGGCGGCTCGCCGAGCTTTACGAGCCGGAAACTCGCTCGCTGCTTGAGCGCAGCCCGATCTATGCGCCAAGCATTGCTATCGATCTCGGTTGCGGCCCCGGCTGGTCAACCGCTCTCCTTCATCAAGTTCTTGAGCCCGGTCGTACCATTGGACTCGACGCGTCCGAGCACTTTATCAAACGAAAACACGCTTCCCTGCGGGATCAGGTACCCGTTGAATTTGCTGAGTCCGACCGCGATGTTGTGCAGACGATTCACGGGGGAATTGCTGAAGTCCGATTCG
>Ga0105240_10010974_pt1 | contig 12688 bp, 9 predicted proteins | sample KBSC54metaG_FD_80426 | JGI IMG/M metagenome (GOLD analysis project Ga0105240, IMG submission 80426) | Corn rhizosphere microbial communities from Kellogg Biological Station, Michigan, USA - KBS C5-4 metaG | ecosystem: Host-associated > Plants > Roots > Rhizosphere > Soil | place: Michigan, USA... | reverse complement strand
TGTGGCGATCAGCGTGCCGCTGGGCATCCTGGCGGCCCGCAACAGCCGGTTCGGCGCGCCGCTCCTGGCGGTGGTGAGCGTGGTCCAGACCATCCCCGGCCTGGCGCTGCTGGCGCTGTTCTATCCGCTGCTCTTGGCGCTTTCGGTCCTGACCCAGGATCTGTTCGGCGTGTCATTCCGGGCGCTGGGCTTCCTGCCCGCGCTTTGCGCGCTGACGCTCTATGCCATGCTGCCGATCCTACGCAACGTCGTCACTGCGCTTCAGGGCTTGGATCCTGCCATGCTGATGGCGGCCAAGGGCGTGGGGATGACGCCGCGCCAGTCCCTGTTCCAGGTGGAATTGCCGCTGGCGGCGCCCACCATCCTGGCAGGCATTCGCACCGCCACGGTGTGGGTGGTGGGGATCACCACCCTGTCCACACCCATCGGACAGACCAGCCTGGGCAACTACATCTTCACCGGGCTTCAGATCGAGAATTGGGCGTTCGTGCTGTTCGGCTGTGTGGCGGCGGCGGTGCTGGCCATGGTGCTGGACATGCTCTGGGCCATGGTAGGAGCTGGCCTGGCGGCGCGCTCGCGCTCCCGCCTGATGATGGCGGCGGTGGGGCTGGTGGCGGTGATCGCCGCGGCGCTGGCGCCTGAGCTTTTGTCGCCGCCCCGGCATGGCATTGTGATCGGCGCCAAGAATTTCGACGAGCAATATATCCTGGCCAAGCTGATGGGTTCGCGGCTGACGAAGGCCGGCTTCGCCGTCAGCGAAAAAGACGATCTCGGTTCCACCATCGCATTTCGCGCGCTGACCGCCGGCGACATCGACGCCTATGTCGATTATTCCGGCACGCTATGGGGCAGCATCCTGCATCGCACCGACATGCCGGGCCGTGATGCCATGCAGAAAGAACTCGCTACCTGGATGCGCGAGCGTTACGGAATTTCCAGCTTGGGCTCGCTGGGCTTCGAGAATGCTTACATTTTCGCCATGCGCGCCGACCGCGCCAAGGCGCTTCACATCCAAAGCCTGGCCGATCTGACGGCACATCCGCAATTGATCGTGGGTGGGGATTTCGAAATTTTCTCGCGCCCCGAATGGCGGGCCGTGGCAAAGGCCTACGGCCTGTCCAGCCTGAAGCGGCGACAATATCAGCCCGATTTTCTGTTTCGCGCCGTGATGAGCGGCGATGCGGATGTCGTATCAGCCTTTTCCACCGATGGCAGGCTGGCGCGTTATGGCCTTGTGATCCTGGCCGATCCCCAACAGGCCCTGCCGCCCTATGATGCGCTGTTGCTGGTCGGTCCCGGTCACGCGGGCGATGCACGTTTCCTATCAGCGCTGAAGCCGCTCACGGGCCAGATTTCCTTAACCCTGATGCAACAAGCCAATCTGCTGGTGGATCGCGATCAGGACAAGCAGACCCCCGCCGCTGCCGCGGCATGGCTGGATGAGCGCCTTGCCCATTGACTTGCACATTGACTTGGGCGCTTCGCGCGACAATAGAACAGCCAGACTGTCACAAGGCTTTCACGTCCGCGCGTGAAGAGCTGGGTTCGACCAATCCGCTTTTAAGTCCTGAGGCCGGGCATGAAAATATTGCCGCCCGTTTCGATCGAGGCACGCCGGCTCTTGCCCAGCCGCTGGGACCTCTTGGCCGCCATCCTGGTGGTGGGTTTTCTAGTTGCCTTTGCCGATGTCAGCCGGTTTCTGGTCCACCCGCTCAGCTCCATTTCCGGCGATTATCTGAAGCTCGATCCGGCCGACCTGCCGGGCTACGCCCTCAGAACCGGGCTTCGCATGCTGATCGCTATGGCAGTGTCTCTCGGCTTCACTTTCACCTACGCCACATGGGCGGCAAAGAACCCCAAAGCCGGCATGCTGCTGGTGCCGCTGCTCGACATTCTGCAATCGGTGCCGATCCTCTCTTTCCTGTCGATCACCATTGTCTGGTTTCTGTCGCTGTCGCCAGGCCGAATCTTTGGCGCCGAGCTGGCTTGCGTCTTCACCATCTTTACCGGTCAAGCCTGGAACATGGCCTTCAGCTTCTACCAATCCTTACGCACCGTGCCGCCGGAGCTGGAAGAAGCCGGCCGCATGTTCGGGCTCAATGCCTGGGCCCGCTTCTGGCGCATCGAGGCGCCTTTCGCCATGCCGCCTCTGATCTGGAACATGATGATGAGCATGTCGGGCGGCTGGTTCTTCGTGACGATTTCCGAAGGCATCAGCGTGGGCAAGACCAATATCGCGCTGCCCGGCATCGGCTCCTGGATCGCGGTTGCTATCGCCCAAAGGAACTTGCCTGCCATCTTCTATGCCATCGGCGCCATGCTGGTGGTGATCCTGATCTATGACCAGCTTTTGTTCCGGCCGCTGGTGGCCTGGGCCGACCGCTTCCGGATTTCCAGCGAACCATCGGACGAAGTCCCCGAATCCTGGGCGCTGACCGTCTATCGCCGCTCGCGCCTGCTCGATCTGATGACTGCGCCCTTCGAGCAGATGATGCGCTGGTCCTATCACTGGCACCCGCCCAGCTTCGGCATCAAAGCCGCGGTGCGCGATGTCGACAGCCGGCTCGCCGACATTGTCTGGTATGCGGTGCTGGCGTTGCTTGGCCTGTTCGCCGCCTGGCGCATCGCCACCTTCTTCGGTCAAGCGCATTTCAGCTGGAGCGATGCGGCGACCGCCTTTGGTTATGGCTTCATCACGCTGGCCCGGGTGATGGTGCTGATCGCGCTTGCCAGCGCGATTTGGACACCGGTTGGCGTCTATGTGGGGCTCAGACCCAAACTGACCGCCATCGTGCAGCCCGTGGCGCAGTTCCTGGCCGCCTTTCCCAACAATCTTCTGTTTCCACTGGTGGTGTCCTTGATCGTGTACTGGAACGCCAGCCCGGACATCTGGCTTTCGCCGCTGATCGTGCTCGGCACCCAATGGTACATCCTGTTCAACGTGATCGCGGGCGCCAGCACCATGCCGCAGGAGCTGCGCGACGCCGCCGAGAATTTCGGCGTTCACGGCTGGCTGTGGTGGAAGAAGGTCGCCCTGCCTTCGGTCTTTCCCTATTACGTGACGGGCGCGATCACGGCTTCGGGCGGCGCCTGGAATGCCTCCATCGTGGCGGAAGTCGCCAGTTGGGGGAACCATACGCTGCACGCCCATGGGCTGGGGGCTTATATCGCCGACGCCGTCAACACGGGCGATTTTCAGCATGTCGTGCTGGGCACCATCGTGATGAGTTTTTTTGTGGTGGTTGTGAACCGGCTTCTGTGGCGCCCACTCTATTGGTACGCTGAAAGAAAGTTCAGACTGACATGATATTTCATGGTCGCGCGGCCCGGGCGCGGATGCGCCGCATTATTCGATGGGCGCCTCCGGCGCCGCTGGGAAAACCGGAAGTCCACTTTTCCTGGCCGCGCTCCATGGTACGCCGAACGCAAATTCCGCCTGACTTAGGATGGTCGCCATGGCTGAGCTTCTGAACGTCGAACATGTGCGCCGTACTTTTCCGCGCGGCGGCGGCGAGGAATTGCTGGTGCTGGAGGACGTCAATCTTGCCCTGAAGCAAGGCGAGATCGTCGGTCTTCTAGGCCGTTCCGGTTCCGGCAAATCCACGCTGCTACGTCTGATCGCGGGCCTCGCCCGGCCGCAGGGTGGACATCTCACCTATATGGGTGCGCCGATCGAAGGGCCGGCCCAGGGTGTGGCGATGGTGTTCCAGAGCTTTGCGCTCTTCCCCTGGCTTACCGTGCTGGAAAATGTGCAGCTGGGCCTGGAGGCCTTGAACCTGCCGCCCCGGGAAATGCGCGAGCGCGCACTGGCCGCCATCGATCTCATCGGCCTGGACGGTTACGAAAGCGCCTACCCCCGCGAATTGTCCGGCGGCATGCGCCAGCGCGTGGGCTTCGCCCGCGCCGTGGTGGTGCATCCCAACATTCTTCTGATGGACGAACCTTTCAGCGCGCTGGACGTGCTAACGGCCGAGAATCTGCGCACCGATCTGGTCGAGTTGTGGGGCAACGGCAAGCTGCCGATCAAAGGCATCATCCTGGTCACGCATAACATTGAGGAAGCGGTTCTGATGTGCGACCGGGTGCTGCTCTTTTCCTCCAATCCCGGCCGGGTGAGTTCTGAGATCAAGATCGATCTGCCGCAGCCGCGCGACCGCACGTCCCCGCAGTTCGAGCATTATGTCGATCAGATCTATGTCGAGATGACCGCGCGGCGGGTGGAGCGGCTGCGCGAACAGCAGGCTCGCGCCAGTGCCGGCATCGAGATGGCGCTGGTGCATGTCTCGCCCAACCAGATTTCCGGTCTGATCGAAGCGCTCGCCGCCCCGGCCTATGACGGCAAGGCCGACTTGCCCGACATCGCTTATGAACAGGAGCTGGAAGTGGACGAACTCTTTCCCGTGGCCGAAGCGATGCAGCTTTTGCGCCTGGCGGACGTGGAAGGCGGCGATATCAAGCTCACTCATATGGGCAAACGCTTCGCCGACGCGGATCTGAACGAGCGCAAGGAAATCTTCTACCGTGCGCTGATGAACAATGTGCCGCTGGCGGCTCATATCCGCCGTGTGCTGGACGAACGCGCCAGCCATTCCGCGCCCCGGTCGCGCTTCCTGGACGAGCTCGAAGACCATATGGCCGAGGACGCGGCGGAAGATTCGCTCAGGACGGTGATCAGTTGGGCTCGTTTTGGCGAGCTGTTCTCTTATGACGACGATGCAGCTTCGTTCAGCCTGGAGAATCCGACTTAATCGCCGTCGAAACTAGGCAGAGGGCCCGCCTCCCCCTCGCGCGCGAAGCGCGCTGGAGGGGGAGGTGTCTCCGAGCGCTTGCGCGAAAGAGACGGAGGGGGTGAAAAATAACTATTTCGTTCTTGTGCAGGTGGTGACGCGCTTGCTTGCGGTCTCCTTCACCGTGCAACTTTCATCAGCCCGTGCCACGCGATTGGAATGGTGGCGGCGGCTGGCGGAGCGATTCCAGGCCGGCTCGCCGAAATTTATCGTGTCGGAGCTGGTGAGGATACCGATGGCCGCACCACCCAGGCCGCCAATCAATGCGCCCGTGCCGGCCGACCCTGCCATCGCGCCGATGGCCGCGCCGGTGCCCGCGCCCAGCAGACCACCCGAAAGACCGCGGTCGCCCGGTGTGGTGCCGCATCCCGCCAGGGCAAGGCTCGAGATCAAGACAGGCACAAAAGCCAGATTGCGTGCGCGCATTTTTCGATCCTCCCGAATCCGGTGAAAGTTTGGGAGGGAAATCGGGCTGCAATGGGCAGGAAAGAAGGCCTCAATTGGACGGCTCTGTGCCGTCCTGGGTCAGCCAGTGGCCATAAGCTGCTGCTTGATTGAGCACCCGCGAGACGGAAAATACCAAGCGGGCGGTGGTCACTTGGCGGTGGCGCGGAAATCCACATCGCTGTCGGCAATCATCAGCAGGGTCGCCGCCCAGGCCGCCACATTCTGGCGCAGCTGCTGCGGATCGACGATCGCCAGCGTGTCATCCGCAGAATGATGATAATCGAAATAGCGGCTGGCATCCTGATGCAGCGCCAGCACCGGCACGCCGGCCTTGTTGATCGCCTCAACATCGGCGCCGCCGTCCAGCGCCGGGGTCTTCCCCACCATGATCTTGAGCGGCGCAAGAATGGTCGGCAACGCCGCCAACTGCGGATCGTTCACGGCGCCCTTCGGCAATTCCAGCAGATAGACATTGTCGCTGCCAAGGTCGCTTTCACCCGCCAGCACGATCTTATCGAGTTCGTTTCTATGCGCTTCCAGATAGGCCGTGCCGGAACCGCCGGTCTCTTCCGAGCCCCAGAATACCACCCGGATGGTGCGCGCAGGATGACGCGGCAGCTTGTCGATGAGATGCGCCGCAGCAGCGCTGATGGCCACGCCTGCGCCGTCATCGATGGCGCCCGTGCCCGGATCCCAGCTGTCGATATGGCCGCCGACGACAACGACCTGGTCGGGGGTCTTGCTGCCCAGCACATCGCCCGAAATGGTCCAGGCGGTGGCATCGACCACATGCGATTGCAGATTGAGATGAATCCGCACAGGTCCCGTGGCCGCGAGATGTTCGATCATGTCGGCATCCGGCACGCCCAAGGCACCGGCGGGAATTTTCGGCGCGTCGGCGGCATAGCCGAAACCGCCGGTGTGAGGAGCACGCGCCGTGCTGGTGGAAATCGAGCGGGTGAGATAGGCGACCGCGCCCCGGCGTGCCGCGTCCGAAGCCGCGCCTCGCGCCGCCACCGCCGTGGCATAGCCGATCTCGTCCTGGGTGCGGGTCATGGGCTGGTTGACCAGCACGATCTTGCCGGTGAAGGCGTTGGCCGGCGCGGTTTTCAGCTCCGCCAGGCTTCTCAAGACCACCACCTCGGCCGTGATCCCTGCGGCCGGAGTCGAAACCGAACCGCCCAATCCCAGGATCGCCAGCTTCTGCGGTACCGGCGCGATGATGTCGGCGCTTTCGGTGTCGCGCAGCCAGGCGCGCTTGGCGAAAGGCTCGACATGGACGTTGGTAAAGCCCAGCGACTTCATCTTCGCCACGGCCCAGTCGCGGGCGCGCATCTGGGCCGGCGATCCGGCGGGGCGCGGGCCGATCTCGGAGGTGAGCGATTCCAGAATCTGATAGGCGGTGGGGTCCGACAACGCTTGGTCGCGCAGCTCGATCGCCGTCATGGGATCGGCCAGCGCCGGAAGCGGCAAGAGAATGATCAAACCCAAAAGCGAAGCGAATCTGATCATTCTTTTCCCCACCTTCGTTCTATCCGGCGCGCAGAATTTTGCCGCCTGGGCAGGGTCGCCTAGCGACAGCGTAGGCGACGCGCGGAGCGCACCGCCCTCGCCCGCTGCGCGGGCTCGAAGCGGGGCCAGCTTTTCTATGCTCACTCCGTTCGCCGAGAAAAGCTAGGCCAAAGACCAGCGTCTAGTTCTTGGCGACGTCCACCAGCTTGTTCTTGGCTATCCACGGCATCATGGCGCGCAGCTTCTTGCCCACATCTTCGATCGGGTGGGCTTCGCCGCGGGCACGGGTGGCTTTGAACGAAGTCTGGCCGGCCTTGTTCTCCAGCACCCAGTCGCGGGCGAATTTGCCGGCCTGAATGTCATTCAGCACCCGCTTCATCTCCGCTTTGGTCTCGGCGGTGATGATGCGCGGGCCGGTGACATACTCGCCATACTCCGCCGTGTTGGAGATGGAGTAGTTCATGTTGGCGATGCCGCCTTCATAGATCAAATCCACAATCAGCTTCACTTCGTGGAGACATTCGAAATACGCCATCTCCGGCGCGTAGCCGGCTTCCACCAGAGTCTCGAAGCCGCCCCGGATCAATTCCACCAGGCCGCCACAGAGCACCACTTGCTCGCCGAACAGATCGGTCTCGCATTCCTCGCGGAAATTGGTCTCGATGATGCCGGCGCGGCCGCCGCCGATGGCGGAGGCATAAGAGAGACCCAAATCCTGGGCGTTGCCGGAAGCATCCTGATGCACCGCGATCAGGCAGGGCACGCCGCCGCCCTTCAGATATTCGCCGCGCACGGTATGGCCGGGACCCTTGGGCGCCACCATCAGCACGTCCAGATCGGCACGCGGTTCGATCAGCTTGAAATGCACATTGAAGCCATGGGCGAACATCAAGGCGGCACCCTGCTTCATGTTCTTTTCCAGCTCGTTCTTCCAGATATCAGCCTGAAGCTCGTCGGGCGTCACCATCATCATCACATCCGCCCACTTGGCGGCGTCGGTCACGCTCATCACCTTGAAACCAGCGGCCTCCGCCTTCTTGGCGCTGGCGCCGGGACGGGCGGCGATCACGACATCCTTGACGCCACTGTCGCGCATGTTCTGGGCATGGGCATGGCCCTGGGAGCCAAAGCCGATGACAGCGACCTTCTTGTTTTTGATCAGATTGAGATCGGCGTCGCGATCGTAATAAACCCGCATTGTCTTCTTCCCTTTTTAGCGCCCGCCTTTTATCCAGCCCGGCGGGGCATTTGATGTTGGCTTTTTGTCACATGACGAAATTCAGGCGGTGTCTCGGCTGATGGCGGCGACACCGGTGCGCGAGACGTCGATCAGGCCCAAGGGCCGCATCGCCTCGATAAAGCTGGAGATTCGCGTCGGCGCGTCGGTTAGCTCAAACACAGTGGCCTGGCCGCGGTCATCCAGAATGCGGGCACCGAATTTCGCCGCCGCCGCCTTGGCGGCCGCACGGTCCGAGCCCGCCGCCTTCACCAGCGCCATTTCCCGCTCGATCCCATCGGTGGCGAAGGTCCAGTTGGTGACGGCATGGACCGGCACCAGCCGCTTCAACTGCGCTTCGATCTGCTCGATCACCTGGGGCGGGCCGGAGGTGACAATGGTGATGCGCGAGGTGCCCGCATTGGCGTCGACCTCGCCCACCGTCAGGCTTTCGATATTGTAGCCGCGGCCGGAAAACAGGCCGACCACGCGGGCCAGGACGCCCGCCTCATTGTCGACCAGGGCGGTCAATGTGTGCCGTTCGTTCGCCATCAGACCAACATCTTTCCTTCGTCACTCACCGACGCATCGGAGAGCGCGGAAAGGATCATGTCATTGTGCGCCGCCCCTGATGGGATCATGGGATAGCAATTCTCGGTGGGATCGACCCGGCAATCGAACAACACCGGCTTCTTGCTGTCGATCATCTGCTGGATCTTGTCGTCCAGTTCGTCAGGCTTGGTGGCGCGCAGGCCCAGGCAGCCAAAGGCTTCCGCCATCTTGACGAAATCGGGCAACGCTTCCGAATAGGAATGGGAATAGCGCCCGCCATGCAGCAATTGCTGCCATTGCCGCACCATGCCCATATATTCATTGTTCAGGATGAAGATCTTGATCGGCAGATTGTACTGCATCGCCGTCGACATTTCCTGCATCGTCATCTGCACCGAGGCTTCGCCCGCAATGTCGATCACCAGTGCATCGGGATGGGCCATCTGCACGCCCACCGCCGCCGGCAGGCCATAGCCCATGGTGCCCAGCCCTCCGCTCGTCATCCAGCGGTTGGGTTCTTCGAATTTGAAGCGCTGCGCCGCCCACATCTGATGCTGGCCCACTTCGGTGGTGATGTAGACATCGCGGCCGCGCGTCAGCGCATAGAGTCGGTCGATGGCATATTGCGGCTTGATCAGCGCGTCCGAAGCTTCATAGGCCAGCGAACGCTTGGCGCGCCAGCGCTCGATCTGCGCCCACCATTGCTTGAGCGCCGCAGGATCGGCTTTTTTCTCCTTGGTCTTCCACAACTCCACCATCTTGGCGATGGTGATGCCCGCGTCCGCCACGATGCCCAGATCGACCCGCACCACTTTGTTGATCTGCGAAGCGTCGATATCGAGATGGATCTTCTTGGAGCCCGGCGAGAAAGCGTCGATGCGGCCTGTGCAGCGGTCGTCGAAGCGCGCACCCAGGCAGACCATCAGGTCGCAATCATGCATGGCGTTGTTGGCTTCGTAGGTGCCGTGCATCCCCAGCATTCCCAGCCATTGCGGCGAGGAGGCCGGGAAAGCACCCAAGCCCATCAGGGTCGAAGTCACGGGAAAACCTGTGAGCGCCGCCAGTTCGCGCAGCGCATGGGCCGCCTTCGGGCCGGAATTGATGATGCCGCCGCCGGTATAGAGGATCGGCCGCTTGGCGGTCGCCATCATCTCCACGGCGCGGGCAACCGAAGCAGCTTCCGGCTCGATCTTGGGCCGCCAGGTGCGATGGCGCACATCGTCCGGCGTCAGATATTGGCCGGTCTTGAATTGCACGTCCTTGGGGATATCCACCACCACCGGGCCCGGCCGGCCGCTGGTGGCGATCTGAAAAGCTTCGTGCAGCACGCGGGACAATTCATTCGCATCCTTCACCAGCCAATTGTGCTTGGTGCAGGCGCGGGTGATGCCCACCGTATCGGCTTCCTGGAAAGCATCGGTGCCGATCAGATGCGTCGCCACCTGGCCGGTCAACACCACCAGGGGAATCGAATCCATCAAAGCGTCGGTCAGGCCTGTGACCGCGTTGGTGGCGCCGGGACCCGACGTCACCAGCACCACGCCGGGCTTGCCGGTGGAGCGGGCATAGCCTTCCGCCGCATGGGTGGCGCCTTGTTCGTGGCGCACCAGAACATGGGTGATGCCATTGTCGGCAAAGAGCGCGTCATAAATGGGCAGCACGGCGCCGCCGGGATAGCCGAAGATGTGGGTGACGCCCTGGTCCTTGAGCGCGCGCACCACCATCTCCGCCCCGGTCATCGACACCGTTTCGCGGCCGGCGGCAGCAGATTTCGCCGCCGCCATTGTTTCACTATCGCTCATAGCCCCTCGACTTCCTGATCCTTTCGAACGCTTTTTCGACCTTGGCACCCGGCACCAAAGATAAAGGGGCGTTTCCGCCCCTTGATCACACGCTGCCGACCGGTGCTGCGAGGTTTATCCTCGCCCGGGCGACAACGTCCGAATAAGTACGACCGAAATTTTCATTGCGGCGGACGTTAGGCGGCGAACGGCCTTTTCGTCAAGCAATTTCATGCGATAAATAGCTCATATGCAGTAATAATATTACGCGAATTAGGGTCTAACCAGACATAATCCGCCATTCGGTTGCGAAACCAGGTCATCTGGCGCTTGGCAAATTGCCGCGTGGCGGTGACGGCTTCCTCAATCGCCGCCGTCCGATCCGTTTCGCTCCGGGCATGCGCGATCAGCGGACGTAAGCCCAAAAGCTTGGCGGCGGGCAGCGCGGGATCGAGATCGGCCAGCGCGCGCGCCTCTTCCAGGCCACCGTGATCGAGCATCGCTTCAAACCGCTGGGCCACGCGTTCGCGCAGCCAGGGCCGCGGCGGATCAAGTACAAAGCGCGCAAGCCGCAGGCCGTCCAGCACAGGCGCCTCAGTCTCGCGCTGCCAATGAAGCAAAGGCCTGCCGGTGGCTTCGAACACTTCATAGGCGCGCAAATTCCGTTGCGGATCGGTAGGCCGCAGTCCTGCCGCGGTTTCAGGGTCCCGTGCCAAAAGACGCTGATGCAATTCCTCGACCCCGATCTCCGTCAACAGCGCGCGCGCTTTTTCACGAATAGTCGCTGGAATGGGCGGAATCCGCGCCAAGCCTTCCGTCAGTGCGGAAAAATAGAGGCCCGTGCCGCCCACGAAGATGGGCATTCTTCCCGCTCCGCGCGCTTCCGTCAGAGCGCGGCGGGCATCTACTTCATAGCGCCCCACCGAATAAAGTTCGCGCGCCGACACATGGCCGTAGAGGCGATGCGGCGCGCGCGCTTGCGCGTGCGCGTCCGGCTGTGCCGTCAGGATCGGGGCTTCGCGATAGACCTGCATGGAATCGGCATTGATCACCATGCCGTTCAGATGCTGGGCCAGCGTCAGCGCCGCGGCCGACTTGCCGCTCGCGGTGGGGCCTGCAATAAGCACAGCGTCTATTTTCATTGGTTGAGAATGTCGTCCTTTGTTCTGAATGTCATTGGCGATGGCGCCACACCGGAGCTTTTCGCGCCTCTGGCGCTGAGCGGCGCGAAAATTCTCTCGCCGGGGCAAGCGGTGGAATGGCCGACGGGGGCACGCGATGGCGCCCTGCTCCTGGCCGAAGCGCGCACGCTGGCGGAGGGCCTCAAACTCGACATCAACATCGTCGCCACCGCCCATCGCCGGAAGAAACTTCTGATCGCGGACATGGATTCCACCATCATCAATGTGGAATGCCTGGACGAACTGGCCGACATGGCGGGCCTGAAGCCTCAGATCGCCGCCATCACCGAACGCGCCATGCGCGGCGAATTGGAATTTGAGGCGGCGCTGCGCCAACGCGTGGGCATGTTGAAAGGTCTGCCGTTGTCGGCGCTGGAACGCACTTACGCCGAACGGGTGCGGCTCAATCCCGGCGCCAAGAACCTGCTCGCCACCATGCGCAAACATGGCGCGCACACCATGTTGGTGTCAGGCGGCTTCGGTTTCTTCACCAGGCGGGTGGCGGAGGCGGCAGGCTTTCATGTCGAGCGCGGCAACACGCTTCTCGACGATGGCGCGGCGCTCACCGGCGAGGTAGGCACGCCCATCCTGGGCCGTGAAGCGAAATTGCAGGCGCTGGAAGAAGCCGCCGCGACACTGAACCTCGACTTCGCGGAGACCTTGGCGGTTGGCGATGGTGCCAATGACCTGGCGATGATCCGGCGCGCCGGCTTGGGTGTGGCCTATCACGCCAAGCCCGTCGTTGCCGCCGCCGCCGGCGCCTCGATCGATCACAACGATTTGATCGCGCTACTTTACCTGCAGGGCTATACCGACCAAGAAATCACACAGGCCTAGTTTTGGTGCGACTTGGTCGTGCCCATTCTCCCCCGCGCATGCAAAGCATGCTGGCGGGGGAGATACCCGTAGCTAGCCCTCGGGCCAGCGAAGGGGAGAGGGGGAAAATTTAGTCGAGCCGAAGGCCGACATAAGTCAAATCCCCATTGCGGTTGACCAGCATCAGCTCGACCTTCTTGCCGGCCTTGGCGTCGGAATCGACCCGCGCTTCGGCATCTGCAGGCGACTTCACCGGCTGGCTTTGCACTTCCACAATCACATCGCCGGGCCGGAAATTCTTATCGGCGGCGGGGCTGGCAGGATCGACCGCGCTTACCACCACGCCTTGAACAGTCTCAGCCAGTTTGTATTTGGCGCGGGCATTCTCATCCAGCG
>Ga0105240_10010972_pt1 | contig 12688 bp, 12 predicted proteins | sample KBSC54metaG_FD_80426 | JGI IMG/M metagenome (GOLD analysis project Ga0105240, IMG submission 80426) | Corn rhizosphere microbial communities from Kellogg Biological Station, Michigan, USA - KBS C5-4 metaG | ecosystem: Host-associated > Plants > Roots > Rhizosphere > Soil | place: Michigan, USA... | reverse complement strand
GACCCTCTCTTCGCTGCGCGGAAAGAGGGTGAAAAAGGGAAAAAAGCCCCTCTTTACCGCTTGCGGAAGAGAGGGTGGTCGATCCGCTGGCTAGCGGAATACGACCGGGTGAGTAAACTCTGCGATTTGCCAAGCCCCGCAAGTTTTCTATTTTTAATCTATGCCTAACATTATCGATCTATGTCGCGATTTGCGGAGACAACAAACCCCAGCCGAGAATCTTTTATGGCAACATCTCAGAAACAGAAGATTTTCAGATCATAAATTTTTAAGACAACATCCTGTCTGCGTTTCATCAGTATTTGGAAAGAGTTTATATTATATCCCGGATTTTTACTGTCATAAGGCCAAATTAGTAATCGAGGCAGATGGGCCAATTCATCTGCTTAAAAAGGAATATGATAAAAACAGGGATGAGGTTTTAGCTGGGTTGGGATTGACGATTTTGAGGTTTACGAATGAAGAGATTATCGATGATATAGATAGAACTTTGGAGGTGATAGCTTCTAAGCTGGTTGGCTAATAATCGCTCGCAGAGTTAACTCACCCCGAAAGCGCTGCGCTGTTCGACCCTCTCTTCGCTGCGCGAAAAGAGGGTGAAAAGAAGAAAACAAAAATCCCCTCTTTCCCGCTTGCGGAAGAGAGGGTGGTCGAGCGTAGCAATGACCGGGTGAGTAAAATATACGCCCTGCTTTAAAAATGAAAAGGGGGACTTACGGGTCCCCCTTTTCGGGTATAATCTATGTGGAGTTAGAACGACGTGTTCTTTAGTTGTTTTCAGTGGTAGCGGCGTTGTTGTGGCGGAAGCTGTTGCGGAATATCACAAACAGGCCGAGCAGGATAAGCGTTGCGGGCCAGATCACATCATCTATAAACAAACCTGAATTTTCGAGCAGAAAGGCTAAGCCAAGCAGCACGAGTATAAACCATGATTTGTTTTGAAAATTGTGGCGTGAGCCGGTGTAGATGCCAAAGCCTATCAGTACGATTGGCCAGCTAAATAACCAATCGGGAATAAATGGCAGATCAAACTGGTTGATCAGGAATAAACAGCCGATTACCAATATAACTGCGCCTAATATTGTACGGCTATTGTGATGTCTGTCTGGGTTTTCTATGATCGTTTTCATCGTCTTAAGTTTTAAAGTATACCCAAAGATATAGCGGTATTAAAGGCGCATCAATCTAATACTGGCAATGTGAATGAAGAAGTCGGTAAGGGGCGAGATTGGGTCGGTGAAAGATTCAGTTTGCAGTTTTGAGTTGGCAGTTAGCACGATGCAAAAAGAGGGTGTCACACTAAGGCTCTGAGCCTGCCCTGAGCTTGTCGAAGGGAAGTGCGGTGCGCAGGGCATGTCCTGCATATTGTCTGAACACGATTTTGCTGATTAAATGACTTAACACCATCTCTGCAAACTGCCAACTCAAAACTGCAAACTGAAACAACCGCTCACGCTCACAACGCCGTGAACGCTTGTGAACACTTAGCGGGTTTAACTATCGGTTATTCTATATTTTGCGTCAGGGTAAAATTGCTGATTTCATAACATTTGAGGCCGAAATCGCGTATTACAACTCAACTAATTCGCCCTGCCCCGGCTATTATTTATTCAATCTTCCCTGGTTATGATTTATGATGATATCCGTCTGCTGGCGGTAGAGCGGTTTAAGACTTTGGACATTGACACGGATAAGGAATTCCGCGAATTTGTCGAAATGGCCTCAACTATTTGCAGCACCCCAATCGCGCTGATCACCCTTATAGAAGAAGATATTCAATGGCTTAAGGTTAAAAAAGGAACGGATGTAGAGCAAATGCCTGTAAAAACATCGTTCTGCACGCACACGCTATTGCAGGATGACGTAATGGTAGTACCCGACGCCCAAAAAGACGAACGCTTTGCCGATAGTCCCATTGTAGCAGGGGCACCCAATGTCCGTTTTTATGCAGGCACACCGTTAATTACAAATGAAGGGCACCGCATAGGGACGCTTTGTGTAATCGACATGGAACCGCACGAATTAAACAGCGATCAGCAGCAAATGCTTAAAATGCTGGGCAAGCAAGCCATCGGTTTAATGGACTTCAGGATAAGTGTTGAAATGCTGGAGAAGAATAAAATAGAGGTCGAACGGCATAAAAATGCCCTCAAAAAGGCTGAAATAAGATTGCGTTCTTTTTTTGAAAGCTCAAAAAATTTCCATGTGTTGCTCGGTAAAGACGGAGAAGTGATCGACTACAACAAAGTTGCCTACCTTTTCTTAAAGAACCTGCACCGGGTAAAAATAACCAGGGGAAGCAAATTTGTTAACTTTTTAGCGCCTGATCTTGTCGGCAAGTTTAACGAAGGTTTCCGGTTAGCGTTAAAAGGCGAAAAAGCGTCTATTGAAGGCGTTACTGATTACGGACAGCACGGCGTTATGTACTGGGAGGCATCATTCGAAACCGCCAGGGATGCCAACAGCAAAATTATCGGCATATCCTACGTCATCCGGGATGTTACCGACCGCAAGATCAAAGAGCTGAAGATCCTCGATCAAAACCAGTCGCTATTAAAGATCGCACACGTGCAGGCGCACGAATTCAGGGCGCCGCTTACATCCATTATCGGTATGATGGACCTGATAGAAGCAGACGATTATAATGCTCCCAGGGAATATCTCGAAATGCTCGGCAAAGCCGTTCACAACCTCGACACAAAAATTTGTGAAATCGTCGGCACCGTAGATAGCATGGAGCTATTAAACGGCATGGAAGTTTATCGGGCCGGATAGGTAAGATATTTCAAAAACGCGTCACTATAGGTTCTCCGCGCGTCATTGCGAGGAACGAAGCAATCTCCCTTTAAGCAAGTCAACGGACCGATCATTCCATCATGAGATCGTCGTATAGATCAGCCCAGGTCGGATTCATAGAGTTAATCAACCCTATCTTCGCCTTTTTATTACCACCCTTCAACGCCTTCTCCGCGGCAATTGCTTCTTCAATCCGCGGATAAAATTCATAATAAACAAGCTTATTGCAATTGTACTTTGCTGTAAAACTATTCGGGTAAGTTTTATTCTTGTGATCCCAAACACGGCCAGTTAAATCGGATGTAACGCCGACATAAAGCACATTGTGATATTCATTCGTTAAGATATAAACGCATCCGCCTTGCTGAAATACCATTCGGCAAAGTACTCAAAAAATACTTTGTGCTCCATGATCTGCACAGTTTGGAGATTGCTTCGTTCCTCGCAACGACGTGGTGATGAGAAGGCGCCTGCTATGGCAGAGCCTATTTTCATTTGAAGCTTTAAAAACTCAAACTAAATTCTTTTTTTATAAATTAGCGGTTGCCCAACCCTAAATAAACCAATTAGTTGTGCTCAAATGCCCTTAATATACCCTATTAGCAATTCATGAAGAAACTTGTTGTTATTTTATTCATCAACCTCGCGCTGGTTGTGCTGGTGATACAGGCTTGTAAAAAAGAGAAATCCCCGGATAAACCGCCCGTTACCTCAACTAACCAGTTATCCTATTTCAAAATATTTACCGGGACGATGGCCAATCTTTCGCCTGCTGCCGGTTTTCAACCATATAATGTTGCTTCGGCATTGTTTTCGGATTATGCCGAAAAGCAGCGACTGATCAAAATACCTGCCGGAACAAAGCTCACAACCTCGGGCGATGGCCTGCTCCAGTTTCCCGACGGGACCGTTATCGTAAAAACCTTTTATTATTTTAGTGATGTATCAAACCCCGGCCTCGGCAAAAAAATTATCGAAACCCGTTTGCTGCAACTGAAAGGCGGCGTTTGGAGCGTTAGCACCTACAAGTGGCGCGACGACCAGTCGGACGCCGACCTGGTTAAGGATACCGGCGACACGTTGGCGGTTAGCTGGAAAGATGCAACAGGTTCAACACAGCAGATCAGTTACCAGATCCCGTCTGTCGCCAATTGCAAAACCTGCCACTATTCCAATAACACCGTCGTTCCGATAGGTCTTAAGGCCCGCAACCTCAACTTTGATATTACCGTGAGTGGCAACAAGGTGAACCAGCTTGCCTATCTGAGCAGTCTGAATTTACTTTCCTATTCAGGCACCATCGCCAGCGTTCCCGACTATAACGACTTAACAGCAGACCTGTCCTCACGGGGACGCGCTTATTTAGATATCAATTGCGCACACTGCCACAACGCCACTGGCTCGGCCTCAACAACGAGGGTACATTTCGACTACGGCCTCACCCTCGACCAAACCGGCATCACCAGCTTTAAATCTGATATTTTAGACGAGATGCAAACCCATAAGATGCCCCTCATCGGCACCACCATCGTTCACACCGAAGGCGTCGCGCTTATTCAACAATACCTGAATTCGCTGTAGGGGAAAAAAGCTGTCATTGCGAAGCGCAAGGCGGGTTGTGTGAGCCGCGGAACAGCCTGTCCCGAATTTATTTCGGGAAAGCAATCGCATGCTGTACAGGGCGAAGATGCAGGGGCTGCATATTGTCTGAACCATGATTAAACGGATTAAAGGATTACCATGATTCTTGCCGATTAAAAGGTGGGTGTCACATTGAGGCTCTCGAAATGCGGTGCGAGGGGCATGTCCTGCATATTGTCTGAACCATAATTTTCCTGATTTAATGGATTAACAAGATCACAGCAAACCGCCAACTAATAACTGCCAACTGAATTTGGGCGTGCCCTTCGTACCTCGGGTCAGGCTTTTCGTTCATACGCCTTCATGGCATTAATCACAGGCCGGTATCCACTACAATCCTTCACGTGAAAAATACCGTGAAAACACGGGTTGTAAATTCTTTATTCAAACGTTACTTTTGCTTATCAACCAATAATAACCTGAGATTCACATGCAATTTACTGCTAACAACCATTCAACCACCTTTATAAACATACCCCTTAAAACTTTAATACCGTCGAACAATATTATTTACTTTTGGGAATGGAACCTTTCTTGAAATGGGCTGGGGGTAAACGATGGTTAGTAAATAAAGCTGCTGAACTTCTTCCTGAAGCCAATCAATTTAATAGATATATAGAGCCCTTTTTAGGAGGAGGTGCTGTGTTTTTTCACCTCCAACCAGGAAATGGATTATTAAGTGATGTAAATGATGATCTGATAAATGCCTATATCGTCATAAGAGATTATTGGGAAGATCTACTTGATTTATTGAACAAATATGATAAGCGCCACTCTAAAGATTTTTATTACAAAGTAAGGTCTAGCAGACCGAGGACTCAGCTTAACAAAGCTGCTAGGTTTATTTATCTTAATCGAACTTGTTGGAATGGATTATATAGAGTTAATAGAAAGGGGGAATTCAATGTTCCCATAGGTTCAAAAACTAAAGTGCTACTTTCCGAAGACAATTTTTCGGAAGTATCTAATATTTTGCAGAATATAGAAATTAGAGTTTGCGATTTCGAACACAGTATTAATCAGGCAAACGAAGGGGATTTTGTTTTTATCGATCCGCCATATACTGTTAAACATAATTTAAATGGGTTTGTAAAGTATAATGAAACAATTTTCACTTGGGATGATCAAGTTAGATTGAAGGATGCCATTATTCGGGCTACAAACAGAGGAGCGGAAATATTGCTTCTTAATGCTGATCATCAATCTATAAAAAATCTTTACATAGGAATAGGCAATAAAACTACACTCAATAGGGCAAGTGTAATTGCTGGGGATGCATCTGCACGAGGAATTTACAGCGAACTTGCCATTAAATGTTAAAATGAATGAAAAAAATCTGGAATGGAATAGTTCGTTTCTTTACCTCAATTAATCGTGATGTTTTATTGAAGAGTTTCCTAGAAGTAATATGGCTCACCTTAATCGCGCTTTTTCCTTTGATTATAAATATTATCATCGCAAGTATTGTGGCTGATAATTTCATTGACCCTATTAAAACTAAAATATTGCCCGGCGAAATTCTATCATATTGCATGAGCTTTTTAGCTCCTTCACTATATCTACTTACAAGAACACAAGGCTCCAGCTACAAACTCCCATTATTACATGGCTTTTCCATAGTAACTTTGCTTATTTATGTCGCATCTATTGTCTTGTATTTAATTACAAAAAATAAGTGGGTCAAAGAAATAAATCTTGAACCTCACGGCATTGACCTTTATTTTAAACTTACACTAATTTTTCTTTTCATGTCAATCACTCTTCGCATATATGCTATTTATCACGGGAGAAATTTGAGCGCCTATGCAATCAGAAGAGAACAGCAGCAGAGAGATTTTAATACAGAGTTCGCTAACAGTCTAAACACTCAATAATGACATCAAATCAAATAAAACTTCCCGTGATTAAAGTTTCCCAACCGCTTGGGGATTTTTTTATTGGAAACATTAATGCAAAACATTTGGTCGAGATTTCATATGCTGATGTTCGTAGGATAGAAGGGGAAGATAGGGATGTTGAAAGATACTTGGGCATTCAACGACCTTTGGACAGGGGGAGAGTGGGGCAAATTAGAAAATATCTTGAATCCCCAGATGCATCTTTCCCAACAGGAGTTGTATTAGCGGTTGACCAGAACTGCGCCGAACTCGATAATCAGGGTTTGCTCACCTTGAAACCATTCGTCTCAGATTTCGACGACGAATCAATTACTATCGATAAAATAGCCAAGGTACTTGATGGGCAACATCGAATCGCTGCATTTATCAATGAAGCCGGCTCTTACGATAGAACGCTCGACAACATATTTCCCGATTTTCAGTTTAATGTCGTGATTTTTGTCGGGCTTGATATTGACGAGCAGGCAAATATTTTTGCGACCGTTAACTTAGCACAAACAAAAGTTAGCAAAAGCTTGGTCTACGATCTCGAGGGCTTATCTAAAGCTAGAAGTCCGTTTAAAACCTGTCACCAAATAGCCGTTGCGCTTGATTCCGTTGATAAAAGGAGTCCTCTTTACCATAGAATTAAACGGCTTGGTGTGAAAACAAAAGGGAGAGACATTTCAGAACCGCTTACTCAAGCCGTATTTGTTGAGTCGCTAATTAAATTATTGTCGCCAAATCCCTTTGCAGATAGGACTACATATTTAAAGGGTAAAAAGCCAGCTTTCGCTAGTAGTTCAGAGCTCTTAAAAAATCCATTTCGAAACCTATTTATCTCTGAAAGAGATAATGATATAGCTCTAATTCTTTTTAATTATTTTACCAGTATTCAAAATAAATGGCCAACTGCTTGGACAAATATTCAACAGGAAGGAAACATACTCCCTCGTTCGAATGCTTTCAAAGCATTTATGCGTTATCTTAGATATGCCTATTTAAAAATCGTAAATACAGAAATAGGCAGAATTCCAACTGTAAGTGAGTTCACTTCGCTTTTCGGTAAAGTTCACGTTTCCGATGAAGATTTTACTTCCGGCAATTTTAAACCGGGAAGCGGAGGGGAATCTGCATTCTATAAACTTTTAACGGGGGAAAAAACTATTCACGATTTAAAAAATGAATAGGACTCCTTATTTTCGCTAAAGCCGAGTGTGTTACATTAATATGAGCCCCGAAAACACGTAGAGCCGCGATGCATCGCGGCTCTACAAAATATATCGATATAAAATTAGGGCTTAATAATGAAACCTCACAAAGGCCTCCATCGCCTGGTATTCAGCCAATCCCAATCTATCATAGGCTTGAGCTGTTTCTCGGTTACGATCTTCGGCTCTTACCCAGAACTCCCTTGCATCATCACCCGGAAATACTGCCCTGTCTTTTTGCGACTGGTGTTTGAAGATGGCGTTGCGCTTGCGTAGTACTTCCTGCGGTGATAGCGGCACGGCCATTTCTATTTCGTAGGTCTCAAACTCTTTCCATGCACCGCGGTACATCCATACCCAGCAGTCTTTTACCCAGTCTTCCGTTGCCCTTAGTTTTCTTAATGCTGCTATGACGATGTTAAAGCAAACCAGGTGCGTTCCATGCGGATCGGCAAAATCACCGGCTACAAATACTTGTTGTGGTTTTACTTTATTCAGTAATTCCATCGTCAGCTCTACATCCTTGTCGCTTACCGAATTCTTCTGTGTTTTACCGGTCTCATAAAATGGCAATGCCTGGAAATGGATATGGTTGTCATCCAGCCCGGCATAACGTGCGCCTGAGATAGCTTCTGTCTTGCGGATAAATCCTTTTACATTCCTGATCTCCTGGGTGTCGATCTGGTTAGGCTGTTTTTGTACAAAGAAAGCCCTCATGTCTTCATATAGGTTTTTCAGGTGACTGTTGTCATCGCCGATGCTTTGGTTAAAGTCGATAGCAAATTCCATGTAACGAAGCACATCGTCATCCCAAACTGCGGTATTACCCGAGGTTTGGTAAGCTACATGCACATCATGCCCCTGGTCGACTAGTCTGATGAATGTACCACCCATCGAGATCACATCATCATCCGGGTGAGGGGAGAAGATGATCGAGCGTTTTTTGGCTGGTAACGCCCTTTCAGGACGTTGACTGTCGTCTGCATCCGGTTTTCCTCCCGGCCAGCCGGTAATGGTATGTTGTATCTGGTTAAAGATGTCGATATTAATATTGTATACCGGGCCTTGCTCAACAGCAAGCTGTGCCATACCGTGGTTGTTGTAATCTTCTTCTGTCAGTTTCAGTATCGGCTTATTCAGCATGTCTGAAAGCCAGATAACCGCTTTCTTTTTTAGGATATTATCCCATACACAATCTTTTACCAGCCATGGGGTGTTAAAACGAGTAAGGTCTGATGCTGCGTCTACATCCAGTACAAACTCCACATGTTCTGATAGTTGTAAATAAGTAGCAGGTACATCTCCTGATATTTCTCCTTCAACCGCTTTTTTAATGATCGGTGCTTTCTTTCCGCTCCAGGCCATCAGGATAATTTCTCTGGCTTTAAAGATGGTACCTATACCCATGGTAATGGCTTTGGTAGGAACATTGGCTTTACCACCAAAATCTCGGGAGGCATCATTACGGGTCAGGTCGTCTAAAGTAACTAACCTCGTTCCTGAGTTCGGCGCCGAACCCGGCTCATTAAAGCCGATGTGGCCGGTACGACCGATACCTAGTATTTGTAAGTCTATTCCCCCTAAAGCGTTGATCTTTCTTTCATATTCTAAACAAAAGGCAGGGATATCATCTTGCGGAAGAGTCCCATCTGGTATATGCACATTAGCTTTATCGATATCGATATGTGAGAACAGGTTCTCATACATAAAAGTCACATAGCTTTGCACAGCATTGGGCTTCATTGGGTAGTATTCGTCCAGGTTGAAGGTGGTCACGTTTTTGAAGCTCAGGCCATCCTCACGGTGTAAACGCACTAGCTCGGCATATACACCCAGCGGAGTTACGCCTGTTGCCAGGCCAAGCACTACCTGCTCATTCCTGTCCTGCTTGCTGCGGATCAGGTCGGCTATTCGCCTTGCCACTGATACCGAGGCTTCTTTCTGGTTTGCAAATACGCTCACCGGCAACTTCTCATACCGGGTCTCTTCCAATAAATTTAATCGCGCCATAGTTTAATATATATTCGGGTTGTAAAAAATCAAGTCAAAAAAAATCCCCGCTACTGCGAGGACTTTTCGTTCAAACCAATTTAACTATCAAATCATTCCACCGCGAGAGTGAAACAACTAAAGAAAGCTGTATTCTATGTATTAACATATTCGATGTAAGGTCTCTTACTATGAGTCATTGCGACTGTGATAAGATAAACAAACATAAATGTAAAAATTGATAAGTGCAAGTACTTCTTAAATTTTTTTAATAAGTAATTTAAAGTTATTTTTTGTTTGATCGATTAGCTCAATTTGTATCAATGTGATTACAATAGATGGCCAACTTTCATTAAAATCGCAGATATTTCCTATAATAGTATCGATATCCCGCTAGTAACCAATCCGTCTGTTATGATCAATCTGAAATTCTACAAAAATATTTGCCTGTTTTTTATTGTATCGTTGTTATTATCGACTTTCGATACCGTGAAAGCCCAAGACACCGATCCGCATTTGAGTATCATTCCGGCACCGCAATCCTTGGTAAAATCACCGGGTACGTTTGTTTTCAACCAGAAGACCGTGATCAGGGCCGATCAGCCTAAAGGTAAATCGGTTGAATTATTAAAAGACTTCCTGGCGAACCAGCATTTCAGCAATAAGGTTGTAAAATACAGCAGGAGAGCTAAACTGGCAGGCACCAATGTGATACTGACCTCAGTAGGTTCTACCGATCTGCCCAACGAAGGCTACAAATTAAATATTACCCCACGCAGGATAACCATTATAGGCAAAGGCGCTGGCTTATTTTATGGGATGCAAACACTGATGCAGTTGTTCCCGGTAAGCCCGGAAGCGACGGTTAAGTTGCCTTGTGTGGCTATTACCGATCATCCACGCTTTGGCTACAGGGGGATGATGCTGGATGTATCAAGACACTTTTTCAATGTGACCGAAGTGAAGAAGGTGATCGACCTGCTGGCCTATTATAAGATCAATAATTTCCACTGGCATTTGGTTGACGGCGCAGGCTGGCGGATTGAGATCAAAAAATATCCTAAACTAACCGAAGTTGGCGGAACCCGTCAGCAAACCATGTTCGGCAGCAACCGCGACTGGCCGGATAACACACCATACACCGGTTTCTATACCCAGGATCAGATCCGCGACGTGGTGAAATATGCGGCAGACAGGTTCATCAACGTAGTGCCCGAAATAGAAATGCCCGCACACTCGGATGCAGCTTTACGTGCATATCCCGAATTGCAGTGCGTGCCGGATACCTCAATTAAAAATCCCGCAAGAACAACCGGTTTATATTGTCCAACGGAAGAAACTTTCACTTTCCTCGAAAATGTGCTGACTGAAGTGATGGAGCTTTTCCCAAGCAAATACATCCACATCGGCGGCGACGAAGCCAACAAACAACCCTGGAAGGAATCGCCATTTTGCCAGGCACTCATCAAGCAATTGAACCTGAAAGATGAGAACGAACTGCAAAGCTATTTTATCCAGCGGATGGAGAAATTCCTCAATTCGAAAGGCCGCAGTATTATTGGTTGGGATGAGATACTGGAAGGCGGATTAGCCCCTAACGCCACCGTAATGAGCTGGACAGGTGAACAAGGGGGCATTGCCGCTGCAAAACAAAAACACAATGTGATCATGACGGCGCAAACCACCGGCTTATATTTCGACCATTATCAAAGCCGCTCGCCATTGGAGCCGGTTTCGTTCGGACGGTATGCAACACTTAATGAGACTTACAATTATGATCCCGTTCCGAAAGTGCTTACTGATGATGAAAAGAAATACATCGTGGGCGTACAAGGCAATTTGTGGACTGAATACGTGCCTACGGTAGAAAAATTGCAATACCAGGTAATGCCACGCTTATTTGCCCTATCAGAAATAGCCTGGAGCGATCCTGCAAAAAAGGATTATAAAGATTTTTCGGAAGTGCGTTTGGCTAAACACTTCGCCCGACTGGATGCGATGCATTATAACTATCGTGTGCCAACCGCTTTTGAGGTGATCGATACGATGATGATAGGTTCGCAATTCGTAATGGCGCCAAAATCGGTAGTTCCCGGTGCAAAAATACATGTGACCTTTAATGGCCGCGATCCTCTGGATACGGATTGGGGATATGATTCGCCGGTAACCATTAATATTCCGCCCGGTGAAAAACGTGTATTTAAAACTGTGGTGATCACCCCTTCAGGAAGACGCAGTTTGTCGACCAAAACGGTGATGTTCAACCAGTCGCCCGTAGCGCCTGCCAATTATACCGGCAACAACCAGGGACTAAAATATAAGCTGATGAAAGGCGTGTTTACTTCTCCGGATCAGTTTGAATACGCCCAACCAGCGGATTCCGGCATAGCCAAAACTTTAGAAACCGCAGATTGCAGAACAACTTATCCGGATGCAGGTATTATATATAGTGGCTACATCAACCTGCCTTCAGATGGCATTTATAATTTCTCATTAGCTAATTATACCGATACAGGCTTAGAAATAGATGGTAATAAAATAGGCGATGAAGAAGGCGCGCTGTCACTGCTTAAAGGCTATCACAAAATCACCCTAAAACATTTTTATACCGCTCCGCCCGCCAACGCTCGCCGAAGACCGGTGACGGCTTTGCGCGCCTACGTAATTGCTCCGGGAACGACGGATAAGAAATTGATAACGCCGGAGATGCTATTTAATTAATATAAAAACATTTCTCTCCCTACCCTTAGGGAGAGATGTCCAGCGCAGCGTCGACAGAGAGGGTAAAAATTTAGGACAGTCGACGAGAGCAGGAGTTATTGGCACTATAACTTTATTGTGCTATTTTCGGAAATGCCAAAAAAGAAAAATTGGATCGATAACTACGGCGGTATATTCTGGCTTCTGGGCGGCATCATTATAGGTAGTGTTATCGGCATAGCTTTTGGTAAGCAGGCGGAGGTAATTAAACCCATTGGCGATATCTTCCTGAACCTGCTTTTTGTAGCGGTGATCCCTTTGGTTTTCTTCGGTATTGCTTCGGCAATAGCTAATGTGAAGGGCACACAAAATTTAGGAAAGATCATCGGTGTGATGACGGCCACCTTCCTGGCTACGGTGCTTATTGCCGCAGTAGTGACCATTTTTGCAGTAACGTTATTTCCTATCCATCCG
>Ga0105240_10010969_pt1 | contig 12690 bp, 8 predicted proteins | sample KBSC54metaG_FD_80426 | JGI IMG/M metagenome (GOLD analysis project Ga0105240, IMG submission 80426) | Corn rhizosphere microbial communities from Kellogg Biological Station, Michigan, USA - KBS C5-4 metaG | ecosystem: Host-associated > Plants > Roots > Rhizosphere > Soil | place: Michigan, USA... | reverse complement strand
TGTCAGGGAGCCGGTAAATTCGAATGGTGGAACGAACGCCGTGCTGACTGGAGTGGGAAATTCGCGTCCGACGCCGAGCATTGATTCATATCCCAAAATGGAACTGTTCACGGGCCGTTGTCTCATCTCGCCTACTAATTGCCCGTTAATGAATAGGCGCCCGGTGCCGGGAGCGGGCGGGTCGCCCAGCAACCCGGCAAACGGCGTGTTCAGGGTCGACCCCTTTTGGGTCGGGTCCGCTGTGAACTCATAGCTCAGTTCGATATTCCCTCTGGGAAGCGGGACCCCCGAAGTGATCCTTTCAGGGTCAGCGCCGAGTGAGTGATTCTCGTAGATGAACCGATCGTCTTTAACGTACAGCGCAAACCCGGCGGTCCGCGATCCGACAGCCATGATCACACCCTCTGCTCCCGTCTCTGGGACTACGACATGCGCATTAATGCGATGAGATCGCGCAAAGTCGGGCACAACGTATGCGCTCGGCGTTCGGGGTAGGTCCCGGCGGTAGACAAACTGCCGCCGATCTCTTGCCGGGTGCGGCTGGGCGTCTGCTTCAATTGTCCCCAGCGGATAAATGTTGTTTTCACGCGCCTGCTTATCGAAGAGCGCCTGCAACTGCTTGAGCTTGCCCGGATAGCGATCCGCTAGATCATGTGCCTCGCTGTAATCGACGTCGATGTGATAGAGCTCCCAGCGATCGCGGGTAAAGTCATACCGATCTGTTCCGAGACAAGTTCGATCGAAGCAATGCGGCGTGGAGGCGATCCAACCGTCTTGATAGATCGCTCGGGTGCCGCTTGTCTCGAATATCTGGCTTCGATGACGGGACGGGGCCGATGGGTTGTTAAAGCTGTACGCGAAACTTATCCCGTCGAGCGTCTGCTGCCTCACGCCATCGATGACTGCCGGAAAGCGAATTCCTGCCAATTCATACAGAGTCGGCGCTACATCGTTCACGTGCGTAAACTGTGAACGCAATCCACCCGCATCCCTGATCCCGGCCGGCCATGAGATCACCAGCGGGTCGCGTGATCCGCCAAGATGCGCAGCGTCACCCTTCATCGACTGAAATGGGGTATTGCCCGCCCACGCCCATGCGGCGCCGTACTGATTCATCAACTCCGCGCTCCCCAACGCGGCGGTATGACCAAGCCGCTCCCTCAAAGAGGGCGTATGCACGCCGTACACGGTTGCAGCGAACTCCCCGTTGTAGTCTTCGCTTCCATCCACGCCGAATCCGCCCGCTCCGTTGTCGCCAACGATGTAGAGAATCAAAGTATTGTCACCGTGCGGATCTTCTTGTACGGCGTGGATGAGGCGCCCTACCTCATGATCAGTGTGCGAGACATAGCCGGCATACACCTCCATCTGTCGTGCCAAGAATCGTTTCTCATCCGCCGCGAAAGAATCCCAAGCGGGTGTGCTTTTTGAACGGGGTGTCAACTCTGCATTCGGCGGAATGACACCGAGCTTGCGTTGGCGCTCAAAGGTCTCCTCACGAAGCCGGTCCCACCCTTGATCGAAGCGCCCGCGATATTGATCGACCCATTCCTCAGGGACCTGGTGAGGTGCATGGTTAGCGCCGGTTGCAAAATAGATAAAGAACGGCTTTTCCGGAGCAATGGATTCGTGCGTGTGCAACCAACTAACGGCTTCGTCTACCAGATCCGTGGTTAGGTGGTAGCCGTGCTCAGGCGTTCTTGGAGGCTCTACGGGCAGCGTATTGCGATAAAGCGTCGGTTCGAACTCTCTTTGATCGAGACCCATAAATCCATAGAAGTACTCGAATCCCAAACCCGTCGGCCACCGATCGAAGGGACCGGCAGCGCTCACCTCCCATAGCGGTGTGTTATGCCACTTACCAAAGGCGGCCGTGCTGTAACCGTTACGACGCAATACCTCGGCGACGCTAACCGTATCCTTGCGCCATATACCGTTGTATCCCGGGTATCCGCTCACACCATCGGCCACGGTGCCGAATGCAGCTCGATGATCGTTTCTTCCCGATAGCAGCGCCGCACGAGTGGGAGAACACACAGCCGACACATGAAAGCGGTTGTATCGCAAACCACGCGACGCCAACTTATCCAATTCTGGCGTCTGAGCCGCTCCACCGAAGGTACTGGTATCGCCAAACCCCGTGTCATCCAAAAGAATGAGCACAATATTTGGCGCAGTCTTGGGTGCCGTAACCGGCCGCGGCCAATCCGGTATAGCATCCTTCGGGCTAATGGATATCTTGCCTCGAAATTCCTGACCGGCCTGGTGAGTCGGCTGGGCAATCGCCGTAGCGCAAGACGTTAGTGATAGACACAGTAGTAGCGCGATATTCACCAGATGTTCAAGAGGCGCCTTACTTAACATCTTATCCCTCTTCGCCGACGGCACTCTTGCGTTCACGAGGCGTCCTCGGGCCGGGTTGCTTCGCTTGTCTTCTCGTTAGCGTCGTACCTAGAAAACCTTGACCACACTCAACCCCACCGTCCGCGGCGGAATAATGATGTAGACATACGGTGTGAAGTAGCCGAGGCCGCCGTTTACGATGCCCTGGGAATTGCCAATGTTGTTGACGTAGAGGCTTGTCGTCCAGCTGCCATATTCAACTCCAGCACGCAGATCGACTTTGGTGTAGGCCGGTAACTCTTCACGTGGCGAGGGCGCACATGAAGTCGTCGAGCTCGAGGCGCACGGGGCAAAATTGGACATGCGATCCCCGACATAGTTTGCGTCGGCAGAAACGAACCCTGTTATTTCTCTGGATAGCGGGAAAGACTGTCTCACGGCCAGCTGAGCGGACCACTTCGACGTCGACGGCAATTCTTCACCCTCGACACCATAGGCAGTGCTCGAGGCCGGGAAGTTGCTCATGAGTACCGCATTGTCGTAGTCAAGCCATCCCGAAATGGTTAACCCCAGTAGCGGTGTTGCGTGGAACGCAAACTCAACACCCTCGCTTTTCGCACTGCCGGCGTTCGCTATAACTCCGAATCCATTCTCCGTCAGCTGAATCTGCATACCCTGCCAGTTAATGTAGTAAACGGAGGTGTCTATAGAAAGGCGGCGGTCGAGGAAGTCACCCTTGAGTCCCGCCTCATAGTTGTACGTCTTATCGGGGCCAAAGGAGCTCGGGGCTGCGCCAATTAGGCTTGGGGGCAGGGCGTTAATGCCGCCAGGGCGAAAGCCGGATGCCAAGCGCGCATATGCCATGACATCGTCTGAAAGCTTGAATCGCGGAGTGAACAGATACGTAAACGAATTATTGGACGTGTCGCCCTTTACTATCTGTGGCGTCGTGGTTTCGAACACAGGGCCGCCCTGCACTGTGTGGCGGTTCTCTTCAGTATGTGTCTCGCGCACTCCAACTTGCAGGTCGAGCTGCCTACTGAACCTGTAGGTTAGATCTGCGAAGCCCGCATACTGCTTAAACCTATCGTTCGTAACGCCGTTATACCAATCTCCCACCGGCTCTCCGGTATTCTGATCCGCTACAGAGACCACCTGACGCTGGATGGGTGAGCCCGTTTCATCTGTATAGAAACCGCCTGCAACCCAGTCAGTGTTCTGTCCCAGGTGCCCTGAGAAGCGCATCTCTTCGGACACTTTGTTGAGATTGGACTGAGTCACCATCGGGGCACCGTAGACTCCATCGTTGGCAGCAATAAAGGCGGGGCCAAAGAACGGAGTGAAATCGAAGGGTGCTTCTGAGCGCTGAATCACATAGCCGGTGTCTGAAGTGAAATCGACAGCACCGAGGTTGAGCTTAAGAGCTGCCGTATAAACTTGGACTTTTACCGAGTACCGGTCCACTCCACCAACATAGTTCTGCTGTAGGTTTCCTGGGGTAGGAAAGAGAGCGCCCGAGATTGCTGCTGGAAAGGAGTTGGCAAATGTCGTCGAGTAACCATTAACGTTCCTGATAATTTCAGACAACCCATCGCCTCGTGTGTTCTGGTAGGTAGCACTGAGCTTGAGGTAGATCGCATCCGAGGGCTCCCAGAGCAATGACGTTCGTGCGCCGTAAGCCTCGACCTTATTGATCCCTCTGATGTGCTGAAAAACGTTGTCGATGTAACCCGGATCCTGCCGGGTGAACGCACTGGCGCGCATGGAGAGGTCGCCGGTCAGAGGTATGTTCACCGAGCCACGGACGTTGTATCCGGGCTCCGCGCCGTTATACACGTCGCTCGTTCCGACTTCCATCCGGCCGGTCAACCCCGCGGTGACAGAGGGGTCTATGGTGACGTACCGCAGCAGCCCGCCCATGGTGTTTGCACCATATAGCGTGCCTTGAGGCCCACGCAGGACCTCGAGGCGCGCTAAGTCGCCCGGATCGATATCGATCTGCGTGTTGCCGCCAAGGGGCGTAGAGCCGCTGAAAGGAATATTATCGATTAACACCGCAACGGTCGGGATAGCACTGGTTTCCCAGATGCCCCGGATGCCAATCTCTTGCCCCATTGAGGTGTCAGATGTCACAGTGAGCCCAGGGATGCTGGTGTAGTAGTCCCGAAGCTCAACTTGACCCGTGTTTGCCAATACATCGGTGCTCAGAACCGACATCGGAATGGGAGTGTCTTGGAGACGCTCCTCGCCCTTCTTTTGGGCGCTGACCACGATCTCCTCGAGCTTGGATTTTGTCTCCTGCCCGGACTCGCTGTCAGATGTCATTGGCGGTACTTGTGAGGTATCCTGCGCGAGACGCAGGAGCCCACCGTCACGCTCGATCTTTGCGCCATTGTCCAAGTCTGCTGCGTGCCGATCAGCGCTGTCCTTAGAAGCACGCTTCACGACAATCACTCCATCGCTCACAATCGCGCGCAGTCCGGTGTCTTTCAGGAGCTGCAACAATGCATCTTCCGGCTCGAGCTCACCCACTACCGCCGGCGTTTTGATACCCGCTACGATCTCCTGTGAAAAGAGGAGTTGGACGCCCGCTTGCTCTCCGTACAATCGCAATGCCGATGAAGCACTTTGCGCAAGGATGTGAAACTCGACTTTTTCCGCTATGGCGGAACGCGCAGGCGCTACCCAAACAGCCAGCAGGGTGAGCAGAACCGCTCCGACCCGCACAAATCTGCGGTACAACGCCTTGCCATCGATCATGAGCCCTCCCCGGAAGACCGTTTGAACGGGTCGCTGTTTCGCAACCCTTACCGTGCACGACGGCCGGCACGAGGACTTCCGGTAGCGAGCCGGATGAATTTTCTATTTCAATGGGCTGGCTCGAGCCGCAGTGAGCCGTCCGAGCCGTTCACGGCTCGGATACTGAACTGCCGCTCCAGCACGCTGACAAAGGCATCGAGATTGGTCGCGCGAAAATATCCCCCCATACGGCGGGCAGCCAACGCGGGATCTTCGATTTTGATCTGTCGGGAGTTGTATCGATTGAACTCAGAGACGATGTCCGCCAGGGTATCGTTTTCGAAGGAGAGCATTCCGATGTGCCACGCCAACTCGCGCGCGGCCTCCTCCGGCGCAACGGGGTGGGTCTTGATATCGGTGCGGTCGGCCACAGCGGACTGACCCGCTTCGACGGCGACGGCGTCCCTTGCGAGGCTCCGAATTGAAACGGGCGTCGTCAAGGCCACTCGTCCTTCCGTAACCAGCACCTCGGTGTGATCCCTTTGCAAGCGAACCGTAAACGCCGTACCCACAGCCCGAACCTCCAGGTCTCGAGCCTGCACCAGGAAAGGCCGCACAGGGTCCCGGGCGACTTCGAATGTCGCTTCCCCGGCGGTTAGTTGAATCAGACGCCGGTCCTTGTAGTACCGAACACGAATATCTGAGCTCGTATTGAGCTGTAATACAGAACCGTCCGGCAGGAGCGTACGCTCGAAACTCCCCCGTTCAGTCGTGAAGTGTCGCTCGTACACTCCAGGCGAAGAGATTATTCTCCACCCAAGGCCAACTCCGACCGCCGTCAGCGTCGCGGCAAGCGCAAGCCATGTTGTTCTCACTCTTGATCGCGGCAGCGGCTTGGGCTTGAGTAAATTCGGGTCCGGCAGCGCCCCGCCGGAAGGTCGCAAGGCCGCCAGCCGGTCCAGCCGGCGCGACACGGCCTCTAGCCGCACAAAGGCAGCTGCGTGTTTAGCATTCGAGGCACGCCAATTCTCAAACGCGGTGCGGTCTTCGGCCGATACCGCCGAATCCTCCAAACGGCTCAGCCAATCAGCCGCCTCCGATTCAATGTCCTTCGCCGAGTTCACGTGCCTTGCTCCGTCCTATGACGCGGCTTCACGACAGCCTTATTGTTTGCCTGGCCCTCCTCACCTTCATACAGTCGCTGGGCGCAGAGTCGCAACCCGACACTGATATGCTTCTCGACCGTGTGCTCAGCAATCCCCAATTGCTCGGAAATCTGCCGTACCGACAGGCCATAGATCTTGCGCAGCGTAAGCACCTGGCGGCAGCGCTCCGGCAGCGAACGCATCACATCAGCCAACCGCTCTAGCTCCTGGTGCGCTTCGAGCACCTGCTCAGGCGGAGGACCGTCATCTACGACGTTTGAGACCTCGATTTCCGTTAGTGTGCGCAGCGGAACGATGCGCCGATGGCGAGCCTCATCAAAGGCGGCATTGCGTGCAGCCCGGAACAGAAAGCCACGTACTGTTCCAATCCGGCCGCGCGCCTCATCGCTTAAGGCCAGAATGTGCGAGTAGACATCCTGGAGCAGGTCGCTTACGTCCGCCTCACCACGAGTCAGTCGCCGCAGATACGCCCGTAGCGCGGGTTCGTGCACCAGAACGTTCTGCAAAAACCAATCGGTCTTGTCGGTCACCCATCCAGTATGGACGCAAGTACCCCCTGACCACAATCCGAACAGGCACATCAGGGGCTGGTAAAAGCCAAAGCCAACGACCCCGAGGGGGGAGTGGGGACATCACTCCCCGATATCCACCCGAACCGGCGCTTGCCGCTGGATTGAGGTTCGCGCTGCATCCGCCAGCTGGAGGGCTCTACTACCGGCTTCGAAGCTGGGATTTAACTTCAACCCGGAGGATACTCCTTTGATGAATGCATCGAGTTCCAGCGCATAAGCATGCGAATAGCGCTGCATGAAATCATATAGCAGAGGGTCTCGCGCCGATGTCAGCGAGGACGTAAAGCGCTCAATGGCACTCTGCGAAACATTGCCGGAGGAGACCATTCCCTTCGAACCGAAGACTTCAACGCGTTGGTCGTGGCCATAAACGCAACGCCGACTACAATCGATTCGGCAGAAGGCGCCACTTTCGAATCGCAACAGAACTTGGGCGATGTCCGAATCACCCAGCCGGCCGATGTTGGAATCGATCAAGCTGCTCGCCATTGCAAAAACTTCGACACGGCCGGTTGCGCCAGAAATCCACAAAGCCATATCGAAATCATGAATCATCTGATCATGAATTTGGCCGCCGGAATTGCGAATATAGGCTAGTGGAGGAGGCTCCGGATCGCGGCTGACGATCGATATGACTTCGATCTGGCCAACCTCGCCGCCTTCGACCGCCTGTTTTACCGCCTTGTGAGTTGGATCGAAGCGTCTCTGAAATCCGATCATGATCGGCACGTTGTGATTTGCGATCGTTTCGGCACAGGCTTTAACTCGAGCCATATCGAGATCGATCGGCTTCTCGCACAAGATCGCTTTGCCGGCTCGCGCTGCGGCAGTGATCAAATCGACGTGGGTGCTGGTCGTGGAAGCGATGATGACAGCATCTACTGTGCGATCGGCTAGCGGCTGCTCGGGACCGGCGCAAGCAGTGGCACCGTAGCGGTCCGCAAGCCTTTTGGCGCGCTCAAAATTCGGATTGACCACATAGGCTAGCGCCGCGTTCTCATGCGCAGCCACGTTTGCTACGTGCCGTTCGCCCATCCGGCCCGCTCCGAAGACGGCAAACTTCATCGAGTTGACACCTCCGACAGCTCAATCGGCCGCCCCGATAGCCACGATCTATGGGCCGCTTCGGCCAGCTGCAAGCTTCGAAAGCCATCCTCGCCATTAGGCGAGGGCTGGCGGCCCGTGTTGAGGCATTCAATGAAATAGTCGAGCTCATTGATGTATGCCTGCGCGTAGCGCTCGATAAAGAAATGCAAGGGTAGTTCGTGTCCAATGCCATCCTGATTGAACTTTCGCACCGATGTTTCGTATCGGTTTCCGATTGCGAGCATTCCCTGCGATCCGTGCACTTCCACTCGTTGATCGTAACCATAAGTGGCCCGCATGGCACAGTTAATGTTAGCGATAACCCCCGATTCCAACGTCATGGTCACAACCGCGGTGTCAGCGAAGCCCAACTCCCGGATTGCGGGACTGGCGAAACAGCCGCCCACGGCGAAGACCTTTGTGGGCTGTGCCCCCAGTAGCCATTGGGCCATATCGAAATCATGGATCATCATGTCACGGAATAACCCACCTGAGCGCCTTACAAACTCGATGGGTGGCGGCGCGGGATCACGACTTGTGAGGAACAGCATTTCCGGCGTTCCGACCTCGCCCTCCAAAAGCCTGCGCCGCAGCGCTGCGAAACTTGGATCAAATCGACGCTGAAAGGCGAGAAACAGCGTGACTCCATGGGCCTTGACAATGTCCAGACACTGGCGAGTCCGCACGAGATCTTTGTCAATGGGCTTTTCACAGAAAATCGCTTTGCCCGCTCGAGCCGCATCCTCCACAAACGACGCGTGAGTCTCGGCGGGAGTCCCAATAATCACCGCATCCACCTGCCCGTCTTGAAAGATCTGATCGGGAGAGGAGGCTACACCAGCACCGACTTTGTCGGCTAGACTTCGCGCTGCCGACTCATCCACATCGTAAATGAGAGACAAGCGCGCTGCGGGATGGCGGCATACGTTATTGGCGTGGACCCGTCCGATGCGGCCCGCTCCCAAGAGAGAAAAAGTAATCATTTGCCTTCACCCCCCAAACAAATCCTGATGCTAACGGCCCAAGCCAAACCTACGCAGGCCGTTGACGTCGCGCGCGCAGTCGCTTGGACATCGCCTCTTCGGCTTCCTTCGAGCCATCATGAAAAGTTCCGAACCATTTGTCCAAGGGCATCAACTCACTGCAGTAATTGCACTCGAAGAACTTATGATGCAGATAGTGGCCATAGTCCCCCGTTGGGACCGACACCTTGTCATTAACGACCACTTGCTCGAAGCCTGAATGGCCCTGCGCCGGGAGAAAGGCCAACGCTTGCAGGTGATATAAAGCGTGGAGCGGATGTGACGGAAGCACCCAATGGAGCAAAACACCTGAGAAATACAATAGATGCTCCACCGGATGCATTGACAGGCCGGACCACGGTCCTGGGTTGACATTCTTATGATGAAGGTAGTGCACGGTCCGGTAGAGCGGCGGCCAGTGAATAAGCCGGTGGATCCAGTAGAAGTGGAACTCATGAATGATCGGTATCGCGGCCATCAGGACCGTGCAGTACACCGGATGTACACGCCAATCGACGTAAGGGATCAAGCCGTTTGCAAATGCCCAGAGTGTTAGCACTTCATAAGCCGTCCAGATCGGCACAGCGCTGAGTAGTGTCCAAAAGAAGTTCTCGCGAACTTGGCCCTTGAAAAGGAAGGTCGGACTCTCGCCTTTTTTGGGCCAGCGGCGGTTGTACTTGTACCGATCCCCTTGTGCACGACGGACATAGAGGCGCAGATGCCAGGCACTCACAATCAGTACAACGAGAACGAGATTGCGGCCGAAGACGAGTGCGATCCAATCAAGACTAAACGCTCTCATCATCGACATTGGCGGCGTCAGATAGAGCCAAGTGACCACTGAAAGGGCGGCATACAAGGCCGTCCAGGGCAGCAGATAACCGGGATAACCGAATAGCCAAGTCAGTACGGCGATGGGTCGAATTGGCCAGGCAAACAGGGGAACCGGCCGAATTACGCCTGAAGGCTTCCAGTCGCCGCGCTGCTCGCGTGCGGTTTCATTTGACTGAGACATATTTGAATCTCTACATCGGTGAACGGGAGTCTGCAGCCGGATGCCGCGCGACATTGGCTACGCGAACTGCCGACCCCGTCAGAACCCAACAGTACAAAGTGGATCACGTATGCCCGCCGCGCCGATACAACAACTTCACTCGCCGCGAGCGGTAGCCGCCGGCTCCTCGGCCCCAATGATCATACTGACGATCTGCTCGCGATATTGAGGGTTGGCCGGCGCCTCGCCAACGTTGCGGCCCTGCCGGAAGACAACAGCGCGGTCTGCGATTGCAAACACCTCATCCAGATTATGGCAGATGAGGATGATTGAGGCGCCACCGCTACGAAGCCGCTCAACGGAGGTCCAAACATTGCGTCTTTCTCGTAAACCGAGCGCGGCCGTGGGCTCGTCCAATATCATAATCAGGCGACACGTGGACTCTGCACGCGCCACCGCGATGCCCTGGCGTTGGCCGCCTGACATTAGGCCAACCTCGTGACGCACGTCATGAATAATGACCTGAAGTTTGCGCAGGGCGGCCTCGGCCTCCACGTTCATAGCGCGGCTGTTGAGAAAGCCAAAGGGTCCCGCCCATCGAGGCCAACTCAGCTCACGGCCGGCGAAGAAATTCCCTGCCGCCGAGAGATTGTCGAACAGCGCCAAGTCCTGGTGCACCGTCACTATTCCTAGTTGCTGGGCTTCGGCAGGGGTCCGCGGACTGATTGGCAAGCCGTTGATCAGAATCTGCCCTTGATCCAGTTGATGCACGCCGCTTAGACAGCGAATCAGAGTGGACTTACCGGCTCCATTGTCACCCAACAAGGCAACCACTTCGTGCTTCTGCAGGCTGAGATTCACCGCACGCAATGCGGTCACCGCGCCAAAGCGTTTCGTCGCTCCTTTTACCTCGAGGAGGGGAGACCCCGCGGAGGTTGCCGGCGCTCGCGTGCTTGCTGTGTTCATCTCACGAGCTCCCCTCAGCCTGCAGTGAGCGAACCTTGCTCTCTAGCCGTACCCTAAAAACGTCGAGCAGAACGGCCGCGACGACCACGATGCCGATCGCGATCAGATGCATATAGGGGCTCACATTCATCAGGTCGAGCGTGTTTCGAATAACGCCAATGACGAATGCTCCGGAGATCGCACCCAATACGGTTCCCCGACCGCCGAAAAAGCTAGCTCCTCCAATGATGACAGCCGCTATCGCGTCCAGCTCCAGGAGCGAGCCCGCGACGGGATCCCCAGTGTTGGTCCGACCACTGATAATCACGGCAGCGACAGAGGCTGATAGTCCGCAAAGAACGTAGGTACTGACTAGAATTCGATTGACTGGCATTCCTGCGCGTCGGGCCGCTTCCGGATTTCCACCTACCGCATAGATCCAGCGTCCCCATTTAACGAGGTTGGTCAGCACCGCAGCAATTGCTCCCCAGCCGAGCGTAACAAGCACTGCTGCTGGAATGCCCACAAGGTATTGGGTGCCAATGGCTGAGATCACTGAAGGCATTCCGACGATCGCGACACCGCCGGATAGCACGAGTGCAATGCCCAGAACAACATTCATAGATCCTAGGGTGACAATGAAGGGATGCGGAATTCGGGTTGTCGTTAGGATTATCCCGTTTAGGAAACCAACCGCAGCGCCCGTGATCAGCATGGCGGCTATCACCACTGCAGCTGAATAGCCATGCACGAAGGCCAGAGCCCCGACAACGGTTGACAGACTAACTACAGAGCCAACAGAGAGGTCGATTCCTCGGGTGACAACCACGAGAAGCTGACCGATAGCCAACACCGCCGTGGAAGCCGACTGAACACCGAGATTCTGCAAGTTGCGAGTCGTTAGGAAATAAGGAGAGAGAATGCTGCTAAGAATAATTAGAATGAGGAGCACAAGACTTGGGCCGAGCCGCAGCAAGAGGAAACCGGCGCCGAGCACTCGCGCCACACCGCTCGGCATCGGGGCAGCGTGCTCGCTATTTGAGATATTGATCGACATTGGTCGAATCGACAATGACATATGGGGTGGGAGAAAACTTTGCAACGTGCTCACCGCGTGCGGCTCTTACGGCAATTTCAATCGCTGTCTTTCCCTGTTCGAATGGCAACTGCGACACCGCCATCATGAGCTTCCCGGACTTGATCGCCGCAAATTGCGCTGGGCTTCCGTCGTATCCGATCACGTAGACATCGCGACCAGGTCGTACTCGAGTCTGTTCAAGGGCCTGAATAGCTCCGAGGTCGGGCGGGCTACACAGAGAGTAGATGACATTGACTTCAGGATGAGCTTGCAGAAGGTCCAGCGTCACGTTCTGGCCCAGTGTGTGGCTGCACTGGCCAATACCCAGTCTAGCGATCACATCGACCCCGGCCTGCCTGAAGTAGGCGTCAAGCGCCCGCCGACGTTTCTCAACCGGATCGATGCCAGGTGCCACAAGCAAAGCAACATGGAGGTCACGACCCAATCGGCGCATAAAATAATTCGCACCGCTCACCGCTGAAGCGGCCTGATCGGGCCCCACATAGCTGGTCTTGGCGGTGAAGGAAGCCAGATTATCGCCGGCGAGCACCACTTTGACGCCTTGGGACACCGCTTGTTCCAGTGCCGGCTGTACTCCGGGCGAAGCCGGGGCTACCACAAGAGCGTCGATGTTTCGTAACAAGAACGCTTGGATCTTTGAGATTTGTCCGAGCGTGTCACTCTCAGAGGCGGCGGCGCTTTCAATGAGGCTTACGCCGGGCTCGGCACCGGCAGCGAGCACGCC
>Ga0105240_10010965_pt1 | contig 12692 bp, 14 predicted proteins | sample KBSC54metaG_FD_80426 | JGI IMG/M metagenome (GOLD analysis project Ga0105240, IMG submission 80426) | Corn rhizosphere microbial communities from Kellogg Biological Station, Michigan, USA - KBS C5-4 metaG | ecosystem: Host-associated > Plants > Roots > Rhizosphere > Soil | place: Michigan, USA... | reverse complement strand
CTGACCGACTCGCTGCCAGCCGCGGGATCACGCGATCCTCGCCGCGTCAATCACCCGGACGAACCATCCGCCACCTAGCATCGAGGGCGCCGCGCATGTACGGTCTGGATGCGGCCTATCGATGGCACCCGAAAGTCCTGGATGTCGCCGTAGTGGGTGTGCCTGATCGACAGTACGGAGAGATAGTTTGCGCAGTGATCCGGCTTCGGGAGCGCCAGGCCTGCACCGAACAGGAGATCGTCGACTACTGTCGAGAACAGATCGCTCATTTCAAAGTGCCGCGGCTTGTCCGGTTCTTCGAGGCGTTGAGCATCGGGGCGGGTGGTCGGATGACCACCCGCCGCAGGGGACGAGGGTTTCAGGTCTTGAGTGTGACCAAACCGCTGAGGACGGGGTCTGAGTAGCTGTCGCGGCCGGTTTCGACGTGGCCGGCGAGGCGCCATTCGAACGTGGGGTCTTCAGTGACCTTGAGGATCAGGTCGTACCAGCCGAAGAATCGATCGCACCGCTGCTGGGTTTCGAATGTCTGGCCGGGCCAGATGAGGTGCAGGTCTGTGTCGCCGGTATAGGCATCATGGACCACTACTGTTGCTTTGCTGGTTCCGACATTGGTGATCCGCAGGCGGGTCGCGCCATGGTCGTCCTTGTCGTATTGAGTGCGGACGTCCAGGTTGGCGGAGAATTTGCCGATGGTGCCCTTGAAGTAGCGTGCGAATCCATTCGGTCCGTAAACGCCCAGATCGTATCGAGAGGCGAAGTTCCATGTGCCGGTCAGTTGTTTGCCGCGCTCTACCGTGTACGCCCGAACGGGATCGGCGGGGTTTCCCGAGCGGACCTGAAACACGGCGCCGGCCGTACCGGTGTTGATGAAGTCGATGCTGATGACGCTGCTCGAGGCGTTGACATGACCGTGGGCATGGAGCTCATAGGGCAGCGCGCGGGCTGGGCGCAAGCCCTTCTCCTGCTTCGGCAGCCCGATGAGCAATTGACTCTGCGTCGGGATGAGGGTTTGCCCGTTGCCACCCGCCAACTCCTCAACAGGAGGTAGGAACCCCTCGGTAGAGGGCAGGTGGACGCGGGAGTCGTTGGGGTTCTCAAAGTTGAATGCGCTGGTCAAATCCCCGCATACGGTCCGACGCCATGGTGAGATGTTTGTCTCTGTAACACCGAAGCGCTTTTCGATGAATTGGATGACGGAGGTGTGATCGAAGACCTGCGAGGTCACGTAGCCACCCTTGGTCCAGGGCGAGACGATCATGAACGGCACCCGCGTGCCGAGACCAACAGGTCCGGTGGGAGTGTCTGTGGTCACAATCTCGTTGTGAACATCGACCGTCGAAGCACCGAACTGCGCGGATTGCGGCGGGAACGGCGGGGTTACGTGGTCGAAGCTGCCGTCCGCTTCGTCGTAGTTGATGATCAGGACTGTCTTGCTGAAGACCTCGGGATTCGAGACGAGAATGTCGACAACCCGCGAGATGTACCAGGCACCGTAGTCGACGGGCCAGTCGGAGTGCTCGGTATAGCCGGCGGGCGCGACGATCCAGGACACTTGCGGCAGCTTGTGATGCTCGACATCGCTGCGGAAGCGATCGAACAGGGACTCCTGCCAGGTCTGCCAGTCCTTCTGCGGCGATCCCGCAGCCGGAATGGTGTTGAGGATCGATGTGCCGGTGCAGGCATTGTCAAACAGCGGATTGCCGGGGGAAGAGGTCGCGTACTGGTTGAAGTAAAGGACTGAGTTATCGCCGTAGTTGCCGACGAACGCATTGGAGGTGCCGTCGCCGAAGTCGGGAGCGAAGGTACTGCCGGCGAGATCCTGATAGAATTTCCAACTGACACCGGCTTTCTCGAGCACTTCGGGAAAAGTAGAGAATGTCCAGTATGCGCCGTTGTGGCTGAGGCCGTTGAAGGTCATCGGGCCGGCGCCGTGGCCGTCAGTGCCGCCGGCACCCAGGCCGTCCAGGTTGCCGATGCATCCAGACCAGAGATAGGTGCGATTGGGATTGGTCGGTCCCATGACGGAGCAGTGATACGCATCGCCTACTGTGAAAGCGTCAGCAAGCGCACAGTGATACGGAATATCGGCGCGCGTCATGTATGCCATCGTGATCGGGCCGTTCACGGTGGCCCAGCTGTCGTACTGACCCTGATTCCAAGCCCGATGAGTGTTGCCCCAGCTGTGGTTCGTTCCTGGGAAGTAGGTCAGGCCAACGCTCTTTGGGATCGCCTTCGGGTCCACGCGGAACGGAGGAATGACAAACACCCCATCGGCCGGGCCGCCGAGTGTGCCTTGATCGGGAGGAACGCCATACCCGAGCGCCAGGTTTGCGGCGCCTGCTGGCTGTAGAAAGACCGAAGCGGGCGTGGTGCCGCTCCCGCTCTGCAAGGGGAGGTGGATGTTGACTGCGCGCGGATCATTGAAGCCACGGACGCCATGAAGGGTACCGAAGTGATGGTCGAACGGCCGATTTTCCTGCATGAGGACGATGATGTGTTCGACGTCACGGATGCTCCGCGTGCGGTTGTTGGCGGGTATTGCAAGCGCTTGGGCTATGCTCGAGTTCATCGAGCCGGCCACTGCACCCATACCGAGCAACTGCAGGAATTCACGGCGGTCGGTATTCTTCATCTTGATGACTCCTTGACTTGAGACGATCGGCCCGAACGCAGGCGCGTGAGGCAGGCGCGCAGACTAAGGAGCCCCGAGTTGCAGCCCGATGACGATTCCGTGAAGTTAGTTGGACATTACGAGCCGACCGAGAGTGGCCGTGATTTTTTATATCAGACTGCCGTCCGTCAGCGCTCTCTGGGCCAGATTGGCGCGGCACTTGCAACGTTGGAGCGGCTCCGGGAGCGCAATCCCAACTTCAGCCGTTTGCACGAGGAGCACGGACTGTGTCTCCTCGCGTTGGGTGACGTATCCGGTGCAGTCGATGCGTTCGAGCGTGGCGTTGCCATCAACCCCGCCCTGCTGTCCAGCTGGAATGAGCTCCAGCGCCTCTATCGCGCCAAGGGGGACACGCGGAAAGCACAGGTGGCGGTGGCCCATCTCGCCACGCTCAATGGACTTCCCGCTGCGCTCGTCCAGGCAGGCAGTTTGTTTTCGGACGGCGAGACGGTTGCGGCTGAACAGATCCTGACGGCTTTCTTGAACGATTGCGGCAATCATGTAGAAGCACTCCGACTGCTGGCACGGATCGCCCTCCATCGGGGGGCGCTGGAGGAAGCCAGAGGCCTTTTCGCGCAAGTGCTCGCCGCAGCGCCGCACTATCGAGCAGCACGAGCTGACTATGCCCGGGTGCTGATCGAGCAACAGGAACCGTTGCAAGCGCGGGAGCAGCTCGATGGACTCCTGCGGCTGGACCCCGGCAATTGTGATTATCTGACACTCGATGCAACCGCCAGCGCGGCGCTCGGGGAGTACGAGCGCGCTGTAGCCACATACCATCAGGTGCTTGCCACCCAACCGGGCTGGCATCATGTCCAACTGCTCCTGGGCAACTCGCTCAAGGCGATCGGGCGCCGGCAAGAGGCGATCGAGGCCTACAAGGCCGCTGCCATCAGCCGCCCCGGCTGCGGCGATGCCTATTGGAGCCTTGCCAATCTCAAGACCTACCGCTTCGCACTTGAAGAGATCGGCCGGATGCGTGCGCAGGAGGCGGCCCCTGGAACAGCGCTCGTCGACCGATATCACTTGTGTTTCGCACTCGGCAAGGCGTTGGAGGATCAGGGCCAGTACGAGGAGTCCTGGCGGTACTACCAGCGCGGCAACGCGCTCAGGAGCACGCAAAGCGAGTACGACGCAACATCCAACGAGAGCAACATAGATGCCCACATCGACATCTGCACGGCCGGCTTTTTCGCCGCCCGCGCGGGTTACGGCGTACACGATCCATCGTCTATCTTCATAGTTGGCTTGCCGCGGTCCGGCTCGACTCTGGTCGAGCAGATCCTTGCCTCTCACTCGAAAGTCGAGGGTACCCAAGAGCTGCCCACCGTCGGGAAAATCGTCCAGGAGCTGAGTGGGCATCCACCCGACGCACGCAAGCCGCGATACCCCATACCGTTGGCCAATCTGAACGGTCATGATTTCCGCCGGCTCGGGGAACGCTACCTGAATGAGACGCTGGTCTATCGCACGGGCAAACCATTTTTCATCGACAAGATGCCCAACAACTTCCGCCACGTTGGTCTGATCCATCTGCTGCTGCCAAAGGCCACGATCATTGATGTGCGGCGCGATCCCATGGCCTGCTGTGTGAGCAACCTGAAACAGCTCTTCGCCCGAGGGCAGGAATTCACCTATAGCGTCGATGCAATCGCCCGCTACTACCGGAGCTACCTCCGACTGATGCGCCATTGGGATGAGGTTCTGCCGGGACGGATCCTCCATATCTCTTACGAAGATCTCGTGGAGAACTTCGCGAGCACCGTGCACCGCATGCTGGAATTTTGCGGCCTAGCGCCGGAGGCAGGATGCCTGCACTTCCATCACACTCGAAGAGCCATCAGCACTCCGAGCTCGGAGCAAGTCCGTCAGCCCATCTTCCGCACCGAGCTGGCCCGGTGGCGCCACTTCGAGCCTTGGCTCGGTCCGCTGAAAGAGTCACTTGGCTTTGGATCGTAGGCCTCACTTCGAAGCGATCCGCGCGGCCTTGACCAACAGGTAGTTCCTTTCCGGCAAGCTCGCAGTACCCTCCGCAGCGAGACGGTAGTGCTCGAGCGCGAGATCGCGGTTGCCTGCACGTTCGTACAAGTGAGCTCGCACCGCATGGACGCGATAGTGATCTTTCAGTCTCACGTCCTGAGCAATCCTTTCGACCACTCGCAGGCCGGCATCCGGCCCTTCAACCATCGCGGTCGCGACGGCGCGGCTCAGCCTGACCATCGGGTTGTCAGTCATGCGCTCGAGCAATCCGTAGAGCGCGTCGATCTGCGCCCAGTCGGTGTGCTCGGTCGATGGCGCCTCATCGTGAAGCGCTGCAATGGCTGCCTGCAGTTGATACGGGCCGATGCGCCCCATACCGATAGCAGTCGAGACAAGCGTGGTGCCTTCCTCAATGAGTGCCGGATCCCAAAGCGCCCGATCCTGCTCATCGAGCGGAATCAGCTCGCCGCCCGGGCCCGTACGCGCGGCGCGCCGCGCATCGGTGAGCAGCATCAGCGCGAGCAATCCGGTGACTTCCGGCGAATCCGCGGCGGACACACTCAGCGCACGCGTGAGTCGAATGGCTTCGTGCGACAGATCCACTCGTTGTAGCTTTTCCCCAGATGAGCTGGCGTAACCTTCGTTGAAGATCAAATAGAGCACGTGCATGACTGCCTCGAGCCGCTGCGCGCGATCCTCTATCGAAGGCAAGCTGAAAGGAACGTTAGACTCTTTGATCGCCTGCTTGGCGCGACTGATCCGCTGCGCCATAGTCGCTTCGGAGACGAAGAAAGCGGCGCCGATCTCCCTCGTGGTCAACCCGCCCACTGCGCGCAACGTGAGCGCAATGGCTGATGCTGGTGTAAGTGACGAATGAGAGCACATGAAGAGCAGCACGAGCGTGTCATCCTGCTCCGGCTCGAACTCCTCGTCGGTGGATGACATCTGTAGCTCCTCGTTGGCAAGCTCGTTCGCCACGAGCTCCTCGCGGCGGCGACGCGCGGCATCACTGCGCACGTGATCTGTGAGGCGCCGCAGGGCGATTTGGTACAGCCAACCCCCGGGGTTCTCTGGAATTCCCTCGAGCGGCCACTGAACCGACGCATCGATCAGTGCTTCCTGAACTGCGTCTTCGGCGGCTGCGAAGTCCCGGTGACGTCTCGTGAGCGCACCGAGCACCTGTGGCACGATCTCGCGCAACAGGTGCTCGATGCTTCGAGCGGGTGAGCCGGTCATCCTTCAGACGGCGGCGGCGCGCCCATCACTTCGCGAACTTCGATGGGAATCACTAGTGGTTGACCGTTTGGGCCGGGCGCACCAGAGGCCCGGGCGGCGATCTCGTATGCGCGCTCGCGCTTTTCGACTTCGATGATCCAATAGCCCGCGAGGAACTCCTTCGTCTCCGGGAATGGGCCGTCGGAAACGACCGGCGCACCCCCCTTGCCGAAACGAACGATCTTCGCCTGGCCCGGCGGAGTGAGGCCCTGTGCCTCGACGAACTCGCCCGTCTTCATGAGATCGCGATTCAGATCCTTCATGAACTGGATGTGCGCGTTGATCGCCTCTGGCGGCCAGCGCGAGATCTGGTAGTCGCCTGTACCGCTCGGCATGTTCATCATCAGCATGAATTTCATTGCATTGTCCTCAAGTGTGGCGACCCACGATTACGAAAGAGCTCGGCCTTGCCGGTACTGCAGGATGCGCGCACCCAGCCACGCGCTCGGCAGCGTCACTCCAATGATCGCGAGTGAGTACCAAGACGTCCACGTGCCCCAGGTCGCCACGGCGCCGACAACGCCGACCAGGAAGCCGATACATCCGAGTGCCAGCGAGTGAGCCATGGGGCGCTGCGCCGCCAGCTGCGCCGTCACGTAGCAACCCAGCACGCCATATAGAGTTCGATAGAACAGAGCGAACAGCAATAGAGAGTCGCTGAAAGATGCGGGATGGCCGAACTGGGTTAACGGCGGGAATACGTCAATCGCGACCAGGAGCAGGTCGGTCGCGCTCGACAAGACGGCATTCACGACTAGCCCAGCCAGAACAGCACCGACGCTGCGGTACCAGCGGGATCGGGCACAGTTTTCTACACAGCTCAAAGCGGCGGTCGTCATGGGACTTCTCCTCGGGTTCCGAAATGGAACGTTCTGGGGGGAAGTCGTTGCCGATCCGCGGTCCTCTACATGGGCGCGGAAATATTTTTCGTCCATACAACTTGAGCGACGTGCAGAACTACTTCAGCACTATCGGGCCTCGAGGGGGTTTGTGGCGTACGCTGTAGTCTCAGTTCGGCATTGACGTGCATGGCCTGGGTGTTGAAGCTGCTTTCGGTGCGCATGCTCGCCAACATCGTGCTTGGCGAGACTTTGGGGGCCGCACTGACGTACCAGGGCTGCGTAATCGCGGGTGTCCTGGCTGCAGTGGGTGGAGAGATCGACTGCGTCCGCAGGAACTGCGTTCTGCACCCAGGCGGCGCTAGTCCAACATGTCCGCGGCGCAGGCATCCCGGCGACCGTCGGCCTCCTTCTAATGAACATCGGTTCATTAAGCCCAACGGGTTCCGGGGAGCGCGCGCGATTGTGTGAATCGCGTCATGAGAGCGGGTAGTCGTGTGGACTTGAGCGGGCACTGAGGTAAGTTAGGCGCCGTCGCTGTGAGGAGAAGTTCATGTCCCGCTGGAAGTTTGCACAGATCGCACTTGTTTCCGCTGCTGTCGCCACACTCGTTGCGGGTTGTTACACGATGGACCCGTATTCCGGAGATAAGAAGGTCAGCGACACGACCAAAGGCGCAGGGATCGGCGCGCTGGCTGGCGCTGCCGTCGGCGCCCTGGCCGGCAAAGGTGAGGGTGCGCTCATCGGGGCAGGCGTTGGGGCGCTGGCCGGCGGCGCGGTCGGGAACTACATGGACCGCCAGGAAGCGAAACTGCGGGCGCAGCTGCAAGGAACCGGAGTTTCCGTCACCCGCAGCGGTGACACCATCAATCTTGTGATGCCGGGCAATATTACTTTCGCCAGCGGCAGCGCCGATCTCAATCCGAGCTTCTTTTCCGTGCTCGACTCTGTTGGGCTGGTGCTGAAGGAGTATAACAAAACCACCATCGATGTTTCCGGCCACACTGACAGCACCGGGTCCGCGCAAAAGAACCAGGTATTGTCGCAAGAGCGTGCGAGCACTGTGGCGCAATACTTGCGCGCAAAGGGCATCCCGGAGCACCGAATTGCAGCCGCTGGCTACGGATCGACGCGCCCGGCCGCCAGCAACGAAAGCGCTGCGGGTCGTCAGCAGAACCGGCGGGTCGAACTGACATTGACCCCGGTACGGGAGGGATGAAGCAAACAGCAGATTTCCTGATGATCGCGCAGGCACTCAACCTTGATCCCCTGGTGCTATGAGCGATAAACCAGGTTGCGTTCACCCATCACCCGAATGGCACTCCCAAAGGCAGAAATAACTAAGTCGCTTTAGCCTCGTAAGCTTTTCGCCACCGCGAACTTCATCAGGGCCTCATGGATAGCGCGCGGTCGCCGGCCTGCCACCGCCGCTTCCTGTGCGGCGCTTTGCCTGAAAGGTCGACATCCGCTGCGCAAAAGACGAGGTCGTTGATCTCAGGTTGTCGCGGCTGGGTTTCTCGGGGGGCGCCGTGCGCCAGCCTTCACCCGGTTCCCGCCGATTGTGTCCACCCAGCGTGACGCGCGGACGCAGAGCTCCGAGCACGTTGGCAACGCTTCATGGAGTCAAAGCGGATTCGTCCGTCATAGCGACCCATCGCAATTGGCCAAAGCAGTCCTTCGGGGCGCGTTACCGGCGGATAGCGGCACGATCGCTCTGATCGTCTCCGATACTTTAGTCCTCGTCGCTCGGTGCATCGGTCGATACCGCCAGACCGATGTCTGTCCATTGACGTGCGTACAGCCATGCTCCCAAAGGCAGCGGTCGCTTCCACAGCGGACGAGCCTTGGATCGCGTGCTGGAAGGAAACCACGCTTCCCGCCTTGGACCGTTGGGCAGGTAGCGTCGCCATGCGAATCGATCGACCTGGAGTTCCGATCCTTCGCTACCACCATTATTCGACAGTCGTATCGAGCGAGTGGCGCATGCCTCTTTTGAGTGCGGTGAATGTGGACGGCACGGTTCGGCATCGTAAAGTTCCGCGCACAAATGTGTGGAAGTTGGATCCACGCAGCGCCTCGGAGCTCCCGCGGCGCAAGGCCGTGGATGGAACTGATCAGCGCTTGGCGTAGCCGAATGCCTCGACGATCTGGCCGTTGCGCACGCGCATCAGGTTCAATCCACGCAGGGACTCGCTCTCGCTGGCACCCCACCAAAGGCGCCAACGAGTTAGCACTCGGTCGCCCATGGCCATGATTTCCTCGTGCTCGAAGCGCTTGCCTTCGTCGGCAGCCAATCCCTGCCAGACCTCCAGGCAGGCGGCTTTGCCCACGTGACGTGAGCCGTTGGGCGCGGGTGCGATGTTTTCTATATAGCAATCATCGGCCACCAGCTCCACCAGTTGTTCGGGCGAGTGGCTGCGAAAGGCGTCGTGGTAGCGCCTCAGCACCTCGCGGGATTCCGCGGATATCTTGGCGAGTTCATCACCGCCAAACACAGTTTCCAGGGTCATGAGTTTCAGTCCTTCGGGTTATGAGTTGAACCGCAGCACGACCTTGCCGAAGCCGGCTCGCGTTTGGAAATAGCGATAGGCGCCGAGCAGTTCGCCGAAGCCGAACACCTTGTCGATCACCGGGCGAACCTGGTGCAGCGCCATCGCCTTCATGACAGCCTCCAGGTCGGTGCGCGGGCCCACGAACAGCCTGCGGATGTTCGCAAGCTTGGGCCCGTAGGCCGCTGCAGGAATGACGACCTCGGATTGCGTGTTGGTCTTCCAGATCAGCAGCGCGATCTCGCTATGGCGCGCCGCCGCGATCAGCGATTGCTCGATCGTGACGGTTAGCAGCGCCTCGTGCAGCAAGCGCGCGGTCAATCCCCAGAGGCGCGCGCGGTTTTGGCCATGGAGTGCCGTGGCATTCGGCTGCTGCGTTCAATATCCTATTGTGAAGCGTTTGCGCACATGCATCGGCTTCTCCGCCTCGTCAATCACGGCGACCGCGTAATCCTCCATGGAGATCCGGCTGTTGCCCGAGGCATCGGTGATCATCTGATTGCTACCGAGGCGAAATTGGCCGGTGCGCGTCCCGGGCGTGATCATGAACGCCGGGCTGAAGTAGGTCCACCTGACATCACTGATGGTGCGGTAGTAGGCGAGAGAATGGTTCTGCCCGGTGACCTCCTCACGCCAGGCCGGTGGAATTTCGATGTGTACGCCTGGTGGCTGCTCGAGGCTCCCGGCTCCGCCGACGACGATCAAGTATGGCACCCTGGAGGAAGGCGCCATGGCTTCCAGGCGTCTCAGTGCAGCGACGAGCGATTCGGCCGCCCGGTTGAAGCCGTCAACGTTATGTGTTTGGCTGCGAAAAGACACCGCGCTCACGACCACGTCCGCCCCGGAGATCGTGCGGGTCACCTCTGAGGAGTCGAGCACGTTGCCCTTCAGCACGCGCAGTCGTGGCGGTTGCTCGGCCAGGGCCGACGGATCGCGGACAACGACGGTCACCGTGTGCCCGCGATCGAGCGCCTCGTGAACGATACGCTGGCCGATGTTGCCGGTGCCGCCGTAAACCACAATCTTGAGCGCAGTGGCGGCGTGCACCGTCCCGACCCCGGCCACAATGAGTGCCAGAAACAGTACAGAGGCAAGAAGTCTGCTGATCACAGTGCGATGTGCTGTGCGCGCTGCTTGCGCGGGAGCTTCAACATGAGCAACACGGAATTTCATCAAACTCTCTCCTGAAGGTTCAAACTCGTTGGAGGTCAAGTGGCACCCCAAAGTCCGCGAAGAGTGCCGGTCCCAATGGCGGCACATATTTTGTCATGGCCGCAATAGCGCCCCCGCGAATCTCCAGGATCTGGAGCGAGTGAGCGCGGAAAAGCGTTTCTCCCGGTTTGCACGCGTAGAAGGCGAACGCGGGTTGGCAGTTTGCCCGGATGGCCACGAGACGAAAGCCGGCGTAGGCCGTCCACGCTTTGGAAAAGAAGGCGCGGCTCCAGTCCCGACCCTTATACCAACGCGTCCAGGGAGGCATTGCGATGGTAGCGTCCTCTTTCAGCAGTGCCACGAACCCATCTCCGTCGGCGCCCTCCCAAGCGCGAACGTAGCGATCGAGCAGCGCCCGCTCGCCTTGATCCGGCGATGCTCCCCGGGTCCTGCCCTCGGGGTAGCGTTCTGAGAGGGTGACCCGCGCTCGCTGCAACACACTGTTGATAGAGATGGACGACCCTCCAAGCACGGAGGCCGCTTCACCAGCCGACCAGCCCAACACATCGCACAGTAACAGGGCGGCCCGCTGTCTTGGAGGCAACTGCTGAATGACGGCGAGGAAAGCAAGCTGGACACTTTCGCGCGTCTCGTACCGTGCCGCGGGACTGGGCGCCTCGTCGGCTATTCCCGCCAGGAGCGAGTCAGGATAAGGCACTAGCCACGGGATTTCCGTCGCAGGATCCTCATTGGACATCTGCTCGCTTGGGGGCGAGTATTGCTCGGGCAACAACCGATGCGCATGCTTGCGGCTGGCCAGTGCGTTCAGACACGCGTTGGTCGCGATTCGATACAGCCACGCGCGCAGCGGACCTCGTCCAACGAAGGTGTCGAGACTACGCCACGCGCGCAAGTAAGTCTCTTGCACCAGATCCTCTGCTTCCTGCGGCGAGCCGACCATTCGATAGCAATGCAGCCGCAACTCCCGTCGCAGGGGTTCCACCTGCTGCTCGAAGGTCTCACGGTCCAGCTTGCCAGGATGAGGCGTCGGCTCGTTCGGTTTGGCGTCGCGGTCGTCGCTCATGATTTACCCCGCAGGAGTGAGCCCCTCTCCAGAAATCGTAAAGGCGCTGCCGCTGCAGTCGGTAAAGTGGGTGGCAACCTCAGCAGTTGCATTCGCAACATCTTCCGGAGTTTGCCGTGAGCTCATTCCGTGGACGAACTCCACGGGCGAGATGCCGAGGTAGCGCGCATAACTTTCAACGGCGAACCGGCCGAGCTCAGTGTCGGGCATGATGCACGCCGGAGCGAGCGCGAAGAAGCGCACCCCGAGACGGAGGCGGTCCGACTCCTTCTGAGCATAGTTCGCGATGAACATCTGGGTCCGCTTCGCGCCGGCGTAGCCGCCGGAAATCGGCGAGCCACCGAGGGCGGCACCGCTGGAGATCACGATGACTGTGGCTCCGGGAGCCAGGGGCAAGCGGAGCGCCTCCCGACAGAACGAAAAAGTCATTTTGACGTCCGTCTCCCAGTTGACCGCGAACTCCTCCCAGGTCAGCTCATCGGTAAAGGCGTATGTCACTTTTGGGCGAATCGCTGTATCACCTTTGTTGAACCAGGCCACCGCGGCGAGCTCGCTCTCCAGAGTTTCGTTCCAAGCCTTGTAGTTGATTCTCAATGAGGCGCCCTGCATGTCGGGTGCAAGCTGGTTACTCAGCAGGTCCTCCTGCTGCGGGCGAGGCCCATGACCCAATAGCGGTAGCGGATCATCAGGTTTACCCACGCCGTCATGGCTGGGTCCTCGATTCCAGACGGGTTACGGGCGCGGGGCCGTGCCGGGAAGTCAGGACTTGCAGAAGCTCGTAACGAAGAAGTCCCGAGCGCCGGCGAGCAGCGCATCGCTTGGATAAACGTCGACTAGAATTCGGGAAGTCGTCAGGACGCCCGCCATCGAAGCTAACAGGAGCGCGGCCCGTTGCTGGCGGACGGCAGCGTCCTTGCCCTGCATCAGCGGCGCGAGCCCGGCCAGCATCCGGGCTTCCGCGCGATCGAAATCGCGGCGCTGCTTGCGGGTGCCGCGCGCAACTTCTCCACCGACACCCACCAGGCCGCATTCTCGAAACGCGGCCGACGCCGCGCCCACGATGCGCTGGCGCGTCATTTCGCTCTTCCTCTGCGGTGCCGATCCTTTTCGCATGGGATGAAATGACTAAGTCATCGAACACT